>Ga0307507_10002149_pt1 | contig 42385 bp, 9 predicted proteins | sample 7_EM_MG_FD_207223 | JGI IMG/M metagenome (GOLD analysis project Ga0307507, IMG submission 207223) | Populus trichocarpa ectomycorrhiza microbial communities from riparian zone in the Pacific Northwest, United States - 7_EM | ecosystem: Host-associated > Plants > Roots > Unclassified | place... | reverse complement strand
ATTAACTATTTAATCTTTAGGCTGAACACTATATTTACTTAGGATTATTAACGTTCTTATTTATTTTCTAAACTTGTAGTTCTTAAACTTGCGTCCTATACTTATTTATTTGTTACTAAACTAAGTTGCTACCCTTTCCTATTAGTTTTTATCTATTATAGGTCCTTAGGTGTGTTTTATCTTATCTTAAAAATCTTAAGCTTTTTTTATCTCTTCTTAAGAATCTTAAGCCTGTGGCCTTTTGCCTTTATTAAGTGATAAGCTAGTACTAGTAGTTATCTACTTACTTAGTTTCTTTTAAACGTTACTCCTATTATTTTATAAAGCGATGGAAATTGTATTTAATGGTGTTATAATACCTGTTACTAAACCTTATTCTATAATAGTCTTAGTCTTTGCTTCTGTTTTAACTTCTCTAAGGTCTGTATGCTTCTAGTAAGCTGCCTTTATTACCTTATTATTGGTAAATGCTTCGCCTTTGTTAAATTTATCGTCTTTAATGTCCGATCTATAAGCTGGTTTGTTGGTTCCTTTAAACTTAGGTAATAATAGCTCCTATAGCTAATAGCTTGCGCCGTACTTAGCGTCCTTATAAATTTGGTATACGTTATTATAATAATACGCAAAACTATTAATTAAACACTCTTTTATTCCTTATAGTGCACCGTTATCCCTTTGTATATATGTGCCGTCTGCTAGCCTAGTTCCCTTTACCACGTGGTTACTCTAACCACCTCTATAGTTTTTAGCAAAATGACCTTGTTTTCTATAATTTATATAAGCTCCATCTTTAAACCATTTTTCTTGCTATAGAGTCCGCCTAAACGTCTTCTGCTGCTAAGATCCCTAGTTTAGCCTCTACTTTTAGGTCCTTTAATCGCTTAATCCTTAACCTTTAGGTTTCTATAGTTTCTTTTCCTATTTTTAGGTTTCTTTGGTACTACTTAGGTCTATTAGCTCTATACCATTCTATAGTTTTTAACTCTATGTCTATTGTTGCGTACTCTGCGCCTTATATAACTGTAGAACTCTGTCTTGCCCTCTCTTAGCTTGTTCCCTTTAATAGATTCTATTATTAATCTTTATTAATTAATCTATTAACTCTCTTAGAGTATCCGTATCTTCTATTAGGATAATTACGTCCTAGACTTTAGCCTTAAGTCCCTATTTATACTATGCCATAAGCGCCCTATTATTCCACTTAACCTGCGTGGCTAGTGTTTAAAACTATGTTATATACTTAATTACTAAAGTGTGTTATACTAAGTTCTGAAGCTTTTGTTCTGCTGTAGTTATAGCCTCTAGGTCTCTAAATATCTGCGTTAGTTGCTCTACAAACCCATTCTAATTAGTAAATATGTACTATACGTCCTAGTTAGTAGTTATTATGCCATTGGCCTATATTTCCGTGAGATACGGCTTAAACCACTTAAGTGCCCTCCCTGTTAGGAATAATCCTGTATAGGCTACTTAATTTAACGATATTGCTAACTTCGCTCCTTCCTGTACTACCTTAAAGTGTATCTATGTAAGAAATCCCTTAAGCTTTAACTTCTCTCCTAAGAATTGTTTAATTGAAGGTAACTTAATCTTTACTACTCTAATTCTATTAATATATTCTTTAAGTATCCTATTATTGTCTTATAAGTAATTAACTATTTCCTATAACTGACCTCGCGTAACTACTTAAGAATCCCCCTTATCTATACTGGTATCACCTGGCCCTAAGGTTGTGGCTGCCGTCAACGCCGTTGTGATTGGTGCTGCTCTTGGTGGCATATTATTCGATCTTATTTAATACCGTAACCTTGGTAGTAAATGTGTAACGGAACCTTATAGCTTAGACTACAGTGGGTTCTGTTATTGGGCTAGGTATATAGGTAAGAATAAAATAACAATATAATAATAACTAGTGGAGTAGTTGCCTAACAGATTAACTCCAATTGTATTCTAAGATTTACTACAAGGAGAGAACTATCTATGGTAGGGACTAAGGTCCTTTAAATACACAACTATACTCCTAAGAAATCCTCTCTTATACGTAAGGTACGTGTTATACGTGTTATATATAGCGTATACTGCGTATACTTTGTACACTGCGTATAATATTATATAACTCACTTACCATTCCTCGTCATATGGTTCTACCAGATCCATCCTAGACCGTGCCTATATTAACCAACTAGCTTCCTGCGACTCCTCTCTAAGTAGTCGTAATATTGTACTTAAAGCGTCCGTAACAAGCAGTCCTAGCGCCCTAAGGCGTAATAGCCCTAGCCTTGCCTTTAGAATAGCCTTTAGAACTATAATTGGTTAGTAGGGGAGCGCTAAAAGTTATACCAGTTAAATTATTTTTGTATTCTAGATCCAAAACTAAATCTTTAGGATATTCTAGGTTATCTACAGGACGCTTACACCCTTATTCTTTTGCCAAAAAGTAAAACTTCACCCTAAATACCTCCCACTTAAATTCCTCTAGCTCTCTAAAGCTCTTATAAACAGCCTTAGTAATATACATCCAGTGTCTTTCCTAAAATACTTTATATTTATTATTTAATAAAGGATCTAGGATTAACTGTTGCTCTTTTCTTACTTAAGGGTTGTCCTATAAAAGTCTCCCAACTAAAGCATTTAAAAGAGCACTCTTTGCCTACAGCTGTATATAGGCCAGAAACTTATATAGAGGAGCATTAGAAATAGGTTTGCCAGTAGGAGTTAATACCAGAGGAAAAGCATCTAGATTTATCTATATAATAGCCTACTAGCTCTTAAGCCCAGGAATCTCCAATCTCTTAGTATTTAGTAGGATTGCAATTAAGTCTAATATAATAATTAAGCAACTTAATGTTGCTTAAGAGGCTACTTATATAACAGTAGCTTTTATAAACTACACTTTACTAGTCCTTAACGCAATGGGCATCTGGTTAAGCTTAAACTTCTTAGTATTAGCTTTAGTCCAGGCAGTTTCCATATTCTTAATACATCCTCTACTATTAAGTTCCCTATATTCTTAAAGCAAGCCTACTCATTCCAGTATATACTAATACATACTAGGTAGGAACTCTGCGTAAGACTAACTCCCCTTATTAATTAAGGAGACACAAAAACAAAGCCAGCTTTCTCCAGAATTTGGCCCTCCTTTATATACTTAGAAAAGGTTAATTTCCAAATTCCACTTTTTAGGGAGATGGCCACTAAGGAACTAGAGTATATAGCTTGGATATATAATAAAACAAGTAGCCCTATTGGCGCGTAAAGCCACTATATACTAGTAGTGCTCCAGATCTATCTAAACTACCTACTATAGTAAAGAATAGCACATAGTCCAAAGGATACCACTATTTTCCTCTCTAGCGGTCTTATGCAAATAATGCGCATATATATTAAACTCCTCCTTAAAAATGTCTAGAATCCTAGTATCTTTCCACTATTTAAACAAATTGGCCTAGTGGATTCCAAGCAAGTCCTATTCTATTTCCCCTTTTAAGCCTAATATAAGCTTCCTCAACCCTATACAATCTACTTAATAATCACTAGGCTATATAGTAGAATAAGCGTAAATCCTAAGACCATTATTTATATGCTTAGGACAACTATCCCTTTTAAACCAAAAATAAGAGCTTTTAGCTATCCAGAGAATATTAATAGTATTATAGTTCTTAGAGACTAAGTGAATTTATAAATATAAATTTGTAGAAAAAGCACTAGTATCTAGTCCTAGCAATCCTACTATTTTCTAAAGATATATCTAGTATAACGCGCAGACTTCTATCCCATTTCCTTCCCAGGCTATAATAAACTATTATAAGACAGAAGGGACACCGCCTTCTGGTTCTTTCTTTAAATTAAGAGCCTTTATTAATTTAACTGGTGTTTTAGAATGGCACAAGCATTTTATTTTTCATTTCGGCCATAGTTTCCTAATAATCACCTTTCTATCAGCTTTAGTAATTATAGCTACCTTTCCCTTTTATCTGTTAGCTTTACTAGAAGCTAAAGATTCCACAGGTCCTATTTTTAGCTTCTTTCTAGGAGATTTCTTAGAAGCTTTTTTAGCCTTGCATTTCTATAAGGAGCTAGCAACAAAGATATCCTCTAAAGACATAGATTCATCAAATTTAAAGTCCTCTCCATTAGCTTTAGGAACCTTACCTCCAAATAGAAATAAATTGCACAAAATCTTTGCGTTTAAGCCTTTAACCTCCTTAAAAGGTACCAATAGAGGTCCTAAAGTAACTAGCTCTAGTATAAATCCCTTTCCTTTAGCTTTAACAGTTAAGGCTAGCACTAAAAGCTTATAGCCCTGGCTTGGATAACAGGCAAGCCTCTATTTCTTAACTAGCTCCTTATCAACTTCTAGTCCAAATTTATAAGTATTAAGGAAATCTAAGGGTGTTAGGTATAGAGTCCTTAAGATCCCAGCCTTTAAGAGTTCCAGGCAGTTTAGCATTGCATTATTAACCATCTTCAACACATCCTCTCTGGCAGTCTTACTCTTTTTAGCTTAATTAATAAGGATACAAATGCTTTTTAGTACGTAATATATATAGAAGAGCTTATAGGGACCTTCTAAAAGCTCCTCTCCCCACTCCTTCTTAACTATATCCCGCACTATCTTGATCTTATTAATCTTATAAGTAATCTTAGAAAGCTTCCTAATATCTACAAAGGCATTTTCCTACTCTTTACTTTCCAAGTTTCCTTTAAGCTCTCCATCCTTTTTAATCTCAATTATAGCATTTTTTACAGCCTTAACCATATTATGCTCCTAGTTTAAAATAACCTATATTAAACTATAATAGATATTTACACACTAATTAACTAGGTAGCTTTAGGCAGCTTTAAGAATAACCTCTATTGTCTGTGCCTTTCCTTAGTATGCAAGGGCCATTAACCAGATAGTAGGAGGTAGAGGCATAGGACATAGAGGCAGCGCCTTTCCTTTTAAGCAGAGTTCTATGGTTCCAGACTTTTTTATAGTAAAATTCCACATGCGCAATAGGCAATTTAAAAGAAGAGTAATAATAATGCCTTCTTAACATAAAGAAAGGTAAATAGGCGTATATAATTAAATAAGATAGGATAATAGGATAATAGGAAGTTAAAATTAAGATCTTATAGATTTACTAAAAAGGTAAATTAAAATGGTTATTACATAAAATCTTAAGATATTAAGGAACTTCAACCGCCAGTCAAAGTTGTCTAATTGGTTAGATTCTCCTTACTAAGACTTTTATATAACAATATTATTAACATTAACAATTTTTTAAAAGAATAAACAAGACTTAAATAATGTTTAACTCTAACCTCCAGTATGCTTAACCAAGGCTTTTAAAATAAAGTAGCTCTTCTCTTAACTTAAAAGGAAACAAAAATGCTAATTTAAAAATTGTAGAACGTGAAAATGTAAAATACTTATAAGAGTGGTTTAGCATTACTCCCTATCTAGTACCACTTAAGTCTACCATTAATATAATTTCTCCTGCCCAGGCGAATAGTCAATTTGGATTAGCGCTAGCGCTATAGTAATGGCTGTCTTTAAAGTCACTATTGCTTATAACTGCTCTGGTCCCTAGTAAAATACTATACCTTCCCTAAGCAACCAAAACAGAGGCTCCACTGTAATGGAAAAGCTAAATAGTTATATATTAATTAGTGTTATACCTTATAAGCAGATAATTAACTTACTAATTAAATAGAACACTAGAACTAGATAGGAAGTCCACAAGATTAAGTATTAAGTGCAGCTCTATCAAGTAAGGTATTAATTAGTATTGTCTTAGGCTTATCTATATTAATATTGTTAAGGCCTTCTATCACAGTAATTCGCCCTTATAGCTTTGTATTAAAGCCATTAATAAGCAAGTTATAGTAAGCTGGTTGCTTTGGGATTCTTTGCTTTCTAGCTCTAGAAGGTTCTAATTATAATAAGGTTAATTTAGAAGGTGGCTTTATAGGCTGTCCTTCCTTTAACCCCCTAGAGAGCCTCTAAGTTCCAATATTAACAATATCCTTACAGCTAAAGTGACTCTTTTATCCACTAGGCCGCCTTATAATAGTAGTTAATAGCCTAAGCGCAAGATAATATACATTAGTAGTTGCGTTAGCTAGCATATAATATATACTATTAAACTGACCAAACATATCCTCTATAGCATACTGCAGCTCTAGGTAGTAACTAGTAGTAAGTAATACTTAAGTAAATAACTCAGTCACATCTAAACTAGTTCACCATCGGCCTTAAAGAAGAAGCTTAAGAACAAGATTATAATGCTTATTAAGTTGATTTATCTCAAACCAACTATCTTACTAGCCTCTATAATTAACCAATATACTAGTAAGTAATGGTCTTTAAAGGACTTAATCTATAGCTTTAGTTGCAAGCAATCTAGTAAGGTATAAAGCCAACTATATATATTAACTCTTTGCACTGCCAGCAAAGAAAAGATAGTAGTAAATAATTACCTGTTTAATAAGCCCAATATTAGCATACTTAATAGCAAACTTTAATGTAAGGTAGACCTCCATATCTTGTATAAATTAAACATGGTTTTAGAATACCTTATTAACTAGTTTATTACCACAGGACCATTAACTAGGCAAGAAGAACTCCTCTTAAATGCGCTATAAGGTAGTAAGGAATCTTACTCTTACTAGTGCCATTTTATTACCTCTTCTAATATCTTGTCCAGTAATCCAATTATTAACCCCTTTATTACCCTAGTCCTTAATATTTTAAAAAAGAAGACTAATAAAGGTCTTGCTAAAAGCGGCTAGCGGCTTAGCAAGGTAAGCCTTAGCGAGAAGGTCTAGGAACAAGACAACACCCCTTATATATACGGCCTACTGTCACAATTTAATATATTAGAGCTAGCACCTATTTTTAAGAACTACAGAACAGCCCATATAAGACTGCAATTATTAATATTAGAAAATAGAATTGCCGACTAAACTATAATAAGCACAATATATCGCTAATATAGAAGTCTATACCATTGTTAGTCCTATATTAGACTCTAACAGCTTATCCTAGCGGCCTCATTAAGGATATAACATAAGAAATAGGTCTTGGTTAGTTTAACAGATTAAGGATAAGATAGGCATCACTAATACGCAATATAAAACAATATACAATGTAGTTAAGGATGCAATGCAAGCGTCTAGTTGTAAGGGATATTATTGCGGTTACCTCGGGCTGCCCTCAGGACAACCTTCGGACGCCCCTCGGATGGTCGCCGGTCACGTGCCGGAGGCACGTGCCCGTAGTATATAGTCTCCACGATCCCTAAGGCCTCGCCTCCTTAAGGATTCGTCTCTCTTACCAATCTATCCTGTTCCAATTGTGTCCTTATAGCCCCCTGTCTATAAGATCCCCTTATATTTGAATCCTTCCTACTCTATTTGGAAGGGCAGCTGGCTTTAAGGACCAGATTGTTTATTTATACCTTTTATTTATATCTACTATCCTCCCTTGAAATCTCGCGACGACCTAAATAGAAACTCTATAAATACCTTATAGAAAGCCGTCGCATTAAGGTAGGAAGGTCCCTCTAATAGCAAGAGATTGCGATAATATAAACCTCTGGGCAAGATGGCTGAACGAGCCCTAATACCTAGATGCGCTAGGAGCTTAAAGACTCTTGCACACCTATAGTCACCGCTAAGAAAAACGCAGACACCCTCTATAACGGACGTAATACCGCCGGAAAGTAACTGGAACCCCTCCGGCCCTATTTAGGCCAATTAGAAGACCAAGCGCTAGAGGCGACACTAAGATCTTCCCCTGAGCTAGAAATACTAGAGGAATACACTAATGCGTCTAACTAGGGACCCAACTGGAACCTTCCCGGAAGACCATCGGCCCATAATTAGTATAGTGGCGGTGCACAGACTGCTTATAAGCTAAGCGGGCCTACCTCTTTGGGTAATTTAACCTAAGCACTAACTTAAGACCTAAGGCTTGTTGGGAAATCCGCACTAGCCACTAGTACTAATATTATATCTGTAGCTGGAGCTTCCCTAGGCCTAAGTTTAGAAAGTTAAGAACCCTACACTAATATCCTTTAAGACGGATATTGGGAAGCTATCGCAAGGCTCTTGGAAGCTATGCGGGAGGAAGCCACTAATAAATATGTTAGAACCCTTTAAGGGCAAATTTAGATCTGGTAGGGCTTGATTTAAGCTAGATAAGTTTTTTTATAACCTGGCTAAGGCTAAGGGCTTCCTAGGGGCTACCCAGTACCTACCTAAGGAGGTGTGGAAGACTTAGAGAGGCACCTATGTAATAAATAGAAAAAGGACATGGACTAATTAGCCAAAGCCTCCGGAAGTCTAGAACTCCGCTATAGACCCAGCGCCTAATATTTGGACGATTGGGTTCGCGAGGTAGACAACTTCTTTAAGATGCTGATGATATAAGATGACACTAAAGAATGTATATAGTAGATTATTAGCAAGATTAAAGACTAACCGCTAAACTAGATTACGCTTAATTAACTTAATAAAGAGTAAATTACTATATGGCTACAGCTATAGACCTTCCTAAAGGGTTGGACCCAAGATCTGTATGTTATATAATACAACAACGCAGAACAATTCTGGAATGGTATATAGCTGGACCGTTAAGATTTCCGCCAGTTTATAAACTTTGTGGAAACTTATGCTTAATAGATGGATCCAGAGCCCTTTAAAAACAAAGACGGCAGCGTCTATAAGAAGGAGAAGATTGGATTTATCTGGGCTAGAATTAAGCCAGCAATTCGTGATGAAATAAAGCGTGTAGGAGCCCTACCGCGGATTACTATATATGCGGATTTTGAACGAGCGGTTCTAAACGTAGAGGATATGGTAAGGAACCAGACCTCTTCTAGTAAGAAGTTGGGGGGTAGCTAAAAGCGCGGGTATTCTAGTAGTAATGTAGGGTAGACCCAGTCTTTAAAGAAGCCGTTCTTAAAAAGAACTTTAGAATGGTTAAAGTTGGGAACCTTAAGTAGCGGGAAAGACTCCTAGGGTTAACCTAACACCTATCTAACACCCTTATGGGAACACTCTAAGAAGCTAAAAGGATATTCTTATTGGAAAAATAAGCAGGGTGATAAACGCACTAATAAACCAAAAAAAGAGAAGCCTTAGTTACGGACGTCTCCCGGCTACAACTAGGGCAAGATACGGAAGGGAAGACTCTCTGTATTGCTGTTAAGCTAGAAATAATACTCTCTATGGGCGAGACGCGTTAGTTCTAAGTACTATATAATAGCGGCGCCAAAATTAATTTTATACGATATAATTTGGCAAAAAAGTATGAACTTATTTTATTACTAAACTGGCGGAAACCTATCGTAGGCTTTTTGGATAAGTATTGGATTAAACTACATAGTGCCTATAAGCTTATAGTGTTAGTGGCTAATATGCATAACTATACTAAGGTAGTTGGCCCGCAACCCTTCTAGGCGGCTGACTTTGTAGGTTATAACCTTATCCTTAGATATCCTTAGCTCGCGGAAGTAGATCTTAAGATACGCTTTAAGACAGGAGCCTTTAAATAGTAGAATAATAAAGAATTGGAAGGGCGCATATTACTAATAAGCTTAAAAGATATTCTAGAGGATATAGCTCCAGGTAAAATAGTATACGCTCTATACCCAAAGGAGTATTGGATCCAACCCCTATTCTATAGCAAGATGGGTATAGAGCCTAGCATAGGTAATAACCCTTCTATAATGGATACCCTACGGGGAACTGCCGGATAGGCTATAGAGACATTGCAGGGAGGCGGCGATCTTAAAGATTTTATGAGATACTTCTATTGTTATAGGTTACTCTAGCTTAAGTAATACGCGGAGAGTATGCTACGGCACCTTAAACACTGCGTTAAGGAGTTCCCTACCCTCTACTGGCTACCGCATGAAACTGTTTAATGTACAGTGGTAACTATGTACGAACAACCACTATAGCGCGTAATGCTGCCTGTAAGCGTCCTAAGGGAGCTCCGGGACCTACCTAATGAGGATGTAGAGGATAAACGCGACCCTAATTTATTGAATATCCCGGTAGGCCTAAGGGACTTACTAAGGGTATTCTTGGGCAGGCGAGTAAAAGTTATTTAGTGGAACTTGGAATATGATTATGTAATTAATCTAGAAGAAGGCAAGCAGCCGCCAAACCTTTTTATTTATAACCTCTCTCGCAAAGAGCTTGAGATCCTACGGGAGTACCTTAATAGCTTACTAGAAAAGGGATGGATACGGCCTAGTAAGTTATTGGTAGGCGCGCCGATCCTCTTTATCTTGAAACTAGATGGGACTATAAGGCTATGCGTAGACTACTATAGTCTTAATAAGATTATAATTAAGAACCGTTACCCACTACTATTGGTTAGTAAAATGCTGGATCGGCTATTTAGGGTAAAGATTTTTATAAAGCTGGATCTATAAGACGCCTATTATAGGCTCCATATTAAAAGGGGGGATAAGTGGAAGACCGCTTTTAAGACCTAATACAGCCACTTTAAGTATATAGTAATGCCTTTTGGGCTAGCTAATGCGCCTGTGATATTTTAATTGTATATTTACAGAGCCTTAGGGGGACTAGTTGACCGCATATGTGTTATCTATTTAGATAACATTCTGATCTACTTAGAAGATGAGGATTAGTATAAGCAACACATCCGCGAAGTACTGGAACGCTTAGATAATTGGGGCCTCTATGCTAAGGTGTTAAAGTGTATCTTTAATACCAAGCAGGTCGAGTTCCTAGGTTACATTATGATGCCTATAGGCGTAGTTATGGATCTAGTACGGGTGTAGATAATCCAAGAGTGGCCGGAGCTAGAGAGCTACTGTAATATTTAAGTATTCCTAGGCTTTGCTAATTTCTATAGGCGCTTTATCTATAACTACTTAGATGTCGCCTGATACCTATCTAACTACGTTGCTAAAGCTTCCCGAGACCCAGCCTAAGGAGTAAAAAGCTTAAAGGCGGGAAGGAAGAAAACTAAGAAGGGACTAACCAAATAGTATAAACCATGGACATGGCCCGGAAAGGTATAGGAAGCCTTTTGGGAACTATGCGCAAAGTTTACAGAAGCTCCACTATTGCGGCACTTTAACCTAGATTAGCCACTAATAATAGTTACTAATGTATTAAATTTTGCCCTTGTTGGTATCCTACTGCAACCTAATAGGCATCTGGACCCTACCCAGCTCCACTAGAGACCGGTAGTATTCTATAGCAGAAAATTCCAGGGACCTAAAGTTAGGTATTATACCCACGATAAGGAACTGCTGGCCATAGTTGACTGCTTTAAACAGTAGCGATACTACCTTGAGCACGTAAGCCATACCACTCGTGTACTCTCAGATTATTATAATCTACGCTACTTTATAACTATAAAGGAGCTTATATCTTAATAGGCCAGATAGGTAGAGAAGCTCGCGTAATTTAATTTTAAGATTGAATATAAGCTAGGGGAAAACAACCCTGCTAATAGACCGTTATAACGGCTAGACTATGCCAAAGGCTTTAAAACGGGGGAAGGAAAATAGATAATAGATATCTTACTCCCTATATTACAAAACAAGCTCTGGGTGTAGGATGCTTAAGTACCTATAGCTCTACGCACTAAGTCTTAGGCGGTGTAAGCCCTATTAGTTTCTACTAATGTTCTAGCTGGTACCCGGTCTGTTGCTGATGAGGGTCCGAATATACCTAGATAGGACGTCCCTAATATACTCTTAGAACCTAGTAATACGTTACCTCTAATTGCTAAGCTATCCCCTTAAACCAAAAGTAAAGTTATAGAGCAATCGGAACCTAGAGCCCTGTAATAACTAAAGGACTTTAACCTCGTAGCGGCCTTCCTAACGTATGCGCATTAGAGAGTTGTAAGATCCATAGTACTATCTAGTCGCGTACTTAGAGCAGTATAAGACGAAACAGCTTTTACTTGGGAACTATCCGAAAGGTTAACGGATCTTATCTGTGAGGTGTAACAGAGGGACGCCTCCTATGCCATCTTTAATGCGGAAGTAGACCGGAAATATAATGGAAAGAAAGCTAAAAGGCGCTAAAATTGGGAACTGGACCCAATAGGCCTACTGTATAGAAATGGTAAGGTTTGGGTGCTATAAGAAGCAAATCTATGACAGAAAATTCTTATAAAGAATTACGATGATCCTCTAGGTAGCCACTATAGTTAAGCCAAGATAGTGGAATTACTTTAATATAAATACTATTGGCCAAAACTTAAGCAAGAAGCAAAGGAGTATATTAGCTACTATAAGAAGTGCCAAGTATATAAAATCTGAAGGCACAAGCTATGGGGTCTACTTAAATTAGTTCCTCCCGCTAGCGAACTATAGCAATATTACGCTATAGATTTTATTACGGATCTCCCGCTATTAAAGGATAAGCAAGGATGAATATACGATTCAGTCCTGGTACTTATTAATAGGTTTTTAAAGTACGTCCAATACCTTCCCGTTAATAAGATAATTAACGCACAAGTGCTCGCCAGCCTAATTAAGGAGAAATGCTTTCTTAAAGTAGATTAACCGCACTCTATTATTACTGACAGGGGCAGTGTCTTTATAAGCCAGTACTGGTCGGATCTATGCTTTTATTTAAAGATAGACCACTGTTATAGTATAGCTTTCCATCTATAAATGGACGGGTAAATGGAACGCTAGAACTAGGAATTGGAGTCGTACTTGCGAATATATTTAAACTACCAGCAAGATAATTAGTGTGAGCTATTTCTATACGCGGAGTACGCCTATAATTTAAAGCAATATACATTGTATAAGTATACACCAATCCAGATTGCCTACGGCGTCTAACTATTTGGGTTTAATGGTGTACCTAGCGATTACTAGCTAAGGCCGCATAATCAATTATAGGATCCTACTGGGAAGTCTAAGGATATCTACCAGAGAGTATAAGGGTACCTCCAGGAATAGGAGGAGTAATAGAAGCATGCAAAGCAGAGCCTGTAAAATGCCTAAGAGTAGCAGAGACTTTAGTACAACCGCAAACACCAGGATAAGCATTTCGGGGTAGGCGACGAGGTTCTATTATATTTAACGAATATTAAGACCTATTGACTATTAAAGAAGCTTAATGTAAGATACCTAGGTCCCTTCTAAGTTAAGAAACGAATTGGTAAGCTAGCCTACTATCTCCAGCTACCCCTATCTATGGCCTGTGTGCATCTAGTGTTTTATGTAAACCTACTAGAGCTATGGTATAGACCACTGCTAGAAAAGAACTTCCGTCTAGGCCCAATTGAACACCCTAAAGTAGTAGGCGAGTAGTACGAGGTTAAAGCTATACTACGCTATAAGTCTGTCAAGAATAAGCTTTAATATAAAGTCAAATAGCTAGGCTGGCCCGCTAAGGACACTATATAGGAACCAGAGGATTACCTTGATTATTGCGAAGATATTTTAAAAGAATATTAGGACCAAGGTCCGCAATCTACAAATTGTAGAAAGCGCTCTAATACTATGGTGTTATCGTAGCCTATAAAGAAGACTCGCGTAAAGAGCAAGAAATAGGTTAAATTAGATATAGAATGGACAGGCTCCGGAAACTATAAGAATTGATTAGGGCTACGGCCTAAGGCAGGATAGGTTCTTAGCCTTTTTATGTATATAGCATAGAATTAATAGGGTATTTTGCTAGAATCGCATTCCCATTTATTAGTCTATATTAGGAATAGTGTTCCTATGCCTTCCTAAATACCTTATAAGGCCTTCCCGAGCACTAGTTAAGATCCTTAATTGCTACTATATATAAGAACAATCCCAAATGCCTAAATTAAAAGCTACTATGCCTTATCTTTAGGAGCAGGATTAGTATCCATCAGCCCTCTAAGGGATGGCTGACGGGAATGAGATCCCTTTATAGGTATACAAGTAGGCATAAAAACAGGGGCAGGACAATAAGGTGTAGATGGAGCAGAGATTCTTGAATACTTAACACTAATATTAGGTCCAAACCAATACTAATAAAGCTCTTAAGGCGTTAGCTTATAGTTAATAAAGACACGCTTAAGCCTAGAATAAACAGAGACGTTAGCTGGCTAATATAGTCCGGAACTACTAAGACCTTGCTATGGCAACTATTAGTTACCTATCCGCTAGGTACCCAAAGGGTAACCTACCTAATACCGTATTATATTGTGCTCTTTTAAAACTTAACGCGTATACGCAAACTCCTTCTTGTGGTAAACGGCAACCTTCTTCTTATCACCCCTATCCTTTACCCTATCCTTAGTATACCAACCTTGCTCCCTTATCAGGCGTTGCTGGCTGGCTTGCTAGGAATTGTGGGCGGTATAGATAGCTGTGGTATAGTCTTGAATTCGACCTAGACGTTTAGCATTAGCGCTAGAATAAGAGAGAGCCCGGGCGATATAGTAGTTAAGGACATTAAAGGATCGTCGCCACTTAGGCCTAGGCTATATTGAAGCTTAAAGTTAGCAATAGAAACCTATTAAGGATAGGAAATCTTACCTTAACGCAACTACCGCTCTTGGTACGCATGCATTGATTACAAGGACTAAAGGTGTTAGACCTTATATAGTAGGTCTTATTATAAGCATCCAGAATCTTCTTATTAGATTTCTGGTTTTTTAAGGACGTACACGCAAAGTTATTTAGGTAGGACCAGCACCAGTTGCGGGTTAGCGGAGGTTGGGGTTCCATATATAGCGGTAAGGCTAGAATACGCTGTGGAATCAGCTTAGAAGAGTAGTCAGCAGGAGAATGAAGAGGCATATTAAATTAATAATGGAAAAGAAGAAAATCTTAATAATATATCAAAGATACGTCCAAAATTGGACGAAGGTTGATAATGGGAAGTAAGGTGTTAAGGAAAAGGAGCAGCTTAGTAAGCAAGATGTCTCTATACTTTACCTTCTAATACCCTTTTGGTGAATAGCTGTAACCTTGCCGATATAACTCCGTTACAATAGCGCAATTTAGAAGGAAGGAAATACGCATATGCGCCATTTAGCTATTACTTCCTTATAAAAACTGATTACGCGGCCGGGGAAGGCAATTAAGACGTTAATTACAGACGTATATAGGTTAAATTATACCTAAACGATACTACGGTATTAAAGAATAATGTTATAGATGTTCCTGACAACCGCATAATAGCTAGAGGCGCTATTGTAAAGTGTCCCTCCTATTTGCTAGGCAGTAGAGCTACGCTAAAATATAGTACAGGACTACAAGAATGAGAAAGGATTATAGATTAATATTTTACTAGTTAAAGATGACGGCAAGCCAAGGCTCTATATGTTAAATCCCATACCAAAAGGTTCTACGGAACTATACTGGAATACTAAATTGCCTATAACACTTATGATTAATTGCAGACCGGCATAAAGGCTTGGAAGTAGAGTTGCATAAAAATCCCTATGTTAGCCTAGGTAGTTACTAGTATGCTTCTGGTAGGCTCCTAATGGGTTTCCTGGCAATCCTCGCGTCTTTTCTCTAGTTGTGTTTTTTTCTTATTAAGGTTTTTCAGGAGTTTAAAGCAGGGGTTAGATAGATAGATGATATATAGCGGCATACTAATATCTCTCTAACATCTCCCTGAACCCCTTCTGGGACGAACCCTTATAATCTCCCTACCGCAAGGTAATGGCAATCGGGGGCCAACCGCAAGAAGGGGGGGGGCAATATAAGGGATATTATTGCGGTTACCTCGGGCTGCCCTTAGGACAACCTTTGGACGCCCCTCAGATAGTCGCCGGTTACGTGCCGGAGGCACGTGCCCGTAGTATATAGTCTCCACGATCCCTAAGGCCTTACCTCCTTAAGGATTTATCTCTCTTACCAATCTATCCTGTTTCAATTGTGTCCTTATAGCCCCCTGTCTACAAGATCCCCTTATATTAGTCTACTATAGAAGCCCTTAAACACTAAGAAAAAGAGGAACAAACTTTACAACGCCACAACCTACTTATACACGCAATTCCATTCTATTTTTATGGATCTTATAGATACAGACAAGGAGCAGTACATTTAAGCAGTTGCTTAGCGCTGTAACTATAACAAGAAGCAACAAATAGAATATAAACATGCTAAACCCTTACCTTTAAAGCACTCTTAAAAGAGCCTTAAAGACCCTATTACTGGGTTAACTACAGATAGGACAACAGAAAAATGGCAGTAGGTGGTTAAGATATTTAGGGCAACAATAATATACATTAAACAATTTCTAGATACTGGAGTATCAATATATATATAGCTAAGAGATCTGCTTCCTAAAGGAAAGAATATAGATAATATTTCTATAGATAAGCTTATCTTCTTAACATTTAAGGATACTCTAAAGCAGGATGTGGGCTTTAATAAGGACTATAATATATTAATATACATTTTCCAGAGTGGAGACCAGTAAAAGGTCACCAATAAACAGATATGGAAGACTATTATAGATTATGCGTTTACGCTTAGTCTAAATTTTATTAATTTTACAATTAAACAAAACCACCTAAGTACGCTATAAATTCTAGATTAGAGTGAATCCTATATACTAACTTATATAGCAACAACTATATTAAAGAATCTACTACTAATATCAGAGCAATAAAGCTGCTATATACTACTACTATTAAAAGCGTATATGCCAACTTAACCTTGCTAGGATATTTCAATACCACTAACTACTAATATACTAGCAGACACACCGCGTTTATCTCCTCTAAATTAACATAAAACTATTAAGACACTAGTAAAAAGGAAAGGTGTTAAATTAGGAGTTTATCCCCCCTTAAAGCGCTAGAGAGCCTTAGGCGGATAAAGTCGCAAGTAGAAACAGACCTACAACCTATAGCCTTTAGGCTAGTAGCAAAGGGGACAGGATTAAAGTATTTACTATTAGAAATATAGTCTCCCTTTCCCTCCCCTTTAGGAGGAATAAAAGCTAGTATAGAGTATATAACGCTTAGGTCCCTACCACTATTAAAACACTTTTTTAACTGGCCCTTAGTTTCTAGCAATAATAAAAGTAATAGAACCGGGCTTATATACAACTATAACAATGCTTGGAGTTGTGTCTTAGGGCAATATAATTGCGGACTTAAAGTCTTGCCCAAATCCACTATTACAGAATCTTCCATCTGTGGCTGTATTATAAATTAATATAACATAGAGCCTGGGTCTGTAATTTCTTGTATAGATAGGATACTATCTAACTCACTTTTAGTATTGGATACCCATAGTGCAGTAGTCCCAGGGGCTTAGTGGGTACATAATACTAGCCACTGCTGTAATGGCAGACTGTAAGGCAGAGTAGGACAAGGGGTTTAGGCATAGAAGGCAGACATAGTAAACAGTGGTAGACTCTAAGTACAATTCTTAACTGTTGCCTCTATTCTAAGATTAAGTAGGGCCTTAGTCTAAATGTATATAACTTCTTATTCCTCCATACTATCAAAGTTTAAATTAAATAAAGGTATAAAAGGGGAATTAGGTTAGGGTTAGTATCTATTAGTAGTAAACAACCTATAAGCTATTACTTAAGTAGGGTAAGGGCAACTTATCTCTGGCGTATTAGCGCATATATCTTCCTTATAATTGTCTTTAAGGTGGTCAATTGTGTCTTCCTTATAGTTGTTTCTAAGGTGGTCAATTATATACCACATATAGTACATCTCTTGGTGTTAAATCCTGGGCGTGCTATTAAGAAAATTAGTCCAAAGGCTAGAAAGAGTAGACAAAGTTATAAGTTATAGTGTTAATTTAACACAATTCTAATAGTGGCTTAATAGGAACAGCTTAGCTCATTTATATTCCAACCATAAACAATATACTATAACCCCTATTTTCTCCCATATACTCATCTATCTCTCTAATAACAACCCTTATTATACAAACAATTATTTCTAATATAGTACTTTTCCTTCCACTATTAGGCCATTTGCTGAACCCCATAGTAATACCATAAAACCAGAAACCACAAAGTCCCTATACTACTAGTCACGCAAAAAGAAGACAATATCACCAGGCTAAATAAATAGAGGTTACTGTAGGCTTGTAAGCTCTATTAAGAGGTATATCTAATTAGCTTATACAATATACAGAGCCATAATACGCCCTAAAATAATAGTAAAGGTTCTCACAAAGCAGCGCAGACACACTTTTAAGTAGGCTTCTCAAATACTATATCAATATGCACGTAGCTAACATACAATATACTAATACCAATACCCAAGATACCTCATAAAATAAGAGTAATATATTAATACCAGTGCCAGGCACCTGCAAGAGGCACCTACTTAATAGTATAACCAAGAATATATCTTCTGTCACTTTATTCTTAAACTATACTATATCTAATTCAACTAATAAATAAGCTATAGACGCTGAGCTAAGTCTTGCAAATAGGACACCTTTGAAATTATATATATAGGGCTTATCTAAATTACTACAGTAAAATCTCCTTAATACGATATAGGGTATATAACGATACCCTTTACATTACGATCTACACTCCTTGATCAAGCATTTTTTGGTATAATATTACGATAATCTGACTTTTGACGATATCGTTAAGCACTTACCACCAATATCGGTATAGCCAGTAGAGAATTTGTATGGGAGAGGGCCCTATTTGGCCCGCGAGGTAGATATCCTAAACCTTTTTAGGTATGAAGCTCCTCTTTTTCTTGCTTATTCACCCTATACGTGACTCTTGATATAACAATACCATTGGTATTACGATACGCTCGGCCGAATAAACGGTATCGTATTAAAGAAATTTTACTGTAATTGTATACTAATAGGCAGTTTAATTAGCAACCCATCTCTCTTTATTATAACTGGAGAGGACCAAGGTCTAATATACTAGGCTTACCTAGAATGCTATATAATATTAAATATAGACAGCACTACCTAAAGCCACCTAGCTCGCCTAAAAGAAGCATTATATACAGAAGTACTTAATCTAAACCACTGCCTTGCATAACACTTGCTTCAGCCTCATACCCCCATTAATTAAGCCCCGCATTACCAGATACCATATTTATCCATAATATTAATAATGATTTTAACTTACCTCCCTATAATAGATCAGCAGAGTCTAATATAAATAAAACTAACTAGAAAAGGATGTATATATAAGTACAAATATAATATTATCTTGGAGCGCGCTTTATATAGGACTACTATAGATACCGCACAAATTGGAAGGTTAAGAATGTGCATAAAGCCATTCTCCACTAAGCAATAAGTATATTTCTCGCAAAAATATACACAGGTAAGGGTGGATCCTTAAACCTACAAGTTAACCCCTAAGTGGATCAATTTCCTTCTACATTAGAGACACTGATTATTAAATTATGGACTATAACCTAAGCTTGTTTATTAAGGGAGGAACAAAAATAAGTGGATTATAAACCTAATTAAGTTAGCGCATATAAGGTACTTTTAGTATATTAATATACTAGGGAGTTATACAAACTAAATACGCGTAGATAAAGGACAGGTTAGGAGACTTTAGAATTAAAGCAAATTATAAGTTCCAGGCTATTGTTAAGGAAGTATATGGCCTAGGCTTTGGTAATAATGCTAAAAAGGTAAAGAGGTTACTAAAAGACTACTCTTTTACATTTGAATAGGCTAAAAAGGTAAGTGCTTCTTAAATGCACCCCTCCATTACTATGTCCATTTCTCTATACCAGAGATCTGCCGTTTTCCACCCCTAAATTCAGCCATCCTTTGTATTAAATTTCTTCCATTTTCCACCCAATCTTTCCACCATTTTCTACCCCAGACTCCTACCATTTTCCATCTTACGAATTTACCTACTTTTTTTTAACAATTCTGCTTCTTTCCACTATAAATTCTTTTACTTTCTATTATCTTCCACTAGTAGCCCCCCTTTTTATATTATATATTACAAACAGAAACTTTACTTCTTTACTAACATTAATAGGTTAGCAAGAAACAATTCTACTATAAAGCAATTATTACTGCCTACGTGGATATATTCTGGGCAAATGGTTTAATAGGAATAGCCAGACACCAGTTTTCTACCAAATATTTTTATAAGCTCACTAGCGCAACCATATGCTTTATTATGGTTAGTTTGAGGCACAGTATCTAAGAGTACCTGTCCAGCCACCACGAGACTATTAAGTATATTATCAGCAAGGAGGTTCAAGGTAGGATAAATTTACTATGTCTTATATCTAACTGCTAATAAGGATAAAGCAATCTATAGGGAGCTACTTGCAACATAGGACGCTATGGCACTACACTGCCAGGTTATAATTAAGTTTTATATATTTAAAGATGCAAAGACAAGGGCACCATATTATAATAATAAAGACAAACAGTACCCCAACGCTAAACCATGGCGGAATCTATACAACAATGTCTTAGATAATTTATTTAAGGATTTGGATAATAAGAGTACTAAAAGCTTAAAGGCTGCCATTTAAATGCAGTGCGGCAGTGCTAATTCAGATTACTCCACCTTATTAATATAGCTCTATTTTTCTAGCTCACCTAGACCTAAACAAATTAGAGATAGTGCCTTAAAGGGGAATAACCCAGTACAGTATTGGGTTTCTTTAATTCTAAGTTTCTTTCTATGGTTATATACTAACTCTAAGTATCTATATAGATAACCATCTAGGGAATTGCAAGTGTTTAGGGTGGTGAAGAAGAAATATTAGATTTTTATTTAATTATAACAGGCCAGAAGAAAGTGCGGGCACAAGTACCTATCCACTCCAAATTTACATGGGATAATTTTAAGAATACCCTGGGTTTACCAGATAATGGAGCTAGCTGGTATAATAGCGACGCTGGTAAAGATTAGTATGTATATAATAATAATGCATTTTAGAAGTTTATGCGGTTTGTAAAAGGTCATAAAGGGGTTATTTTTTAGTAGAGTAGTAAGGAGGATTTCCAAAGCATGTAGTGTTATATAGCATTACCAAGTCTAAATCTAAACTTTTTATACTTATACCAGCACACACAATTCCAAAACAATATTTATATTGCTTTAGCAGTTAGGCCAGGCCTCTTATACTTATTGTTTTAACTTATTTTAATATAGAGAATTAATAAAATCTTTAACATTATTAAATTATTAGGCTAGCTTTTACTTTTTCTAGACAGCTATAAATGCTAAAGTATTATATCTACTTAAGTATTTATATAATTCAAAGGTAGTAGAAAAACTAATATTTTACTAATATACTTAATTTTTAAATCTAGGGTTTTATTTTTCTTATTATCCTAGAGGTCCTGACGGTCCTAGTGGTCCTGGCGGTCCTAAAGATCCTAGCAGTCCTAGAGGTCCTAGTGGTCCTAGAGATCCTAAAGGTCCTAGAGATCTTAAAGGTCCTAAAGGTCCTAGCAGTCCTGGCGGTCCCAGCGGTCCCAGCGGTCTAGGTGGTCCAAGTGGCCTCCTAACAGGCTCCTGATAGGAAGCCAAGTATAAGTATCTCCTAGAGCTCCTAACAGCCCTAATAGGAGCTGTTAGGAACCTATTAGTACTATTAGGAGGTATAAACATTTTCCTAATGTAATACTAACTTTATACTTAATATTAAACCTAAACCTAAATAAGAAACTATATAAGAAACTAAGGATAATCTAAGCTTACTTAATACCTTAGATATCTACATAATTAGAGCTACCCTATTAGTATAACTTGCTAGGAAACCTAAATATATAATCTTTACCATTACAATGGCTGATATTAAAAAGGCCCTAATACCAAAGAAGCATACTAACCCTACTATAAAAGTACTAGTATACCACTATAAGCACCTAGAGGTATTCTTATAAAAGAAAGCCAATAAGTTAGCAGAGCACTAACTATATAACTATAAGATTATACTTAAAGAAGGAAAACAGCTAGAATTTAGACCACTATATAGAATATTCTAAAATAAACTCTAAGTACTATAGAAGTACTTAGACAAATACCTTAGTAAAGGATTTATTAGAGCAAGCTCTTTGCCTATAGCTATACCTATAATCTTTATTAAAAAACCTAGCAGTAGTCTGCGCTTTTATATAGACTACTAAGCTCTTAACGCTATTACTATTAAAAATTAGTACCTACTCCTATTAATTTAAGAGATATTAAATTAATTAAGTAAAGCTCGCTACTATATAAAACTTAACCTTATCTATATATTTAACCGCCTCTATATTGCAAAAGGAGATAAATAGCTTACTATATTCCGTACTAGATATAGACTATTTAAATACTTAGTAATACTATTAGCCTTATAAATGCCCTAAGTTTATTCTAATATTTTATAAATAATACCCTATAATCTTACCTGGACATTTTCTATACTGCTTATATTAATAACATCCTAGTATATAGCAATAACCTAGCTAAATATAAGAAATATATTAACCTTGTCCTGGAAGCCTTATATAGAGCTAGCCTATAGTTAAATATAGATAAATACAAGTTCTATAAAATAGAATTCCTATAACTTAGACTTATTGTTTCTATAAATAGCATATAAATAGACTAAAAAAAGATTAAAGTAATTGTAAACTAGTAAGAACCTAAGAATGTTAAGAATATAAGAGCCTTTATAGGATTTGCTAACTTCTACTAATAGTTTATTAACAACTTCTCCGCCCTAGTTTCACCCCTTATAGCTCTAACCTAAAAGGATAAAGCTTTTATCTTTAACAAGAAATATAAAAAGGCTTTTATCTACCTAAAATTTATATTTACTACTGCACCTATACTTTAACACTTTAACCTAAACCAAAAGAGTATTATAGAAGCTAACTTATCTAACTATATTACTAGAGGCATTCTGTCCTAGTATAATAAGAAAGAAGTACTGCACCCTATAGTATACTTTTTAAAATAACTAAGTCTAGCTAAATATAACTATAAGATCTATAATAAGGAATTATTAGCTATTATTAGATATTTTAAATAATGGCAACCTAAACTAGAAGGCGTTGGATTTCTAATTAAGGTCCTTAGCGACTATAAAAATCTATAATACTTTATAACTATAAAACAGCTAAGTTATTATTAGGTCTACTAGTTAGAATATCTATCTTATTTCTAATTCTTAATTATATACTGCCTAGATGTTTAAGGCTAGAAACCTAATACCCTAAGCTAATATTTATAAGACATGCCAGCATAAGAAGAAGCGTATACCTACTATAATTAAACCCTACTTTACCCTAAGCTATTTAACCCTCCTATTAAAGATTTTATAATACACATCCTTAAAATAACTGATTAATTGGTTAAATAGATAATAGTTAATAAATACCTAAATAATAAGTTTATCTAAGAGATACTTAAGCTAATTTAAGATGGCGTTAGACGCTTTAAAAAGATCTCTTTAAGTTAATATAAAGCCTATAAAGACCGCTTATACTACTAGAACCGCCTAGTTATACCTAACCATAATAAACTTAAGCTTAAGCTTTTTAAATATGTATATAACCTACTAGTAGCTAGCTACCTAGGGCGTAGAAAAATACTAGAACTACTTTAATAGAAGTACTACTAGCTAAATATGTATAATATAATATAAAGGTATATCTCTAGCTGCTATACCTACTAATAAGCCAAAGCTTTGCATAAGATATATAACGGCTTTTTAAAGCTACTGCCTATTTCAGACCAAAGATAGAAGGATATCTTAATTAACTTTATTATTAAGCTCCCCGTAAGTAAAGGCTGTATAAATATTATAGTAGTTATACACTAACTATCCAAGATAAGACATTTAATTGCCTGCCCTAATATATTAATACCTACCATTGCCTAACTGTTCCTAGATTATATATAGAAACTCTACAGACTCCCTAAAACGATTATCTCTAATAAAGGCAGCTAGTTTATCTCTATATTCTAAAAAGAACTAACTACCTAACTCTATATTAAAGTACTATTATTTATAGTATACTACCTAGAGATAGATGGTTAAATAGAATGTATAAATGCTATAATGGAACAATATATTTAGATATATATATTATATTTATAAGATAACTAGATAGACTAGCTTATATTTACTAAGTTTACCATAAATAACTCCGTTTTAAAAACTATAAAGGTCTCCCCATTTCTAGCCAACTATAGCTAACATCCGCAAATAGGTTTTAAACCTTTTAGTAATGTTTCTTGCCTAGCTTATTAGGTCTTATAGGTTATAGAAGCAAACAAATTTATAAAGAAAATAGAAGAACTATAAGAGTTCCTTACTAATAAAATAATATAGGCCTAATCTGTTTATAAAGCTGTAGCAAATAAAAACTAAACCCTAGCACCAGCCTATTAAATTGGTAACTTTATCTAGATAGATATAAGAAATCTAAATATAAAATAACCTACTAAGAAACTTAATTAGAAGAATGCTGGCCCTTATAAGGTTTAAAAAGTTATCTCTCCTTATGCCTATTAACTAAAGCTCTCTAATACAGTTAAAATCCACCCTATATTCTATACGTTAGTCCTCTACCCTACCGTCCCTATATTAGACACCCTACCTAAATAGATCTAAGACCCTCCCCTACTAGTTAAAGTAGATAGTAAGGATAAATACCTTATTAAAAGAGTTAATAATATTAAGTATAATAAACGGAAATGCAAATATATATACCTTATAAAATAGAGAGGCTTTATTAAGCCCTTATGGGAACCTATTAACTCTATAGGACTTATATAAGCCGTAAAAGACTTTTATAAACTCTACCTAGAACTACTATAGCCCTATTTTATAGAAGCTTAAGTTTAAAAAAAAAAAGGGGGGGGGGGTACTGTTATAGAATACCTCTATAACACTTTATATATATCTACTTATTTCTACTAACGTAGTAAGAAGAGACCAACTACAAAACGGCAATCTAATAGCAATCTACTGGCAATCTATAACAATCTAACAGCAGTCTGCCGCATTCTGTTATATTCTACTAAGTCTACTAAATTCTACTAAGTTCTACTAGGACCGCTCCTTAAATCCTATTCTGCTTTATGTATATATTGACTAAGCAACTAAACTAACAATATATACCTTTCTTCCCATTTCCTTACCTTCTCTCCTTATACGACGTCTTGACTTTATTACGCAGTTTATATACATAGCTTAATAATATCTACTTTGCTATATATTATTACCGCTTATACTCACTCCATAACAAGTATACGCTTTATACCTAAAGGAGTATTAGATTTAACCCCTATTCTATAATAAGATAGGTATAAATATAACAGTTTACCAGCGCTACGCTGAGACACAAGATCGTCGCTTGAAAGGCTCTAAGACATAATTAACGCTACCCTTGTATGTCTTGGATACTGTTAAATATTAAGTTATAGACTTTGGAGTTCGGGGTCTACTTTCATATATTTAGTTCACTTAATTTCCATATATTTACAATTAAGTCGCTTGTTTAATTCCCATACACTACAAAGCTTACAATAAAGCCTAGTATATGTGATACCCCTTCTGTAATAGATACCTTATAGGGAACTACTAGATAGGTTGCAGAGATACTATAAGGAGGCAGTAATCTTAAAGATTTTATAAGATACTTCTACCGCTATAGATTACTTTAGCTTAAGTAATACATAGAGAGTATACTACGGCACCTTAAACACTACGTTAAAGAATTCCCTACCCTCTACTGACTACTATATACAAATAGCTACTATAGCGTATAACGCTGCCTATAAGCGTTTAAAGAGAGTTCTAAGACCTACCTAATAATAATATAGAGGATAAACGCGACCCTAATTTATTAAATATCCTAGTAGGCCTAAGGGACTTATTAAAGGTATTTTTAAGCATGTAAGTAAAAGTCCTTTAGCGAAACTTAGAATATAATTATATAATTAATCTAAAAGAAGGCAAATAACTACTAAACCTTCCTATTTATAACCTCTCTTATAAAGAGCTTAAGATCCTATAGGAGTACCTTAACGGCTTACTAGAAAAGGAATATATATAGCCTAGTAAGTTACTGGCAGGTATACCAATCCTCTTTATCCTAAAACTAGATAAGGCTATAAGGCTATATATAGACGATTAAGAACCGTTACCTACTACCACTAGTTAATAATATGCTAGATTAACTATTTAGGGTAAAGATCTTTATAAAGCTAGATCTATAAGACGCCTATTATAGGCTCTATATTAAAGAAGGAGATAAGTAGAAAATCGCTTTTAAAACCTAATACAGCTACTTTAAATATCTAGTAATGCCCTTTAGGCTAGCTAATGCGCCTATAATATTCCAATTATATATTTATAGAGCCTTAAAGGGACTAGTTAACTATATATATATTATCTATCTAAATAACATTCTAATCTACTTAAAAGATAAGGATTAGCATAAGTAACATATCCGCGAAGTGCTGGAATGCTTAAATAATTAGGGCCTCTACGCCAAGGCGTTAAAGTAGGTTAAGTTTCTAAGTTATATTATAACGCCTATAGGTATAGTTATAGACCTAGTACAGGTATATACAATCTAAGAGTAGCTGGAGCTAGAGAGCTACTAGGATATTTAAGTGTTCTTAGGCTTTACCAATTTCTATAGGCGCTTTATTTATAACTACTTAGACATTACCTAACACCTATTTAACTATATTACTAAAGCTTTCTAAGACCTAGCCTAAGGAGTAAAAAGCTTAAAGGTAGGAAGGGAAAAAACTAAAAAGGGACCAACTAAATAGTATAAACTATAGATACGGCCCAGAAAGGTCTAGGAAGCCTTTTAGGAACTATACACAAAGTTTATAAAAGCTCTACTATTACGGCATTTTAATCTAGATTACTACTAATAATAGTTATTAATATATTAAATTTTGCCCTTATTAGTATTCTACTATAACTTAATAGGCATCTAGACGCTACCTAGCCCTACCAAAGACCAGTAGTATTTTATAGCAGAAAATTCTAGAGACCTAAAGTTAAGTATTATACCTATAATAAGGAACTACTGGCTATAGTTAACTACTTTAAACAGTGGCAATACTACCTTAAACAGGTAAGCCATACCACTTATATACTCTTAGATTATTATAATCTATACTACTTTATAACTATAAAGAAACTTATACCTTAACAAGCTAAATAGGCAGAGGAGCTTACGTAATTTAACTTTAAGGTTAAATACAAGCTAGGGGAAAATAACCCTACTAATAGACCGTTATAATGGCCAGGCTATACTAAAGCCTTAAAACAGAAGAAGGAAAATAGATAATAGATATTTTACTTTCTATATTATAGAATAAGCTCCAGGTATAGGATACTTAAGCACCTACAGCTCTATATACTAAGTCTTAGGCGGCATAAACCCTATTAGTCTCTACTAACGCTCTAGCTAGTACCCAGTTTATTACTAATAAGGGTCCAAAAATACCTAGATAGAATATCCCTAATATAAGTTTAGAACCTAGTAATACACTACCCTTAATTACTAAGCTATCCCCTTAAACTAAAAGAAAAGCTATAAAGTAATTAAAACCTAGAGCCCTATAATAATTAAAGGACTTTAGCCTTATAGCGGCCTTCCTAATATATACATACTAAGAAGTTATAAGATCTATAGTACTATCTAGTCTTATACTTAGAGCAGTATAAGGCAAAACAGCTTTTACCTAGGAACTATCTAAAAGGTTAATAGATCTTATCCATAAGGTACAACAGAGGGATACCTCCTATACTATCTTTAATGCGGAAATAGACTAGAAATATAATAGAAAGAAAGCTACTAGGTGTTACTATTAGGAACTGGACCTAATAGGCCTACTATATAAATATAGTAAGGTTTAGGTACTATAAGAAGCAAATCTACAATAGAAGATCTTTATAAGAAATTTATAATAATCCTCTAGGTAGCTACTATGGTTAAGCTAAAATAGTAAAATTACTTTAATACAAATACTACTGGCTAAAGCTTAAGCAAGAAGCAAAGGAGTATATTAGCCACTATAAGAAGTGTTAAGTATATAAAATCCAAAGGTATAAGCTATAGGGTTTACTTAAATTAGTTCTTCCCACTAGTAAGCTATAGCAATATTACGCTATAGACTTTATTACAAATCTCCCACCCTTAAAAGATAGGTAAGAATAAATATATAATTTAGTCCTAGTGCTTATTAATAGGTTTTTAAAGTATGTTTAATACCTTCCCGTTAACAAGATAATTAATATATAAGCGTTTATAAACCTAATTAAGAAGAAATGCTTTCTTAAAATAGATTAGCTACATTCTATTATTACTAATAGGGACAGCGTCTTTATAAGCCAGTACTAGTTAGATCTATACTTTCATTTAAAGATAGACCACTACTATAGTACAGCTTTTTATTTATAGATAAATAGGTAAATAGAACACTAAAACCAGAAATGGGAGTTTTATCTACAAATATATTTAAACTACTAGCAAGATAATTAGTATAAGCTACTTCAATATATAAAGTAGAGCCTATAAGATGCGCAAGAGCAGTAGAGACTTTGGTATAACCATAAATACTAAAACAAGCATTTTAGTGTAGGCAATAAAGTTTTATTATATTTAATAAATATTAAAACCTATTAACTATTAAAGAAGCTTAATATAAGATACCTAGGTCCTTTTTAGATTAAGGAATAAATTAGCAAGCTAGCCTACTATCTCTAGCTACCTCTATCTATAGCCATATATATCTAGTATTTTATATAAATCTACTAGAGCTATAGCACAGACTACTACTAGAAAAGAACTTCCGTCTAGGCCCAATTAAATACCTTAAAGCAGTAGGCGAGCGGTATAAGGTTAAAGCTATACTATACTATAAGTCTGTTAAGAATAAGCTTTAATATAAAGTTAAATAGCTAGGCTAGCCTACTAAGGACTCTATATAGGAACCAAAGGATTACCTTAATTATTATAAAGATATTCTAAAAGAATATTAGGACTAAGGTCCGTAATCTACAAATTATAAAAAGCGCTCTAATACTACGGTATTATCGCAACCTATAAAAAAAACTTATAGTAGGCCACAAGAGGCCCTAAAGAGTAAGAAATAGGTTAAATCGGATATAAAATAGATAAGCTCCAGAAACTATAAGGATTAATTAGGGCTACACGCTGAAGCATAATAGGTTCTTAGCCTTTTTATATACATAGTATAGAATTAATAGGGTATTTTGCTAGAATTGCATTCCTATTTATTAGTCTATATTAGGAATAGTATTTCTATACCTTTTTAAAAGCCTTATAAGGCCTTCCTAAGCACTAATTAAGATCCTTAAGTACTACTATATACAAGAACCAATCCTAAATTCCACAAGTCTAAACTATAAATACCTAATCTAAAAAGCTACTATGCCTTATCCTTAGGAGCAGGATTAGTATCTATTAGCCTACTAAGTAATAACTAATAAGAATAAGATCTAGATCCCTTTATATGGATGCGGGTAGGCATAAAAATAGGGGTAGGACAATAAGGTGTAAAAGGAGTAGAAACTCTTAAATACTTAGCACCAATATTAGGTCCAAGCCAGTACCAATAAAGTTCTTAAGGCGTAAGCTTGTAGTTAATAAAGATATACTTAAACCTAAAATAAATAGAGACGTTGGCTAGCTAGTAAAGTCTAAAACCACTAAGACCTTATTATGGTAACTATTAATTACCCATCTACTAGGTACCCAAAGGGTAACCTACCTAATACTATATTATATTATACTCTTTTAAAACTTAACGCGCATCTACGAACTTCTTCTTATAGTAAATAGCGACCTTCTTCTTATCACCCCTATCCTTTGTTAGCGACTTAGTTAATTAAGGCACGAGTATAGTAAGAGGGGCGCGTAAGCCTATATAATTGGATTGTCTATAAACAAGGATCCAAAGCTAGAGAAAGGAAAGGAGAAGAATAGCAGTGCCGCTTAAGGTTTTATGCGGCCCTTAAGTTACGTAACTACAACTATCTAAAACTGTCTATAGCTGTCTACGACTGTCTAAAACTATCTACAACTGTTTATAACTGTTTGCGACTATCTACTACAATCCACTGTTTTCCACCAGCGCCGTAACATTACTCCCCCCTCTAAAAAAGCCTGCCCTTAGGCTTTGTATATCTATATTACGTCTATATGGTATTCTTATCTTTATGCTTAATAGGCAGCTTATTATCTTTGCTATACTAGCACTCTATCTACTTATTAAGGTACTTTAGGTGTCTAGGCTTATTAGGGTATTAGTTATAGAATTCTTTAAGCTTATAGGGACTACCTATAAAGTTCTATATAGGGTACCAAGTGGGGTCTAGGTTATATCCTTTTTAACTAATATAATACTTTAGTATTCCCCTTATAAGTTTATAGGCTAGTATTTCTTTAATTTCCTATTTATTATTGCCATTAACTTAAATTAGTAGGGGCGGTTTATTCTTTTGTCTAGGCAATAGGTTATTTATAGCTTTCCATAGCTTATCTGGTAAGAATTTAGGATGGACCTTAATTAAATCTAGGAGCTTTACTTTATATAAGTTGCCTCTCTTCTTAAGGACCTTATATAGTCCCGCCATCTAATAGTCTAGCTTATAGCTAAGCCGTTCTATCTTTTAGTTCTTTATTATAACTTAGACCTTATTGCCTATAGTAAAGTTAGGCTTACGCCTATGCTTATTTGCCTACTATTTTATTAACTTCTAGGCCTTTTTTAGGTTTATACAGGCTACTTTCCAAGCCTTTTCTAAGCGTTTAGCGTAATGCCGTGCTTCCTTATAAGATAGTTTTTTATATATAATCTGTGGCCCTTCCGGTCTTTCCTAGTTAAAGTTTATATAGGGCAAATGCCCTATTTCTAGCTAGATAGGTGCAAATCCTATAGAGTTATAGGGTAGGGTAGCCTGGGCATAGTCTATTAGAGGTATTAGTTCGGCCTAATTATCCTAAAAGTAGTTAATAAAGGGTTAGAGTCTCTGGTCTAAATACTGGTTTATAATCTCTATCTGGCTGTTTATCTGGGAGTAGTATACTATAAAAAGCTTTAGCTTAATGCCTAGGATCTAGGTAAACTTATTCTAGAAAGCCAATATAAACTACAGCCTATAATTGGATACGATAGTATCTAGTAGTTTGTAAATTTGGTAGATATAGTAGATATATAGTTAGGCCGCCTCTTTAGCATTAATATTTTTATAATAAGGGATTAAGAATAGGTACTTACTAAAGCAGTCAACTATAACCATAGCTATATTGTATCTATTATGGTCTATAGGTAGCTTATAGAAGTCTATAAAGATATGCTGCTAGCGGCGTTCTAGTATTAGGAGTGGTTTTAATAGTCCTAGGGTCTTGTTTTATGGGATTATAGACCTATAGTAGTTATTATAGTTTTATATATAGCGGTTAATATCTATAACCATTTTAGGCTAGTAGTAACGGTTGCTAATAATCTTATAGGTCTTATTTTTTTTTAGGGTGGGCCGTAGAGATCTAAGTATACATTTTAGCAATAAGCCAAGTCCATAAGTTCTGTTCCTTAGCTACTACTAGCCGTTCCTTATGCTTTAGTAGTCCGTTTTTAAGGGACTATAGGCTAGTAACGCCCTTTACCTTTTTATAGTACTCCTATAACAAAGGGGTTATACAATTTATTAGCAGTAGCTTATTAATAAGGTTAAGTTCCGTAGTATTAATAGGGCACATCTTAACCTTTATAGGGTCTGTATTTAGTCCTGCCTATATTACAGGGTTAAGGTGCTCTAGTTATAGTAGCATCTGGGTCTATAATATAATCTTTACAGCTATCTAGTTATTTAGGTCTTGCTTATGCCTTATAAGGGCATCTACATAGTTAGTTGCGCCTGGCTTGTATATAATTAGAAAGTTAAACTAGGATAGAATGTCTGCCTAGTATACCTACTAGGCTGTAAGGGCTTTAGTTATTATAAAGTATTATAAAGTATTCTAAAGCTTTATAATCTAAGACTACCTAAATAGGTTTAGGGGTCCCCTCTAGCTATATACGCTAGTGCTAAAGGCTAGAAATAATGGCTAGCATCTCTTTATTATAGATATAGTAATTTAGCTCCGTATCTATTATGGTCTTTAAATAGTATATAATAGGGTACTATTCTCCATCTAGCTGTTTCTAAGAATAGACGGCAGCTATTACACTATTTAAAGTATCCGTTTCTAGTATTAAGGGCTATTCTAAGTAGAAATGGGCTAGTAGCAGAGTAGAGACTAGCCGCTTTTTAAGTTTATTAAAGGCCTTTTTATATGCATTATTAAAATAGAAAGGTTAGTTCTTTCTAGTAAGGCAGTTAAGGGGCTAAGCAATTCTGCTATAGTCTTTAATAAAGCGTTGGTAGAAGTTATAGAAACCTAAAAATAACTATACCCCCTTTACGGTTCTTAGGGTTTCCCATTAATTAATTATGGCCATTTTTTCTAGGTCTGCCTTAATTCCATCTGTGCTAATAATAAACCCTAAGTACTTAGTGCGCTTAACACTAAATTCTAACTTTCTAATATTAGCCTGGAGAGTAGCTTTGCGAAGCCGTTATAAAACTTTATAGATATACTCCTTATATTTCAGTTTATTCTCAGAGTAAATTATAATATTATTTAGGTAGGCTGTATAGAAGTTATTAAGGTAGTTAAAGAGTACGTTATTTATATACTGTTGGTATATAGCTGTTCCATTAGTTAGTCTAAAAGGTAGTACTTTATATTTATATAATTTGTAGTAGGTCTAAAATATAGTAAGATCCTTAGATCTAAGGTCTATTCTAATTTAGTAAAAGGCCTAATAGATATTAAGTTTTATAAAAATCTTAGCCTTACTTATATAGGCTAGTGTTTCTTTAAGTAAGGGCAGTAGATATTAGTCTTTGCGGGTTATATAGTTTAGTTTATAGTAGTTAATACAGAAACGGAGTCTGCTGTTTAGCTTTTTTATAAAGAGAATGGGTAAGGTAAAAGGGACTTAGCTAGGCTTAATAAAGCCCTTATTAAGGTTATTAATAAGGTACTGTTTAGTAGCCTATAGCTTATTAGTAGATTACTAGCAAAGGGGGCTATATCTAAGGGTGTTTTCTTTATTAGGCTTAATCTTAATCTTATGGTTGTGTGACGGCGCTGGGGCGCGTCACCTAGTCAGGGGTTCGCTTAGGACTTGGCATGTGTATATGGACGTGGCCTCACCACCTTCTCTTGCTCCTCAGCTTAATATCTTCGTAATACAGCATTCGTTCGCTTTATCTTGGAAGCATTTGTTCAAGTCTACGTCAAGACATTTGTTCAATGGTTCGAGCCGTCACAAGTTATACGGTTATTAGGGCGGGAGTATATTAAATACTGCTTTAGAGAATATATTTTTTAATTCCTAGTATTGGTAGAGTAGTTTCTGTTCTACCAGCTTCTTATCTATATGCTTACTTTCCCTACTAAGCTAGTTATAGCCTAGGGCTTCCTTGTCTTTAATTATCCAGTTAATTTTATATAAGCTAGTTATAAAGGTAATAGTATTAAGCTGTTTTAAGTTCTAGTAAAACCCTATAGTATTAATACAGCAGATATTAGCTGGTAGGAGGTTTATAGGTTTCTTTACAAACGTTCTATAGACCGTATTTTATAAAGGAGGGTTTATAACCCTCCTTAGTTCCTATTTTATTTTTTATAAGTTATCTTTTTAGTTTATATATTTAGTATAGCATCTAATATTCCTTACTGTTTTTTATAGCTATATAGGGCCTAAGCCAGCTAGTTTATTACTAACTTCCTAGGTTTCTAGCGCTGGTGGTGCGATATTAGTAGTTTAGGGGTGGCGTAGTATATAGACCTATTACGGATTAAGCTGTATATCTTTCTTAAAGGCCTAGTCCCTATATATAGCATTGGCCTAGTAAATAGTGTTTATCTATAGCTATATAAGGTTTTCTATTATAATGCTAATTTCCTTTATAAAAGAAGGTTTTAGGGGTAGGGTTTTAGGCCAGATAAGCTATCTACTACATACATTAAGCTATAGGCCTAAATAGGCTAGCTATTTTCTTCCTAAGATTATATTATGGCTTTTTAGGTCTATAATAAGAAAGGGGATATTATACTGCTTTTATCTATTTACATAGAGGTAAATCCGCAAGATAGTTATAATAGGTAGTCCTATTTATCTGTTATACCCATAAATAGGAATTAGTTTAGGCAGTTTCTTAAAGGGTGCATTTAAAAAGTTAGCTAGCTTTATAGTATACTATATATCTATTAAGGTAAAGGTATTTGCTTTAGAGTTAGCTAAAGTAGAGGTTAAAATTTAATATTTATTATAGAATAAAGTATAAGGGATAGTGTAGCTTCTTCCACTAATTAGCTAATCTAGATTAATATATAACATATTAATTCCTTTTAACCCTAGAGAGGAGTCTTGCTCTAGGGTTCCTCTTTTTCTAACTCTATGCTATTCTCCTAAATTAATAGGTGTAAGGGCGCGAAGAGGCTTCAGGGAAGATTCGAAGGAATGATATAAATTCTATCTAAATCTAAGAGTATATAGCTCTTGAAGAGAACAAGACGTTGCGTGAAGAAGAGAAAGGAATATAGGAAACTTGTAACTAAATATTCGTGGTCTTGGCAGCAGACGCGTGGGCACGAGCCCACGCGGATTTCGACAGGGTTCGACCAAATTCCATTACGTCGGTGGAATTTGGTGGAGACTGGTGGAAATTAATTAAGTTGGCGGAATTTGGCAGAATTCGATCAACTTGGCAGAATTTGGCAGAATTTGATCAAAGCGTCGGATTTCATCTGTCGAGTATTTCACCGAGACATTCCTACTGTAACTGGGCTAGTCCCGTTACAATAGGATCTTATTTATCTTTGCCGCTATTAAGTAGTCTTTTATAAAGTGGTCTTTCTGGCTATATAAGAAGTAGGCTTCTTAATTACTAAGGGCCTGTCTATATGGGTTACTATATATAGGTTAAGTATTTACCAGACCTGTAGTAGGGCTAGCTATATAGCTAGCCGCTAGATTAATAGTAGGCGGTATAGTTGGTGCTTTAGGGATTATAGATCTTACTAAGGCGCTATAACCTATTCTTATAGTATTTATATTCTAGTTAGCGGAGCTTCTAGTCTTATACTACTTAGTATATACCTTAATTTAGTAGAGGCCCTAGTTAATAGCTAGGCACTAATCTATATGTTCCTTTAGCATCTATATAGTAGTATAAACTGGCAGTATAGCGCGCTATAGGTCTAGGGTAAGCTTATTAAAGAGGTCTAGCATTAAATCTTTCTAGGAGATTTAAGCCTATTTAGCTAGATATAAAAAGCGGGTCTAAAAGGCTAAGAAGGTCTCTGTTGTTTTTATATTAAGGGCTTTATAATTAAGGTAGGCGTTTTATATCTTAAAGGGGTCCTTATAAATAGAAGATAGGTAGTTAATTATTTCTTCTCTAAAGAGGAAGGGGTCTGCTAAGTCCTGGGTATATTACGGATATAGATGCGTCTATACGTCCCCACTAGTACGGCCAAAGACATAGACCATTTTAGCTTAGGTAGTAGGGAAGTAGTCCGTATTAACTTTAAGCTTATTTTATAGTTAAAGCTTCCAATTATTAAATATAGAGTTAGTTCCGTTTATAAGTAATAGGGGGTCCATAACCTTTATAAACAATAATAATGCTAATATTATACGTTAGGTTAGGGCCTTAAGGACTATAGCAAGTCTCTAGGTGTTTAATAACTCCTTACTAGGTATAGGGGTGTCTCTAGTTTTAAGCAGCTCTTAAAGCTATTTAATTTTAGCATTAGCTGCTGTAAGCTCTTCCTAGGGGGTTAAAACGGCAACTGTTTTACTATTAGAGGTATTTATAGGTCCTACAGCGGCTTTACCAGCTACTATATGTCTTGGCATAGTAGTAGGAGTATTAGGTAATTTCCGGTGTTTATTTATTTCCTAGAGGTTCTGGTCCATACGTGTCTTATTCTTAAGTTTTGCGTTCTATTTATATTCTTTTAGTTTTTAGGGGTCTATCCTATCCTTACAGTCCTGGTAATGTCCTTAGGGTCCTATTTATAGCCTTATAGATATATTTAAGTTCCTTTTTAGGAAAGAAGAGTAGTAATAAGCTTTGGATAATATTAGTAACTTAGTTAATTGAGGCATAAGTATAGTAAGAGGGGCGCGCAAGCCTATATAACTGGATTATCTATAAATAAGAATCTAAAGCTAGAGAAAGGAAATAAGAAGAATAGTAGTACCGCTTAAGGTTTTATATGGCCCTCAAGTTATATAACTGCAACTATCTAAAGCTGTCTGCAGCTGTCTGCGAGTGTCTAAAACTATCTATAACTATTTGCGACTATTTGCGACTGTCTGCCATAATCCACTGTTCTCTACTAGCGCCGTAATATCCTTTACCCTATCCTTAGTATACTAACCTTGCTCCCACATTAGGTATTGCTAGCTAGCTTACTAGGAATTACAGATAGTATAGATAGCTATAGTATAGTCTTAAATCTAACCCAAATATTTAGTATTAGCTCTAGAATAAGACAAAGCCCGGTTAATATAGTAGTTAAAAATATTAAAGGAATGTCACCACTTAGGCCTAGGCTATTAAGGCTTAAAGTTAGTAATGGAAACCTATTAAGGATAGAAAAGCTTACCTTAATATAACTACCGCTCTTAGTACGTATGCATTAATTATAAGGACTAAAGGTATTAGACCTTATATAGTAAGTCTTATTATAAGCATCTAGAATATTTTTATTAGACTTCTAGTCTTTTAAGGACATATATATAAAGTTATTTGGGTAAGACTAGCACTAGTTGCGGATTAGCGGAGGTTAAGGTTCTGTATATAGTAGTAGGGCTAAAACATGCTAAGGAATTATCTTAGAAGAGTAGTTAGTAGGAGAATAAAGAGGTATATTAAATTAATAATAGAAAAAAAGAAAATCTTAATAATATATTAAAGATACGTCCAAAATTAGATAAAGCTTAATAATAGGAAGTAAGGTATTAAGGAAAAGGAGCAGCTTAATAAGCAAGGTATCTCTAATATGTTCTACTACCTAGCTATCAATACTAGGAACCTAGCAACCCCACTAAAATCAATACGCCTTTTTGGACGATTGCGCTACAATAACAAGATAAATTATATTATAATTCTATATAGAGCTGCTTTGGACCTTAGCACACTTAGTTCTATTATGGCTTTAAATATAGCAGATAGAACACGTTAGCGGTGCGCGCTGGCGCGTAGGAGTAGTCTAGTTCTAAGACCCCTCCTACTCCTTATTATCTAACCTCTTAATCAGCGCCTATGCCTTATAGACCTGTAAAGCCCCTCCATAAGCAATATATTATTAGCAGTGCTACTACTTTTATCTTTAGCGTTAATTTACAAGTTAGAGATCTATATTCTCCTTAGTAAGTATAACAGCTAAATATATAGCCATTTAATAGCCCTTAATAATGTAAGGGCACGAAGAGGCTTTGGGGAAGATTTGAAGGAACAATATAAATTCTATCTAAATCTAAGGGTATATAGCTCTTGTAGAGTACAAGACGTTGCGTAAAGAAGAGAAAAGAATAACAGAAGAATTCTTATAATTAAACAGTTAGGGGTCCTGGTGGTCAATACATGCGTATATACGCACGCGGTCTTTAACGGACTTCGGTAGAATTCGATTAAAGCATTAGAATTTATCTGTTAAGTGTTTTACCGAGACATTCCTACTATAACTAGGCTAGTCCCATTACAGTACCCCCCCTTTAGCTAAAGGTTTAAATAATTTAATTTTAGTCAAGACTTATTACTTATCGCGTTTTTATGTAATTGCATTAGTGGCGGTAGCGGTATAGTGTTCTACTAGTTCTAATTGTTAAACAATCCAATTAGGATTTTCTATACCCAGCATAGAAAATCACTATTAGCTTAGCTAAGGCGGTAAGCCAAACTAATATCTTTGTCGTAGGTCTTGGCAAGGCAAATCTAACCAATTAGATAACTTTAACTGGCGGTTAAAGTTCCTTAACATCTTGTGTGTTACATAACTATATTACAAACATTAGGGTACATTTTAAGTTCTTTTTAATTTTAAGCTTCCTGCTATTGTGTTTTGTGTATTTATATTAGGTGGCAATCATTTGCCTTTATATTGCATCCATCCAGCCAGAGCAGGTCGCGAAGGATGGTCTTTATGGAATTCTTTTACTAGGGAAGGCGCATTGGCCTTAATCTGTTTATAGGTTTCCTAAGTTTATGTCTTATATCCTTCCCACTTAACAAGAAGTTTAAATTGTTTAAATTATGTTTTCTATTGCATGTTATCTATTAAGTTAATAAAGTAAGAACTATTACCATTGTTAACAATTATAGGAGGTGGCGGCGGCACTTTATAAGTTAAAGGTTTACCCTTTAAAAGTTACAGCAAGCTTATATAAAATATTAGGTATATTTTTATCTTAGTTGGCAGTTTAAGCTTATAGGTGTATAGGCTCAGTTTCTTTTTAATTTAGTATAGGCTCGCAAACTTCCAATTAAGTTTCTTTAAGGGCCGTTAAGTCTTTAGGTTTTATGTACTTAGGTAAACCATATTACCTTTCTTAAAGTCCTATGTGGGAGCTTGTCCTTTATTTACATGCCATTCCTATACCATTTAAGCATACGTTAATTTACTTTATAGTAGCTCTGTTAACTGCTTTATTTAATTAGCGAAGTTATATATATTAATTAACTAAATCCGTTTAATTATGGGTCCTATTATATTAATCTTAGGTTATAGTTTAAATCTAAGTTAAGGGTCTTATCTGTAGGTTGCGTAGAATGGCGTCACGCCTATTAATACATTTATTATATTATTTGCAGTAAACTCAGTTAAAGGTAGCTATTTTTCCTAGTTATCTTATAGGTAGGAGCAGTATATTTATAAGTATTGTTCTATAATCACATTTGCAATTTCTATTTAACTATCTGTCTCTAGATAAAACGCAGTTAAGAGTTATGTTTAAATACTTAATTGTTTATATAAAGCTTACTAGAAGTCTAAAATGGACTGGCTTCTGCGGTTAGATATTATTATATTAGAAAGTCTGTGTAGCTTAAAGATATACTTAATAAAACATTTGGCTACTAATATCGCATTAATTAAGTCTATAGGAATTATATATCGCATTTTTATAAGACAGTTAACTACTACTATAATATTTGTAAACCTATTACTACTAGGTAAGTCAACTATAAAGTCAATTAAGATATCGCGCCATCTTTACATTAGGATTGGTAGCAGTTAAAGTACTCCTTACTTTTTTATATAAGAGGTTTTTCCACACACGCACATTCTATATACTTAAACGTATTTCCGTACGTAGTTATGCATTATAGGCCAGTAATATGCTTATTAAATAATCTTATAGGTCTTTATACGGCCAGGATGTCCTACTATAGGGGAGTTATATATAAATTTAAGTATCTTAAATTATAAAGGTTTAGAATTTGGAACTACTATCTTCTATTAATAGTATAATTAATTATTTTATATTTTATATTTAGTAAGTATGATATCCTTATACTGTTATTTTCTAGTTTAGATTACTTTTATTATATCTACTATTCATATATTATTCTTATATTTGTATTTTATTAGCTTATTAATTTCCATTTCCTATTTATTAACTTCCAATTTATTTCTATTAAGTTCCATATCTAAAAATATAGAATATAGTTTTTTAAAATATTTAGGGGGTAGTAAGATCTGTAATTAATTTATAATCTGTTTATTTAAGGCATTTATAAGTAAGTCCTGTAATTATTGTGTTAATATATTAGGCTTTTAATTAAGTTTGCCCAGTTAATATATAATCTTAAAGTTAAATTATAAGAGGTATTCGGCCTAACAAATTTAGCGCTGTATTAATTGTTTTATAGTTATAAAGTATTACAGGTTCTTATGGTCTGTTAATATATATATTAGAAACAACAATCCTTCTAGCTTAGGACGCTATTATTTAAAGCATTTAATAATTGTAAGTAGTTCCTTATTATATATCTTATAGTTTAATTTAGCAGGGGCAAGTTTCCAGAAGAGAAAGGCTACTAGACATAGTTTGCCATTCTTATTATATTATAATAATACTCCCCCTAGCACATAATCTAATGAGTCCATTTTAATAATATATTTAAGGTTAGGGTTAAAGTGAGTAAGGATTAGAGCAGTTATAAAACAATATTTTAAGTTATTAAAAGCTCATTTATATCTAGCGGTCTATTTAAATTTTATATTTTTCTTTATTAAGTTTATTAACAGCTAAGTAACTTCTAAGAAGTGGTTAATAAATTATTAATAGAAATTTGCAAATTCTAGAAATCCTTAAATATCCTATATATTACTAGGGCTTTTCCAGTTTATAATTACAGCAACTTTTTTAGTGTCTATTTTAATTCTATTATAGGATATAATTAAGCCTAAGTATATAATCTTAGATATGTAGAACTTGTATTTCTTAATATCGCATTATAAGCCTGCGTCTTATAAGCGTTTAAGGACCATTCTAATGTGTTTTTAATATTTAGAAAGCGAGGACGAGTAAATTAAGATATTATTAATATATACGGTAATAAATATATTAAGGAATTCACGAAGTGTATTGTTAATATATTGCTAAAATGTACTAGGACTGTTCTTTACGCTAAATGGCATTACTAGGTATTTAAAGAGTCCCTATTATATATAAAAGGCTATATACTTCTTATCTCCTTTATATATATAAATTTTATTAAAGGTAGCGATTATATTAAGCTTTATAAAGTACCGTGCCTTTACTAATTAGTTAAGCGTCTCTTAAATTAAGGGAATTAGATATTAGTTTTAAATTGTAATTATATTTAGAGCTTAATAATTAATATAGAATCTTAAGCCTCCTTCTAGCTTTTTAATAAATAGCGTAGGTAAAGTGAATAGAAATTAACTAGGGCAAATAAATCCTTTTTCTAGATGCTTATTAAGGTATTATTATATTATAAGCAGTTCTTCTTGTAATATACCATATAGCAAACTAAACTTTAGTATTATGCTAGGCTTAAGTTCTATCTTAAAATTGTGCTTCTTTTAGTACGGGGCTAATTAGTCTATAAATTATTTTTTAAACTTGTTAATTAGGTTATAGTACTCTTTAGGTACAAAAGGTTAAGGATTAGGACACTATTTTAGTTTTAGTGCTTTTTTAATATCTTCTATGGTTATAGCAAAGATTTTATAATCTCATCTTTTTACTAATAAGATAAAAGGCGCGGCCTATATTATATAGATTTTAAAAGGGTTTAATATAACATCTTTGCATTCTTTACTATAATCAGCAGTTATAGATTTATTGTATTGGCTTAAGGTTTATAGTAAGGGTAATTTATATTATATTAAATTTAAATAGTTATGTATATATTTGTAGGGCAAATGGTTTTTTAAGTAATAACTTTAGCAGTAGGTTATATGGAACTTTAGTGTTTCTTTAACCCAGCTAATTAAAGGGTTATATTGTTTTATCTATCTGTGTCTAAGTATTATCTTATAGTGCTTTAAGGGTATTATAAATAGGGAAATGTATTTAAGGTATTTACCTATCCGCAATTTTACAAGAGTATAGTGTGTTATTTTACTATATATTAAGGGTTTGCCATTAAAGCCTTGTAGGCCTTAGGGCTTATTAAGTTTCTTTAATTTTAGGCGTTAAGTTTTTATATAGTTTATATTAATAAAGCCTATGCTAGTAGCTCCGCTATCTATAAGGATTTATACTTCCTTCTATTTTTTAAGTATTTAAATTTTACTAAGTACATTAAGGGAGTTATATTGTGTATTAGCGCTAGAAGAGCCTAGATACTTATACTCTTCCACTTTTTATTCTAAGGCGCAACTTAGCCCTAAGATAATTTGTTTTTTAAGTTAACTAAAGGCGAGGTGCTTTATAACATCTAGGTATAATTTATAGCATAGGTATAATTTAAGGAATAAGTACGGCTTAAAGAACGGGTATAATTTAAGGATTGGGTATGACTTAAGGATTAAAAGGAACTACGGCAAACTTTTTTAAAAGGGTAAGTTTAGTAATATTTTTAAATATATCCTTTTTTACTGCATCTAAAACATTCTCTATTTATGGCTTGTGTTCTTTGTTTATTAGCTCCTAAGGGTATATAGGATTAGGTAGCATTAAGGTCCATAGGGTTGTATATAGGGCTTTTAGGTCTTAGAGAAGGATTACGCCTTAAAGTATATAACGTATTTCACGGGTGAGCTGGTCAAACGGGTGAGCTAATCACTTCAAAAACACACCAAAAAATGGAAAAATCACACTTTAATATCTTAACAACCACTTAATAATAAATTTTAATAATTTA
>Ga0307507_10002148_pt1 | contig 42386 bp, 29 predicted proteins | sample 7_EM_MG_FD_207223 | JGI IMG/M metagenome (GOLD analysis project Ga0307507, IMG submission 207223) | Populus trichocarpa ectomycorrhiza microbial communities from riparian zone in the Pacific Northwest, United States - 7_EM | ecosystem: Host-associated > Plants > Roots > Unclassified | place... | reverse complement strand
CGTCCAATCTGCCCAAAATCCACCTAGGACGTCGAACAGACCGTATCCACCAGGTGGATATCGATATCGGTGGCCCGTTCGCGGCCAGGTGGCTCCAGGTGGCCCCAGGTGGCTTTTTTAGAGGGCCCACCTGGTGGAGTTGACCTGGCCAAAAAAAGGTATTGGAGGTCGGGGTTAGGCTTGGCGTAACCTTGGGTTACGCACGACCCCCCAAGGTCCGCGACATATCGTCCAAATATCACCCCCCCCCTTGGGTGGTGGCCCCTACTTTTTAGACGCGTTTTTAAGGCCTAGGTTAGTACTGGGTTAGTATAGAGGTCCTTATCGCGCGCCTTCGACCTTATTATCGCCTCAATAATCCTATTTTCCAACCCTCTGCTGTTCTCGTGCCCGCGCTGGCTTTTGGCTCGCGCGGGGCTTCTAATTTTATATAGAAAGGCCTGCTGTAATTCTAATTCTATAATATAGAGCCCTCTTCTTCTCCTTCTCTATTGATATTTACGCGTTTGGTAGCTTTATTTACCTATGCCACGCTTACGCGTCTGCCCCCTTACCTCTTGCGGATATGGAGTCTTTTAGGAATCTTCTTACCCTATGGTCTACTACGGAAGCCCCCCCAGCCTCCTCCCCCTATAGCCTCCAGAACGAATTCAAGGCCCAAACAGTACGGCTATAGGATATTTATAAGGCCTAGCGCTCGAAGAATACTACGAGGGCGTACAAGCCAAAGTAAAAAGAGTGGGAGGACTGGTATATAAGACTAAAAGGCAATACAGACGGCGCCTAGGTAACGGAAGATAAGCTTTACTTATTTTTAGAGCAGCAAGTCATTAATCAAGAATCGCGGGCCGCTGGCTATTAAAAACGGAAGTTAAAACGGAAAGAGATGTAGAAAGATGGCGAATAGGTGAAGAAGAGGTAGAAGATGACCGCAGGAGGGCCGCTAAGGGGAAAGGCAGCCGCAGGGGTAGCCGTAGCCGCAGGGGAGGAAGCTATAAAGGAGGAAGAGATGTGGGATAAGGAGGCCCTAGACGCCCTATTTAACGAAACTGTCTAATACTTAGTTATAAATAGCTACGTCTCCGCTATTACTAAGCTCTACACGTAGCAGTCGGAAGGCAAGACCTTATAGCCGCTATAGGGGGCGAAGCTCTCGGCAGTACTAGACAGTGTCCGCCGTAATAAGGACCAGATTTGACGCGTTAACTTTATTAATTAAGGCCTATTTACAATTACTGGCGGCTACGACGTTAAAGGGCTTAAAAAGGCGATTATTTAGTGCTGGGAGACGGGCTCTAAGATACTAGGTTTAGTTAAGTCTTACCTTTAAACTGCGGCTGAGCATTTATTAGGTTTGTATATTACGGTCTATATAGAGTATTTATAGCTACCGTTTTCTAACCCGTTCTTTAGGCCATACTACTGTTACCTAGGGTAAGAGTAGATAGGATATTTAGCTTGCTGACCTTGTCCTTATTAAATTAGAGAACGAAGGGCCTAAACCAGACGAGCCAGCGCCATGTATAATTATATTAATGATATAGGGGAAGCAGAATTAACACGGCAAGGTTAAGTATATGGGCTATATACGCAATACTAACCCTATCCTCTACCCTCTCTCTGCAATAGCCTTCTACTTCTTTAACCGCTAAGGCAAGGATGGCGCTGAGAGCTTCCCATTCTTTTAGTAGCTAGAGGACTACTATAACCTATATATCTTCCCTGGTAGCATTAAAGTACCATAACGGCCGTTAAGCTATTATACGCAATTTAAATAGAATAAGAAGATGTTCTAGGGGGTAGGAATTTACTTAAAGGAGAAGACCTATAGCGCCTATAAGCAGAGCGTCCGGCACGCCGAGCTTAGCGGTATTAAGGAGACCTAAATTAGACAGGCCGGACGCTGGAATATGGACGCGATAATAGGAGCCTACCTTAGCTATCTACCTTGCGCGTTTATATGGTTAATCGCCGGCTTCCTAAAGGAAGGAAAGGGCTACTTTCTTCCCCATATATGAGAGGTGCTAGAGGAGGCCCTTTGCTTAAAGATATAGCCTAAGACCGATATCTAGCTAAAACGCATAGAGACCTACCACCCAGAGAAGGCTGATAATAAGGTTGTATAGCTTAACCTTACGGGCTTAGGATTTCTACGCCTCCTCTACACGCTTAGGGTAATCCTATTATAGGACTTAGTAATTCTACGCAAGCAGTTCCCGCTCTACCCCCTATAAAAGGACTCCCTCTTTAGCTGTAAGGAGTACCAGAGGTTCGCCATATAGGTAGAAAGCTCGCTAGCCAGCGTAGTTACGCTAGACGAGATAATAATGCGGAAATACTAGCCCGCCTATAAGGCTATAGCTAAGCTAAGACACAAGGCCGCAATCTTAGAGATAAAGGGGGTTTAATTACGCGTGTAGACGATCTTAGAACGCCTTAGCGAGATAAAAAGGTTATTAGTATTATTCGCACCTATATAGATCTAGTAAGGGAAGACGGGTATCTAGATAGGGCCTATAGAGTCCATATATCTGTCTTTAGACGGCTTTGTACCTATACCTATATCCATATTTATACCTGTGCCTATACCCACGTCCGTTCCTGAACGCGTTAACGGCTAGATTCCGTCTTTGGATAAACCCTCTCCCGTATATCTAACCCCTAGAGAGATACTAAGAGGTCCTTAACTATCTACTACCGTAAAGCCTGCTCAGCCGTCTACTATAACGTCTACTATAACGTCTACTATACCCCCGCAGCAGCTGCCGTAAGCTTCTACTATACCCCTGCAGTAGCTGCCGTAAGCTTCTACTATACCCCTACTGTAGCTGCTGTAAGCTAATACTCAACCTTTTCTATTTATCCTTAACCCGCAGGCGCCGCCAAGGAAATATAAGATGCTTTAGGGCGGTAATTTAGTGTTCTAGCTTTAGGCTGAGTGGACTTTAGGGCTAGCAGGTAAGCCATTAATTAAAGCTCTTAATCGCTGCTAGGGGGCACGCTGGCGGGTTAACAGTAAGGCTATATTCTATAGCCGTCGCCGTAGGATAATTAAGGATATAAGACGGCGCGTAGAAGACAGTACGGCAAGAGATAAGAGATAGGCTATTAACCAGCTAGAATAGCTACAAGGCCGGCGTTCTTTAGATTGGCTTTATAAGAATATCTAACTACTAGGCAGGGGAGGGAAAGGGAGAAAAAGGCTCCGTATTAAGCAGTATATATATATATATAATACTATTTTACTATAGGACTACTGCAGTAACCAAGACGCCTTAATATAGGACTCTATTAGTAACCGAGACATTTTAATATAGGACTGCACTGCAGTAACTAAGACGCCTTAATATAGGACTATATACTCTAGTAACCAAGACATCTTAATATAGGGCTACACCGCAGCGACCAAGACGCCTTAATATAGAACTATACTCTAGTAACCAAGACATCTTAATATAGGACTGCACTATAGTGACTAAGACGCCTTAATATAGGAATAGAGCCCGTTTAGGTGTTGTAAATTTAGAGCAATATTACGCGACCGTCCAGAAGTACCAATTTAATATAAATTATATACCTTTTCGCCCAAAATCGCGTGCGAAAGTACTTGGGGGCGGTCACTGCGCGACCTTATACGGGGTTCGGGCGTGTTATTAATAGGGGTAGCCCTAACCTTATATTAACCCGGGTTGTAACCGCGCTAAATCAGCCCCCCTAATATGTAATAGGTATCGGCGACCCCTCTTACAGGAACGTTTGCGGACTTTCGTCTATAGTGTACCATGAATACAGAAACCGTCATGCCACCTCAAAAATTGCATGCAAACCTAGCGCAGAAACGTGCGTTTAAGCACCTTCATACGGCTAAAGTACCTCCACTTTCCTCTATTTATGAGACTTCAATTGGCCAGCAATACGATCAGCCGACTTCGAGTATACCAGCGGAAGCAGAAGTGCAGAGGTGCATCGGATGACGACAGGGTGATTGTGATGATTAAGACTGGGTTGAGAGCTGACTGACTACATCTCCAGATACGAAATAAATGCAGTCCCAGGTAATGGAATTATGAATCGCTTCTTACCGACCATCAATAAGCTTTACTACCGCCTTGCGTCCTTAAAAAGTAAGCCCGCTCAAAAAACCCAATATATCAGATCAAGAGGTTTTACGCGTGGCTTCAGCAGGCGCTTCAAAGACTATTGTAAACAGAATAGCCATGACCTTATGCAGGGATGCTCGTATATGCATCCGCGCACGACATCGGTATCCTAGCTGCATCTTTTCATCCTTCATTCGCAGCCATCATACTTGTCAGTTCGCTCCTTCCTGTGCCACCGGACTTCCGCAATGGCTCCAAGGCCATAGCTCGTATTTTCAGCTCCGTGGGTGCGAAACTGGGCTCTTCCCAATTATGTCCCGGGGGTGCAATTGCACCTCAGATATTCCGAGAATTCGTTATGCTGGGGAGATAAACTTAATACAAGGTCCCCCAGTGGATGATATGTATGTGTAGAAATTGGAGACACGAGAGGATCAAAAAGCCCGAACAGAAGTAAACGGTCCGTGCTTTCGAAGCCAATGGGCTCAACACTACTGAGCTCCTCGAGCATATTCTTCTCCAGCTTCCCACCATCGGCATACTTTTATCTCAGCGCGTTTTGTCGATCGGACAATAAAGGATGAGGACCTCGTCTATTGAATGTGGCTCTAGGAAATAGGGGGAAAGAGTATGTAACTGAAACAGGGTGTTACACAACTAGAACAAGGGTGGGGGTGGTAGGTAGCAGGGTGGCGAGTTATAGGGTGGTAAGCATTAGGGACAAAGTACGCGGGTCTGATCCTGGTCGACACGTTTGCTCTCGATGGCGCGAAGTGATTATCGCGTCTGTGGCTCTCCCTTCTATTTCTCTCACCGGTTCCAAAGCAGATTTCCCAGACTTCGACCTCTTCAATATCAATCCCATGCGCTTCAATAGGTCTAATCGAGGCCAATCGGCAGCTTTGTGGTAGTCACCTCTGTCTACCGGTCGAAAGAATACCGTCGTATCGACCAGAAAGACGCCTCCTGGAGACAAATTTTCATCACACAACCTCCCCCAAAGGTCATCTTTGTACACTTCCAGTTTAGGAAGGGGAAGTTTTTGGCGGACCACACCGAGCGGATAGAGAATGACACAGGGGTACGGATGGGAGAGAGGGGGAGATTGTAGACAGCCTGAAATTGTGAGTATGTCTCTGACGGAGCTGGAAGACCACATCTTTACTTTGAGTCTGGCTGTATGTTATGAATACGATGCAGAGATAGAACGCGTCCGTCGTTATTGGAAACCAACTATACCTATTGCAACCGTTCTATCTTCCTACTTACCTATATTTTGCAAATTCTTCAAATCCTTTCTTTCTTTCAGTCTATGAAAGATCTTAATGTGTCAAGGATATGGCAATTACCAGACGATTTAATATAGGAAGGGAGTATTGAACAATTCTTCCATAATAGGTAAGGGGCCGCTTCGAATATTGTCAATTTGGTATATAAAAATTAATAGGCCATTGCTTCTGACCTTCCTGAATTGAACTCATTACCCTTCCTTCGAAGTTCCACGAATATCTCTCGAGAAAACTCAAATTGTCTTCCCCTGATGGCTTACACTCCGATTGCGCACGCCCGCGCTTACGCTAACTGCCCTCGCCTGCTCACTCGCAAGGTGCTCGTCAAACCTATAGAGCGGCTCAAGCCGAGCGTTCTTATTTCTAAAAAGGTACCGCTGAATAAACCACGGGAATGCCTTCGTAGCCTGGTATTTCATGTGCTTGGCCGTAGGCACAGCAAACACATAGTCGAGTTCTTCCAGGGTTCGCTGCTTGGTTTCTGGTACCCAGAGGAAGATCATTACCAAGGCAGTAACGTTGAGCCCACTACAGCTATCATCAGCTTGATTGGTTTAAATAACTGGGATTGAGGAACTTACGCATAGAATCCAAAAGCGCCGGTTGGAGTCATTGCCGCGACCATGCGTGGCCAAGTTAACGACAACACTGCTGCCCAGAACAAGCACGTTGCAACTGCCCAGGACATGCCGACTTCTCTGTGTGAGAGAGGGAATACCTCGGCGGAGTATGTAAAGGGGACGGGGCCTTCTCCAGGAGAATAGAAAGCTGCAAACAGGTAAATGAATGTCGCGATAAGCCCTAAGTGCGCCTTGCTGCTTCCAGGAATTAGGAAGCATAACCCGGTTGCGAGCAATGTCCAGGCCATGTTAGGGAAGGTGAACAACAGCAGTCCACGACGGCCGAAGGTGTCAATTGTCCATACGGCAGGGAAAGCAAAGACGAAGTTAACCAGTCCAAACCCGAACGATGCCAACAGTGCGTGCAGTCTATCACTACCCGCCTGCTTAAAGACCGTCGAACTGTAAAAGGCGATGATGTTGATGCCGCACATTTGCTGGGCAATCATGACGGTGAACGAAGCCAGAGTAGCACGTCGCACACGCGGGATGGTGAAAAGCTCCACAAAACGAGTCAAGTAGGTACTCTTGCCAATGATTGCAGCTTCTTCGACCAATTGAGCATGAACATAGTAAAGGTCACGAGCGGCTTGGAGTGGCGTATTCCGAAGCCGGCAGAGAGATTGGAAAGCTTTGGCATATTTCCCCTAACATGTAGGTTAGTTGCTTTCCTTAATAGATGCAGGATCATCCTAAATACCTTCTTCATATACCAGCGAGGAGATTCGGGGCAGAAGTATACGCCAATAACGAGCGGGACGGCTGGAATGAAAGCCGAACCTAGTTGGAGACGCCATGCAATCTTCCCAGCGTTGTATACTGCGAGATTAGCACAGAATCCAAGGAAAATGCCGAAGGCAGTCCATAACTGCCAGGACATGACCAAGCCACCACGGATACTGGCAGGAACGTTCTCGGCTGCATATATTGGGACGACCGAGGCCTTGCAACCCATTCCTGTATGGAGTTAGACATCGAAAACGAGCCACGGGAGAATTGAAGGGAAAGTGACCAATTCCAAGTAGGATACGAGTAATGAACAGCTGGTACCACGTTTGGGAGCAGCCGCTGCCAATCACAGAAAATAGACAGAAAATGCCAGCAACAAAGATCGTCCCACGCCTGCCGAAATAGTTATTCAGCGGATCCGAGAGCCAGCATCCTAGCAATGCTGATGCGATGTATGGAGCCGCATTGATCAAACCAACAAGCCAGAGGTTGTGCAAGTAGTTTGGGTTGGGGATGGTATTTGCATCATCCAAGTACTCGGCGTCCGATATGTTGAACTCCTGGGGGAAAGAAAGATTGGCGCCTGCAAAGAAATGGTTAGATGAGTGATACACAGCTGTAGAAACATATTGAGCGGACCATTGGATCCAGTCTGATCCCAGCCCTGGACTGCAGCTCCGATAGAGCATAGAATGACGGTGAAGTACATAGTCTTTGGTTGGCGCCCTAATACCTTCATTAGTTGACCTTCTAATAAGCAGATTAAGACGGAAGTATACATTTATGTACGACTTCATTTCGGAGAGCGTCTGACTCCTCTTCCGTTATACCCTCGACATCCTCAAATTTAGAAGGATCTTGTGCCACAAGGGCTCCCTTCTTGAGAAGGTCGGTGATATCAGTCAAGTCCCGTTCTCTAGCGAATTCATCAACCTGAGCGAGCAAAACATCGCGAGGTATGCCGGCTAAAGGGTTCTTGATCCTTGAAAATTGAGATCAGCAGTGATCTGCGAGCAAGCGCAAAGTTGAGACTCACTTTGCGTCTTTGTTGCTGTTCAGATTGACCTCGTCCGAAACGCCTCTCTCAGCTTGATCAACGTGAATGGGCTCGGTCTTCTCGAAAGAGCTATTCTCGACGTCGGACATTGTTACTATTATCGAAGTCCCTGCGTACAGGTTGTTTGCGGGGCCCGGGGCTCTAAATTCTCAAGTGTCAGTTGTAATAGCAAATGAAGGGCGCATTTGAAAGCTCTTACGGTTTGGCTATCGCAAGGAGCGTTGTCCAACGATAGTCCGGGTCGACTTGAAGTCAAGTGAAGCAATGAGCCAAACTCAAGGCTAAGAAAGGAGCAACAAGGTCTAAGGCCGCTGAGAGCTAAACATTGCGCTGGGGGATCTACACTAATTTATATAGTTTATTGCACAAGACTATCGGTCGGGCACGTTCAACAACCATTTCTGCAAGGGTCCGGAGAGTGGTGACGAGATTGTTGGATCATCGGGACGTGAAGTGACAAGCATCCATAGAGTTTGCTCCGTCTGGATACCCCGAGCGTGAACATCAGATATGCCCAAACATGATGGTCCGGAGGCCAATCCTAAATTTGTAAATTGGAGGGAGGGCAATTGAGCCGCGTCTTGGCAGGGTCCCAGTGCATCCCGCAGTGGGCTCCTCACTGGTGTCAGCCGCCCGAGCGCCACTCAGTCACTCCACCTAGAGACCCACTACTTGATTTTTAACTACCAATCCCTGACTAATCCGACGACTGGTGAGAACAGACTCCGCCTTGGGCAATGTGCAACGTACGACCCTGCGGGTCAGATGAAGTCGCACACTCGCGACCGTCAGCAAAGCAAAACCAGTTTGGCTCAGCGCCGATAAACAAACTCCCGAATATTGCCATCTGCAGTTCCCTAACGCTCTTGAGTTCCATTCGACGACACTAAACTCGAGTAGAGAAGGTTGATCAAAGTATCATGGGTTCATTGCGAGACCCACTTTAAAGTCATCATCGCTTCCCTGATCACCTGCGAGGAAATTAGCAAATGCTGAGCGTTTCTTCTTGGCCTGTTCTCCAAACCTCGATATGTCGGCCATGCCGAGACGATTCTACCCAAACTCGCCGGGAATGAACGCCCCGGGATGCGGAGATTACTAGCGCGGTTGGAAGAAGGACTAACGTATTAGCCACCCGAATGAGTTAGCCACCTAAGCGAGTCATCCAAAATTACACCGAAATCAGCTATATTTATATATTAATAAATAATTATAAAATTAGGTATTTAAGTATTTAAGTTAATAATTTATAAGTTTTTAATATTAAGAACTTAATTATTTACCTTTTAGTTTAAAGATTTTAAGATTTTTTAATAGTAAAGTGTAAGAGTATATATATTAGATCCCACAACAGTCGAGATAGGTTCGCGAGCACTTTTTGGCCTTATGGCGACGTGGAGCGGGACGTTACAAAAAGTATAACTTTAATATAAACAATAATAATTACACTTAAAAGGTTTACTATATTGGTATATAAGTATATAAGTATATATATTTATATTTCTAAAATTATATATCAAGTGATAGTAGAGTTATTAATATATAAAGAATAGCCGATTTTGGTGTAATTTTAGGTGGCTCGCCTGGGTGGTTGGCTCGTTCGGGTAGCTAATACGTTAAGCCTTGACTGCGCAAACTCTGGACAGCGGGGGAAAACTGGGGGATCCTTGGCTAAGCTAATTTGGACGGCAAAAAAAGGGAAATCCCAGTATTTACACTTCGACCGCCAAAGTCGAAAATATTCTAGATCCTTGAAGACCCTTCTAAACTAGAGCGCTCCGATCAAGGCCAGTGGAGCGCACTAGCCATGTCTGGAGTTTGGAAAGCTTAAATCTCTAGCCTCTTGATTTCACTCGCTATATTACACCTCCGGGCATAACATCCATTTCACCGTTGCCTAAGACTCGTACGGTGTTTTAAGATCCTAAGCGTCCGCCCAGCTTTAGGTGTCCAGCAAACCATTCCTTTGTCCTTCAAGCCTAAAAAACCTTTCTACTAGTCTGGTTTCAGCCTTCCCACTTTCCTATCTCTTGCTAGCTCCATCTGACCAATGCTTTGATGCTGACGTTGTGGACGCGTAAACCCATCTAAGTATAATTACATCGGGAGTTTGATGGAGAATTTTGAACTTAAATGTAATATGTTTCGAGATTTTCTAAGTCTAGTCACGAGCTGCAGAATGCCAAGATCGTGAGCCCGGAAGTTCCATCACGAGCTCCACGCGTGGCCACCGTCCACTAAACCATCATACCGCTGGACCTTGCCGACTCGTAGCACGAAATAATTCGCGATATAATTCTTAGCAAGTTGCTCACTAGCGCTCGAATGCGGACGCTGCCGGTTGCAGTATTCGATCTATCAAAAGAATCCGCTCGAACTTCCGTTCCTTCGGCGCCACCAAAGCCCCTTCAAACGGCGTCGGACGACCTCGATCTATCACACCTCCCATACTTGACACCTTACGTGAATACCTACTCGAAGGGCCTGAGCTATACCTTGATGAGATGGCGGTCTTTTTGTGTGACGAATTTGAAGTCCTAGTTACCACCCCAACTATTTATAAGTAGAACTTTTGCTTTCATTGGTTGGTCCAAGAAAACGATTCGCCGAAAAGCTAGGGGGCAAAAACCCGATCCACGAGACCTCTACCTGTACAATTTGTCAGCCTTTCGGATTAGATTCAGACGAACTGGATGGTCTCCTCTTGGTGTGACTCCCGTACAGATTGCTCGTTATAACCGTGAGCAACGATATCAAATTCTTCCCGCATATACTCGGGATGGGGCTATTCTGGCACGGGTCCCACAGATAGCATTGTTTTCGAAAAGTTCTTTGGGCAGCTCCTCCATTTGTGTGGTAAATGGCTAGAACCGAAGTCTGTCCTTGTACGATGCGTCGTTCTATTACACAACGAATTGAGTAAATGTGCTCTGATGCAGGTGTGAAATTGCTATATTGGCCTCCTTACTCACCAGATCTTAATCTTATTGAAGAGTTTTTGCAGAATTAAAAGGTTTCATCAAGAGGAATTGGTAGACTTACGAAGAAAACCCGGATCAGTGCTTTGACGCATTCCTCGAGTGATGTGTTGATATGGTGGGCACAAGAAAACAGAGTGTGGAGGGTCATTTGAAATGGGCCCTGCGGTTATTGATAAGAGGTAACTAATAGAATCAAGGACTTATGCTTAGGAATTTAAAGCTTTTGATATTACTTGATTCTTATACAAAATTGATATACAGGCTTAATCTTTAGAGCTGAGCCGCTCGACATAAGGCATGGTAGTAGTGTAATTAATAATTGCCATAAGAACTATACTTCTTAGCCTCACTCCAGTCGAAGTTCTTCTAGTATCAACCTTCCCTATCCACTTCGCCCTCTGCATTTGCCGCACCTTCCTCATCCCCGCCGTCCGTATCAACATCAGTCTCATCAATCTCTAAACTGCTGCCCTTAGACTGATTCGATATACCTTCATTAGTTTCAATGACACCTTGCTGCTTTCCAGCGGCTGTGCCTTCCAGACTAGCATCAGGTGCTTTACCTTCTCCCACTGCCTCACTAATCCTTTCCAAAAGAGGTCTTTCAATGCCTGTCTTGATTTGCCCGATTGTAATGGGCTGGCCAGCTTTGATGGGCTGATATAGATGCCCCTCCAGCAGCGTGCATATAGGGCTAATGAAAGGCGCCTGCGTCTTTAGCGGGCTATACACGGAGGTCATCCGTTGGTTTCCCCAGCGGTTTAGCCTGGCACGTTTAGCAACGATTTAAAGAGGAGCAGGGTAAGCTTACCTAGTCATGACGCCGTGGGGTAGAACAGGGATAATACCAGGGCCGAAAATCTCTGTTAAGGCCATCACGCCTTGGGCCATCTGACATGTGTTTTGTAGAATGGAGGGAGAGATATGGATTGAATTAGCTAGGAAGTTAATAACACATGACTGCCACCCTAGCCCACGGCTAGTTTCATAGCCCGAATCTCGGAGAAAGCTTAACAGAGCGGTGTCTTTGGCGGCGGCCAGGGTTTTAAGCTGATTAAATTGAGAAAGAAGTTCAATGTGTAATATGATCTGCTCCATTGCGATGAGTCCACCTTGTAGATTTGGCCGTGAACGCTGGGTACGGGCAAAGGCATCAAAGAAGCTCCGCACTGTTGTAATATTAGCCTCGTCTTCAGCGGCTGCTTCCGCTCGCGCCCCAGCGCCCCTATCAATCCCATCGTTATAGTCGGCAGTATAGCTCCGTAGCAATGCTTGAAGACGTGTTGCGGCTTTAGGCCCCATCATGTCGGCAAAAAAGAAGTTGGTAATCTCCACGGCTTCGCTCTTGCTAAATCTCTGCCGCTCGACTTTGTTGTCCTTAGTCACCTTAACCTCTAGCTTTTCGAGCTTTTTGTAAAACTTATCCCGTGCGATCTCAAGTGCGGCTTTATCGGCCTCTGCACTTAGTGCCATCCTAATTTTTTCAAGCTTATCGCTGCAGCCGTCATGTTTAGCGGTAGGATCGCCGCCTTGCACATCATTACTGCTACTGCCCACGTCTGCGTCCTCGTTAATGTCTGTATTTTTCTCGCTGCTGTCTTCAGCGGTTGGTTCGATCTCGATGTCGGCACTTGGCGGAACTCGCGGTCGGAAGCCTTTGGGGAGTTTAATGTGGTAGGTATCCGCGAGGGACTTGACGTAGAGGTCAAGAGTAACAACTATGATTTGAATATGTTCGGTATTTGCCTTCGCCTCGTTGATATGGTCCGAAAGGCTAGCCAGTGTCTAGAGTAGTCTATCTTAGAACAAAGCTGCGCAACTGGTAGGAACGAACTCACATACTTTGCTTAGGTAATCTACATTATAGGGGGCAGGATCTCATCTCTGAGAACCTTCTACCCTTTCGCGGCGAAGCATTTAACTTGCGACGGGTCATTCTAGCGACAAACAGCTGTATTACGAGCCACCGATATAACAGCGATAGGAAATAAGACGCCTTAGCATAGACTACTAGTAGCAGTAAACAAGGGCCTAGAGATATAGTTGGTGGGTTAGACACTTTGCAAGGGACCTGCGGGAAGGCATCGTTGGATTGTTGACTTATCAACGCGTTGTTTTGAATCTTTGATTCTGTTGTTATGCACGGACCACATATGCCCGCAGGATGGGCGGGTTTACGTCGGTGTGTCCCTTGCACCGTCAATATGTTTTCTCGCACGGGCCACTACCTTGAGTCCTTCGACGGTGCAAGGGATACCAGTATGGAGATATTATACTTAGATTGGGGTATAATATTCATGTGGGCTATCATATTCGTTACGGAGAGTCTACATTCGCCAAAGTGATGATCTAGTGTTCACACGCTGCTTTCATTTATCCTCTTTCACGTCAATGCTGCACTTATAAGATCCGCGTGGTAATAGTTAAAAGGACTTAGGGGCCGTTCGGTTGCGAAAACGACAGATTGGATCTGAACTGAAAGTCCGGCAGAAAAAGCGCGTTCCTTCCTGATTTGTCATGCGTCTGTGGCTTGACAAATCGCACGGGCATGTGCAATCTAAGGCCTTCAGATTAAGTTGAATTGAATCAGGAGCTTCGAGCTCCTTTTCAAAGGACAGAGAAAAGAAAGTGAGCCGCCCTAGCTGTCATTATCTACTTCTGCCTAGCCCGTGGTGTTGTTAGAAAGCCCGTTAGGTCGCAGATCCTTAAAGTCCATGTTCATAATGACTCCAGCGGCTGCAAAGCTCCTCTTGTCGGCGGTGACATCCGAAATATCCTGATCAATCTTCAACCCTTCACCTGTTATGTTAATGAATCCTGCCAAGGCCGCACTTTCATCTGTCGCCCTAACACCTTTGATCTTCTGTCCTGTACGTTCATAGACGGTCCTTGAGAGCGCCTCTTCACACATCCTCCGGAAACTACCATTAGAGGCTTTCTGTTTCTGTATTTCCTGGAGCAGTTCCTGTCTGCTCACCTCTGCTTCTTCATTTGGTTGAGTGCCGCTGACTGGCAGCTGCTGTAGGCTGTTATCTATAGCCGATCGTTCGCTTCCCGCTCGGTGAATCTCTCGGTGAATGGCAGCTTCATTCTGCTGCAACATCATATCCTTCATCTCATTCATAAGATACCCCTGCTGGATCGATGTAAGACTGCCATCGCGTCAGCCAAAGGCCTTCACATAAATACGTTTCGGTATTTTATAGGACACACGTACATGTGGGCCGTTTGAAGCGTCACGTTCAGCGTACTCTTACAGTCGCTAAGTTGGGCCCTGAAAGTCTTTATCCTTTCCTGCCCAAAGAGACCCACTCTCCATCTATCCGCCCAGAACGTCTTCTCTTCGGTCGAATGCTTCATCCAGCCACTGAGTAGCATTTGAAAGCCTGTGCATGCTCTATTGCAGTTCTCCACAGCGGACTTGACCTCGGCGCTGAGGACGATCTGTGAGCCATCGCTTTGAGATGCTGTATCTAATTTACGAAGAACGGGCTCGACTGCTCGTAGGTCGAGGTTTATGTTCCGGATAGTGTCAGGCGCATCCTTAATGTTATCAATTGTGGCAGAAAGGAACTGGACACTCTGGACAGCCGCGGCGGCAATGCCCACAACTGAGGCGGCGGCACCAAGACCATCAGCCATCGCTAAACAGATGTCTTGGACAGGAACGAAATCAGGTACTTCTCAAACACGGGAGAACTCTAGGGCAGCCGCAGAAATGACCGATGCACACACTTTAATATGTTGACTGGGTTTGCAGTAGGCAGGTATGGAGACGCAGCGAGACAGCTGAGCTTCAGCCGCAGTTGTACACGTAGACTAAGCCACAACCCGAACGCGATCTCTCTCACAGCATTACAATAACGCCGGCCTTTGCGGACTGGATGCCAAACCCGCAACAGCGCTGAAGACCTAAATACGATGATTCAGCGGAGCGCGTAACATAGGCACCAATGTCGAGCGCTTCGCTGCCCCACCAACAATATATTAGCGGTACGTCTGCAGCGGACGGCGCACAGGCATTCGCAGGAATCAACCTCGGAAATATATACTATGGGGACACTGCGGCTCGCAAATGTTAGTACATTGAGCTCCTTAATCCAGTCATCGGGTCTGTCGAGCTAATACTACATTAAGCAACCCCCCTGCAGGCCCCGCCCGAACCATTCTCTACCGTCCCCTTTCGACGAGATCCCGACTTTGTCGACCGTGACAATGTTCTGATTCAGATTGAACAACGCTGCTTTCAACCGGCCGGTCGTGCTGCGCTTGTCGGCCTAGGCGGTGTAGGTAAGCAATCGTAAAACCGTCCGGCGTCTGCTCTACTAACTTCCATAGGAAATCTCAACTTGCTATCGAGTACTCCTACCGCCTTCGAGACCGATCACCGCAGACATGGGTATTCTGGGTGCACACAAGCAATGCGGCGAGATTCGAAGCGGCATTCAAGAATATCGCAGACAGGCTTCAGCTGCCTGGACGGGATGACACTACGGTCAATGTGCTCCAACTGGTGTGCAACTGGCTCTGCGGTGAGGGTGATAGACGATGGCTCATTATCCTCGATAACGCCGATAACGAGAGCTTTTTCAATATACAAAGGCATGAGGTGCAAGGTGCAGCGTCTGGGGATACTCATGGTAGGCTGACGCTCGCGGATTTCCTTCCACAGAGCAAGAATGGATCGATCCTTATCACATCTAGAAATATGGATGTTGCTGTAAAACTCACCGGCAGTTACAAGGACGTTATTCAGATCCAAAAGATGAATCGGGATCAAGGCGTTGAGCTACTGCGGAAGAAGCTCCGGTGTCCGTTAGATGGACAGGCAATAGAGCTGTTAGCTGCACTTGACTATATTCCGTTGGCAATAACTCAAGCCACGGCCTTTATAAACAAGCGCTGGCCTCGAACGACAGTGGCAAGCTATGCGCAAGAGTTACGTACGAACAACAAGAAAAGGGTAAAGCTCTTAAATCAAGCCGTGACGGATTTGCGCCGAGACGACGAGGCATCTAACTCTATCCTTGCTACATGGCAAATATCCTTTGAGCACATCCGCGAAGAGAAACCGTCTGCTGCCAACCTACTTTCGTTGATGAGCTTCTTCAACCCGCAGGGGATTCCCGAGTTTCTACTCCGAGATTACTCGGGAAGCAAACCGAATACTAAAGACGACGACGATAGGGAAGACGGGTTCGAAGATGACTTAGATTTATTAAGGAGCTACTTATTAGTAATAACAAACGGAAATGGGGACGTCTTTGAGATGCACCGGCTGGTCCAGTTTGCGACGAGAACGTGGCTCCGATCGTTTGGCGGAGAAGATAGGTGGCGACGAAAGTTCCTTGCTACCCTATCCAAGGAGTTTCCTACTAGTGAGTTCAGTAACTGGTCGCAGTGTCGGCTGCTTCTTCCACATATTGAGCCCGTAGTAGACAAGGAGCCCATGGATACCGAAGAAGCAAAATACTGGGCGCAAGTTCTGTATAATGCAGCTAAGTACACGTGGAGTCAAGGACTCTATATTCAGGCAGAAGAGATGATCCAGGGTTCAATATCGGCAAGAACGAGAGTGTTAGGCGTAGACTATACAGAAACGCTAGCAAGTGTCAGCATTCTGGCGTTAGTGCTGCGATACCAGGGCAAGTACGACGAGGCCGAGCAGATGAATCGACGAGTGCTGGAAGGGAGGGAGAAGGCGCTGGGGGAAGAGCATCCGGACACGCTGGTGAGCATCAACAACCTAGCGATAGTACTGGGGAATCAGGGCAAGTACGACGAGGCCGAGCAGATGAGCCGACGAGCGCTGGAAGGGAAGGAGAAGGCGCTGGGGGAAGAGCATCCGGACACGCTGACGAGCGTCAGCAACCTAGCGTTAGTACTGGGGGACCAGGGCAAGTACGACGAGGCCGAGCAGATGAGCCGACGAGCGCTGGAAGGGAGGGAGAAGGCGCTAGGGGAAGAGCATCCGGACACGCTGGTGAGCATCAACAACCTAGCGTTAGCGCTGCAATACCAGGGCAAGTACGGCGAGGCCGAGCAGATGAACCGACGAGCGCTGGAAGGGAAGGAGAAGGCGCTAGGGGAAGAGCATCCGGACACGCTGAGGAGCGTGTATTGCCTTGCATACCTCTACCATCAGCAGAGGCGGTACGATGCTGCGTCCGTGATGTACCAAAGGGCGTGCGATGGGTATAAGAGAAGGCTTGGCCTAAATCACCCTACCACGGTAGCATGCTGCAACCATTTCGCAAAGATGGTACAAGAGATGCATAAACTTAGACCTCACTTAAAGGGAAACAGGCGCCCCTCTAAGCTCTTGAAATATCTTCGCAAAGTTATCCCTTAGTAAATAACTCCAATAACTCTCTTTACATAGTATATTAATATTTCTTTTATAATCTCTATTTCATAGAGGCGTCCGGGGCCGACTGTGAATATATAGTAGCTAGAATGCTTTTATTAGCGTCTCGCATTTTCTAGAAAGCTCTGTGGCTTGGTAAAAAGAACTATCTCTAGCGCTTTAGGTGGCGAAAGGTAGGTTGCATGCCGGGACTGTTAGCTTAGCACAGCCACAAGCCGTTTCTCTTTGCTTGTAGTTACATATTGTATCCCCTAACACGTCAGTTTACGTCCATCTGTTATCGATAAGGACTAACCAATTAAATCAACCAAATCGAATCGTCTTGCTCACGACGATTGACTATCTGTAGAAACGAGGTTCCCTAAGTTAACTTTTCATACTACCTCATGGATTCCTTAACCTAACAACCTAATTATTCAACATCGACGATACATGCGCTACCAACTCATGGTCCAAGCCCATCCTACTGGGACGCACGGGATCCCCGAGGCCGGGTTTCTTGTCTTGATTGAGCAGGTGTTCGCAAGATAAGATGTCGAAAGTATTGCTGTTAGGCTTCAAGTGCCTGCGAAGTATTTCTTTACGCCTGCAATATTAAGATTCTATCGTTTCAACAGAGCAAGGTTCACATTCTTGGGCACTTAGTCGCGCACGATGCCGCATTAATCGAGTGAATGGTAAGTAGTGAATCCGAATTCCGGGGTTTCAAATGGATACTTGCAGATTATGAGGAACGACACAAGCAGGGTATAAGTCACTCTATCACTACTAAAGACTGGTTTTTGCAAATTTTCATGATTGATCACTTCATAGTTTCCGAGACGGTAACTCTGTATATAACTATATTAGCTTCAGTCGGCAGGTATACATTTCTTAGACTTCGAGCCTAAATTCGCTAGTAGCAAGACGCAGAAGTACTCCAGAGCTATGCTACACATGCTACACCTCCGGTAACGCCAGAGATCAATCCGTCCCATCGTATCTGTCTCCGAAAATAGAACTCCGTCCATGCAGCTAGGCAAGCACGCTGCGACGCCGAATCAAAACCCGCTCCCGAAGATTCCCACGCCTAGCCTTCTTTACGTCTACCCGCTCATCACTTATCCGAAAAACCCATGCCCGCCCTCCTGGCCCCCGTACGTTGTTCCAAACCCCGGCACAGGCCCAGCATCCATATCGTCTAAGTTCAAATAATCGTCCAGCACACCCTCCTGCATGAGTCCCCCGTCCGCACCCAGCACCGCATCCTGGCCCATGCCGACGCCAACGCCCACACCCATGACCTGCTGCGGGGGCGGGGGCGGGGGCTCGATGCCATCGAAGATGCGCGTGCCAAGCGGGACGGCGCGACCGAGTGCCTCAACGCGCTCAGACTTGCGGTTGCCAGCGACGTTGGCGGCGCCGGAGCTGTCGCCGCGGGCGTTCATCCAGGTGCCGGCGTCGCTGATGTCGCCGCGGCTGAGCGCCTGCTTGAAGGTCGCCGGGTCCTGCAGGATCGGGAACAGGATGCTGGACTCGTACCAGCGGCCCTTGATCTCGGCGATGTCGAGGCGCGCCTGGACGGATATCAGCTTCCAGTAGCCGAGCGCGCGGATCGTCGGCAGCGTGACGCTGTTGCGCCAGCGCAGGTCCTCGCGCATGCGCAGCGGCAGCGCGCGGTCCGACGGCGCCGTCGGCGGCGCCGCCGGGTTCGGCACGTCCAGGCTGCAGAAGGTGTAGATGTCGCCGACGAGGAAGGCGCCGTAGCGCGAGCCGCCGGGCATGCCGCCGCCGGGCCCCGTGGTGGGCGGCTTGCGCTCCAGGATGTCCGTCACAACCATGACGTCGCTGCCGCTGCCGAGCCGCAGGCGGACGGGTTCGCCAGCCCAGATCTTCTCGCCACCTAGGAAGGCCCCGTTCCAGTGCCGTTCCTCGTGGCCGGTGGGTGCGAGCGTGGTTTTCACTAGGTCGAAGAGCGTGTAGCTCGCGTCGATGGATTTGGCGGCTAGGATCGAGCCGTCGACTTCTAGGTCGCCGTCGCTGCCGTATTTGTGCGCGCAGAGACCTTGCCAGTCGACGAGCTCGTAGGATGCTGGGCGCGTTTGCAGGTAGCTGTGCGTGCAGGGCGGGGCGGACCAGGCGAGCCAGGGCCGGAGCATGGTTTCCTTGGTTATCGTGGCGGCTGGTGGGTGGCCGAAGGGATGAGATAGCGGTTGAATTATATAGCCGCGCATATCGTGCTGGGAGGGGTCTTTCTGAATGTAACGGCGAGTAATGACTCCTAGACCCCATGCAGAGCCTCGATCGAACCATATTAGTTCGCCGGAACGGAAGATGAATTTGTCGTATTGAGCATCGATTTGTTGGTCTATGGAGCGAGGCTGTGGGAGAGGGGAAGGAGTAATTGTCCGAGGTATGCTGGGCTGATGTGTCGGAGTGGGTATAGTAGTAGGTATTGGAGTAGGTACCGGGGTTGCAGGTTTCGAGGTTTGATTTTGGGAGGGTTGACCCTGAACTATTTGGGTTTGCGCCGGTGGTTTCTGGGCAGGTGAGTTCTGGGTTGGCTTCGGGAGAGGACGACGGATTATCTCAACAATAGGGTGGCGGCCTATTCCAGGAGAATTGGATGGTGTCTCCTCCTTCTTGATTGCCGCTGTAGGAGTGGCTGCTTTAGGCTCCTTGACTGCAGCTGCTTTGTCTCCCTCTAGCTCCTCTGGACAGCATAGCTTGCATGTGCAGTTATTTGGGTCCCCAGCCTGGTCTGTTGTAAGCCATAAAAGGTGTGGGAAGTAGTCCGCAGGACTCCTGAAGCGCTTTTTGGGACCAAGTGGATGGCCATAAAGGTATGCGTCCTGGCGGTCATGGCCACCTCCAGAATGGTTTTTGTTTGGCTTGCGGACTGTGGTCCCATCGCGTTCAGTTCCTCTCGACTTTATGTGCTCATAAAGACGGTAATTTTCAGGGAACTCGTGTAGGATGCTATTTGAGGCTCGATCTAACAGACGTGAGTGGGGAAGTTGGAGGGCATGGGTCTCAACATACCTGCATACTCTGCACCACCAATTTCTCTCAAAAGCATACCAGCGAGTTTCCTCCTCCAATCCATATGCTTGACTTCATCTGGGGCTATCTCCCGGTAGTAGTCGCAGACTCCCTTCGCATCAGGAGTGCGATCGAGCTGGGCGGCCGTGGGGGCATTCTTCTGCTTGCCTTTGCTCGTCTGCACATCGAGTTTTGCATCAGATCGCCGAACAAACACAGGGTAGAAACGCGTCATGGTGTTGGCATGGTCGTGAGGCAGCTTCCGGACCGGTAGATGCCCAGGAGGAGGGTGCTGATGTGCGTGGTTATTGGACAATGTCAGTCGCCTGCAACTCAGTCACAGTATTCAACCCTGAGCCATGAAAGAAAGGACGTCGATCGGTGATTTTTTAGATCCGAGCGCCAAGATTCCATGAACGCGACAGTGCGTGAAAGCGTTTCTCAACCAAGGGATATTCCCTTTCTCCACCGTTTCAATGCTGAGGGTCAAGTTGGACCTGTGATAGTTCTCTGACCGTAGTCAATCCTTGCCAGCATACATCTTGGATACATTTTTCGTTTCGTTTCTACTTGTTAATGCATCGTCAGCTCACTACATCTCACCCACACTTTAATTCCTAAAGGAGCATATCTTATTCACTTTGCTATTAGGTCGTTCACTCTGCTAAAACAAACGCGAAATTGCCTGCAATCCTGTTCTTGTCAGGTGGTATTCTAAATTTTTTCAGTCTTCACTTCAACTCCCGCCACTCCGTGCCCTCCCCCTTACGAACCTCCACCGAAACTTCGGAACGGTTGCTGTCTATCTGATGAACCTCTGCCTCACGACATAGAGTAACAACCATGATGGATTCACGCAGAGTGAAATTGGGTTCGCCTCTCCCAATCACGCCGACGAAGCGACGCCGAGGGACAGTACAAGACTTGCTCCAACAATTTGGTTCAACAAACTCTCCTTCCTCAGTTTCACGAGAACGAAAGTTCTCTATGGCAAAGAGAAAAGACTCTCAAAACCGCGAATTGCGACAAACCCGTCGAATATCATACAATATCTCCGATAGTTCTGATGCATCGCCATCCCCTAGTGTCTCTTCCGCCTACGAAACCCCCGAGAAGTTACGACCAACACCAATGGAGGACACAACTAGCGAGGATGAGCCACAGCAGCCAGCAATTGCACCTTCATCCGGGCGCTTATTGCGGTCCCGCGCGGTGACTTCTCAGCGAACAGCTGTGAAGAGTCTGAAGCAGGATACATCTCGACGTCAAACATCTGAAGGAGGACGCAGAGTCAGTGCTCGGCAGGCCAAAACGATTCTGACATCAGATGCATATGTGGTGGAAAGCAAGAATCTAACTAAAGCCGTCAAGCCGAAGATCGAAACCTCGCGAACTCGACTCAGGGATGAGATTGCCACTCGGACAATGGCGAGGAAGGACAACTTTCTGGTTGCAAATAAGGATTACTTCCTTCCCCTCCTACCAGAGCATAACTATGTTGCAAAACTTGCTTCCAGCCAACGCAATTCTAAAGCTTCAATCATCGAGTACACTCAAATAGAAGAACAACCGAAAGGGTAAGTTTGCTCTTATGACTCAAAAGTTGAAGCTAAGTATTATCTAGTATTACCGCTACGATGAAGCCTTATCAACTAAGTGGGCTTTCATTTCTTGTTCATCTCCACAATAATGGAATGTCAGGAATGCTAGGAGACGAAATGGGTCTGGGCAAGACTCTCCAAACTCTGTCACTTTTTCAGTATCTAGAGGAACGAGATCGAGCTTTGTCAGCTTCATCCGAAGAGAATCGACCATATCTTGTAGTTTGTCCTCTCGCTGTTCTTGGATCTTGGGTGAGCGAAGCCCGCAAGTGGGTTCCCGAGTTGAAAGTTCTTCGTTTCCATGGTACGCTCAATGAACGAAATCGCCTCAAAAAGGTTGCCACAGGAGAGGAAGATTGGTACGGCAACAAGACCACTCAATCTAAGAGACGGAAAGCGGATCGGAAGTCAGGCAAGAAAGTCTCCAAGCTTGCGGGTAGTGAACAGACTAAGGAAAGCTACAAGATTGTAGTCACCAGCTACGAACAGTTCGTTGCCGAACAAAGCTGGTTTAAAAAGTCATTCGTCTGGCGATATGTAGTGCTTGACGAAGGCCACAAAGTCAAGAATAATGTGACTCAGGTTTCTACTGCCCTTCAAGGTCTGAAAGCTGAGTATCGGTTGATTCTCACCGGCACGCCACTGCAAAACAACCTTCACGAGATGTGGGCACTTCTTCATTGGTTATATCCGGAAGTCTTCACTGAGAATAGTGCCGAGCTGTTCAAATCATCTTTCGACTTGAATCGTGGCAAAGCCAGCACAACAGTCATGGATGACGCACGCCGATTGTTGGAGCTCATCATGCTCCGTCGCATGAAAAACAGTCCCGAAGTGAATCTTGGCCTTCCTCCGAAGGAAGAGATCCTACTTTACGTCCCTCTCACTCCGATGCAGCGCTTCTGGTACACTCGTCTTCTGACTCGTATGGGCGACGGAATGCTTAACGACCTCTTCTCAGATGTTAAGAATAAAGAGAAAGATGCTTTAATGAAGGATGCTCAGGAAGATAAGCGCTTGGCGCAGGTGGAAGAGCTGGAAAAGCGTGCAGATGAGAGGCCTGATGAGTGGCAAGAGACTCGCGAGATCATGCTTCAAGCGCTTGAGCAAGAACACAAGGACTCATCAACTAAGGGAGCCTGGCAAAGGCTGATGAACTTGATCATGCAGCTTCGCAAATGTTGTAGTCATCCGTATCTCCTCCCTAACGCGGCGCCTGAGCCATATCATCTTGGTGAGCACATTATTCGTGCTTCTGGGAAGTTTATCGTACTGGAAAAACTGCTCAAGGAGTCGATTCTAGTTAGGGGCAAGAAAACTCTAATTTTCTCTGGTTTTACCAGAACCCTTGATTGCTGCGAGGATTTACTCACTTTGATGGGTGGTCATGGAGAGTCATTCAGATATCTTCGATTTGACGGTCAAACTGGGAGAGCACGGCGGAATCTAGGCATACGCATGTTCAACGACCCCACGTCTGAGTACAAGGTAATGCTGCTTTCTACTCGAGCTGGTGGTCTTGGCATCAACCTCGCTTCTGCCACCGAAGTCATCTTCATGGACGAGGATTGGAATCCTCAGATCACCCTTCAAGCAGAAGCTCGAGCTCACCGCATTGGGCAAACCCAGCCTGTTACGGTCTATAAGCTCTGTACGCAAGGCACGGTAGAGGAGCAGATGATGGGCCGTATACGAAAGAAGCTTTATCTTTCAGCAAAGATTACCGAATCCATGCGCAATATCCACAGTGAATCTCAAGAAACCAAAACCAACAGGCGGAAGAATGGTGCTCAAGGCACCACAGACGATATGCCGCAACTTGACACATCCCAACTCAAATCACTTGTCCGACGAGGTGCGCAGACACTATCACATCCTGAAATCGATGTTACTGAAATGCTCTCCTGGGACCTTAAGACAATGCTAGAGAAATGTCGTGACAAGCCCTCTGACCCGCATATTGGGACTGAATCCACTACAAGCACGGACGTCGATGAGGAGAAATGGCTTTCCGTAATGGAACGGGTCGAATGCGCCGTTTTTGACGGAAAGAGATACCAGCGCACACTTGAGGCTGAAGGCAAAGCCAATATCCTCCCTAACGAGATTACCCGAGAAGACAGACGCAAGGGCAAGAATATGACCGTCATGATCGATGGGTTCGCCATCAACAAGGAATCTCTCAACTGCGCAGACTGGGAAGCCGTGCCCACGATGGCAGGCAAAGATCCTCGTCTCGCAGAGCCCATACGAGAGAAGAAAGCCGAAATCAGTCATGAGGAACACTGTCACACCTGCTATGATGGTGGAGAGCTGGTTCTCTGCACTGGCTGTCCACGGTCATATCATAAGGCGTGTCTATCTCCAGAATTCCAAGCCCTACTCAGAAGTTGGCGCGGTTTCTACTGTCCACAACATGAATGCGCCGACTGCGGAAAGAAGACTTCCGATTCAGGTGGCATGCTTTTTCGCTGTAGATGGTGCGCGAGAGGTTATTGCGAGGATTGCCTCGAGTGGGATAAGACGGTGCTTGTGGGAGAAACTATACCCGAATACGAGATGTTAGGTGAGGGAGCAAACAAACAGGCGTTCTTTATCCGTTGCCCGCCTTGTGAGGAGTGGTGTAACGAAGACCCTGCGGCTAAGGAATGGTTTGAGGGTATGGAAAAAACTTATAAAGAGCAACATGCAGAATGGGTTGACGCGACGGAGGCAAGCAGACAGGTTTATGAGGAAGAGATGCAGAGAATAGAAAATTCAGATGTGGTCGATCTCACCGCCGAGGAGACAGAGGCGCGAAGCCCGAGCCTTGAACCTCCAAGCTTAGTCGGTTCAGCTATGGATACTCCGGCGACATTAGAGTCGGGCGTGTCTACTCCCAAACTGTTGCTGAAACTATCACTCGGGTCGAAGAAACGAAGGGTTGACGACGAGTCAGCGCTGTCAAACGTAGATACTGTGAATGATGCGCTATTTCTGTCAATGAAGAGGGCGAAGGTTTGTAAAACTTTAAAGGGGCGGAAGTAAACCTAGTTGTTAATTCGGCGTTGGGGAAATGGCTTACTCCCTGGATATGAGGTATGTCGTACTCGGTTCTGTATCGGGACCTGTGTTGGCAGTCCTGTCTAGCCTGGGAAGAAATATGGTATTTTCTACTGTTGCATCATTTGCAACATTGTTCACATTGTTGAACCATTTTACAGCTTCGTGTATAGCAACGAGGACGTAAATTTTGCGTTTAGGGTGTATTAATTAGAACATGTATACTACGGTCTATATTAAGGTTTTAGATACCACGGCCAGTTACTCGTTACGCCCAGTGTGGCTTTCCATAAATGGATTAGGCCGCAATCCATTATCAATATGGACTCGTCCATACCTCTCCATATCCATACACTAGTCCATACTCCTTAGAATTGTAATACATACATTTATCTATTTAATTTCCGCACAGACCCTATAACAAAAGGGGCATATTATTAACTTAGTTGCTAGGTTAACAGGAGTCACGCTATATATGGGGCAGATTACGGTTCTAGCAGAATTTAGCAGAATTTAGCGGACTTAGCAGAATTCAGCAGATATTATAGATATTGCAGATATTATAGATATTGCGGATATTGCGGATATTATAGATATTATAGATATTACGGATATTAGACAGTCTATTTAAGTTATTATCTTAAGTTTTTTGTCTAAAATACCACTTTGTTTCTAATGCTTTAAATACTCTACTCTCTTAAGGTTTTCAGCTCCTATCTACGCCCTTTCCCATAATACCGTACAACATCCCCCTAAAAAGACTCGCTTTGGTTTATCGCTTATAGCTAGAATTAAGAGAATATTAATTGCTATATACGATAACCTTAGCCAACGTTTTCTCTGTTAATCTTAACACCACTATTTAAGAGCTAATATTTTACCAATATTATACAGTTCCCTATTACAATAGTCTTAGAACTTATCCTAACTTTATAGTTAAGTATACTTCCCTAACTTTTAAGTAATCTAATTAAATACATTAAGCTCCTACTCCTAAGGTTGTTTCTTTTTATATAATAAAGAAATTAGGGGAGAAGGAGCCTTTTTCTAGTAGGACTCCTAAAGTCCTTTAACCTTTTTTAATATAGGCTTTACCCATTTTGGCTTCCAGTTGGCCTTAATATACTTTATACAACGGTTCGGATGAAGAATAAGGGCTGCAGTATAAAAGGGTGAATTATCTGTTTTGCTATAGTACTTATTAAAGATTTCCCACCCCTTTTTAATACGAGAGCTAAACTCCTTATTAGAAGCATATTTAGACTACTATATAGTGTTACTATTGTCTAATTTAGTAGGAAGTTTACTTATAAGTACGGCTTTAAAGTACTAGACAAGAATATCCATAGTAAAGAGCATACTATTAATTATTGCATAATCTCCTTAAGTCTCTAAAGTTGCTTGGTGGAATAGTTAAAGGAATTCTTTAGTTATATAAAGCCGTTCCTAGTTCTCTAGGGAGAGATAGTCTACCTAAAGTGTAGCAAAGTAGTTCTTAGTATAGGTATTAATAGCTCCTGCCTTTTAATCGGCTATAGCTAGCATTTAAAACCAGCTATTCCATCTTATACGGTTATTAAGTAGAATTATTCTCTCTATAAAATCCTTAAACTCCTTTATACAACCAGCAGAACTGCGGATATATATAATAATATTATAAAGCTTGCCGAGTGGTTCTATAACCTAAAAGGTTGCCTACTTCTCCTCTTTATCTCCTACTTCCCCTTTTCCTTCCTATTTGTTGTACAACTTAAGTTATTCCATTTTAATTTAACTGTAAAATAGGAAGACTTATACGGCTAAGTTAATAATATGGCCAGTATAGCGGATCCGCTAATACGTAAAATCCTATTTAATCTCCTCCTCTTCTAAGAGATAGGCTTCTACTTTGTGACAAAGGGTATCGTTTAAACTAGCATTATTATAAACAATAGACCTAAGCTTTTGTACAATACCGTAGTTCTTAAGGACTGGGAAAAGAGTAGCGAATTGCTTATCTCTACTATAATTTACTACCGTATAAAGGGCAAGAAGGGCCTTTAATTGCTTCTTCTAACCCTAATTAACAAAGTAGGCGCAGATCCCTAGAAGAAGAAGCCTATTTAGGAAGATCTAGATATTAAGTAATAGATAAATACTTAATATTGCTAACTAAAGTTTCTTTTGTATGATATCTTTATGAGCTTGCTAGGATAGTTCAATCTTTTTTATAATTTAAGAGTGTGCTATTATAAGAAAGTTGGACGATTCTAAATTAAGAACTTAGCAAAAAGCATAAAATTCAGGCCATTTAATAATACGGAATAGAATATTTTGTATAATAATTAATAAGATTAAAGCCTTATTAATTATATCCTAATCTAGTCGTTTTTAAAAGACCTAGGTATCTATTTCTGTCGTTTAACCTAAAGACTTTGCTTTAATATATAGTTGCTGAAGTTTTTTAAGTACCTCTAATTATATTGGGCTAGTATCTTTTTTAACCTAAAGTAGATATTTTAAATTAAGATGCTTTCAAAAATTACTAGTAACTGGACTACTATATAGCAATTCTTATGGACAGTAAATGTAGTAGAGAATATAATTTCGACCTAAATATTCTGGCTCCATGCCAAGCGCTATATAAGCATAGGCCCATGTTGCAACGGCTGTTTAGGTCCTCGTTAGGTAAGTTAAGGCCGAATTAACGGTAGTTAAAGGCGCAAGAAGAGATAATTCTGCTTTAGAATCCATATTTGTACAATAGGGTAAAGGGAAGGTAAAAGCTGAGAATTTTTCTGGCGGTAAGGAAGTATGGACAATATTTGTAATCCATATTGATAAGATCCATATCGATAATGGATTGATAAGATGGACGATAAGAGAATGGAAAGCCACACTGGTTACGCCTGTTCCATCAATATCCCCCTGGAGACTTGACTCCATTTCAAAACTTCGGACTAATCCCTCCCAGTTTCCTCATGCACTGTTTCCTCTTGGACTCTACAGATTTGAGAAGCTCTGGCCACCTAGTGAGAGATAATCTATGCTAGTGTCACTATTCGAAGTTACTGGATATATAGCCGCATTCCCTTAGCCAATGTCTCGACGCCACAGTCTATTCTCTCACCCAGACCTATGATAGGACTATCTCTCATCACGGACAAGTGTTGCGTCGCTTTGGAAGAACCCAAGTCAGATTCAATGATGAGATTGGCCAACTCCGAGTTTTGGCCACCCAAGCGGTCGTTGGTTATCAATTCCTCAGCCGTAGTATTGCACTGGCTTTCGCCTGGGATCGATGAATTGTCTTCCATTCTACGGGGACCTTTATTGCACATCCTCAGCCGATCAGTAAGCCGTTTGGTCTTTGCCCTTATCATCAATTTCCACATGGAATGCCACAAGGTGCTATTCCTGGCATCCGTAATGATATCCCCTCCCTCTCCAAAAATTGCATCGACATTATTCCATGCTCGTTCCACTATATAGCTTTTTGTCCTCATACAAGGTTCGAAGAGTAGATATATAATAGCATGCCATCGAATATAAGAGCAAAAGGTCCAGCTCTATCTTCTCACAGCTGTTTTGGTCTACAGCTGGCGCGAGTATTCAATGATCTTTATGCTGGTGATAAACAGATGGCCTTTTGCTGACTGTTTCAAGGCCGAATTTCCTTAGTGGCCATGGAGGGGTTGGTGAAGCGTAAGCCATACCTTTGCTAGTATTATACGAGCTCTAGTTAAGGTCATCCAGTGAAACGGCTTAGATACATCTAAATGCTTGAGGTATTTAGACTCCACGTGTTGCGCACATCTTTCAATTTGTACTTCCAACTCATCAATCTTCCAATTTTCCATTCCAGCAAGGTTATTACCAGAGAATGATGGCAGGTATATTAAGGGTTTCACAACTTTGAGGATCTCAAATCTGATCAAGGAATAAACCATCTCTGAAAACCCTGTTCCTGGTGATTGCACCTCGGTGTCCTCTTCATTGATATCAGAGTCGTTAACATTAAGAGGAATTTGGTGTCGAGACTATTTGGTACAATTGTAGGGGGCGAGCCGTGAACTTCTGATACCTGTATATCAAGCAGAAAGATTTGCCACCACAGGCGGCGCCGCATTTCCGTTTCGAAAGGGGATAGTGAGAAAAAGGATCCGTCGCGGTGGATCCCAAGGGCTTGCGCAATGCGTACACCATATCCGGTAAGCATCCAGACAAGGCGTGTCTCCTTGCTAGATGCACGACTAATGGAAGAATTTAACAGGAATATCTAAGAGATCGAGATGACGAACTTACCAAGAATATAACAAATGCGCCACCACTTCTTGCATAGTTAGGAGCAGTGATGTCAATGGACTGGATTGGATACAAAAATCGCTTCAAATCCAATCCAAAAATCAAATTAGGCTTCTTAACCGGTTACGTAACCGGTTAAACCAGATAACCCAAATATATATTCAGCTACATCGCGAATCTTGGCATAGTGTTAAGGACCAAATCAGTCGTTGTAGATCGTATATTCAACTACGCCCACCCCATCCTGCTCATCTCCCTGCTCATCTCCCTGCTCATCTTCCTGCTCATCTTCCTGCTCATCTTCCTGCTCATCTCCCTGCTCATCTTCCTGCTCATCTTCCTGCTCATCTTCCTGCTCATCTTCCTGCTCATCTTCCTGCTCATCTTCCTGCTCATCTTCCTGCTCATCTTCCTGCTCATCTTCCTTCCTGCTCACCAGCTTGTGTACCGACCTTGTCCGCAGCCTTGTCTTTATCTTTGGCGGCGGCCTTGGCAGCTTCCTCCTTATACTGCTCGTCAACATCAGGATTAACGCCTTGCGCAAAAGCCTTAGCCTAAGGTTGCCCAAACCAGGACTTGAGGCACTCGTTGGCTTCAATAATATCAGCTTTAAGACGATTGCGGGGGTCTGTAAGTAGGTGCTTAGCTGAACTAAATACGTGTTCACACTTAGCGCTTATAAGGGGTATAGCTAACATATTAAGGGCAAATCAAGCTAGGTCGGGCTGCGAGAGGTAGAGGCTATTCCAATAAGCTAGATAGTCATTAATCTGTTTGGGGTCGCTTTTAATATAGGTCTAGTAGGCGTCGGATCTGCTAAGAGGTATAGATTTAAGCTGTTCGTAATTCTTAAGCCCACCAAAAGTCTCACCTGATGTGAATATAATCGGCGATAAAGGCTTGTCAGATATAGGAGTAGTATACTTACCCTTATACTCCTCTAGCCAGAGGTCTTCTACTAGGCCCTAAATACCGTGATCTTCTGGATCCTTAGGGCTACTAGTAAGCCAGTGCTTCTTGTCATTATTGTCAAATCTTTAATAAAACCACCACCACTTCTTATCTGGTAGAAGGACTTAAGTAGTATAGTAAGCAGCGCTGTCGTTGGCTAGCTTATAGTACTCCTTGTACTTCTCCCATAACGCGCAGGCAGCAGCCTTAAGGTAGGCGTATTTGTTGTGGTCCCTATACTATATATAATGTTCTTTAAAATCTATCTGGGCGTCCCAGGTATAGTTAAGAAGCCAATCCATGGTAGTAAACCAGCAGTAGAGAGTGTGTTTATGGCCCTAGCCACATATAGTTGCCTTATAGAATGGCTGTAGGACAGATAAAAGCTTTTTAAGAAGAAACCAGTAGTGGGATGTAAGACGGTCGTTCTTAATACCATCGCCGCGCTTGGGCCTGTGGGTCTCGCAGAATTGCTATATACGTTGCTTGTAATTAATAGCGCGTATAATAGAGCTAAAGTATAAGTTCTATTGTGTTGCATTGCTTTAAATAAGCTGGTAGAGACATTAGCTGAAGAATTTAAGAAGTTTAATATTATGACCGTAGCATAAGCCCACCAATTAAACCCCTGGCTTTTAATGTTACCAAATAGTGAATATCACCAAATCTCAACACTAAGATATTACCACTTACCTTAAGCTTATTAAATAACGACCAATCGCCACTAACTATAACCTTTTGGAACTCCTCACGGCGCTAGGGCGACATCCTAATATATCTAATAATGTTATGCAGACGACCAAGAGCTCCCTACTGCCTCCAGATCTTCGCGATTAACTTAAAGTCGTGCCTACTGTAAGCCAGCTTAAGCTCCTCTAGCGTAGTGTCTGCCTTCTTGCCTAAAAGAAACGCCTGTGCACAGAGGTTAACTATATGGCCTAGGCACCGTAATTAATATCGCTTTCGCTGCTTTTCTAACATCCTTAAATACAGAGTTTTAAGAATCAAGTTAACAGCTGTATCATTGCTTAACGCATTATCAAGCATAAAGTACCCAATTTTACCGCCAATCTTATACTCGCCGATTACATTAAGGACAATCTAGGCTTGGTTTATGCCGGTATGTTCGCCTTTAAGCCGCTATAGAGTAAGAAGCTTCGTCTGTTAAGCTCCGCTTTTATTAATATAGTAGGCGATAATTGCGATAATGGTATAGCAGTTTGGTGACGTTCAGAGGTTAAAGGACAGGTAAATATTTAATCGAGCTTCTTGTAAGTCCTCTTATAGTTAACGCTTCTGCTTTTAAAACTCATCCATAACCTAGCGGCGGATTGTATTGCGAGTAGGAATATACTTAATAAGACTTCTATGTAGATGCTAAATTAATTCTAGAAAGTAGACGTTTTTAATCTGGTAAAACGCGATATAACAGTACACCAACTAGCAAATTAGTAAGATCTTAAAGCAATTAAACTAGGCGTTCCAAATATAATCCTGCTGCGCGACATACTGCTTAATTGGCCCTTTAGATTTAATCTCACTGCCATTTTAGTCAATTTAGTAAGTCCTTTTCTAGTAGCTTAGAACAGAAGAGTTGCCGTTAAGTTCTAATTACTAATTAGTAAATAGGCGGTAAAGTTAGTAGAGTCTTTTACTAAGCGGCTTATACGCAGGATCCTTTTTCTTATCCAGGCACTGGCAGTAGTAGTAGTATTTAACCGCCGACGTTTTATATATAATTGCGAATCCTTTCTTGTCACCCTATATATGCGAGGACCTCTTCTTACCGCGCCTTTAGCCAGCGATGTTGCTAGCTTTGCGGTACTACTCTCCATAAAGCTTAATTTGACTTGGCTCTACCGCCGGCGTCTATATAAGCTCTGGCTTAGAGTTAGAGTTAGGGTCAGATTTGTAATAGGTAAGAGGCTCTAGCTTAATCGGATCTATAGTTGTCTTTAGGCGCTTCCTTTTTCTACTACTAGAGGCCTTACTAACTCGCTTTTAAGGAATAGCAGGAGCTTTGCCTGCAGCACAGCTGCTTAATGTATGATTGCTACCCCCTCCGCGCGTTACTCGACCTGTAGTAGTAACAAAGCCCTCTATATTAAAGAAGTAGACGGATTAAAAAAATTAAGCAGGAAGGAGACGCGACGTGATAAGGGCTGTAATAAGGGCGATAGGGCGACGCGATAAGGGCGACGCGATGAGGGCAACACGATAAGAATTAATTTTCTCTATCAAATTAAATTAGTTGCTACAATAGATTGAGCTTTAATTGTATAGCGATAGGCCTAGAATGCTCAAGCGGCGCTCGCTTATATCCAACGTCTCACCACCTACATACAGATCTAGATCTATTGGATATCCAGTTATAAGAAGGCTTCAAATCCAATCCAAATACAAGCCAATTAAAGTCCTTAACCGGATCTACTTTAAGTCCGAGAAATCCAATCCAATCCAAAATCAATCCAGTCCATTGACATCACTGGTTAGGAGACCTGCTCTTTCAAGAGCCTGTTCAGCGGCAAATCTGTATCTGACCAGCAGCTCGTTTTTATCTTCACCTAGAATCTCCCGACAGTCATTCGGTGTCATACATGTCACAGCGGCAAAAAATACTACAAATATGAGTGATTCAATTGGTTTTCCTAAGCTGTACAAACTGTCATATGCTGTGAAAATATTATCCTTTACAGAAGGCAAGTGAAGTATTTTTACTATGGGATCGATGTTCTGTGCAAAGATGTTCCAAAGAAGGGTTCTCGCTTGATTAGGCGGATGAAAGTCATGGAGATTGTTGATAGGTAATTGAACATCAAATGATATTCTGCTGAACAAATTTCTACCCAGGCTCTGGTTTGAGGAAGGCGAACTTGATACGTACTCTCCATCTGGCTCATCGTAGATGAGCTCTTTAAGAGATGTCACCTATTGAATATGTTTTCAGTCTGCTTCCAGAGAACCCATTTTTCAATCCGCCTAAATGTGGCATACCTCATCAAACAAGCTTGTCCAAGGTCCACATATCGGCTCCTTCCTTTCTCCAAAATCAACCTTCCCGTCTCGTCATTTAAAGTAAGGCTTCCAGGATACTCCTTTGCCATTTTGAAGTGAATTCATAGTATTGTTATTTCTTGCTTCCCCATTGCGTAAGTCTTGAACAAGCTCTTCAAGCATCGATAGTCATAAGAGGAGCCTGGCGTCCTCTCTTTTTGCGTTCTTCTTACGATTTCGAACTGTACATCGAATCCCAGCCTTTGTACAGTTCGAGCAATGGCCAGGGACCTTATCACACTTGACTTTTTGTTGAAATAGGTATGATTTAATGATAATTTTTATTAAGCATACCCTTCTAAGAGGGTAGAGAAGCAACAATTTATTAAAGAGTGTCAGAGGTTCCACCTAATAAGAAGCAATACACGCTAACCAAAAACCCACTTCAACAGCCCCCCTTAAGCTAAATATAGGTAACAATATAAAGGTCATAAGAGACGTTAATATCTCTCTAAACCTAAAGCATCTCTAAATGTATAGAATGCATCTTTTGGCAGCGCCTTAGTAAAACCATCAGCCATTTGTCGACTTATTTATATATATTCTAGCTTAATATCTCTGTCCGCAACCTTCTCCCAAATAAAGTAATATTGGAGAGCAATATGCTTGGTTTAAGTGTAAAACTTAGGGTCTTTTGCAAGAGCAATAGCACCTTAATTATCGGCGTAAATGATTATTGCGTAAGGGGATTCGTTAGTTAGAGATAGTTTTTAAAGGAGTTATTATAACTAAATAGCTTCTTTTACTGCAACTATCTATGCTATATACTCTGCTTCGCAGGTTAAGAGTACTACCATAGGTTAACGCTTTAAAGACTAGCTAATTGCACTACTTTTAATATTAAACACAAATCCTAATATTAAACTTTAAGTTTCTAAGTTATCTGCCTAGCTAGAGTCTATAAACCCCTAAAGCGCTTATATCTCTCCTTAGAGGACAAGTTAGAGGTTAAGCATGCCGCGTAAGTAGGAAAGTATTTAAAGAACAGCCTATATATAAGACTTATTGGGATTGGAAGTAAAGCAACTAATAAAGAAGACAGCAAAGGCAATATTAGGTTAAGTACCAAGCATAGCATATATTAGGGTACCAACTAGCAATTAGTATTAAGTCTTAAACATAGAGTTAGCCTAATTGTTAGTAACACAAGGTGATATCACGTAGCTACAGTTCATAGATAGTATGATAATTATTATTCTATATATCCCTCCTGCTTGAGGAAGGGTGAGGAGCTTAAGGCTCCTCGCCACGCTAGTGCCGCGGCGACACGTGACGGCAACTTGCCTGTATTCCCAACACTGGCAACTCTTCTTTTGCGGTTGCCATCTATATATATATACCGCTCGACTAGCGTAACAAATATTAATCCTCCTTACTTATTATTGCTATTGTAATATAAGTCTCGCTGTCCCAAAATTTGCCTTTTACCACGTGGTGCTTTCTTACTTAGGAGTCATAGGTAGATATCTTATTAGGAGGGCCGCTAAGGCGCTAGTAGTAAGCGAGCCAATAGCAATTTTCTATCCCAGGGATAGAAAATCCTGATTGGCTAGTTTAAGTTAGGGTCTATAGAATATTATACTTCTACTCCCTTTTAACCTAACCTTTAACTTATATATGTAGAGTGTTTATATTAACAAATGTTTCTAGAGCCTTATTTAGGTTTGCCTTTATTATTACGTCTACTGGGTTATCTTAGCCATTAATCTATTAAATTTTAAAGAGTTCTTGCCGTTTATAAGATTGCCGAAGTGCTATAATATTAATTATAAGGCGCTTCTCCTTTGTGGTACCAAGCTTAACTAAACACTTATAGAGGGAATATAAGTCGGTACACACAATTATAGGGATAATAGGAAGTTTGAGTTAATCTATAATTATCTTTAGGGTAGTTCCAATTGTAATTACCATATTAACTCTATTAACTATTCCATATATCTCTAACGCTAGAATGCTTTAAGTAACATACTTACTCTTGGTTAAGCTCTAATAGATAAAATTACTGTGGATTATAAAGTCGTTTTCTCTAGTAGACTTATTTATAATGATAATCTTATATCCTAGCTAGGAGCTAAAATCTTTGTTATTTACAAATAACCTATTAACAAATATAAAGAGCTTAGCAGTAGGAAGATTAATAGGCACATAGAGTAGTCCCTAATTAAGATGGTTTATTTACTAGGAAAGACGCTTATTTAGGGTATAAATATTATCTTTAGTTGGTTCCTGGTGTTAAGCGGCAATAGAGAGATTAAAGAAAGCCTTAGGTTAATAGATAGAAGCAACATAGGCTCTATAAGCACGTTGCTTTACGTATCCTTGCTTTAAAGAATTAGCGTTAATAATATTAATCTTCTTACCTTAACCCTTCTAGCGCAAAGCAATAGAATCCTTATTTAGGGAGAGGGTGCATCTATTAAAGAGTAATAGTGTTATTAAATTAAGCTTTTTCTTTGGCTTTACTATAAGATTTATCTTTACTAACTTATCTTCTTTAAGAGCTGAGAATTGGTTGTCTCCCAAGATAATTATATTATTAGTTTATATGCTAACAATTCCAAATAGAGTTCCTGTGGTTATAATTAGGAAGCATAGGTTAAATATAAAAGTAGTTATTAAAAGCTTCTCTTTATAGTGCTTGCTATAGGTAGCCCACTAATAGGTTCCTACCTCTGCAATTCTATATAATGGCTTAAGCACAACCATAATTATATCTTCGGGATATTGGTAACGAATTTACTCTAAAAGGTATACTAATATTAAGCGCTAAAGGTGCGTCTCTAATTGGGTATAGGCCTAAGTAATATCTTATAAATAAACCGCTATTTTATTCTTTATTAAGGAGGGAGCTAGCGCAAGAATAACTCGCTAACTAGCTTATTAAATTATAGGAGATTGCGTAAAAATTACCTCCTTACTATTATTATTATAACCTTAGATAACAAGCCTTAATTTCTTAAATAGGGCGTTAGTAGCTTTGCCCTTAATCTTATTAACCATTTTTAACTTAAAGATGCGAACTCTATTAAACTTAGTAAGGTTATACTTCTTAAATTTAAAAACTTCTCTTATAATAAGACTATCAATCTCCTACTTATTGGATGCTTGGAAAGGAGCTCTAGGGGTTATAATACAACCTTTCTTTTAGAGCTATTTTGCGAGCTTAAAGTTAGCCTTCTCCTTGGCTGTTATAAAGGCTATTAATAACTCAACTCTATTCTTAATGGCAGCAACGAATTGCTCTTCAAAATTAATAAAATGTTGGCAATTTTATAATCCCTTTAGGCGACCTCTACCGCGTTATGGTTACGGAACCTCTACTATAATTATATTAAAATTGTAGTCGCCTTCTAGAGCACGTTAATTATAGTTCTCCTCTAGGGCATCCTATAAAGGCTTAGAACTGTTATCTTTATAGTAAGGCTTAATAATAGTTAATTAGAATTAAGTGGGTCTATAAGGCATTTAAATAGTATAAGTTTAACCATTAATTGTAATAAGTTAATATAGGCCTAACTACCCTCCCTTTTTACGCCATACGTGTACCTTAGACTGGAGTGGCAGATTAAGCGTAGTTAAGGTATTTAGGCCATTTCTTATTCCTAGTACGTCATTAACCTGGTATGTGGCGTAGAGACGTTGCACCTCCTTTATTGCCTTGCGAATAGCCTCAGCTTATTACACAACGGAAGGAGATAGTGGAGAATTGTTAGTTATTTAAGGGTAGGCGCTAAAGACTAGTAATATAGGTACAAGTCTATCTAGGCCGGCGGAATTGTTAACGGCTTTAATAGCTATTTATAAGGTAAGTTCTTTACTAGCATCCTCTAGTTCTAAAGAGATAATCTTATATACGCGGTATAATGGCGCGTAATATCGCTCCACTTTTCCAGCACTATTATATGCCTTAATAGGGACTTCCTTAACCTTAATTGCCATTACCTTTATCTATTATTAAAACTCTATAGATAAGAAGTTCTTTCCTATATTATAGACGATTTAATTAGGGGGTCCTAGGTAGATATTAATCTAGCACAATTAAAGGGTATCCTATGCGCTCCTAGCTGATATATCCTTTAAGAAACGTGCGGCTTAAAAGGAGGTTAAGAAGTTAACAACTTAGAGTACTAGCTTGCCGCTAAGATACATAACATTAACAATAATACAGAAGTTAAAGTTATAGTTATCTTTAAGGGTGAACTTAAATCGGCCAGAAGACTTCTGGTTTATTTAGTAGTAATAGTAGTACTTTATAAGGTGCTTAATTGCCTTAACCTTAACTTTATAGCCTGCTCGCTAAAGAACCTTAAGTAATTAGTAAACGGATAGGTGGCTAAAATAATAGTATAGTTAGCGTAATTCTAACTTAGTTAAGTGGCTCTAAGCAACACTCTTTTCTAGTTAATAAAGGAGCAACCAGGGGTAACTCTACTTGCGTATAATAGGTACCCAATTATCTCCCTAAATAAGTATATTCTTAAGGTTATTAAGCCTAACGCCTAATTTATCTATATCTTTAATGCAAAATAGAAACGGAGTGTTTGTAGGAATAATATAGAAGGTAATATACCCTAAGGGGGTTTAGACCCTAATTGTGCCAAAAAAGGTTATAGTACCCTTACTAAAATAAATCGTGTGTTAGCCTACTGTTAAATAGTTAATCTAAATAGAGCTATTAAGCTATTAAAGGGCTTGAACTTGAGGTTCTTCTGCTATAGATACTCCTGCGGCTCTAGTATCTGGTATAATACTATAGAAGACGTTTACCGAGTATCTATTATTAAAGGAGAACGCGGAGCTCTCCTTTAGCTCATTAAAGATATCTAACTTCGTGATAGAATGGAGTGTAGATTAGTTATTAAGAATAGTAATGGTTTATATACTATCTACCTTACCATACTTAGTAAAGTATTGGTTAGGAGAGTAGTCCTTAATTTCTATATCTATAAGGAGCTGTTTGGTCTTATTAACCTTACCCTTAAGGTCTTTTACGCCTTTATATTAAACCAGGAAGCTTTAGAAGTAGGCTATAGTAACCTTATAATTTCTAACGTTTCTTATACTCTAACGGAACTTATTATATGCCTCCTTTTATTTATTAAAGGAGTGTCTAGTTAACTAGCAATTTGGCTTTTTATAAACGTAGCACTTCTTCTAGTAATCACTTTAAAATAAACCTCCATGAGGACCTCCATAATTGCCTTATGGTTAACGTTAATTATACCCTTTGCCGTATTCCCTACTACGGCCACCATATATACGGTCAGTCTAGTTATAATTGTGTTGGTTAGGAATACTTAGTTGCGTAGGGTTTTTGGTATAGAACTGTTAAGATTTTTATATTCGCATCGCAGTACCTATAGCGGAGCGTAGCTTAGTATATACTCCTTTAAACGTATCTGTAGGTTTATATAGCGCCAAGTTATACTTAGGAACGCTATGGTATGCTAAAATAACCTAGTCCCTTAGGCTGTTCTTATTTTAGTAAGTTTTAGTAAGACTACATTGGATTTTCTAAAGTTTATTAAAGAGTAGTTAAAGGCACTCTAAATAAGTCTTTGTTAAGTTAGAAGTGATAACTCTTTAAAACATAGTCTCCTGCTATTTGGATATATAAAGCTGGCGATTCTTATTAGTCTTAAAGTGGGCTCTAGTGAGCTAAAGTATTATATTAAAGCTATAGTTTCTACCCATAATATGGTTGTAATAAAATGTTGCCGCCTATCCCTTTAATATAACCGAGAAAGCATAATAAAACTAGTGGTATTAGATTCCGACCTTACTGCAGTAGTTATAAAAGACCTGTAGTTTTGTTCCAAGTATATTATATAATTCTCCTCTAAACTTCTTCTCCTTGTCCAAATATACCTTTATTAGGTTCGTGACTTCTCGTAGTAAAGGCTTACCGGTTAGCTAGGGTAGAGAAGCTAGAGGCAGTAGAGGTAGAGGAAGAGTACCTCTAGGTAGGAGAGCACCTTTAGGTAGAATAGTAGCGTTCTAGGGGTTTTGTTCTAAATTAAAGTTGCCTTTTAAAGAATACGGGTTAGTTCTAGGTTTCCGTAGTTAACGTATAATCTTAGCTTCCGTCCATACTGGTTCCTCTGTACTAATAATAACGGCCTGGATATTACTGGTAATTGGGTTGCTATTTTCAGCAATATATACCCTATTCCTATAGAGGAAGTCTTAAAAATCTTAAACAATATTAACATTGCTAAGTGCCTAGGTGTTGGCGGTCTATCCTATAAAATCCCCCCTAAAATATTCCTACAGCTATAGATCGGCGTAGTGTCTACTTTAGTAGAATATAATACGGTGTAGGAGAAAGCTATTAACCTATTTTGTAGTATAAGTTATTATGTTAAAGGTAAATTCGTCCCAATTTTTATTAATAAGTTTCGCGTATGAAGCTACCCCTAGTGGTAAGGAGTCTTCCCAGTCGTTTAAGGTAGGCGTAGCCATATTTTCGGAGGGAGGGAAGTGTTATTAGTATAGGGATTATTATTTGGTACGCGTTTGTTATTTGGTACGCGTTCGTAATATATATTTGCGATTATAGGGCTTAGGACCAGTTCTGGCCTTAAATCGCGAAGACTTGTAAAGCGTATTATTCTGCGTAATAGACGCAAGAATCTGTAATCTAGGAAAGGCTTAGGACTAGTTCTGGCCTTTAAATCCTTAGATTCGTGGAAGAGTTCTATTTAAGGTTTAGGACCAGTTCTAATCTTAAAAGATAGCTTCCTCTAGCACGAGTAGCACTGGTATAGTGGCTTATCTCTTCTTAGTGGAATACCTAGCTGTTCTGTGGTATAACAGTGAAGTTAACCACTGATTAGTGTTAGTAACACAAGGTGATATCACGTAGCTACGGTTCGTAGATAGTATAATAATTGTTATTCTATATATCCCTCCTGCTTGAGAAAGGGTGAGGAGCTTAAGGCTCCTCGCCACGCTAGTGCCGCGGCGATACGTGACGGCAACTTGCCTGTATTCCCAACACTAATAATCTACCGCCGCTAGTTAAAGACAAGAGGTTCCTATTAGTGTAAGGTAAGGGAAACAGTTCTAAAGACTAGCGCTATAAATAGCCTCTTTAAGGTAAGAGAATTGGCTAAGCTATAGTTTACAAAGTTATTAATCTTAAGCTACTTTTATACCAAGGTAATAAGCAATAGGGCCTAGATTGGTTATGCTAAAGCGTCTATTAAGTTAAGCTTTAATAATCTTAATGTTAATAATATCTAGTTTAATAAGTAGGAGGTTGTTAACGTAGACTATAATATATATAGAACCTTTAGTAAAGACTAAAGAGTTAGAGTTAAGGGTTTTAAAACTAGCATTTATAAGGAACTCTAAGAGCGTTTAATGCCAAACCTAAGGTAACTATTTAAGACCGTAGAGTGCTTTATTTAGATAATAAACCTATTTAGTTCTATTATTAAAACCTTTAGGTTAATTAACATAGATCTCCTCCTTAACACTTCTATAAAGAAAAGCAGTCTTAATATCTATTTGTTTAATCTTAAGGTCTTATACAGCTATAATAGTAAAGAGCGCTTTATAGCTTATGGGTTTTATAATAGATATAAAGGTCTTATTAAAGTTAACCCTAGCTTATTATTTGTAACCCTTTACCACCTATCTTGCCTTATATTATATAATCCTTCCTTTACTATCCCGCTTATACTTAAAAACCTATTAGGCGTTAAGAACTTTATAATTAAGAGGTTAGTTAACAAGTATTTAGGTATTATTTACTTTATAAAAGCTGATTTTATTTTTACTAGCGAAGTACTATTTATTATTATTAACGTTAAGGGTAGATTATTTCTATAACCTTGGCTTATAAGGTTTAGCTATAGGGGAGTTGCTAAGCATAGCGTAGAGGTATTTAAAGGAAGGGGTTAAAAAGTAGGCAAGTACTAAGAATGCTGCAATAGGCAGGTTTTCTCTAATGTTAATAGAATTGCGATACTTAAGAGGTAGTTAAGGCCCATTAGTAGCTACTAGACGTTTTAACTTCTATAGAGGTGTCTTATTAGTGGTAAGGCGCTTTAATTTTTAAGCTTTCTTAAGGAGCTATTTCTTTTCTTAATGCTGTTTGCGTTAGGTAGCGTAATTAGGTAGAACTTCTTCTCCCTTAAACTAAGCGTTAATATCTGGAGTATTGGAGTTATATTTAATATATTATTCTTAAATTTAACGCTTATTACTACTGGGAACTGTTAAAACAGTTTCTTAGAAGTAGATAGCTAAGGTATATATTATTATTATTTATTGCTTAACGTCCGATTCGGATCCCTATTAGGCCCACGCGGACTACTCCTTATATACATATAGGGAGAAAACTCTTTTGAGAAAACCCCGTGATCCGTCTCCCCGCCTTTTAGGACTTGCCTGCGAGGCGCCTATAAGTCACCTATAGTGCTCTACTACCTTACTTTTTGACCTCCTTGGGAACCACTGCTGCCGTAACAAGCCTATAGACGCGCTAGTATCGCAAACTTTGCTTTACTACTGTAGAGTTATTAGGGGGCGCCTATTACTCGCCCCTTTACCTTCTATTACTATTTCCTTTGTAACCCAAAACTGGTCTAGTATATTTTGGCTAATAAGCCACCGGGTAACCGCCTTAAGACCTTTTTATATTAAGAGTAGTGTGTTATAGTTTTCTGTGCCAGCTACTAAAAGCATAGCTTCTTAGTTAGTGTGTAGGGGGTATAACAGTATTATATATTTTGGTGCCTGTCTTAGGCTACCTACTAGAACACCTACCTAGTAAAGCCAATCTTTTAGTCCTATTATCCCTGTTCTTAAGAGTGTTACTATTATATTTTCTGCCTTTATTAGGCCTTCTTAGAGCTCTTAAGTATTTACTCCCCATAGCGTTAACTATGCTATGGCTTGGGTTTCTCTTGCCTAAGTCAGCCTCTATACCTTTAACTCCCATGCGCCTCTCCAGCGTTGGTCCAACCAGTATTATATTACAGAAGATGGTTTCCTAGCGTTCTTTTATACTCTACTTTAGCTCCTTTCTCTTTCTTGCTGTTATTTTTACTAGCCTCTTACGCGTCTCCCTTTCTCCTCTATATAGGCCTGGGCCCTAATGTAGTACTATTCTTCTTCTGCTTTTTTTACCTATTTCTCTAATATCTCTTCCCTACTTTAGGGTTGTTGGTTTGTTCTCCTATAAGGCGCCCTAGGGTCCCTCTATAGTTTATTTAGGCGTGTCTTGATATACTTTATAATATTAGAGTTACGTTTACTTTACGCCCTTTATATTGCAGCGG
>Ga0307507_10002147_pt1 | contig 42389 bp, 11 predicted proteins | sample 7_EM_MG_FD_207223 | JGI IMG/M metagenome (GOLD analysis project Ga0307507, IMG submission 207223) | Populus trichocarpa ectomycorrhiza microbial communities from riparian zone in the Pacific Northwest, United States - 7_EM | ecosystem: Host-associated > Plants > Roots > Unclassified | place... | reverse complement strand
TCCTTATAGTCCTAGTGATGTCCTTAGGGTCCTATTCTGTGTCCTTTATAGATATATTTAAGTTCCTTCTTAGGAAGAAAGAGTAGTTAAGCTTTAGATAATATTAGCGACTCAGTTAATTAAGGCACGAGCACGGCATAAGGGACGCGCAAGCCTATATAATTGGTAGTCTATAAACGAGGATCCAAAGCTAGAGAAAGGAAGGGAGAAGAATAGCAGTACCGTGCAAAGTTTTATGCGGTCCTCTAGTTACGTAGACTTACGTAACTCGGCGTCTACCATAACGTCTACCATAATCCACCGTTTTCTACCAGCGCCGTAACACCTATAATACTTTATAACTATAAAATAATTAATGCAGCGTTAAATTTATTAGGCTAAATACCTTTCATAATTTAACTTTAAGATTATATATTAACTAGGCAAACTTAATTAAAAGCCTAATGTATTAATATAATAATTATAAGACTTACCTATAAACGCTTTAGATAAATGGATTATAAATTAATTACGGATTTTACTACACCCTAAATATTTTAAAAAAACTACGTCCTATATTTTTAGATATAAAACTTAATAGAAATAAATTAGAAGTTAATAAATAGGAAATAGAAATTAATAAGCTAATGGAATATAAATATAAAAATAATATATAGATAGTAGATATAATAAAGGCGATTTAAACTAGAAAATAATAGTATAAGGATATTACACTCGCTAAATGCACAATTTGAAATAATTAATTATATTATTAATAGAAGATAGTAGTTTTAAATTCCAAACCCTTACAATTTAAGATACTTAAATTTGTATACAACTTCCCTATAATAGGATATCCTAGCTATATAAAAACTTATAAGATTATTTAATAAGTATATTACTGGCCTATAATGTACGACTATATATAAAAATATATTTAAGCATATAGGATGTGCGTGTGTAGAAAGTGTCACGAAGTTCGTGTAGAGTAGTTCATTGATGAAATGGGTTGATTGATTGATCTTGACTTGATCGTTGATGATCTTGTATTGTGTCTTTTTGACCTTGATCTGACGTGTCTTCAGTGACGTGTCTTCGTGCACGTGACCTACGCCTTTAGAGAATACAGATTATCTGATACACCCCCTTAGCTTTGAGCTCTTTGAGGTCAAAGCTAGCCACCTTCTTGTGTCCGTCAATGAGTCAATTGAACCGTAATCTTATCTAAATCCTTCCGTCTTGCTCTGATACTGTCCCTTAGGTCCTCTAGTTGCTTCTCCTTATCCAGCTGCTCCTTAATATCCACCATCCTGATTATATTAACGAAGCTTTAAAACCTCTGCTTGGGCAGGGCCTTTGTAAGTCCATTAGCAATTATCTCCTTCGTCGCTATCTATTAAAATCGTACTCGTCTTATTGCGTATTCCTAACGTAGCCAGTGTTAATAGATGTTAACGTGTCGGAGCTTCGTGATTAGCTTTACCGTGTCTTCCGTGATTAGTTAGAGCGTCTATATGTTATCGCATTTAATAATTAAGGGCTCGTTTAGGCGTAACGTTATTGCTTTAAACAGCCTGCTAATAAAGATAGCTTTCTTTGCTATCTGTAATAGGGCTAATAACTCGGCTTCTGTGCTTGACGTCGTTACCGTACCCTGCTTGTTTGCTCTCCAGGCGATCGGCCCCCTAAATAGCTTTATAATGTATCCTTACAAGCTCTTTCTGTCAACGGAGTTGTCCGCGAATGATGCATCGCTGGCATAGATAAATGATTGCGCTTTACCTCTACCGTCTCTTCCGTCGTCTTGTCCTTTGTCGTGTATTCCTTTGTCTCTCCCTCTACCGTTCGTTCCTTCCTTGTCTCCTCTATAGTAGATTGCTCTGCTCCTCGTGCCATATAGGTACTGGATTACTCTGTCTGCCGCTTAATGGTGCTCTTGGCTTGGGTTCTGATTGAACCTTACCAGCTATAATACTGCAAAAGCAATATCCGGACGTGTCGTAGTGGCTGCATAAAGTATTGAACCCATTTTTCTCTGATATAGCATCGTAGAAGCTGCTTCTCTTGGTAGGGATATAGGACGGACTAGTAGGTTTATATTAGGGGACGGAAGCGTTGGACAGATTAATCGGTGATTAGTAGGGAGGAGTTTTAATTCTGCTATAGGAGTGTCTAGAAGACGCCCTCTGAGATCTATCTTATACTGGTTAGCTATCTTCTTAATATAGGCTTCCTGGGATAGCTATAGGAGCCTCTAGCTATGATTACGTAGCATATAGATTCCTAGGAACTATTTTAGCTTGCTAAGGATACTTATTTGGTATTCCTTACATAGCTCCTTAATTGCTTCTTAAGCTTTCTTCTTATCTATCTTTTGGTAGCAGAAGACAATATCGTTAATATAGAAGAAGACGACTATTCTACCTTTTAGTATAATATATGGCTCCTAAGGTACCTCTTTAAAGCCTAATTCGTTTAACGAGCTTGTGAGATTCTTCTACTATAATAGTGGTGATCGTTGTAGTCCGTACAAGGCTTTTCTTAAGTGTAGTACTTTGTCTTTCTTTCCTTTGTTAAACCCTGGTGGTAGCTTTATATAGATAACCTTGTCGAGATTATAATGGACAAATGTATTAACTATATCTATCTGTGTTGTCTCCAGGTCGAATTTTGCGGTGATTGCTATAAGGGTTCAGAAGGTTGTACTAGCTAATATAGTAGCTCTTGTAGGTAGGTCTCCTGGGGCCTATTAATTTCCACATACTACTAAGCGTGCCTTGCATTTCTGGAGAAATCCATGCTTGTCTATCTTGTAGACGAACACCTATATTGAGCTAAGAACCTACTGTCCCTTTATATACTTCTTGTCTGTTTCTTGAAACGACCTTATTTGATAATAGGATTGGAGGTGGGCTTGTTAAGCTTCTTAGAACTAATTTTGAAGAGGATGCGTATTAAAGTCGCGGATTGACTAAGGTGGCGGAGGTAAGTTCTTCCTATATAATCTAACATTACGTATTCTGCCTGATTTTAGCTTGCTGTCGTTAAGTTAACTATTAAGGTTAAACTTCCTTCCTGCTAAGAAGGCGCCTTGATAGGCTAATGTGATCCTTTTAGTAACAAAGTCTTTAAACCTATTATCGTAGGCTTCCTTAAATAAGTCTTTAATTAAGTCGTTGGACACCCCTTAAGTGTTAAACGCATCTTCTGCTTAATAAGCGATGTCTTAATTAGTACCTAGTACACCTAACTTTGTAGGATACTTGATGTGAAAGGTATATAGAGATTCTTCATCTTCTTCTATTAGAGGTGGTGTATAGTACGCATCTTTAAGAGCTTTTGCAAGCTTAAGATCTACTAACTTATCAAAGGTTTAAACTGGCTTATTGACTTTGTCGTTGTCTTCCTCTTAAATTAATGGTTTAAATATTTCTTTATTGTCTTCCAGAAGAACCTTGTTCTTGGTTAGGGTATTAGGGAGTTAAATCTTCTTAATTAGCGTATCTAATTTGGTGTATAGATCCTTTGAGATATCTATTCGCTTTCTGTCGAAGAATGTCTTCTTATTAAAGATAATATCCCTAGTAGAGATAATGATACCTTTGTGTGGGATCCAGATCCTGTAGATATTGGTAGAGTTATAGCCAACAAGGTAGCCGATATGGGCTCGCGGATTTAGCTTGCTTAGCCTTTTCTTCTTTAGCTAGGCATCTGACGTCATTGCGTACGCCCTACAGCCGTAGGCCCTTAGGTACGCTAGTTGCGGCTTTCTTAACCCATTAGCTAGGTAGGTATGGAACCTCTTATATAGTGATTTCCATCCATTGCTTTCTTGTGGCGTTTGATTTTAAAGGTAGACTATATAGTTAATAATCTCGTTCCATAGATTATGCGGTAGCTTAGCAGCAATTCTTATTGCTTGTGTTCTTTTAATGATTACACCCTCTAAGCGTTTGGCGGTACCGTTTTAAGCTTAGGTATATGGCGCTAAAGGCTTAAATATAATCCCTTAAGTCCGTAGCTATTTAAGAGTTCTTTTTCTCCCTAGCTCGTTGTCTGATCTAATAGTGTTAACTTTAAGGTTATACCTTAGATGAATCTATTAGATGAAATCTTTAAGCACTTATAGTGTCTCCTTCTCCTTACCATGCGTTGTTATAAAATACGGGAAGGTTTTTCCTAAGAAGGTATTATAGATAAATATAACTTGTACGAATCCAGCATGCGCTTCCTTAAGGTCAGTCCAGTTAATATAGAGGTCAAGATAAGGTTTATTAATATTCTATTTTAAGAACCTTCTTAAGACCTAACGCTTAATTTTGGCGAGACTGTAATGTTAATATTCCATCATCTTTGGGCCTTAAAGCTTGACTCCTAAGGCGTTAAGACTTAGATAGTGAAGGCTTATAGGTCTTAGATAACCTAGACGCAGATACTATAGATACACATCACCTTTTGAATCTAGATAAGCGTCTCTTGACGATACTCTGCGCTTCCGTTGGCGGCGTAGTAGTCGGCTTGTATTAAACGCTAATAGACTTCCTAGTTGGACGTATTTAATAGTCTGTTGTCCATAACGTTCTTCTATTTAATATAGGATTGTGTTGTCCTTCTAAACTAGCAGATTATTGTCTCCTTTGTTATCCCAATAGAACCCTTGTTTTTAAAGTAAACGGAATAATACTAGATTTGTATTAAAGTCCGTATAAAAGGCAACGTCCTTAAGATATAGGATTCCCTTGCTCTTGTCTGGTTTTGTAACCTAGATAGTAACATCGCCGTAACCTAGTATAGGCACTTCTGAGCTGCCGGCGATGATATATTTGTGTCTTAGAGCTTTCCTAAAATTGTAAAAACGAGAAAGGTTATTAAAGATATGGAAAGTGGTTCCTAAGTTAAGAATGGTTAATAGCTTTAATAGATAGAGTTAACCGGTGTGATATAATTCTAGGAATATTGTATTGGCTTCTCCCTTAATCTTAACTGTCTCCTGTTGTTGTTAAGCTTTATTAACCTTTAATTTTTTAAGCTTAAGTTATTTTACTTGGGCAGCTAGATCCTTGTCTTGCTCTACCTTTATAAGCACCCTTTTTATACGTGTACCTACGGCTTTGAATCCCTTAGGCCTTTTGCTCTTAAATAGATACCAATAGTTAGGAAGGGTATGTCCCCTTATATTATATACTAGGCATTTAAGGTTCTTTAACCTTTTAGAAGACGTCTCTTTAGTTAAATTTATACCTGCCCTTTTTTGGCTGCAAGATAAGCTATTCCCTTTTCCTTTTTAGACTTTAGCAGTAATAGAGATACCCTCTTTGGGCTCTCCTATAAAGTCTACGTTAAATGCACTCCCTCTCACCGTCGTAGGTACAGCTTTAGAAAGGTTTTGGAATGCTTCTCGTAGCTCTATTACTACTTTACGGTATTTTGATGAGAGAGCCTTTTCGGTATTATTTGCCTGCTTTATATATAGAACAAAATAGGTTTCGCTTATAGGTTATATTACATTTGCAAGGTCTATTAGCCAGATCCTATTAGTTATCTATAGAAGATTATACTTCTCTACCATCTTTATCGCATGCTTCTATTGGTTAAGCTACTGGGTGACCTTTGTCTGCTTAAGCCCTTTAAGTGACTCTATATACTGCAGTTGTACCTTCCTTATTATAAAGTTTTTTAAAGGCTTAGTGTCTTCTTTTAACCAAATTAGCCATTCCTTGACTGTAAGGGAAGGGTTAAGTAGTAGCTTCTTCTAAATCGATACTGTGGACGTAATCTAGGTGCGTATCTATTACAGATACTCTTCCTGTTTTAGGAAGTACTTTATGTCCTAGTTGTAGTATTGTCTGCTATTCTTGTACGCTTTCTGTTAATTCGTCGAGAGCTATGTATATAAGGTTACATTCTTATTAAAATTAGTGACTTCTGGATAGGCTAGTTCTTATAGTAGAGCTTATTAAGGTGCTATATTGTCTGGGTTAATGTGGGCCCAAATTTGTTTGTTTACTAGGGCTTATAGTTGCTAGATCTATTACTCCCAGTCTTCTGGTTTATTGAGGATGATCGTGGTTAATGAACTTGATGTTGGTGGAGTCATTTTGACTGATAGGCAGGTGGGGAATTGAGATGGTATTTTGTCGTTAGGATTGTCCTTGTCGTCAGGATTGTCCTTTGACGATTGAGGTAGGATTTCTCGTGGAATCTCGTGGAATCTTGTGGAAGAATCGTCCTGTGATGATTAAGGTAGGATTTCTGTCAGAGTCTGCGTCTTGACGATGAGGTGTCAGAGTCTGATAATAAGGTAGAATTTCTTTAAATAATTGAGAAATAGCTGAATAGCTTCTTAAGTTGGCGGACTGGGCTTATAACTGTTATGAAGTTCGTGTAGAGTAGTTTATTGATGAAATGGGTTGATTGATTGATCTTAACTTGATCGTTGATGATCTTGTATCGTGTCTTTTTGACCTTGATCTGACGTGTCTTCAGTGACGTGTCTTTGTGCACGTGACCCACGCCTTTAGAGAATACAGATTATCTGACAGAAAGACCTCTTATATAAAAAAGTAAGGAGTACTTTAACCACTACTAATTCTAATATAAAGATAGCGTAATATCTTAATTAACTTTATAGTTAACTTATCTAACAGTAATATGTTTATAAATATTATGGTAGTTATTAACCGCCTTATAAAAATGCGATATATAATCCCTATAGACTTAATTAATGCAATATTAGTAGCTAAATATTTTATTAAGTATATCTTTAAGCTATATAGACTTCCTAACTGTTGGTAACATAGGGTAAATCACTAGTACTACTTGAGTAAATACAGTGACGTTGTTTTATAATGCATGCTTTCTTTTAATTGGAACGAGGAAGGGCGAAGAGCTTAAGGCTCCTCGCCACGCTAGTGCCGCGACGACACGTAATAACCGCTTACCTTATTCCCGACACTGGCAACTCTTCTTTTATAGTTGCTATTTATATACACTTGTAGATTACTATTATACAAAGATACTAAGCGAAGAAGAAGAAAAACGTTAGGGGTTAACGCGAAGGCGAGGGGCCACTAAGGCGCTAGTAGTAAGTGAGCCAATAGCGATTTTCTATGCCGGGTATAGAAAATCCTAATTGGCTAGTTAAAATTAGGGTCTGCAAAATATTATACTCTTACTCCCTTTTAACCTAACCTTTAACCTATATATATAGAGTGTTTATGTTAATAAACGTTTCTAGAGCCTTATTTGGGTTTGCCTTTATTATTATATTTATTAGGTTATCTTAGCCATTAATCTATTAGATCTTAAAGAGTTCTCGCCGTTTATAGAATTACTAAAGTGCTATAATGTCAATTATAAGGCGCTTCTTCTTTATAGTACTAAGCTTAACTAAGCACTTATAGAGGGAATATAAGTTGGTACATACAATTATAGGGATAATAGGAAGTTTAAGTTAATTTATAATTATCTTTAGGGTAGTTCTAATTGCAATTACTATATTAACTCCGCTAACCATTCCGTATATCTCTAACGCTAGAACGCTTCGAATAACGCGCTTACTCTTAGTTAAGCTCCAATAGATAAGATTGCTATAGATTATAAAGTTATTCTCTCTAGTAGATTTGTTTGTAATTATAATCTTATATCCTAGCTAGGAGCTAAAATCTTTATTATTTATAAATAATCTATCAACAAATACGAAGAGCTTGGCGGTAGGAAGGTTAATAGGCATATAGAGTAGTCCCCAATTAAGATGGTTTATTTGCTAGGAAAGACACTTATTTAGGGCAAGGATATTATTCTTAGTTAGTTCCTGGTGTTAAGCGGCAATAGAGAGATTAAAGGAAGCCTTAGGTTAATAGATAGAAATAATATAAGCTCCGCGAGCGCGTTACTCTATATATCCTTACTTTAGAGAATTAATGTTAATAACGTTAATCTTCTTGCCTTAACCCTTCTGGCGCAAAGCGATGGAGTCCTTGTTTAGGGAGAGGATGCATCTATTAAAGAGTAATAGTGTTATTAGGTTAAGCCTCTCCTTTAGCTTTACTATAAGATTTGCCTTTACTAGCTTATCTTCTTTAAGAGCTAAGAATTGGTCGTCTCCTAAAATAATTATATTATTGGTTTATATGCCGATGATTCTAAATAGAGTTTCTATAGTTATAATAAAAAAGCAGGGGTTAAATATAGAAGTCGTTATTAAAAGCTTCTCTTTATAGTGCTTACTATAGGTAGCCTACTAGTAAGTTCCTACCTCTGTAATTCCATATAATAGCTTAAGCACGACCATAATCATATCTTTAGGATATTGGTGGCGAATTTGTTCTAGAAGGTATGCTAATATTAAGCACTAAAGGTATATCTCTAATTAGGTATAGGCCTAAGTAATATCTTATAAATAAACTATTATTCTATTCTTTATTAAGGAGGGAGCTAGCGTAATAATAACTCACTAACTAGCTTGTTAAATTATAGGGGATTATATAAAAATTACTTCCTTGCCATTATTATTATAACCTTAGATAACTAGCCTTAACTTCTTAAATAGGGTATTAGTAGCTTTGCCCTTAATCTTATTAACTATTTTTAACTTAAAGATGCGAACTCTATTAAACTTAGTAAGGTTATACTTCTTAAATTTAAAGACTCCTTTTATAATAAGACCGTCAATCTTCTGCTTATTAGATGCTTAAAAAGGGGCTCCTAGAGTTATAATATAGCCTTCCTTTTAGAGTTATTTTACGAGCTTAAAGTCCGCCTTCTCTTTAGCTGTTATAAAGGCTATTAACAACTCAACTCTACTCTTAATAGCGGCAACGAATTGCTCTTCAAAATTAATAAAATATTAGTAATTTTGTGATCCTTTTAGGCGACCTCTACCGCATCGTAGTTGCGGCATATCTGCTATAATTGTATTAGAATTATAGTTGCCTTCTAAAGCACGTTAATTGTGGTTCTTCTTTAGGGTATCCTCTAGGGCATCCTATAAAGGCTTAAAACTATTATCCCTATAATAGGGCTTAATAACAGTTAAGCGGAATTAAGTAGGTCTATAGGGTATTTAAAGAGTACAAGTTTAACCCTTAATAGTGATAAGTATATATAAGCCTAACCAGCCCCCTTTCTTACGCCATACCCGTACTTCAGATTAGAGTGGTAGATCTATTATAATTAAGGTATTTAGGCCATTTCTTATTCTTAGTACGTCGTTAACCTAGCACGTAGTATAGATACGGCGCACCTCCTTTATTGCTTTATAGATAGCCTTAGCTCGTTATATAACGGATGGAGATAGTGGAGAATTGTTAGTTATTTAAGGGTAGGCGCTAAAGACTAGTAATATAGGTACAAGCCTATCTAGGCTAGCGGAATCGTTAATAGCCTTAATAGCTATTTATAAGATAAGCTCTTTGCTAGCGCCCTTTAGTTCTAAAGAAATAATCTTATATGCTTGGCGTAATGGTGTGTGATATTATTCTACTTTTCCAACACTATTATATGCCTTAATAGGGACTTCCTTAACCTTAATTTCTATTGCCTTTACCTATTACTAAAACTCTATAGATGAGAAGTTCCTTCCTACATTATAAATAACTTAATTAGGGGGTCCTAGGCAGATATTAATCTAGTATAATTAAAGAGTATCCTATGCGTTTCTAGCTGATATATCCTTTAGGAAACGTGCGGCTTAGAAGAAGGTTAAGAGGTTAATAACTTAGAGTACTAGCTTGCCGCTAAGATACATAATATCAATAATAATATAAAAGTTAAAGTCGTAGTTATCTTTAAGGGTAAACTTAAATTGGCTAGGGGACTTCTAGTTTATTTAGCAGTAATAGTAGTACTTTATAAAATGCTTAATTGTTTTAGCCTTAACTTTATAACCTACTCGCTAAAGAACCCTAAGCAATCTATAAACTAATAGGTGACTAAAGCGACGGTGTAGTTAACGTAACTCTAACTTAGTTAAATGGCTCTAAGCAACGCTCCTTTCTAGCTATTAAAGGAGCAACTAAGGGTAACCCTACTTGCGTATAATAGGCACCCAATTATCTCCCTAAATAAGTATATTCTTAAGGTTATTAAGCTTAACGCCTAACTTATCTATATCTTAGATGTAGAATAGAAACGGGGTATTCGCGGGAATAATATAGAAAGTAATATATTCTAACAGGGTTTGGACCTTAATTATACCAAGAGAGATTATAGTACCCTTGCTAAAGCAAATTGTATATTGGCCTACTATTAATTAGTTAATCTAAACAGAGCTATTAAGTTACTAAAGAGCTTAAACTTAAGGTTCTCCTACTATAGATACTCCTGTGGCTCTAATATCTAGTATAATACTATAGAAGACGTTCGCCGAGTATTTATTATTAAAGAAGAACGCAGAACTTTCCTTTAGCTTATTAAAGATATCTAACTTTATAACAGAATGGAGCGTAGATTAGTTATTAAGGACAGCAATAGTTTATATGCTATTTACCTCACCATACTCGGTAAAGTATTAGTTGGGAGAGTAGTCCTTAATTTCCATATCTATAAGGAGCTGTTTAGCCTTATTAACCTTACCCTTAAGATCTTCTTCGCCTTTATATTAAACCAGGAAGCTTTAGAAGTAGGCTATAGTAACCTTACAATTTTTAACGTTTTATACGCTCTGGCGAAACTTATTATATGCCTCCTTTTGTCTGTTAAGAGGGTGCCTAGTTAACTAGCAATTTAGCTTCTTATAAACGTAGCATTTCTTCTATTAATTGTTTTGAGATAAACCTCCATAAGGACCTCTATAATTGCTTTATAGTTAACGTTAATTATACCCTCTGCCGTATCCCCTACCCTAGCTATTATATGTTTAATCAGTCCAGTTATAATCATGTTGGTCAGCCAGGTCAATTAAAGTAGGTTAGGGTTAGGTGTTAAATTACTATACCCCCTAAGAGCGTAGAGCGGTGCTAATAGAGGATTTTAATTAAGCACACACTCCTTTATAAGTATTTACAGGATTAAAGAGAGTAAGGTTACATTCTTTAACACCTTAGTATACGCTAATAACTTAATCGCGTAGGCTAAAGTCCTCTTAATATAATTTAGATAAACCACGCTAAATTATCTAAAGTTAGTTAAAGAGCTTTAAAGATAATTAAGTTAAGAGGCATCTAGATTTATAGTAATAATTCTTAAAAAGGTAGTCTCTCTCTACTCTAATATATACTGCTGCTTATTCTCTTCTTGTAACGGAACCTTATAGCTTAGACTACGGTGGGTTCTGTTATTGGGCTAGGTATATAGGTATGAACAAAATAACAACGTAATAACAACTGGTGGAGTAGTTGCCCAATAGATTAACTTTAATTGTATTCTAAGATTCACTATAAGGAGAGAACTATCTATGGTAGGGACTGAGGTCCTTTAAATATACAACTATACTCCTAAGAAATCCTCTCTTGTACGTAAGGTACGTATTATCTATATTAAACATAACGTCCCTTCTATTTAATATAGTTAATACGTTTAACACTACGTGACCTTAGTTACTATTTCTTGTTATATAGTTCCACTAGATCTATTCTGGACTATACTTATATTAACTAACTAGCTTCCGCCGATTCTTCTCTAAGTAGTTATAACATTATACTTAAAGCGTCTATAACACTATCTCCCTTCTCTTTATCTTTGTCCTTAAAGATTCCTAATATCTCCAAGTTGTTTACTAGAGGTGTGATGTCCGTTTAATTAGTCTAGTTAACATTCTTACTTATTATACCTAAAGCTTCTTCTTCTCTTTTCTGGGTTGAGCGTCGCCTTCGTACGGTTTCCTCCATACTGTTGCTAGGTAAAGTAATGGCGATTCCTTGCTCGAGGTGTGCGAAAGAGGGGTTAGTTTATATTGCGCTGACGAGTCCTTTATCTTAATAACCCTCCTCTTGCTTTAAGTGCACTAAAGTAAACGTTTAATTGTCCTGTGATGTTTGCTCTGTTTTTAACGCTAAATATGCGCGTCCTATAACTCTTAACAGTCTTTGAGTTCCCTAAGTAACCTATTATAGGGTCTTATGTTTAATCTACTACTATAAAGCTTAACGGTAAGCTGGCCTCCGCGCTACTTAAGGTTTAATATACCTTAGAAGAGTCCGCACGCGTCCTTAAAGCTTAACGTTTAGCTTATGCTTGTCTTTAACGTTTTAAGTATATCCGTAAGAAGGTCCGTTCTAAGAAGTGGAAACTTATTTAATAGGGTTTGTCTAAGCTGGGTAATAAAAGGACTGGCTCTCCTCCTATAAGGGAAATAACTCCGAGTAGCTTAGCAATTGCTCCTCTTAGGTCCCCCTTAGGTGACTTATTTTTTGGCAATTCTTCTTTATTAATGTTACCTAACCTGCTTTCTTCTAATACTCCTATACCTTTCCTATAGCGTTCTTTAAGTTGCTTAGTAGTTTCTAGGTAGTCTTACTATAGCCTATCTACTTTACTTTATACTATGTTTTGTTATCTATATCCTTGTAACTAATAATCTTTAAAACTTGCTATTTGTCTTTTTTTTATCCTCTATATGTGTCTGCCTTATAGACTAGTGGCTTAATATTCCCGTATACTGGCTCTAGCATTGCGATATGCTGTATAGGGTACATTTTTATTTTGGCTAATAGGTTTAACTTATACGTGACTAATAAAATTCTTTACTTAACTTTAAAAGGTCCTAGTCTGACGTGGTCTAACTTCTTGCTTAGTCGTCGACTCTTGAAATTTTTGTATAGTAGCCATACTTTATCCCCCTCCTTAAGATCTGGTCCCTTAGATCTCTTAGCATTATAGTACCTTTTTATTTGTTTTTATACTAGTTTAGCTATTTCTTTAAGGTCTATATAAAGATTTATTAACGTCTCTATTCTTTACTTAGCTGTGCTACTCGTCTTTTTTGCTTAATGTAGTGATAACGACGTTCTTAGCTTATACCCATAATTTACCTTAAATAGTGATGTCCCCATTCCTTTTTATAGTGTTGTATTGTATGTAAACTGTATAACTGGTAATAACGATACCTAATTATTCTGTGCGTAATTAATATAATGCCTTAGATACTATCCTAGTGTCTAGTTTAATCTTTCCGTTTGTCCGTCTGTCTACGGATAATATGCTGTAGATATTACTACGCAAACTCCCTATTCTGCCAGAAATACTTCCTAAAATACTATTATAAATCTTGGATCTTTGTCTAATATAATCTTGTCTAGTGCTCCATATCTTATAAATACTTCTTTTATATAGATTCTAGCGATATCCTCTACTAATATCTCTTTAGTGCATGCTATAAAGTATCCCTACTTTGTTAGCTTATCCACTATTACTAAGATTACATTATAATCTTGTCCTGTAATAGGATCTCTTAACTTTAATAACTTAATAATAAAGTCCTATAATATAACCTTCTATAGTCTTCCTGGTGTTTTAATAGGTTATAGCCCTCTATATAGCTTATGCCTTGTCGGTTTATTCCTTTGGCAATTTAGATATTCCTTTATAACTTGTCTTGCTAGTCCCTAGATTTCTTAAATAATATACTCCTCTTAAAGCCTTAACACTAAGCCTATAGCTCTATTATATTCTTGTATTATTCCCTTGTGGAATTCCTTAACAAATTCTTCTGCGATAGACTTAGGTATATATGTTGCTTCTCTATTTTCATATTGCTCTAAGTCTGGATCCTCTACCTATGCTTTTTAGATCTTCTATATCTAATCACTCTCTAGTAATTTATAGATCTAACTTTCCTTGGTCGCTGTAATTTTTAGATAATTATACCTAATTAATCTATCTTGATCCTTTCGCAATAAAGCTCCTAATAGCTTTTTACTACTCTGTAGTTCAGCCTTTCTGCTTAAAGCATCTGCTTGTATATTGTCTGTACCCTTAGTATACTAAATTTCAAAATGGTATTTTATAAGTATTTCCGCCTATCTAACCTGTCTTTAGTTAAGTTCCTTTGTTATTAGAAATCCTGTAAGGTTCTTATAGTCCGTCTTAACTATAAATAGTTTCTCTGTGCCTTGTAAGAATGCTCTCTATTCTTTAAGTACCGTAACTATACCTAATAACTCCTTGTTGTAGATGTTATAGTTTAACTCTAGTAGTGTTATCTTCCGACTATAGTATACCACTGGGTGCCATCCATCTTAATATTTCTATAGGAAGTATGCCCCTAGTGTAAAGTCTAATGCATCCGTTTCTATAACCGTCTCTAAACCTGGTTGATAGATCTTAAGAACTGGCTCCTAGGTAAATAACTCTTTAATTCTCTTAAATAGTTTTTATTACTCCTTTCCCTATACCCATAGTTCTTCTTTCTTTGTTAACTGCGTAAATGGCTTAATATCCTATAACCATTACGCTATGAATCTTTTATAGTAATTGTAAAACCCTAGGAACGATCTTAACTATATAACGTTCTCTGGTTTTTGCCAATTTACTATAGCCTTAATCTTTTTTGGATCTATACTAAGTTGGCCTGGTTTAATAATAAATTTAACAAAATTGGTCTTTCTAGTAAAGAACTTGCATTTCTTAATTGCTACTAGCATCTGTTCTTCTTATAGTCTCCTTAAGACCTATTTAACGTGTTCTCTATGCTCTTCCTCACTTTCTAAGTAGATGATAATGTTGTTAAAATATGCCATAATAAATTCATCTAGGTGTTTTCCTAATATACTATTAATTTGCTTCTAGAACGTTACTGGTGCGTTTATAAGCCTAAACTATATAACTAATAGCTTATATAGTCCTTTCTTTGACCTAAAGGCTGCCTTCTATTTATTACCTTCCTTAATCCTAATCTGATAGTACGCCCATCTTAGATCTATCTTTATAAAGATCTTTACGTTGCCTATCCTATCTTGGATTTCGCTAATTAAGGGTAAAGGATACCTATCCTTCCTAATAATACTGTTTAACTGTCTATAGTCTATATACATCCTAAGTTTTCCGTTTTTCTTTGGGATAAATAATACTGGATATTCTACTAATAACTGTAATGGTCTAATGTATCCCTTTTATAAGTTCTCCTAAATAAACTCTTTAAGCGCTACTAACTCTGTTTTAGTAAGCTTATAGATTAGAAAGAACTTTGGACTTATTTCCTTTTCTAATTCTATCTTGTGGTCCCAAGCTGCATACTTTAATAGCTTTTTACTTTCTAGTAACCATAACTTTTTACCATACTTGTGGTATCTTTTTGGTATATAACTTAAGCCTTGCTTAGTCTCTTTATATATTGCTCTAACTTGGTACCATACCAACTTGGTTTACTGTTGCACTTTATACCGTTGTATATCCTTAATATTAACTTGACCTATAACCTAATTAATCTTTAGATTGTACTCCTATAACCAAGGCATTCCTAGTATCGCCTTATCCTGTCCTAATAGTAGGATATTAAAAGACATTCTAACTAGTCTCCCTTTAATAGTTATCTAAATAGGTCCTGTTTTAAGATTAATAATGCCTCCTCTGTAGGCTATCTAATCTCCTAAAATTGTTATAAGTGGATACGGGTGTTCCTTCTATTTATATAGTAACCCTATCCTTTCTACTACCTTTGGTGATATGTGGTTCCTAGTTACTCTACTATCTACTAATGCTTTAAACTGCTGATCTTGCCACTTAGCTCTTAAATTTAGGTGTTATTCTTGAATTTCTTTAAGGGTCTAAGGCTCTAATACTAGTTCCCTCTAGTTCTATACGCCTCCCCTTTTCCTAACTATTGGCTGCTCGATTCTACTTATACTTAGTTTAACTTTAGCTAATACTTAGTTTGTTTCTTTTCCTCTATATGCTATAGATAAGTGTTCTCTAGGCACTCCTACCACTATTATCCGTTTAGGCATTCTTCCGTAAGGAATCTTTTTAGTTAAAGTGTTAAGTCCCCTTAACCTTGTACTTCTACTGGGTGCTAACTATATATATACTTGGCATTTCTAAACCGCTTTTCCTCTAGTGCCTAATATATTCTTGCTAGGTACTTCCAGTTCTTATCTTTAGGTGCTTTATGTATGTTATATATGTTATCCATACAAGCTATCCATAATAGTGTATAATACGCTATATGTTTTGGGTTAACTCTTAGTTTGTCTTTATTTTTAAGTTTAAACCTATACCTAGTTAACCTGACCACTGGTATCTCTGCTATGGGTACTAAGATTTATTGTTTACTTCTTTAGTCCCTAGACCTCTCTTCTAGGTTCCTTAACATTATAATTAATGCTCCTTTAATATAACTTATGTGTTTTTCTGTAATAGGTTGGTCTTGGACAACTTTTTTGTCTAGCTATATATAAAAATCTTCCCATTTATTATTGTGTTGTTGCCTATACCACTTTCCGTATAGCTGGTTTAGTATATATAGTCTATCCGTTAGAAAGTACCTTGTTATTACTGTATTATAATATTCCTTGGTATATCTTTCTTTAAACCTAGTTAAAATACCTAGATCCTCTTCTTGTTCTAGTTTATCTAACTACTTTACCCTAGGTGTCCCTGCACTCGGCCTATTAGTAACTCTTTATATAGGTACTCTGTCCCTCCTATAACCTAGTATAGCTAATCTCTTGTCTAGCTTCTGCTCTTACTATATAATAATTCTTATTCTGAACTTATCCATAGTTTCTTATTTTCTGCGTCTTGCAGCTGGATCTTTGTAGTTGTCTTGCTTTTTAATCCTAGTATTAACTGTTTAATCTTTAGGCTAAACACTGTGTTTACCTGGGATTGCTAATGTTCTTACTTATTCTCCAAACTTGTAGTTCTTGAACTTGCGTCCTATACTCATTCGTTTATTACTAAACTGAGTTGCTGCCCTTTCCCATTAGTTTTCGTCCGTTGTGGGTCCTTGGGTGTGTCTTATCTTACTTTAAGAATCTTAAGCTTTTTTTATCTCTTCTTAAGAATCTTAAGCCTGTGGCCTTTTACCTTTATTGAGTGATAAGCTAGCACTAGCAGTTGTCTACTTGCTTAGTTTCTTCTAAATATTGCTTCTATCGTCTCGCGAAGTAATGGAAATCGTATCTAATGGTGTTATAACATCCGTTACTAAACCTTGTTTGGTAATGGTCTTAGTCTCTGCTTCTGTTGCGTTATTAAGGTTTAAGTGCTCCTAGTTAGCCTTCTTTTTGTCCTTATTGCTGGTGATTAATAAGTACTCTAACTCCATTGTTATTACTGCTGATCTTTATTTGTATGTTGCTGTAATATCCTAATCTAGCTCGTAGAGTTAATCTTGTTCTTTATCTAACTCTTTGATTTCTTTAAGTCCTCTTAACTCTAGCTCTTGTGGCTAATAGCTTGCGCTGTACTTAGCGTCCTTATAAATTCGGCATACGTTGTTGTAATAATACGCAAAACTGTTAATTAAATATTCTTTTATTTCTTGCAGTGCACCGTTGTTCTTCTATATGTATGTGCCGTCTGCTGGTCTGGTTCCCTTTACCACGTAGTTACTCTAACCACTTCTATAGTCTCTGGCAAAATGACCCTATTTTCCGCAATTTATGTAAGCTCTATCTTTAAACTATCTTTCTTGCTGTGGAGTTCGCCTAAATGTTTTCTGCTACTAAGATTCCTAGTTTGGCTTCTGCTCCTAAGTCCTTTAATTACTTAATCCTCAACCTCTGGGTTTCTATGGTTTCTTTTCCCATCTTTAGGTTTTTTTGGTACCGCTTAGGTCCATTAGCTCTGCGCCATTCTATAGTTTTTAACTCTATGTCTATCGCTGCGTACTCTGCGCCTTATATAACTATAGAACTCTATCTTGCCCTCTTTTAGCTTGTTCCCTTTGGTAGATTCTATTATTAATCTTTATTAACTAATCTATTAACTCTCTTAGAGTATCCGCATCTTCTATTAGGATGATTACGTCCTGGACTTTAGCCTTAAGTCCCTATTTGTACTATGCCATAAGCGCCTTATTATTCTACTTAACCTATATGGCTAGTGTTTGAAACTGTGTTGTATACTTAATTGCTAAAGTGCGTTGTACTAAGTTCTAAAGCTTTTGTTTCGCTATAGTTGTGGCTTCTAGGTCTTTAAATATCTATATTAGTTATTCTGCGAACCCGTTCTAACTGGTAAATATATACCGTACATCTTGGTTAGTAGTTGTTATGCCATTGGCCTATATTTCCGTAAGATACGGCTTAAACCACTTAAGTGCCCTCCCTATTAGGAATAATCCTGCATAGGCTACTTAATCTAACGATATTGCTAACTTCGCTCCTTCCTGTACTACCTTAAAGTACATCTGCGTAAGAAATCCCTTAAGCTTCAACTTCTCTCCTAAGAATTGTTTGATTGAAGGTAACTTGATCTTTACTGCTCTAATTCCATTAATGCGTTCTTTAAGTATCCTATTATTGTCTTGTAAGTAATTAACTATTTCCTGTAACTAACCTCGCGTAACCACTTAAGAATCCCCCTTGTCTATACTGGTATCACCTAGCCCTGAGGTTGTGGCTGCCGTCGACGCCATTATAACTGGTGCTGCTCTTGGTGGTATGTTGTTCAATTTTGTTCCAATACCGTAACCTTAGTAGTAAATGTGTAACGGAACCTTGTAGCTTAGACTACAGTAGGTTCTATTATTAGGCTGGGTATATAGGTATAAATAAAATAACAACGTAATAATAACTGGTGGAGTAGTTACCTAATAGATTAACTCTAATTATATTCTAAGATTCACTACAAGGAGAGAACTATCTATAGTAGGGACTAAGGTCCTTTAAATACACAACCGTACTCCTAAGAAATCCTCTCTTGTATATAAGGTACGTGTTGTCTGTATTAAACGTAACGTCCCTTCTGTTTAATACAGTTAATACGTTTAATACCACGTGACCTTGGTTACCATTCCTCATTATATGGTTCCACCGGATCTATCCTGGACCGTGCCTGTATTAACCAACTAGCTTCCGCCGACTCTTCTCCAAGTAGTCGTAATATCGTACTTAAAGCGTCCGTAACACTTCTGTTTTAAAGTGGCATCTTGTCTTATATATTATTTAGTTAAAATCGTATCCTTTTCCTACTAAATAATTATAATAGAAGGTACTGGCGCGGCCCTTAAGCATAATGGAATAAGCGTTATAATATTAGTTAGGTTCCAGTCCAACCTTCTAGCAATAGTTATAGAAGATACGCAGCTTTAAATTAAGGATATTATATAGTTCCCCACTAAACCTCTTCTCCTAGTCTAAATAGAGCTTTGTAAGCTCTGTAAGCATTTTTAAAGTGCCTCTAAGCGGTGTTAGGCCACGTTAAAATTACATTAAAGATTAAGGTAGGGATTGCTTTATAGGCTGCAGTGGAGATATAGATCTTAATAGAACACAGCATAGTACCTAATCTTGCTGTAATAGAGTTCAAAGGTTATTAAATCGCAAAGCAAGGGGATCTTGCGCTTACTCTTAAGGGGCAGTAGTTAAAGTTGCGGGTTAAATTAGTGGAAGCGATAGATATAGAATATAAGAACTTATGCCTAGAGTAATGGAATTAGAACGCGTCTCTATTGGTATATTATTTAGATTCTATTGTGAGTTAAGCTTCTTCTTATTGCGTAGTTGGTGCTTAATCTCTTATAAAGTCCATTTATGCTCTTCTTCTACGTCAATAACTTGCTCCTAAATATTGTCTCTAATAGCACCCCTATCTATAGGGATAAATACTCTATTCTTCTAAAGGAAATTACAGAAGTTTTATACAATATCTTTCTTCGCGAGAGCCTATGTTTCCTTTATCCATCCAACAAAGTCCTCCTTTATGTAATACTATAGCATGGTGTCGTTGTATTCGCGGTCTATATAGTATGCTATACGGTGTAATAAGAATCCGTTTAGGTCCTGTTGCTTGGCGTTTATAGGGTTAATGTCTGTGTCCTATATCTCCAGGTTAATATCTTTCTCGTACTGCTTTAGGTAGGTTAACGCCATAATGGCTATTGTTTTATTAATAGAAAAAAAAGAAAATAAGGGTTGTTTAATGGGGTGTTATACGTTAAAGGTAGGTAGGGTTTTCGGTTTTGTAGGATCTCGTAGGTTTGCTGTTAAAAGGTAGGCAATTTAAGATGTAGTTGACGCGTTTTGGACGTTGACTTGGGACCCTAGGTTTAGTAACACTTTTAACCTAAAGTACTTAACCAAATCTTTATAAACGTAGTTGTTTTATATAATAGACGCAATTTAGTATCTCTTAGTACTTAGTAACACTTCTATTACTAGTTTTCCGCAAGTCTAAGGTAGTATAGTATCGCCAGGATCTATTCTATATGAGCGTATATAGTACCCCTATATGAGACTATCTCTTCTGTTAAAAACCTTGCTATTTTATGGTTGTGTATTTAACCACTAATTAGTGTTAGTAATATAGGGTAAATCACCAGTACTACTTAAGTAGATATAGTGACGTTGTTTTATAATACATGCTTTCTTTTAATTGGAACGAGGAAGGGCGAAGAGCTTAAGGCTCCTCGCCACGCTAGTGCCGCGACGACACGTAACGACCGCTTGCCTTATTCCCGACACTAACTTAATAATATCCAACTATAGAAGCTAGTTCGTTTTAGACTTCTAGTAAGCTTTATATAAATGGTTAAGTATTTAAATATAACTCTTAACCGTATTTTATCTAGAGATAGATGGTTAAACTAAAATTGTAAACGCGATTATAGAACAATACCTATAAATATACTGCTCCTACCTATAAGACAACTGGGAAAAATGGCTGCCTTTAGCTAGGTTTACCGTAAATAATATAATAAACATATTAATAGGCGTAATACTATTTTACGTAACCTACGGACAAAACCCTTAACTTAGATTTAAACTATAACCTAAAATTAATATAATAGGACCTACAATTAAACGGATCCAGTTAATTAATGTGTATAACTTTATTAATTAAATGTCTGAACGAGGTTGTCTGTAACTAATTGGGTTAGTTACGTGAGCTAAGCGAGCTTAGGAAATCCACCAAATTCCACCTATAGAATAGGAGAATAAATAAGCACCAATTAAAATCAGTTACCACCTATACTATTGCAATAGCATTACGTATTACCGGAAGTGATACTAACACTAATCAGTGATCATAGATCAGGAGACGTATTATCTACAAAGAGAGACAAGCTTGATTAGTCCCTGCTAAAGGCCTCTACCGATCTCGCCTGCTAAGGAGCATTAGTTGACGTGTATTTAAAAAGTTAACCCCTATCTAATAGGCCCTTGATTTTTTATACACGGCCCTTAGGTGTTTAAAGAACTAACCCCTTTTAATAGGCCCTTGGTTCGCGTCTATTATATATTTTATACTACCTAGATCACGTTAAGGAGCACTAGTTAATATGTATTTGAAAAGTCAACCCCTATCTAATAGGCCCTTGATTTTTTATACACAGCCTTTAGGTACTTAAAGAACCGACCCCTATCTAATAGGCCCTTGGTTTGCGTCTATCACGCATTTTAAACGCGTTAGGTACTTAAGGAACCAACCCTTTTAATAGGCCCTTGGTTTGCATCTATTACGCGTTTTTTATCTAGAACCTAAAATCGAACTTAATAGGAGTTACGAGACAAGAATCGACATATTAGACATTAGGGCACAAGTTAACGCAGGACAGGAGAAATGGCCTAAAGGCATCGACCTATAGTCCGATGAAACTACCACAAAGGATATTAATGAATTTGTAAAGTTTAAGATCCTAGAATACGAAGCGTACAACCTTAAGGACGATGAACTATGGGAGGTCTATAAGGAAGATTTCTAAAACTTTATGATATAAATCTTTAAGGATTGCAACCAAATTGGTATCTAAAAGCTCCGAACGTTCCTACGGATTAATGGCATATGGATAAGGAAGCATAGGAATGCTATAGTCCCTAAATCGCTATTTAACACCTTGCAAGAAGAAGACCCTATAGAGTGGACTGAGCCTAAGATTAAGGAGTACATGGTAACTGGAGGAAAGTTTACCTTAGGACGAATTGACTACCTCCTTAAGAACAACTTCGCTAGTATTAGCACCAGTACCAGTACTAGTATTAGCACTATTAAGAACCTGACCTTACCTACCAGTACCACCACTATTAAAACTACTGCGACTTCGCCTTGACTTATACCTACAACTCGACCCACCCCTACGCCTTGACCTACCCCTATACTACTACCCACCGCTACACCCCAACCTACCACTACACCTCGACCTACCCCTACTACTCGACCTACCCCTACACCTTAACCTACCCCTATGCCTTAGCCTACCCCTATACCACCCCTATAACGGGAGTCTGATTATATCGACTTAACCTCGCCACTAGAACTACCCATACTACTAATGTAACAAGATACCCTACATATTAATTCAACTTCGCCAATAGGGCCCCCTAGTGGCAGTGGCAGAAAACAGAGCTAGGGTATTAGCAGTGGCAGAGAACAGAGCCAGGGTATTAGCAGTGGCGGAGAATAGAGTCTGACCCAGAGCTTTAGTAAGGAATCAGCAAGGACGTATATGGAAGACAATAGGTATAGCCAGGAGGATAACAATAATATGGCTAGCCCAGGTGGCCTAGTCCTAATACCCCTAGTCCTAATACCTTGTGTCCTTGGTGCCTACCCCTAAAGAAGTTAACTTGATCTACCACCCCCCTCTACTATACAGCGGGCAGTAGCAATATGACGGGCGATAAAGGAGTTTATTTATTACTACAGCCTACAACCTTCCCCTCAACTTAGGCGTACCTATATGTCGCAAAGCGAGAACCCCTAAGTGTTTTTCACCGACTGCTGTTACTATAAATAGTATTTAAAGTATATAGAACTAGAGTTTCCTAATTACCCCTAGTACTCTGTATATCCAAGACCTCCTGAATATCCATAGCAGCCGAATATCCGCAGTACCTCAATATCCGCAGCAGCCGAACATCCGCAGAAGCTGAATAACAAGGCTCCTAGTGATACACCTCCTGCAGCTCAGCTACTAACTTCTACTACTTTGCCTATAGTGTTATAACCGACTTCTACTGCTCTACCTGCAGCATTACAACCAACTTCTACTGCTTCGCCTGCAGTAATAACCGTATACAATGTCGAGCTAGCAGCTAAGGCGCTAGTTGTAAGCGAGCCAATGGCAATTTTCCATGCCGGGCATGGAAAATCGTGATTGGTCACTTTAACCACCTGGTAGAACTCGGCAGAATTTAAGTGGAATACGGTAGAACTTGGTAGAACTTAATGGAATTTGGTAGAACATGGCAGAATTCGGCAGAACTCGATGGGACCTGGCAGAACTTGGCAGAATTTGGCAGGAGGCGTGCTCAGGCACTATTAAAAACTAAATACTCCTAGTGTCTGAACGAGGTTGTCTGTAACTAATTGGGTTAGTTACGTGAGCTAAGCGAGCTCAGGAAATCCACTAAATTCCACCTGTAGAATAGGAGAATGAATAAGCATTAATCAAAATCAGTTACCACCCATACTATTGCAATAGCATTACGTATCACCGGAAGTGATACTGACATTAAATAAAGCAGTTAACGGAACTATTATAAAGTGAATTAATATACGCTTAAATATTATAAGAATGGTATATAAATAAAGGACGAGCTTCTGCATGGGACTTTAAGGAAGATAATATAGCTTACCTAAATATACAAAACCTAAAGACTTAACAGCCCTTAAAGAAACTTAATTAGAAGTTTATGGGCCCGTACTAAATTAAGAAGAAATTAAGCCTATACGCCTATAAGCTTAAACTGCTAACTAAGATAAAAATATACCTAATGTTTTATATAAGCTTGCTACAACCTTTAAGAGATAATCCTATAATTTATAAAATTCCGCCGCCACCTTTTATAATTATTAACAACGGCAACAGTTTATACTTTATTAACTTAATTAATAATAGAAAATAGAAAATATAATCTAAACAATTTAAACTTTTTGTTAAGTGGAAAGGATATAAAATATAAACCTAGGAAACCTATAAATAGATTAAGGCTAACGCGCCCTCCTTAGTAAAAGAATTCTATAAAGACCATCCTTTGCGGCCTACTCTAGCTAAATGGACACAATATAAAGGTAAATAACTGCCACCTAATATAAAGACACAAAATATAATAGTAGGAAACTTAAAATTAAAAAGAACTTAAAATATATTATAACGTTTGTGATATAGTTACGTAATATATAAGATGTTAAGAAACTTTAACCACCGGTTAAAGTTATCTAATTAGTTAAATTTGCCTTGCTAAGAACACCACCTAATGCTAAAATATAATATATAATAAAATTTTAAATTCTTAACTAAATTAAATTGTTTTAGACCTTTAGCTAAAAAGGGGGGGTACTATAACGGGACTAGCCCAGTTATAGTAGGAATGTCTTGGTGAAACACTTAATAGATAACTGTTTAAGACTATCTATAACTATCTACAACTGTCTATAACTGTCCGCAACTATCTGCAACTGTCTATAACTATCTACGATTGTCTGCCATAATCTACCGTTTTTTATTTGCGCTGTAATACCAAGGTCCGTTAAAGACTGCGTGCGCATATACGCACGCACCGACTACTAAGACCCCTAACTGTTTAATTATATAATTCTCTTATTGTCCCTTTCTCTTCTTTATGTAATGTCTTATACTCTACAAGAGCTATATACCCATAGATTTAGATAGAATTTATATTATTTCTTTAAATCTTCCCCGAAGCCTCTTCGCGCCCTTATATATATACAGTATAAAAATGCTTTTTTAGCGTAGATCTACGTAAGCTTTACTACTATAAATTATATTACTAAAATAATTTTAAAAGAGAAGCTTACTCTATACCTAGAGGGAAAAGAACTAGTAGGGGTAGTATATAAGTTTAATTAAAAGTATTAAAATTCTAAAACGGTGATAAACACGTTACAAATACTTTTTAATTGGCTTGCTAATATATTATAGGCTTATATCTAACAGATCTATAATAATTAAAACGGGTTTATAATAATCTGCTTTCTGTAAAAGCAAGCTAAGATCTTCCTAGCCTAAAACATATTTAAATTTAATATATCTTTTAAACGTATTATTAAAAGAAATATAAACAAGATTATATTTGCTGTTTAGCTTAAAGAGTATAGTAAAAGTATTAGAATATAATATAAACCTATTTAAAACGCAATACTAATATATTCTAATAGTATTTACGCTTATATGTGTTATTACTAATATAGAAACAAGGTATACTTACTAGTTATACTTTAAGCGAGTCTTTTAATTGCTTTCTAAATATCTTCAGAAATAGATTTATTAGAAACATATTTATAGTAGTAAGGAAGGCTTTAAAGCTGTTATATCTAATATAGATAGCAAGTAAATAGCTAGTAAGATACCTAGAATATAATTAGAATGCCTTCCTAACGTATTATAAAAGGGTTTAAGCGGTATTTATAGTATATTAATCCTTAGAGGCATAATTGGACGTAGTATTTTAGGAAAACACTAGTTTTCTGCTAAGTATACTTCCTATAAAGCATTTTAAGAGCTATAGGTAACTATAAAACGGCCTACTCTATACATAAACGAATAAAAGCTCTTCTTATATATAAGAGCCAGTTAGAATACAAAGAACTCTATAATTTACTAATTTGTAAGCTATTCTAAACCTGTTTGTAATATATTTAAAAGGTATTAATAGTATAGCATATAAATCTTAATTAGTTACCAACTAGGTAAGATATAAAAAACATCTAGTTATTGCCTTAGGCTTAAATAAGTACTGCTCTCTAATTAATTATAAGCTATTTAATAGATTAAGACACTATATAAATGCAGTAGAGCAAATAGCAAATAAATTATATGTATTTAGTATACGGCAGTTTCTTCTTCCTATTATTATAAGGTATTAATACGTTTATAATCCATTTATAACATGCTTATATTATATTTAGCATATAAAAACTAGATTAATAGGATATTAATTAGTATTTTGCTAGGAACTAGTTCGGAATATAACATATATAATAATAATAATAATTTATTGCTTAACGTCTGATACAGATCCTATGCGGCCTATATAGACTACTCTATATATAGGGGAAACTTATAAATTTACAGGAAGAAAACCCCTGATATGTTGAGGGAGGAAAACCCCTATAAGCAACCCCAGTAGGATAAAAAACCCTAATTTGCTATGTCCATACGTAGCAGCGGCCCTATGGGCCTACGGCTACGTCCTATACCGCCCTCTTTAGATATTTAAACTCCTTAGGAACTACTGCTTTCTTTACTAGGACCTATAGCTAGGCCTTGCCAATTGACTAGTTGCTATATTTTGTCTTATTGTTTCCCGTATTTTAACTATCCCCTATATACTATCTCCTGTTAACCATTGCTATATACGCCTTGCCTCCCCCCCCTTAGAGCTATTAAAGGTGTAAGGGGGATTTATCCGTTCTAACCACCGTAATACTAATAAGCAAGTGGGATATATTGTATTTGGGTATCTTTTGTGCCTAGGCCCCAGCTAGGCCCTTTCTAAGGGTTATCACTCTGCTAAAAGGAGATAGGGAAAACCGTGGGTCGCAATCCAGGCTGCTAGGTAGTATTTGGTAGTTAATGGTAAGTGACTGCATGCTCCGCGGGCGACTGCCCTAGGGGTTAGGAGGGGCCGTATATTTGTTTGTTCGTTCATTTATTTACGTTTGCTTATTTGTTAATATAAGGTCGTCAATGCTTTCTATTAGGGGTTAGGGGATGTCACTAAATGCTATACATCCATGTTGGATTGTATAGGTGCCTTTAGATAGGAGGACAGTGTAGTAGTTATATTATAGAGGGCCAACAGGAGTGGTTTTCAAGATCTCACCATCCGAAAAAAAATTTACTACTGCCCTTAACGCTTATAACCACCACTAGGTCCTATCTGTACGCTGTGTAATATCTCTGCGTTAGCTCTAGATAAAGACCTAGGTTTGTAGCCGTCATTATATATAGGTGCAGAGTCCGTTTTTGACGGCCATATAACATATATAAAGAAATATATTAATATTAGCCTAATATGCAAACCATATAGGCAGAGAGAGTATATATTTATTATAATCCTCTTTTAAACCGGTTCCTAACACATTTAAAACAAAAAAATTAATAACTTTAAGAAGAATTAAAGCAGGCCGCTGCTAATAATAATAAGGATAATATTTTATTTCGTGCATTATTATTAAGTATAGTAAGGTTATAATCTAGTTCTGCTTAGCGTTTAAGGGGGCCAAGATCTAGATCTATATCGCGTTTTAGGTTATCCTTTATAGCATCTAAGGAATTATAAGGCCTATTTATATTCTAATATATATATGACCAGTTACTAATATGTTCTAGATATATTAGCACTGGTCTCTTATAGTCACTAAAGCGTTAGGCCTTAAGCAATAACTAGGATATTTAAGAAAGATATTAAAGACTTAAACTTTATAAAATGGAGATTAAATTAGAGGTAAGGGAGCTAGAGAATATAGAAAAAAGAATTTAATTAATAAAGGCTTGTATATAATAATAAGTATACTAAATATAAAATACGTTCTAAATGTAAGGTAAGGATGTGGATAGGGAGTCCAATAATAGAACAATAGGGTATATTGTATAGACAGACGAATCCTTAAGGGTGTAAGGGCACGAAGAGCCTTTAGGGTAGATTTGAAGGAATAATATAAATTCTATCTAAATCTAAGGGTATAGCTCTTGTAGAGAATAAGACGTTGCGTAAAGAAGAGAAAGGAATAACCAGAGAATCTTGTAATTAAATAGTTAGGGGTCTTGGTCGATGCGTACGCACGTGCGCACGCGGACGGACTTTGGTAGAATTTGATTGATCTGGCAGAACTTGGCAGAAGTTGATTAAGCTGGCAGAATTCGGCAGAATTTGGTTAAAGCGTTAAGTTTATCTGTTAAGTGTTTTACCGAGACATTCCTACTGTAACTAGGCTAGTCCCGTTACAGTACCCCCCCCTTTGGCCAAAGGTTCAAAATAATTCAATTTGGTTAAGAATTCATAATTTTATCACGTGTTGTATTTTTGTGTTAGGTAGTGGTCTTGGCAAGGCAGATCTGACCAATTAGATAACTTTAACTGCCGGTTAAAGTTCCTTGACATCTTGCGTGTCACGTAATCGCGTTATAAACGTTATAACTTATTTTAAGTTCTTTTTAAATTCGAGTTTCGTGTATTCGTGTTGGGTGGCAGTTATTTGCCTTTATGTCGTGTCCATCTAGCCAGAGTAGGCCGCGAAGGATGGTCCTTATGGAATTCTTTTACTAAGGAAGGCGCGTTGGCCTTAATCTGGTTATAGGTTTCCTAGGTTCGTGTTTTATATCCTTTTCACTTAACAAGAAGTTTAAATTGTTTAGATCGTTTTTTTTATCGTATATTATCGATCGAGTTAATAAAGTAAGAACCGTTACCGTTGTTAACAATTATAGGAGGTGGCGGCGGCACTTTGCAAGTTAAAGGTTTACCCTTTAAGGGTTACAGCAAGCTTACGTAAAATATTGGGTGTATTTTCATCTCAGTTAGCAGTTTAAGCTTGTAGGCGTACAGGCTTAGTTTCTTTTTAATTTAGTACAGGCCCACGAACTTCCAATTAAGTTTCTTTAAGGGCCGTTAAGTCTTTATGTTTTATATATTTAGGTAAACCATATTACCTTCTTTAAAGTCCCACGCGGGAGCTCGTCCTTTGTTTGCATGCCATTCCTATACCGTTTAAGCGTACGTTAATTCACTTCGTAGTAGTTCCGTTAACTGCTTCATTCAATTAGCGAAGTTATACATATTAATTAACTGAATCCGTTTAATCGTGGGTCCTATCGTATTAATTTTAGGTTGTAGTTTAAATCCAAGTTAAGGGTCTTGTCTATAGGTCGCGTAGAACGGCGTTATGCCTATTAATTTATTTATTGTATTGTTCGCAGTAAACTTAGCTAAAGGCAGCCACTTTTCCCAGTCGTCTTGCAGGTAGGAGTAGTACATTTATAGGTATTATTCCATAATCGCATTCGTAATTTCGGTTTAACCATCTATCTCTAGATAAAATGCAGTCGAGAGTCGTGTTTATATACTTAATTATTTGCATAGAGCTTGCCAGAAGTCTAAAACGAACTGGCTTCCACAGTTGGATATTATTAAGTTAGGGAGTCCATGTAGCTTAAAGACGTGTTTAACAAAACATTCAGCTACTAAGATAACATTAATTAAGTCCATAGAAATCATATATTACATTTTTGTAAGACGGTTAACTACTACTATAATATTCGTAAATCCGTTGCTGCTAGGTAAATCTACCACAAAGTTAATTAAGATATCACGCCATCTTTATATTGGAATTAACAATAGTTAAAGTACTCCTTGTTTCTTTACATAAGAAGTTTTTCCACGAACATACGTTCTGTATACTCAGACGTATTTTCGCACATAGTCGTGCATTATAGGCTAGTAATACGCTCGTTAAACTATCTCATACGTCTTCGCACGGCCAGGATGTCCTGCTACAGGAGAGTTGTGTATAAATTCAAGTATCTTGAATCGCAAAGGTTCGGAATTCGGGACTACCATTTTCTATTAATAGTATAGTTGATTATTACGAATTTCGCATTTGGCGAGTGTAATATCTTTATACTGTTATTTTCCTATTCAAATTGCTCCCATTATATCTGTTATCCATGCGTCATTCTTATATTCGTATTCTATTAGCTTATTAATTTCCATTTCCTATTTATTAATTTCTAATTCGTTTCTGTTAAGTTCCGTATCTAGGAATATAGGACGTAGTTTCTCAAAACATTTAGGGGGTAATAAGATCCGTAATTAATTTATAATTCGTTTATCTAAGGCGTTTATAGGTAAGTCTTATAACCGTTATATTAATGCGTTAGGCTTCTAATTAAGTTTGCCCAGTTGGTACGTAATCTTAAAGTCAAATCATAAAAGGTATTCGGCCTAATAAATTTGGCGCTACGTTAACTGTTTTATAGTTATAAAGTACTGCAGGTTTTTATAGTCTGTTAACACGCGTATCGGGAATAGCAATCCTTTAAGTTCTAGATGCCATTGTTTGAAGTATCTGACAATTGCAAGTAGTTCCTTATTATATATCTTATAGTTCGATTCGGCAGGGGCGAGCTTTTGGGAAAGAAAGGCTACTAGACGCAGCTTACCGTTCTTATTGTATTGCGATAACACTCCTCCTAGGGCATAATCAGACGAGTCCGTTTTAACGATACATTTGAGGTCAGGGTTAAAGTGGGCGAGAATCAGAGCAGTCGTAAAATAATATTTTAGTTTGTTAAAAGCTTGTTCGCATTTAGTAGTCCATTTAAATCTTATGTTCTTTCTTATTAAGTTTACTAATGGCTAAACGATTTTTAAGAAGTGATTAATAAATTAATAATAGAAATTTGCAAATTCTAGAAATCCTTAAATGTCTTATACGCTACTAGGACTTTCCTAGTTTATAATTACGGCAACTTTCTTAGGGTCCATTTTAATTCCGTTGCGGGATATAATTAAGCCTAAGTACGTAACTTTGGACGCGTGGAACTTGTATTTCTTAATATCGCATTATAAGCCCGCATCTCGCAGGCGTTTAAGGACCATTCTGACGTGTTTCCGATGTTTAAAAAGCAAGGATAAGTAGATTAAGATATTATTAATATACGCGGTAACAAATATATTAAGGAATTCATAAAGCGTGTTATTAACGTATTACTAAAACGTACTAGGACCGTTTTTTACGCTAAACGGCATTACTAGGTATTTAAAGAGTCCCTATTATGTACAAAAAGCTATATACTTCTCATCTCCTTCACGTATACGGATTTTATTAAAGGCAGCAACTATATTAAGCTTTATGAAGTACCGTGCCTTCGCTAAACGGTTGAGCGTCTCTTAAATTAGGGGAATCAGATATCGGTTTTAAATTGTAATTGTATTTAGAGCTTAATAATTAACATAGAATCTTAAGCCTCCTCCTGGCTTTTTAACGAATAGTACGGGTAAGGTAAATGGAGATTAACTAGGGCGAATAAATCCTTTTTCTAGATGTTTATTAAGGTATTGTTGCATTATAAGCAGTTCTTCTTGTGATATACTGTATAGCGGACCAAACTTTGGTGTTATGCTAGGCTTAAGTTCTATCTTAAAATCGTGCTTATCTTGGTGCGGGGCTAGTTGGTCTGCAAATTGTTTTTTAAATTCGTCGATTAGATCATGGTACTCTTTAGGTATAAGAGGTTAAGGGTTAATATATTACTTCAGTTCTAGCGCTTTCTTAATGTCTTTTATTGTTATAGTAAAGATTTCGTGGTCTCGTTTTCTTGCTAATAAAATAAAGGGCGCGGCTTATATTATACGAATTTTAAGAGGTTTTAACGAAACATCTTCGCATTCTTTGCTATAATTGGTAGTTGTGGCTTTGTCGTATTAGTTTAAAGTTCGTGGTAAGGGTAATTTATATTATATCGAATTTGAATAGTTATATGCATGTTTATAGGGCGAGTGGTGTTTTAAGCAATAACTTCGGCAGTAGGTCATATAGAACTTTAGTATTTCTTTAACCCAGCTAATTAAAGGGTCGTGTTATTTTAGCCATTCATATCCAAGTATCATCTTATATTGCTTTAGGGGTGTTATAAATAGGGAAATGTATTTAAGGTATTCGCCTATCCGTATTTTTACAAGAGCGTAGTGTGTTAATTCGCCATATATTAAGGGTTTGCCGTTAAAGCCTTATAGGCCTCAGGGCTTATTAAGTTTCTTTAATTTTAGGCGTTAGGTTTTCGCGTAGTTCGTATTAATAAAGCCTATGCTAGTGGCTCCGCTGTCTATAAGGATTCGTACCTCCTTCTATTTTCTAAGTATTTAAATTTCGCTAAGTACATTAAGGGAGTCGTGTTGTGTATTAGCGCTAAAAGAGCCTAGACACTTATGCTCTTCCACTTCTTATTTTAAGGCGCAACTTGGCCCTAGGACGATTCGTTTTCCGAGTTAGCCAAGGGTAAGATGCTTTATGACGACTAGGTATAATTCGTGGAATAAATATAAGTTAAGGAGCGAGTATGGCTTGAAGAATAAGTGCGATTTAAGGAGTAGGTGCGATTTAAAGACTGGGAGGAACTACGGCGGACTTTTTTAAAAGGGTGAGTTCGGCAATTCCTTTGGATATGTCCTTTTCTACCACATCCGAAGCATTCTCCATTTGCGGCTTGAGTTCTTCGTTCGTCGGTTTCTAAGGGTGCGTAGGATCGAGTGGCGTTGAGGTCTATAGGGTCGTGCATAGGTTTCGGAGAAGGGTCGCGCTTTAGGGTATATATCGGTTTCGTAGAGCTTTAAATACGAGGTATGGTTGGCTTTAGAGAATAAGTCTATTTGTTATATTAAAGGTCCTCATTAATTCGTTAACATATTGTAGCAAATTTGGGTAGGTCCTTTAGCAGTTCCCTGCCTACTAACTGTACTCTGATTTTATCCGAAATAGCTTATTAAAGAGCAGCAACTTTAGCGGCTTCATTCCAATCTAGTTCGCCAATAAGGCCTAAAAATTCCGAAAAGAAGCTTATAAAGTCTTAGTTCCGTTATTGTAGGTTTTCAAGTTTGGTAACAGCGGTGTGTTTGCGGCTGGCGTTATCGTACGTTCGTTCTAGCAGAGAGATAAAGGTTTCGAAATTAACGAAGGTGCTGTTACGGAAGAATAGGTCTATGGTTCGTGCAGCATCTTTGCTTAAACGAGACATTCCATAGCTAACTTTGCTAGCTTCGGTAGGGTATTGGTTGTAGTTTGTTAAAAGTTTAAGACGGAGCTTAGTTACAAAGGGACATAGGTTATTTTAATTTCCATTAAACATTGGAGGGTTAGGAAGCTTTTTGGATTTTATAACGGGTATCGGATTCGTTACAGACGCAGGTTGAGTTACCGTTACTGGTTTAAGGTTCGTGTTTAACGGGCCAGGTTCGGATATAGTTATTTCAATCTTATTTGCAGGTGTTACTGTTGGGGTCTCTAACGCGAGTACTTTGGCGTCATAGAGTTCTTTGCGTATTGCTTTGATTAATTGCTGATGCTGGGCTTCTAGTATAGCTTGTTACTGGGCCAAGGCATCCGTAAAGGACTGTTGTATTATAGTCATTTGTTCCCTAACTAGGGTCATAATGGTTGACGTGGCGGATTTAAGTTCGTTTGCCATTTCGAGGGTAGTGGTATTGACGCAACGTAATGTAAGGGCACGAAGAGCCTTTAGGGTAGATTTAAAGGAATAATATAAATTCTATCTAAATCTAAGGGTATAGCTCTTGTAGAGAATAAGACGTTGCGTAAAGAAGAGAAAGGAATAACCAGAGAATCTTGTAATTAAATAGTTAGGGGTCTTGGTCGATGCGTGCGCACGTGCGCACGTGGACGGACTTCGGTAGAATTCGATTGATCTGGCAGAACTTGGCAGAAGTCGATCAAGCTGGCAGAATTTGGCAGAATTCGGTCAAAGCGTCAAGTTTATCTGTCGAGTGTTTTACTGAGACATTCCTACTGTAACTAGGCTAGTCCCGTTACAAAGGGAAAAAGAAGGAGTCTGTATACGAGGTAGGAAGGGTTTTCCCTAGGCATGTGCAGTGTATATGCCTTACGGGCGAGTTACCCCTGGGTCGCCCTAGGGTCGCCCATACCTTATGGCTATATAACTATCTACTTAGGTTTTACCTAATAATGCCCCCCCCTTTAAAAGGATTGTCTCTAATCCTTTATATGCTTAAGCCTTAATAAAACCCCATAAAAAACCTTAATAAGGAAAAAATTTGGAGGGGAAAGAGCATCTTGATTTTGCGTATAGAGAGACAGGTGGTATATATACGCGGCGTAAGGATGTTAAGGAACTTCAACCACCGGTTAAAGTTGTTTAATTGGTTAGATTTGCCTTGCTAAGACTCCCTACATTTAACTAAGCTAGTAGCGATTTTCTATCCCTGGGATAGAAAATCCTAATTAGTCTGTTTAGGGCTTACCTAAATTTAGTAGACTATTAAAAATATTCCAAAAGCTTGCTTGTGTAGGCAGGTCGCTAGTACCTTGTAGGTTATTTATATACAGCTAGATTTATAGATAGTAAGGCTATATACCTATTAAATCCGCTGCTGACCCTACTTTAGCCTTATACTATACCGGTATAGCGCCGTATATACTTTATAGGTAGGTTATAGGTTACTTATATATAGCCAGATTTATGGATGGTAAGGCTATATACCTATTAAATCTGCTGCTAACCCTGCTTTAGCCTTATGCGTTATCTGCATAGCATATATATAGAATAGTATAAGTTATTGGTATAGGTTGCTGCCAGTGAGTTACTAGAAGGTCTTAGACCCTAGTTAGGTAGACCCTAGTTAAAGTAGGCCTGTTCTCTAATATAAACAATCTACTAAGCTGGTATAGAGTGACGGACTAGGTCTAGAAAGGGTATTTTCTAAATTAAGTTTCGTTGTTAGTGTTACTGTAGCCTCGCCTACAAGTTGCTAGCACGACCAGGTTACGTTAGAGTGTAGCTTATATAGGATATTAATAAATCACGCTTTACCCCGTATATATGCCGCAGTTCTTACTATAAGCGTTAACTTATTCTTTGATCCCTTAGGACGTCCTCTGCTCCACTTTTGTGTAGATTATATCTTAGCAGCGGTGCTTGCTTTTTGCCTACGCTTTGGCTGCAAGGCTAGGGTATCCTACTTACGGTACTTATTTAGCAGTTGTTAACAATTTTTGAGTTCTGTCTTATATTTCTATTTATTATACTTATTTAGCCATTCTAGCTATTTAATAAGGTACTGCGGTTATCTAGCACGATCCTAGTGGGTAATAATTACTTCTACTTCCTAGCTGCCTTCCTTAAGCTCTTTTACTGCTAGGGGTTAAAACCTAGGGCGTGACCTGTAAGGCTCTAGTAGGGAGATATAGAAGACTAGGTGGAGCCATGCCATAGTAGGTGGGAGCTTTAGCTTATATACTTGCTGCCCTATGCGCTCTAGGATCTAAAACGGTCCTATAAACTTGCAATTAAGCTTCCTATATGGATGTTTTGTGTAGATGTTTTTGGAGGAGAGTAGGACTTGTTTACTAACGGCGAAGTGCTTAGCCAGATGGTGACAATTATAGTATTTTACCTAAAGCTTTTAGGTGTGCATTATCAACGCCGCCGCTGCCTTACGTGTAAGGTATAGGCGTTATAGATACGTCTCTGCAAGTTGGACATTTATTAACTTAGACCCCTCCCCACCCTGCTAGGCGTCTTGGACGCTATCTAGGACTCCGTCTGGGACGTTTAGTAGCTGGCTATAGGTGAGCTTAATAGGGGAACGCTTTGTTGTGGTATAGACCTTAGAGTTGTAGGTAAAGGCTGCTTCTTTAAGTAGGGAGGCCTAATTAGACTGTTCCTAGTTTGTAAATATACATAGGTATGCCTTAAGCTCCTAGTTCTAACACTCCATTTAACTATCTATCTACGGGTGGAATGCAGTACTAAGTTTACGTTAAATGCGGAGATAATAGTACATGGTGCTCTAGTACTTGCTTATAAATATACTACCCCAATTAGAGATAATATTATCTAAAGGCCCTATTTACGTAAAGACTCTAAATAAGAGTTCTATAAGTTGTGTAGCATTAATTGTTTTATGTACTAGATAGTAGCGTACTAGCTTTATAAAACGGTCTATAAGGACAAGGATAGAGTTATACTCTACGCTATTAGGAGTCTTGGACTCTAGGAGATCCATAATAAAGTTAAGTAAATAATGCTGCTAGGCTTAGGTGGGGACCTAAAGAGGCTGCAGCTTACTATAGGGTTTATAGCGGCGCGATTTAAAGCGTTAATAGGTATTATAGTTATCTAGGTATTTATAGAGGTCCTAGGTAAGGCCGTTCTAAGTATACTTTTGCGTGATTACCTTAAAGGTATAATTAAAACCATAGTGGCCGCTTATAGGATCATTATGATTCCGCTTAAGGATCTCCTATTATAGTAGTATATAATTTAGCACCTAGACCTTATTGTTTTGCCTTAGGAGTTTTTAATTATTAAGGGTGTAGTCCTTATTACTAGTAGGAACTTGCCCCTAAGTTAACTGATTATATATAGAGCATATAAAGGCGTCCCTTTTTTATACTCTACAAATAAAATTAACTAGTGACTTAGGGGGATGTTCCGTAAACGCTGTTTTGGCTAAAGCAGCTACTACTACCTCTTACCGTGGCATAAGACTCTACGCAAAGTTGGTGCTAGTGAAGTAATATACAATATATAGGTGACTTGCTGGGTTGTTATAGGGGACCGTAGCCTGGGCTAAGGGGTCTTCCCTAGGGTTAAGCGCTATTAGGCCGGTTAAAGTGGTCTTAGAGAGAATGGCAGGATGCTCTAGTCCGCTGGCGCCAAGTTTATAAGGGTCGCTTATATGCTATACGCATGCTACTTGCTGGTATAGTGTAGTAGTACTAGGGCCGCCTATAAGGCCTATAACCCGCAACTTTTGCTGCAATGTAGGTAGTATGGCATTAAGGACTATCCTTTTGCTGCCGTCTTTAAAGCCTTTAGTATAATCTAGGCGCCAGGATAGTATATTAGTGGGATTTACTTTGCCTGGCTTATATTTAATCTTAAAATTAAACTTAGCTAGTTCCTTGGCGTACTAGGCCTAGCAAGTAGATAAGCTCTTAGTGGTTATAAAATACCTAAGATTGTTGTGATTACAGAGCATGTGCGTTATATGTGTAGCGTGTTTGAGGTAATAGCGCCATGTCTTAAAGCATTGCACTATAGCGAGTAGTTCTTTGTTATATATATTATACTGTACTTCTAGGCTAGTAAGCTTCTAACTATAATAAGTAATTAGGTGCCAGTGGAGTTAATCTCCCTGCCCTAAAGGCTGTAGAAGTATACCGCTATAGGCATAGTTGGAAGCGTTAGTAATTACCATTAGGGGTAGATTAGGGTTAAAGTGGTGAAGTAGAGGAGCCTATATAAACGCAGCGCGTAGCTTGCGGAATGCCTGCTGAGTATTATTAGGCCAGGACTAAGGTTGATACCATTTAGTAGGCCCTTTTAACTTGCGCTTCTGCTTCTTCTCCCTGTCTAATGTTGGGTTGTGATGCGCCTATACAAGATATATGTGCAGGGGGTATGCGGTATCTAAGTAGTTCCAGATAAATTGCCTATAGAAGTTGGCAAAGCCAAGGAAGACCTAGATGTCCCTATAGCGCTTAGGCTTAGGCCATTCCTTAATAGCTTTTATATGGATAGGGTCTATTATAATACCCCTAGGGGTAATAATGAAGCCTAGGAACTTAACGTTCTTAGTATAAAAGATATATTTTAACAGTTTGGTATATAGGCCCTAAGCGCGGAGCTGTTGCAGTACCTGCTTAACGTGCTTAATGTGCTTGTCCTTATTATTTAAGTAGATAAGAATATTATCTAGGTAAACTATGTAGATAGTATCCACTAGGGTTTCTAGAGTTTTATAAATATAGTTCTAAAAAGTTATAGGGGCGTTGGCAAGACTAAATGGTATTACTAGGTACTTAAAGTGACTATAGTGTATCTTAAATGCGGTCTTCCATTCGTCTCCCTTTTTAATGTAAATCCTATAATACGCATTATAAAGATCTAGTTTTGTAAATATCTTTGTATAGCTAAGCCTATTAAAGAGTTTGCCGACTAGCGGTAGGGGGTACTGGTTTTTAATTGTGATCTTGTTTAGGCGTCTGTAGTTAACGCATAACCACATTATACCTTCTGCTTTTGGTATAAAGAGGATGGGCGCTCTAGTAGGTGACTTGCTAGGCCTAATCTAGCCTTTCTTAAGAGCACTGTCTAGGTACTCTTATAAGATCTGCAACTCTTTCTATAAGAGGTTATAAAGGGGCATTTATAGTGGCGTCTTGCCTTCTTCTAAGTTAATTACATGGTCGTACTTAGAGTTCTAAGGTAGTATACTTGCTAGCTTGTTAGAGAAGACATTAATCTCCTCTTTATATATATCTGGTAGGCTAGGGTCCATGGAGGTTAAGGCAACTATTACGTAGTAGTATGCTTCCGAGAGCTAGTAAAGAGAAGGGTGCAGCTAACATGCGTTTTATAGGTGTGCTTATACTAAGAGTGTATACAGCTCTGCTGCGGTATACTTAATAGTTTTAGGGTTTCGATCACCTTCTCCTTAAGTATAGGTAATCTGTGCCGGCACTGGAGGGTCTCTATGGGTACTTGCTGCCAGTAATAGCAGGTCCTCTACTGTGTTTATAACCGGTGTCTCTATGTCTAGAGGGTCTGCATAGGTACTTGCTGCTAGTAACAACAGGTCCTCTATTGTGTTTACAACCGGCGTAGAGAAGGAGTCTTCTGGCTATAGCGAATAGACTATTTTGCTAGCCTTAATATTTGCTAGGAGCGTATTAAGGGTGACTATCTGGAGGCGTCTGGGGTCTAAAGTACCCTAGATAAATTGTCCAGAATAGAAGCTAATTAATAGATCTGCTTCTGTAAGCCAATCCCATCCAAAAACTATATTATAACTATTAAATGAGCTACCCTAAAAGGTCTGGGGGCTAATAGTGCGAGGGGTACCCTAGGAGTCGCTAGTAGTAACCGTTAGATTATAAGCATCCTAGATTATTATCTGGTTGCTATTAAGGAAACGTGTAATAGGTTTATGTGAATATAGCGCGTAGCGTATAGGCAGGTTAAACCTATGGACGACGTCTTAATTAATAAGGTTAATTTGGCACCTATTATTATATAAAGTATATAGGCGGACTTTACCCTAGGGCGTATCCATCGCAAGGTGTACTATAATGCGTTTCTTCTCTCCCTCTGTGTTAGGCCCTAGTTGCAGTTAAGAGAGATGCGCTACTAGGGCTTTGGGTTTTCTGAAGGTTGGCCCGACTTGTTTTTACTAGCTTGCTTTCAGTGTTCTTTACGGTGGTTACCTATAGGTCTTTTTTAACTTGTGTGCGTACCACTGGCGTCTAAGGTGTTCTCTAAGCTATCTAGCTTTTAAGTAATCTCCCTGGGAGTTTGCTTAGAAAAGTGTCACCCTTTTTAGGTTCTGTTCCCTAAACCTAACTCTATAGAGCCTATACTGCGACCACGCTTTATATATAATGATTTGCCGCTGCTACTTACGCAATCTTCCGCGAGCTTTATGGTGTTAAGCAATTACTCTATACAGCGGATTTCGTTAAAGAGGTCTTTGGCGGTTCTTACCTATTAGGTAAAGTTCTAGCGGAAGAGCTCTGCTTGTAGGTAGGCTAGGAGATATAAGAACCAAAAGTCTACCTATTACTTGGGATTAATAAAAGGAGTATATAAGAAGAGGTCCTCTAAGCTATATATACGGGCTAGGAAGACATTAAACCTCTAGTTTTCCTTTATAACAGCTATATAGTATATAGTAGCGTTATTAAAGCGTCTTACTGTGGGGTTCCTAATCTAGTCTTAGACTATAGTCTTAAACTTGTCCTATAGTAAAGGACCTTTGTCTTTAGTGCCTAACTAGTAATAAACTAGTTAGGCAATTGTCTTTTCTTTTATAAGACCTTTAATGGCCCAGTATAACAGAACCTTGTAGCAAGAACTACGGTGGGTTCTATTATTGGGCTAGGTGTGTAGGTAAACAAGAAGTTAACAACATAATAATAACTAGTGGAGTGGTTGCCTAATAGATTAACTCCAATTGTATTCTAAGATTTACTATAAGGAGAGAACTATCTATAGTAGGGACTGAGGTCCTTTAAATACACAACTATACTCCTATAAAATCCTCTCTTATATATAAGGTACGTGCTATATATAAGGTATATAAGTTCCTCCCGTTCCTCGCGTTTAATATATAGTATACTACGTAACCTCGGTTACCATTCCTTGTTACATAGTTCCACCACTTCCATCCTAAACCATGCCTATATTAACCAACTAGCTTCCGCCAACTCTTCTCCAAGTAGTTATAATATTATACTTAAGCTATCCGTAACACTATCTCCTTTCTCTTTACCTTCGTCCTTAAAGATTCCTAATATCTCCAAGTCGTCTACTAGAGGTGTAATGTCTGTTTAATTAATTTAGTTAATATCTTTACTTATTATACCTAAAGCTTCTTCTTCTTTATACGCGTAATGTTGTGCTCACACTATTGCTGCCATACTATTACTAGGTGAAATAATGCCTTCTCCTTGTTCTCGTTGTGCAAAAGAGGGGTTAGTTTGCGTGGCGCTAGTAAGTCCTTCGTCTTAATAACCCTCTTCTTGCTCGGAGTGCACTAAAGTAAACGTTTAATCATCGTGCGACGTTCGTTCTACTTCTAACGCTAAGTATACGCGTCTTATAACTCTTAATAGTCTTTAAGTTCCCTAAGTAACTTATTATAGGGTCTTACGTTTAATCTACCACTACGAAGCTTAATGGTAACCTAGCGTAGGCCCTAGCTAAGCTTAAGTGTTCTTGGGATGCGAAGCAGAAAGCCTTAAATGCTTAGATTGTAGCGTCCGCTCGGTTACTCCGTCTTGAGAAGGTTTGTAAGAAGGTTCATTCTAAGGAGTAGAAACTGGTTAAGCAGGGCCTTGCTAAATTAGGTAATAAGAGAGTAGAGTTTCTAGAGAAGGAAACAACTCTAAGTAATATAGTAGTTGCTCTTCCTAGGTCCCCCTTAGGTGACTTATCCTTTAGCGATTCTTTTTTAATACTCCCTAACCTGCTTTCTTTTAATACTCCTGTACCTTTCCTATAGCGTTCTCTAGGTTACTTAGTAGTTCCCAGGTAGTCTTACTATAGCCTATCTACTTTACTTTATACTATATTTTATTATCTACATCCTTATAACTAATAATCTTTAAAACTTACTATTTATCTTCTTCTTGCCCTCTATATATATCCGCCTTATAGACTGGTAACTTAATACTCCTGTATGCTAGTTCTAGCATTGCGATATGCTGTATAGGGTAAATTCTTATTCTGGCTAGTAGGTTTAGTTTATATATAACTAAAAGGTTCTAGTCTAACGTGGTCTAACTTTTTGCTTAGTTATTAACTTTTAAAGTTTTTATATAGTAGCCATACTTTATCTCCCTTCTTAAGATCTAGTCCCTTAGATCTCTTAATATTATAGTACCTTTTTATTCGCTCTTATACTAGTTTTACTGTTTCCTTAAGGTCTGTATAAAGATTTATTAAAGTCTCTACTCCCTGCTTGGCTGTGCTACTTGTTTTTTTTTATTTAATATGGCGATAATAATAATCTTAGCTTATACCCGTAATTTACCTTAAACGGTAATATCCCTATTCCTTCTTGTGGTGTTGCATTATATATAAACTATATAACTGGTAGTAATAATACCCAATTATTTTATGCGTAATTAATATAGTGCCTTAAATACTGTTCTAGTGTCTAGTTTAATCTTTCTATCTATCTATCCGTCTGCAGATAATATGCTATTAAGGTTACTACGCGAACTCCTTATTCCGCAAAAAATACCTCCTAAAATGCTGCTATAAATCTTAGATCTCTATTTAATACGATCTTACTTAGTACTCCGTGTTTTATAAACACTTCCTTAATATAAATTCTAGCAATATCTTCTACTAACATCTTTTCTATACACGCTATAAAGTACCCCTACTTTATAAGCTTGTCCACTATTACTAAAATCGTATTATAATCTTATTCTATAATAGGATCTTTTAACTTTAGTAACTTAATAATAAAGTCCTATAATATGACTTCCTATGGTCTTTCTGGTGTCTTAATAGGTTATAGCCCTCTATATAGCTTATACCTTATTAGTTTATTTCTTTAGCAATCTAGATATTCTCTTATAACTTATCTTGCTAGTCCCTAGATTCCTTAAATAATATACTCCTCTTAAAGTCTTAACACTAAGAGGCCGTTCGGTTGCAAATCAGCTCCATATTATATTTGTTCAATCCGTGCGCCTTTTAGTGTCGTCCGTTTTGTAATTAGTGGCGGCTACTACCGCGGCCCATTTGAATATGTAATTGAGTCAATCGTTCGGTAGCCTCTATATAAGGCTCTAGATTTGGCTTCGCACAATCCGTAATTGACGTCGGTGAGCGATTCGAGTGAGCCCCTCTCTGCCACCAGGCCTCTATCGCGACTCCCTACTTTGGTGTAGTAATGGAGCCTCCTCCTCGACCAACGCCCCCTCTGCGATTAACGCTTGCTACACCTTCGCTCACCTCCCGTAGGAGCCGTAGCAGAGCTACAGCAACCCCCGCAACCCCCGCGACGCCCGCGACGCCCGTAGGGCACAAGAACGCGCGTATAAGATGGACAGGCGAGATGGAGGAGGCG
>Ga0307507_10002146_pt1 | contig 42406 bp, 5 predicted proteins | sample 7_EM_MG_FD_207223 | JGI IMG/M metagenome (GOLD analysis project Ga0307507, IMG submission 207223) | Populus trichocarpa ectomycorrhiza microbial communities from riparian zone in the Pacific Northwest, United States - 7_EM | ecosystem: Host-associated > Plants > Roots > Unclassified | place... | reverse complement strand
AGTAAGCTCTAGTAAGCTAAAGCATTATATTAAAGCTATAGTTTTTACCCGCAATATAGTTATAATAGAATGTCGCTGCCCGTCCCTTTAACATAATGGAGAAAGCGTAGTAGTACTAATAGCGTTAAATTCCAACCTTATTATAACAGTTATAGAAGACCTATAGTTTTACTTTAAGTATATTATATAGTTCTCCTCCAAACTTCTTTTCTTTGTCCAAATATACCTTTATCAGATTCGTGACTTCTTATAGTAAAGGCTTACTGGTTGGCTAGAGTAGAGGAGGTAGAGACAGAGCAACTCTAAATAGGAGGGCACCTCTAGGTAGGAAAGCAGCTTTAAGTAGGGGGTTAGTATTCTAGGGGTTTTAATATAAATTAAAGTTACCTTCTAAAGAATATAGGTTGTTTTTAGGTTTCTATAGTTAATATATAATCTTAGCTTTTATCTATATTAGTTCTTCTATATTAGTAATAACGGCCTAAATATTACTAGCAATTAGGTTACTGTTCTCAGCAACATATACCCTATTCCTATAGAGAAAGTCTTAAAAATTCTAAACAATATTAATATTGCTAAGTGCCTAGGTATCAGCAGTCTATCCCATAAAATCCTCCCTAAAATACTTCCATAGTTGTAAATCGGCGTAGCATCTATTTCGGTAGAATATAATATGGTATAGAAGAAAGCCGTTAACTTATTTTACGGTATAAGTTATTATATTAAAGGCGAATTCGTCCTAATCTTTATTAATAAGTTTTACGTGCTTAGCTACCCCTAGTAGTAAGGAGTCTTTCTAGTTATTTAAAGTAGGCGTAGCCATATTTTTGGAGGGAGGGAAGTATTATTGGTATAGGGATTGTTATTTGGTACGCGTTTAGACGTATATTTATAATTATAGGGCTTAGAACTAGTTCTAGCCTTAAATTATAAAGACTTATAAAGCGTATTATTTTGCGTAATAGACGCAAGAATCCATAATCTTGGAAAGGCTTAGGACTAGTTCTAGCCTTTAAATTCTTAGATTTATAGAAGAGTTCTATTTAAGGTTTAAGACCAGTTCTAACCTTAAAAGATAGCTTCCTCTAGCATAAGTAGCACTGGTATAGTGGCTCGTCTCTTTTTAGTGATACCTAGCTATTCTATAGTATAACAGTGAAGTTAACTACTGATTAGTGTTAGTTACATAAGGTGATATCACATAGCTATAGTTTGTAGATAGTATAATAGTTATTCTTCTTCTTTTAATAGGAATAAGGAAAGGGGTAAGGAACTTAAGGTTTTTTACCACGCTAGGGCCATATCAACACGTGACGGCAACATGCCTTATTCCCGACATTAGTGAAACCTTTATCTATTTTATCTAATATGTACCTTTTAGGAGCGCCTATTATACCTACCTACCTTACCCCTTACTAAAGCCCGCGCCCTATAACTTGCTAATAGTAGTTATACCGTATAAAAGATTACCTATATAGTATAACTCTACCTAGATATAAACGGGCACCAAAAAGAGCTTTAGGCCTATATTATACCATTTACTAACTACCCTATTATCCTTAAAATAAACTAGCTTAAATAATATAACCCCGCTATTAACTAGAAAAAGAAAGAAATAGCCTTTAACTCTAAATACCGTAGAGAGACTTGCCTAGGGCATAGCCTAGCCACCTCTATTTACTTCTTAGGATATTAACCTAAGGAACCCCTTATTACCCCACCTATAACTAACTACCACTATATAAGTACTACGGCCTTCTACTATATAGTATATAAGAAAGGCTAAACCGTTGCCACAGCCTCCTAATTATAACTATATAAGCTTAAAAAAAATAGAACTATATCCTCTATAGTAATAGGATAGATATAGTCGACCTTTTAGAAAATAATACCTCTATAAAACTTTATGGACTTTTACCTTTAGACTTTAAGAGGTTTATAAAGCTTAAAAAAGGACTTACTAATAAGGAATTCCGCAAGCTCCTCCCTAAGAGGTACTATAACTTTATTAACGTGTACTTATAAAAGAGCATAAATATACTCCCCCATATTAACCTAATAACTATACCATTAATATTAAATAAGGAAAAACGCTATACTATAAAAGACCCTACCTAATATTAAAAGACAAACTTCTAGTTATTAAAAAATATATTAACAAGTACCTTAATAAAGGGTTTATTCACCCTAGCATATCCCTAGCAGCTGCCCCTATCCTCCTTACTAAAAAGCTAAAAGGAGGTATTTAATTCTGCGTTAACTATAGAGGACTTAACGCTATTATAATTAAGAACTAATACTCTATACCGCTTATATATAAAACTCTTAAGCGGCTTAACTAAGCCAAAATCTATACTAAGCTTAATATTATCGCTGCTTTTAACCGCCTCTAAATACAGGAAGGTAATAAATAAAAAAACGCATTTGCATTACGCTTTAGCCAATTTAAATATACCATTATACCCTTTAGCGTATATAACGGCCTAGGTAACTTCTAAAGCTATATTAATAACGCCTTACGGGACTACCTTAACGACTTCTACTCTGCGTACCTGGATGATATACTTATTTATAATAATAACCCTTTTAAGTATACTAAGCACGTCTAAAAGGTCCTATAGCGCCTTAGGGATATAGGACTTTATATTAATCTAAAAAAGTGTAAATTCTTAGTTATAGAAGTAAAATACCTTAGACTAATTACTACCACTAAGGGTGTCTATATAGACCCTAAGAATGTATATATAATTACTAAATAGCAAACCCCTAACTGTATTAAAGATATATAAGCCTTTCTTAGTTTTACCAACTTCTATTAAAAATTTATATATAACTTCTTAGGTGTTATAGCACTACTTATAGCAATAATATAAATAAAAGGCCTTTCTATAAAAGGAAGAGAAATATATCTACGCTTTATTTAGACGCCTAAATATAAGAAGGCGTTCTAAGACCTTAAAAATACTTTTACTAAAGTACCTATTCTAGCTCACTTTATACCAGAACAACAACTCTATTTTAAGACTAACTCCTTAGACCACATTAATATAGGCGTCCCTTTCTAAATAGGTGACGACAGTTTCCTCTACCTAGTTATATTCTACTTATCTAAGCTTATACTATAAGAATATAATTATAAGATCTATAATAAGGAACTCCTTATAATTATATAAGTATTTAAAGAATTCTAACTAGAACTCTTTTTAGCAGAACCTAATTAGCTAACTAAAGTCTTTACAGATTATTATAACCTTAAGTACTTTATAACTATAAAATAACTAAACTAATGCCAAGTACGCTGGAACGAGTTCCTCTCTAGTTTTAACTTTAAAATTATATATAGGCTAGGAGTATAAGTGTAAGGGATATTATTGCGGACACCTCGGGTTGCCTTTAGGACAACCTCCGGACGCCCCTCGGATGGTCGCCGGTCACGTGCCCGTAGTATATAGTCTCCACGATCCCAGAGGCCTTACCTCCTTAAGGATTCGTCTCTCTCACCAATCTATCCTGTTCCACAATCGTGTCCTTATAGCCCCCTGTCTATAAAGTCCCCTCACAATAAGGTACTAAGCCTAATAGCCTAATACGCCGCTTATAAGACCTTCCTTAGTTTAAAGATAACCTTTATAATTAGTTCCAATAATAGACAATCCTAAAAGCATAGAATTTAGCCCTAGGTATGCTACCTATAATAGAGCCAACTATACCTTAGCTTTATACCATAGAGCTAAAATTACTCCCTAAAATCAACGAGCTTATTATTATGGTATATAACACCGCCGTTAACCTATTACTATATTAACTCATTACCGCAAAGACCGCTGGCGCCTATACGCTACCTACTAACCTCTAAAGCTTAGGCTAGATTAATATAGCAGCCTTAGAAGTAAAAGAGAACAGGCTCTATTATAGAGGCCGCCTATTTATCCCTAACTTAGAAAATCTATAACGGCAACTAATCTAAATGGCCTATAACCTCTAATTAAGCGGCCACCTAGGCAGAGAAGGAACCTATAAACTTCTTAACCGATACTACTTCTAGCCTAAAATAATAGACTTAGTTAAACGCTTTATAGGCGCCTGCTATGGCTATAAGCGCGCTAAAGCTTTTAATATAAAGTACTAAGGACTACTATACCCCCTACTAGTACCTATATAACAATAGGCAGATATCGCTATAGATTTTATTATTAACTTACTACCCTATAAACAACACGGCTGTACCTATAAGAACATCCTTATAATAATATACTAACTTATAAAAGAGCGCCACTACGTCCTAACCAAAGGCGTAGCCATTAGCAATATTACTAACGACTTCCTATATAAAGTCTACCAATTATATAGGTTACCTAACTTAATTATATCTAACCAAGGCATATAGTTTAACTCTAACGTATAGAGACAAATCTATCAACGCCTTAGCATCTTTATTAAGATATCTATATACTTCTACCACAAAACTGCTAGGCAACTAGAAAACGCTAATGCTAGCATAAAAGCATACCTATAACAGGTAGTCGCCTATAGTTAAGATAACTGGGTAGATTACCTCCTACTAGGTAAATTTGTAGTAAATAACTACGTCTTAACTACTATAGGACCTACCCCGTTTTTTACGAATAAGGGTTACCATCTCTAATCTAGCATAGAGCTACTAGAACCTATTAATAAGAAACTACTATATAGAAAACGCCTTAAGATACTACTTGCTAATTAGTATATAGACCGCATAAAAAATCTACTTAACTACTGTAAGGGAGAAATGGCCTAGGCTTAAGCAAAGTAGGTCTACTTTGCTAACTGTTATAGAACGCCACCACTAGAGATATGTGTTGGTGACTAGGTATAGCTAAATATATATAATATCTCTACGCAGAGGCCTATAAAGTCACTTAATTATAAGAACCCTAGCCCCTATTTAATTAAATAAGTTATTAATAGGGGAGCTGTATATAAGCTAGAGCTCCTATCTACCCTAGCCATCTATAGGATATAGCCCATATTCTACCTATAGCTACTATACCTTTACTAGCCTAACCCCTTACCTGGATAGATATAGCCTAAACCCCTACTAGTACTAATCTGAGATAAGAATAAAAATAAAAACTATAAGGAGTGGACCGTTAAACGAATTATTAACTCTAAATACTTTAGCAAAGGTAGAGGACGGCAGCTCTACTATAGAGCTATCTATACAGGATTTAATATAGATTAGCCAGAATAACAACTATAGAAAGACTTTAAATATTTAAAACATCTAATTAGCAACTTTTACTATATAAACCCGCAGAAACCGGGCCTAAGTAGAGATTTTATACCTAATCCCCTATAGGAACCCTTATAGAGTTAAACTGTTATATATTATCACATAAGGGCAAATTACCGTTAGATTGCCGTAGATTTCCATTATATAATAGCAAAGTGTAATTACGTAACCAAAAATCATTAAGATATCTAGGAACTTTAACCAGCAGTTAAAGTTATCTAATTGGTTGGATCCTTAAGTGCTAAGCCTTATTATATAATATTATTACAAGCCTTTAGCGATACCCCCTTTTCTTCTCTATACCTTAAATGTCCCTTCTATATATATATAAGTAACTATAGCATTGCTAGAGCTCCGCCTCTATAGGAGGGGGGGTAGTGTTACGGAACTCTACCGTAGGGGTCTCCATAGGAGAGCCCCATGCTCTTGCGTACACCTTACGTATAGCTTACATTAGCTACGCGTAGGTATATCACCTCTTTACGCCCTTAACCCTTATAATCGATTGCGCAACGTCATATAGACTCTTTAAATATATATATCTTATAGCTACTACCCTTGTCCTATAATACTCATTTTATAAGAGGGTATAGATAGGCATCTATAATAGCGTCTTGCCTTCTTTTAAGTTAATTATATAGTTATACTTAGAGTTCTAAGGTAGTATACTTACTAGCTTATTAAAGAAGACATTAATCTCTTCTTTATATATATTTGGTAGGTTAGAGCTTATAGAGGTTAAAGCAACTATTATATAGTAGTATACTTCTAGGGGCCAGTAAAGAGATAGGTATAGCCAATATATATTTTATAGGTATGCTCGCACTAAGAGTATATACAGCTCTGCTGTAGTATACTTAATAGTTTTAAGGTTTTAATTACCTCCCCCTTAAGTATAGGTAATCTATACTAGCACTAGAGGGTCTACATAGGTACTTACTGCCAGTAATAATAGGTCCTCTATTATGTTTATAACCGGTATAAAGAAGGAGTCTTCTAGCTATAGCAAATAGACTATTTTGCCAGCCTTAATGTCTGCTAGGAGTGCATTAAGGGTAACTATCTAAAGGCGTTTATAGTCTAAAGTACCCTAAATAAATTATCTAGAATAAAAGCTAATTAATAGGTCTACTTCCACAAGCTAATCCTATCTAAGAACTATATTATAACTATTAAATAAGCCACCCCAAAAGGTCTAGGGGCTAATAGTGTAAGGGGTACCCTAGGAGTCGCTAGTAGTAACTATTAGATTATAAGCATCCCAGATTATTATCTAGTTACTATTAAGGAAACGTATAATAGGTTTACATAAATATAGCATATAGCTTATAGGTAAGTTAAACCTATAGACAACGTCTTGGTTAATAAGGTTAATTTAGTACCTATTATTATATAAGTAGCGTAGGCGGACTTTACCCTAGGGCGTATCTATTATAATATATACTATAATACGTTTCTTCTCTCCCTTTATATTAGGCCCTAGTTATAATTAAGAGAGATACGCTACTAGGGCTTTGGGTTTTCTAAAAGCTAGCCTAACTTATCTTTACTAGCTTGCTTTTAGTATTCTTTATAATAGTTACCTATAGGTCTCCTTTAACTTATATATATACTACTAGCATTTAAGGGGTCCTCTAAGCCATCTAGCTTTTAAGTAGTTTCCCTAGGAGTTTACTTAGAAAAGCGTCGCCCTTTTTAGGGTTTGTTTTCTAAACCTAATTCTATAAAGCCTATACTACAACTACGCTTTATACGCAATAATTTGCCACTACTACTTACGCAATCTTCTACACGCTTTATGGTATTAAGTAATTACTTTATATGGCAGATTTTATTAAAGAGGTCCTTAGTAATTCTTACCTGTTAGGCAAAGTTCTAGTAGAAGAGCTCTGCTTATAGGTAGGCTAGAAGATATAAGAACTAAAAGTCTACCTATTACTTAGGATTAATAAAAGGGGTATATAAAAAGAGGTCCTCTAAACTATATATATAGGCTAAAAAGATATTAAACCTCCAGTTCTCCTTTATAATAGCTATATAGGATATAGTAGCATTATTATAGCGTCTTACTGTAGGGTTCCTAATCTAGTCTTAGACTATAGTCTTAAACTTATCCTATAGTAAAGGACCTTTATCTTTAGTGCCTAGTCGGCAATAAACTAGTTAGGTAATTGTCTTCTCTTTTATAAGACCTTTAATAGCCTAGCGCGTATATCACTTATAGTTATAGTTAGCGTTATTAACCTCAAATTAGTTCTTAACTGCAGCAATCCAACAGTTAAAATGCTGTTAAGTAGTACCACTAATATTAGGTAGTAACTTCTTAACCAAGGCGTTAAGATTTATTTAGCGTATATATGTAAGAGGCCAGTTTGACTAAAACGTATAATTATCTAATTAACAGTGTAGAATAAGAGTTTTAGGTAAGTAGAAGGTAAGTTAAAGGTAGAACGAGCTTCATGTATTAAAGGACAAATGCTTTCTAAACTCTTCTATTTAAAGACTAATTGCTAATTCTTCTCTAGAGGAGAACCAGCTCCCTATATAATCCTTCTAAGACACTAGTAAAACCCTTTACCCCTTATCTGTCTAACCATGTTTCCTCTAGAATATTAGTGGGACATTAGTAAAACCTTCATCTGTCTTATCTAATATGTACCTTTTAGGAGCGCCTATTATAATTGCCTCCCCTTTAAGGGTCTTGGTCCTCTAAGACTTTACCTCTTAATAAACTCTTATGGAGTTCCAACTAAAACCACTAGGGAAGTTCTTTAGTGGAAAGGTACTCTATAATGCGGCTTATCGCTGTAACGGAACCTTGTAGCAGGAACTACGGTAGGTCCTATTATTGGGCTGGGTATGTAGGTAAGAACAAATCAACAACATAATAACAACTGGTGGAGTGGTTGCCCAACAGATTAACTTTAACTGTATTCTAAGATTCACTACAAGGAGAGAACTATCTATGGTAGGGACTGAGGTCCTTTAAATACACAACCATACTCCTAAGAAATCCTCTCTTGTACGTGAGGTATGTAAGATACGTAAGGTATATAACAGACCTTATAGACCTTATAGACCTTATAGAGCACGTCACGTGACCTTAGTTACTATTCCTTGTTATATAGCTCTACCGGCTCCATTCTGGACTATGCCTGTATTAACCAACTAGCTTCTACCGACTCTTCTCCAAGTAGTTATAATATTGTACTTAAAGCGTCTGTAACACCATTTCCTTCCTCTTTATCTTTGTCCTTAAAGATTTCTAACATCTCTAAGTTGTCTACTAGAGGTATAATATCCGTCTAATTAATCTAGTTAATATCCTTACTTATTATACCTAAAGCATCTTCTTCTTCTTTGTTCTAATAATGTGCCCGTACTATAGCTGCTATACTGTTACTTAGTGAGATAATGTTGTCTCCATATTCTTGTTATGCGAAAGCGGGGTTAGTATATGTTGTAATGGCGAGTCCCTTATCTTAATAACCCTTGTCTTGCTTGGAGTGCACTAAATCAAATATTTAATCGTCCTGCGATATTTGCTCTGTTTCTGACGCTAAATATACGCGTCCTATGACTCTTAACAGTCTTTAAGTTCCCTAAGTAACTTATTATAGGGTCTTATATTTAATCTACCACTGCGAAGCTTAAGTCTGAGTTGGCCGCCATGTACGCCAAACTCTACTATTCTGCTAAAGAGACCGCTTAGGCCCTTAAGGCTCAACGTTACTCCTTTAAGTCTTAGTAGGTTGCGTTCGCTCAGTTAACCTATTTTAAGAAGGTTTGTAAGAAGGTTTGTTTTAAGGAGTAGAAACTTGTTTAATAGGGTCTTAATAAACTAGGTAATAAAAGGACTGGCTCTTCTCCTACAAGGGAAACAACTCTAAGTAGCTTAGCAATTACTCCTTTTAGGTCCCCCTTAGGTAACTTGTTCTTTGGCGATTCTTTTTTAATACTCCCTAACCTGCTCTCTTCTGATACTCCTTTACCTTTCCTATAACGTTCTCTAGGTTGCTTAGTGGCTCCTAGGTAGTCTTACTATAGCCTATCTACTTTACTTTATACCACGTTTCGTCATCTACGTCCTTATGACTAATAATCTTTAAAACTTGTTATTTGTCTTCTTCTTATCCTTTATATATGTCTGCCTTATAAACTAGTGGCTTAATATCTCCACGTGCTGGTTTTAGCATTGCGATATATTATATAGGGTAGATCTTTATTTTGGCTGGTAGGTTTAACTTATATATAACTAATAAAATTCTTTACGCAATTTTAAAAGGTCCTAGTCTAATATGGTCTAACTTCTTACTTAGTTATTAACTCTTGAAATTTTTATATAGTAGCCACACTTTATCTCCCTCCTTAAGATCTAGTCCCTTAGATCTTTTAGCGTTGTAGTACCTTTTTATTCATTCTTATACTAGTTTAGCTGTTTCCTTAAGGTCTTTATAAAGATTTATTAACGTCTCCATTCTTTATTTAGCTGTGCTGCTTATCTTTTTTGCTTAACGTGGCAATAACAACGTTCTTAGTTTATATCCGTAATTCGCCTTAAATAGTAATATCCCTATTCCTTCTTGTAGTGTTGTATTGTATATAAACTGTATAACTGGTAATAATAATACCTAATTATTCTGTGCGTAATTAATATAATACCTTAGATACTATTCTAGTGTCTAGTTTAATCTTTCTGTTTATCCGTCCGTCTGCGGATAATATGCTGTAGATATTACTGCGTGAACTCCTTATTCTGCCAGAAACACTTTCTAAAATACTACTATAAATCTTAGATCTCTGTCTAATATAATCTTATCTAGTGCTCCGTGTCTTATAAATACTTCCTTTATATAAATTCTAGCGATATCTTCTGCTAATATTTCTTTAGTATATGCTATAAAGTATCCCTACTTTGTTAGCTTATCCACTATTACTAAAATCGCGTTATAATCTCGTCCTGTGATAGGATCTCTTAACTTTAGTAACTTAACAATAAAGTCCTATAATATAACTTCCTATAGTCTTCCTGGTATTTTAATAGGTTATAGCCCTCTATATAGCTTATACCTCGTCAGTTTGTTCCTTTAGTAATTTAGATATTCCCTTATAACTTATCTTACTAGTCCCTAGATTCCTTAAATAATATACTCCTCCTAAAGTCTTAATACTAAGCCTATAGCTCCGTTGTGTTCTTATGTTATTTCCTTATGGAATTCCTTAACAAATTCTTCTATAATAGACTTAGGTATATATATTGCCTCTTTATTTTCATATTGCTCTAAGTCTAGATCCTCTACCTATACTTCTTAGATCCTCTATGTCTAATTACTCTCTAGTAACTTATAGATCCGACTTTCTTTAGTTGCTATAATCTTTAAATAATTATACCTAATTAATCCGTTTTAATCCTTTTGTAACAAAGCTCCTAATAGCTTTTTATTACTTTATAGTTTAGCCTTTCTGCTTAGAGCGTCTGCTTATGCATTATCTATACCCTTAGTATACTAAATTTCAAAATGGTATTCTATAAGCATTTCCGCCTATCTAACCTGTCTTTAGTTAAGTTCCTTTATTATTAGGAATCCTATAAGGTTCTTATAGTCCGTCTTAACTATAAATGGTTTCTCTATGCCTTATAAGAATGCTCTCTATTCCTTAAGTACTATAACTATACCTAACAACTCCTTATTGTAGATGTTATAGTTTAACTCTAGTGGTGTTATTTTCTAACTATAGTACGCTACTGGATGCTATACGTCCTAATACTTCTGTAGTAAATATGCTCCTAGTGCAAAGTCTAATACGTCTGTCTTAACAACTATTTCTAACTTTGGTTAATAGATCTTAAGGACTGGTTCTTAGGTAAACAACTTTTTAAGTTCCTAGAACAGCTCTTTCTGTTCGCTACCCTAAACCTATAGTTTCTCTTTCTTTATTAGCCTTATAAACGGCTTAATGCTTTTTAACTATTATACTATAAACCTCCTATAGTAGTTACAAAACCCTAGAAATGACCTTAACTATATAATATTCTCTGGTTCTTGCTAACTTACTATAGCTTTAACTTTCTTTAGATTTATACTAATTTTCCCTAGTTTAATAATAAATCCTATAAAATTGGTCTTTATTGTAAAGAACTCGTATTTCTTAATTGCTACTGGTATCTATTCTTCCTATAGTCTCTTTAAGACCCACTTAATGTGTTCTCTATATTCTTCCTTATTCTCTAAGTAGATAATAATGTTGTTAAAGTATACTATAACAAACTCATCTAGGTATTCTCCTAATACACTATTAATTTGCTTCTAGAACATTGCTAGTGTATTTATAAGCCTGAATTGCATAACTAATGGTTTATATAGTCCTTTCTTTGACCTAAAGGCTGCCTTCTATTTGTCGCCTTCCTTAATCCTAATTTAATAGTATACCTATCTTAGATCTATTTTTGTAAAGATCTTTGCGTTGCCTATTCTATCTTAGATTTCGCTAATTAAGGGTAAAGAATACCTATCCTTCCTAGTGATGCTGTTTAACTATCTATAGTTTATATACATCCTAAGTTTTCTATTTTTCTTTAGGATAAATAGTACTAGATATCCTACTAATAACTATAATGGTCTAATATATCCCTTATATAAGTTCTCCTGGATAAACTCCTTAAGCGCTACTAACTCTGTTTTAGTAAGCTTATAAATTAGAAAGAACTTTAAACTTATTCCCTCTTCTAATTCTATCTTATAGTCCTATACTATATACTCTAACAGCTTTTTACTTTCTAGTAACTATAACTTTTTACTATACTTATGGTATCTCTTTGGTATATAACTTAAGCTTCACTTAGTCTCTTTATACGTTACTTTAACTTAGTACTATACCAACTTGGTTTACTGTCGCACTTTACGCTATTAAGTATCCTTAATATTAACCTAACCTATAACCTAATTAATCTTTAGATTATACTCTTATAACTAAGGTATTCCTAGTATCACCTTATCCTATCCTAATAGTAGGATATTAAAAGACATTCTAACTGGTCTTTCTCTAATAGTTAACTAAATAGGTCCTATTTTAAGATTAATAATGCCTCCTTTATAGGCTATCTAATCTCCTAAAATTGTTATAAGTAAATATGGGTGTTTCTTTTGTCTATATAGTAACCCTATCCTTTCTACTGCTTTTAGTAATATATGGTTTCTAATTACTCCACTATCTACCAACACTTTAAACTATTAATCTTACTATTTAGCTTATAAATTTAGGTGTTAACCTTAAATTCCTTTAAAGGTCTAAGGCTCTAATACTAGTTCCCTCTAGTTCTATACGCCTCCCCTTTTCCTAACTATTAGCTACTAGATCCTACTTGTACTTAGTCTAACTTAGGCCAATACTTAGTTTATTTCTTTTCCTCTATATACTATAGATAAGTGTTCTTTAGGCACTCCCACTACTATTATCTATTTAGGTATTCTTCTGTAAGGAATCTTTCTAGTTAAAGTATTAAGTCCCCTTAACCTTATACTTCTACTAGGTGCTATCTATATATATACTTAGTATTTCTAAACCGCTTTTCCTCTAGTACCTAATATATCCTTACTAGGTACTTCTGGTTCTTATCTTTTAGTGCTCTATATATATTGTACGTGTTATCTATATAAGCTATCCACAATAGTGTATAATACGCTGCATGTTTTAGGTTAACTCTTAGTTTATTTTTATTTTTAAGTTTAAATCTATACCTAGTTAACCTAACTACTGGTATCTCTGCTGCGGGTACTAAGATTTATTACTTACTTTTTTAGTCCTTAGATCCTTCTTCTAGGTTCCTTAATATTATAATTAACGCTCCTTTAATATAACTTATATATTTTTCCGTAATAGGTTAGTCTTAGATAACTTTTTTATCTAGCTATATATAGAAATCTTTCTATTTATCGTTGTGTTGTTACCTATACCACTTTCCATACAACTAGTTTAGTGTATATGGTCTATCTATTAGAAAGTACCTTATTATCGCTATATTATAACATTCTTTGGTATATCTTTTTTTAAACCTAGTTGGGATATCTAGATCCTTTTCTTATTCTAGTTTATCTAACTATTTTACCCTAGGTGTCCCTATACTTAGCCTATTAGTAACTCTTTATATAGGTGCTCTGTCCCTTATATAACCTAGTATAGCTAACCTCTTATCTAGCTTTTGCTCTTGCTATATAATAATTCTTATTTTAAACTTATCTATAGTTTCTTGTTTTCTGCGTCTTATAGCTAGATCTTTATAGTTATCTTACTTTTTAATTCTAGTATTAACTATTTAATCTTTAGGCTAAATACTACATTTACCTAGAATTACTAATGTTTTTATTTATTCCCTAAACTTATAGTTCTTAAACTTGCGTCCTATACTTATTTATTTGTTATTAAACTAAGTCGCTACTATTTTCTATTAGTTTTTATCTGTTATGGGTCCTTAGGTATATTTTATCTTATTTTAAAAATCTTAAGCTTCTTATATCTCTTCTTAAGAATCTTAAGCCTATAGCCTTTTACCTTTATTAAGTAATAAGCTAGCACTAGTAGTTATCTACTTACTTAGTTTCTTCTAAACTTTACTTCTATTATCTTATAAAGCAATGGAAATTATATTTAATGGTGTTATAATATCTATTACTAAACCCTGTTCTGTAATGGTCTTAGTTTCTACTTCTATTTTAACTTCTCTAAGGTCTATATGCTTCTAGTAAGCTGCCTTTATTACCTTATTATTAGTAAATACTTCGCCTATATTAAATTTATTATCCTTAATATCCAATTTATAAGCTGGTTTATTAGTTCCTCTAAACTTAGATAATAATAGCTCCTATAGCTAATAGCTTGCGCTATACTTAGTGTCCTTATAAATTTGGTATGTATTATTATAATAATACGCAAAACTATTAGTTAAACATTCTTTTATTCCTTATAGTGCACCGTTGTCCCTTTATATGTATGTGCTATCTGCTAGCCTAGTTCCCTTTACCGCGTAGTTACTCTAACTACTTCTATAGTCTCTGGCGAAATAACCTTATTTTCTATAATTTATATAAGCCCTATTTTTAAACCATTTTTCTTGCTGTGGAGTCTGCCTAAATATCTTCTACTACTAAGATTCCTGGTTTAGCCTTTGCTCCTAGGTTCTTTAATTACTTAATCCTTAACCTTTAGGTTTTTATAGTTTCTTTTCTTACCTTTAGGGTTCTTTAGTACTGCTTAGGTCTATTAGCTCTACGCCATTCTATAGTTTTTAACTCTATATCTGTCGTTATATACTCTACGCCTTATATAACTGTAGAACTCTATCTTGCCCTTTATTAGCTTGTTCCCTTTAATAGATTCTATTATTAATCTTTATTAACTGGTTTATTAACTCTCTTAGAGTATCCGCATCTTCTATTAGGATAATTACATCCTGGACTTTAGCCTTAAGTCCCTATTTATACTATGCTATAAGCGCCCTATTATTCCACTTAACCTATATAGCTAGTGTTTAAAACTGTGTTGTATACTTAATTACTAAAGTATGTTATACTAAGTTCTAAAGCTTTTATTCTGCTATGGTTATAGCCTCTAAATCTCTAAATATCTGCGTTAGTTATTCTGTAAATCTATTCTAACTAGTAAATATATACCGCATATTCTAGTTAGTAGTTGTTATACTATTAGCCTATATTTCCGTAAGATATGGTTTAAACCACTTAAGTGCCCTCCCTATTAGGAACAATCCTGTATAGGCTACTTAATCTAATAATATTACTAACTTTGCTTCTTTTTATATAACCTTAAAGTGTATCTGCGTAAGAAATCCCTTAAGCTTTAACTTCTCTCCTAAGAACTATTTAATTAAAGGTAGTTTAATTTTCGCTACTCTAATTCCATTAATGCGTTCTTTAAGTATCCTATTATTGTCTTATAAGTAATTAACCATTTTCTATAACTAACCTTATATAACTACTTAAGAATCCGTATCTGCTATACTAGTGTCTCCTAGTCCTAAGGTTATGGCTACCGTTAATATTGTTATAACTAGTGCTTTAGGTGGCATATTATTTAATCTTATTTAATACTATAACCTTAGTAGTAAATATGTAATAGAACCTTGTAGTAGGAACTATAGTGGGTCCTATTATTAGGCTAGGTATATAGGTAAGAATAAATTAACAACGTAATAATAACTAGTAGAGTAGTTGCCTAATAGATTAACTCTAATTATATTCTAAGATTTACTATAAGGAGAGAACTATCTATGGTAGGGACTAAGGTCCTTTAAATATATAACTATACTCCTAAGAAATCCTCTCTTGTACGTGAGGTATGTAAGGTATATAAGGTATATAATAGACCTTATAGACCTTATAGACCTTATAGAGCACGTTACGTGACCTTGGTTACTATTCCTCGTTATATAGCTCTACCGGCTCTATCCTGGACCGTGCCTATATTAACCAACTAGCTTCCGCCGACTCTTCTCTAAGTAGTCGTAATATCGTACTTAAAGCGTCCGTAACAATCGCTAGTTCTTTACTAGTATAGAACCTTACTTTATCTTCTATTCCTCCGCTCTTCTTTTACTATAGCTCTTTATAGTGCCTTTATAATAGAACCTTAATAATAATAATAAAAATTAAATAGGATTCTCCTTCCTTATTATAAGAATTTATTATAAGCTAATCCGGAGGTTGTTTTATACAACGCATTAACTAGCTACTATCCCTATTTACCTAAAATGGGTCCTAATAATAACGTCTTAATGTTAATTTCTTCTAGTTTATAAGCTATTGTCTCTTATGCGTCTTTTTATTAATAATACTATTCATCTTACCTTTTAGCAGACTGTTTTTTATTATATCTTAGCTTTTAGCTTCCGCATCTCCAGCTATTCTTTTTACTACTACTCTGTTCTCTTTTTATAACGCGTCTATAGGTAATAGGATCCCTATTTTATCTCTTTAATAATACTAACTTCCCATAGTATTCTCTCGCAATGGCTTATAATTATACTGCGCGTCCCTAAACTGGCGGCGGCGTTATTCCTACTCTATTAGCACCACAGACCACTTCTATTACTCCTATAGTGGTTTCTCTAAAGTGCTGCCGTTATTGTATTTACGCGCTTATATTAGACCCGTCCTACACCTATAAAATACCGCGCTCTAGTAAGAACAGATTCAAGTATTCCTACTATCGCAGCTGGAAAAAAACCTATATTCCGGTATTTCCTATTCTATCCTATTCTGGACTTTACTAACTATATTAGATCCCCGCTATTTACGCGCGTAAGGCTTACTGGCTCTAATATACTATTAGAGATTTCTGTCTGTATTAGAATAGTAAAAGACAGGGATAGAAGGTGTCTTCTATTACTTATAGCCTTTTTAATTTAATAAGGGTTTCTACTGCTATAAAGACGTAGTAATCTTGGATATATAGTGTCTAGGAGCGTATATATAAGCAGTTCGTTCTTATAAATAATAACATTTACACTCTTGCGCAGGCCTTTTTGGCCAAGTAAGTCTCTTTAATAATATATTTAGGAACTATACTAACTCTTTAGTTATTAACTTTCTAATCCTAGCCTAGATGCTAATTTTATTATAGACAGCTTAAGTACAATATTATAACTACTTAGAGAAGAGTTAGAGGAAGCTAGTTAGTTAATATAGGTACGGTTTAGGATAGATCTGGTGGAACTATATAATAAGGAATAGTAGCTAAGGTCACGTAATATAATCTATATAATCTATATAATCTATATAATCTGTAATAGAGTAGATAGAGTATACGTACCTTATAGAGCGAAGGGATTTCTTAGGCGTATAGTTGTATATTTAAAGGACCATAGTCCTTACCTAAATAGTTCTCTCTTTATAGTAAATCTTAGAATATAATTGGAGTTAATCTGTTGGGTAACCACTCCACCAGTTATTATTATATTGTTAATTTGTTCTTACCTATATACCTAGCCTAATAATAGGACCCACTGTAGTTCCTACTATAAGGTTCCGTTACACATTTACTACTAAGGTTACGGTATTAAATAAGATTAAATAACATGCCACCTAAAGCACTAGTTATAACAATGTTAACGGCAGCCACGACCTTAGGGTTAAGAGATACCAGTATAGTAGACATAGATTCTTAAGTAGTTACATAAGGTTAGTTATAGGAAATGGTTAATTACTTATAGGATAATAGTAGGCTACTTAAAGAACGCATTAATGGAATTAGAGTAGTAAAGGTTAAGTTACCTTTAATTAAATAGTTCTTAGGGGAGAAGTTAAAGCTTAAGGGATTTTTTACGCAGATATATTTTAAGGTTATATAGGAAGGAGTGAAGTTAGTAACACCTATGGACTAGGTAGCATACGCAGGACTATTCTTATTAGGAAAAGCTTTAGAGTGGTTTAAGTTTTACCTTATAGAGATATAAGTAAATGGTATAACAACTACTAACCCAGACGTATGGTATGTATTTATAAGTTAAAACAGATTTATAGAATAGTTAATATAAATGTTTAGAGACCCTAAAGCAACTATAATAGCGAAATGGAAACTTTAGAACTTAATATAACGCACTTTAGCAATTAAGTATATAACGCAGTTTTAAATACTAGCCATATAGGTTAAGTGGAATAATAGGGCGCTTATAGTATAGTATAAGCAAGGACTTAAGGCTAAAGTCTAGGACGCAATTATCCTAATAGAAGATGCAGATACTTTAAGAGAGTTAATAGACTAGTTAATAAAGATTAATAATAGGATCTATTAAAGGGAACAAGCTAAGAAAGGGTAAAATAGAGTTCTATAGTTGTATAAGGCGCAGAGTACGTAATAATAGATATAGAGTTAAAAACTATAAAATAGCGCAGAGCTAATAGACCTAAGTGGTACTAAAGAAACCTAAAGGTAGGAAAAGAAACTATAGAAACCTAGAGGTTAAGGATTTAGTAATTAAAGGACCTAGGAGCAGAGGCTAAACCAGGGATCTTAGTAGCAGAAGATATTTAGGCAAACTCCATAATAAGAAAAATGGTTTAAAGATGGGGCTTATATAAATTGCAAAAAATAAGGTTATTTTGCTAGAGACTATAGAGGTAGTTAGAGTAATTATATAGTAAAGGAAACCAGGCTAGCAGATAGCACGTATATATAAAGGGACAATAGTGCACTATAAGGAATAAAAGAGTGTTTAATTAACAGTTTTGTATATTATTACAATAACGCATACTAAATTTATAAGGACGCTAAGTATGGCGCAAGCTATTAGCTATAGGAGCTATTATTATCTAAGTTTAGAGGAACCAATAAACTAGCTTATAGATTGGATATTAAAGATAATAAATTTAATATAGGCGAAGCATTTACTAACAATAAGGCAATAAAAGCAGCTTACTAGGAGTATGCAGACCTTAGAGAAGTTAAAATAGAAGCAGAAACTAAGACCATTATAGAATAAGGTTTAGTAACGGATGCTATAATACCATTAGATATAATTTTTATTGCTTTATAAGATAATAGGAGTAATATTTAAAAGAAACTAAGTAAGTAGACAACTGCTAGTGCTAGCTTATTACTTAATAAAGGCAAAAGGCTATAGGCTTAAGATTCTTAAGAAGAGATATAAGAAGCTTAAAATTCTTAAGATAAGATAAGATACACCTAAGGACCTATAATAGATAAAAACCAATAGGAAAGGGCAGCTACTTAGTTTATAGATAAACGAATAAGTATAGGACGCAAGTTTAAAAACTATAAGTTTAGGGAATAAATAAAAACGTTAGTAATCCTAGGTAAATACAGTATTTAGCCTAAAGATTAAATAGTTAATACTAGAATTAAAAAGTAAGAGGACTATAAAGATCTAGCTATAAGACACAGAAAGTAAAAAACTATAGATAAGTTTAAAACAAGAATTATTATATAGCAAGAGCAAAAGCTAGACAAGAGGTTAGCTATGCTAGGTTATATAAGGGATAGAGCACCTGTATAAAGAGTTATTAATAGGCCAAGTGCAGAAACACCTAGGGTAAAATAGTTAGATAAACTGGAATAAGAAGAGGATCTAGATATTTTAACTAGGTTTAAAGAAAGATATACTAAAGGATATTACAATATAGCAATAATAAGGTACTTTCTAATAGATAGACCATACACACTAAACTAGTTATATAAAAAGTAGTATAGGCAACAACCTAATAATAAATGGGAAGATTTTTATATGTGGCTAAACAAAAAAGTTATCCAAAACTAACCTATTATGGAAAAACGCATGAGTTATATTAAAGGGGTATTAATTATAATATTAAGGAACCTAGAAGAAGGATCTAGGGACTAGAAAAATAAGTAATAAATCTTAGTACCCATAACAGAGATACCAGTGGTTAGGTTAACTAGGTATAGGTTTAAACTTAAGGATAAAGATAAACTAAGAGTTAACCTAAGTTACCTAATGTATTATATACTATTATAGATAGCTTATATGGATAACACCTGCAATATATATAGAGCACTAAAAGATAAGAACCAGAAGTACCTAATAAGGATATATTAGGCACCTAAGGAAAGGCAGTTTAGGAACACTAAATATATATATAAATAGTACCTAGTAGAAGTATAAGGTTAAGGAGACTTAATACTTTAACTAAAAAGATTCCTTATGGAAGAATGCCTAGAGGGATAATAGTGGTAGAAGTGCCTAGAAAATACTTATCTATAGTATATAGAGGAAAAGAAACAAACTAAGTATTAGCTAAGGTTAGACTAAGTATAAGTAGGATCTAGCAGCTAATAGTTAGGAAAAGGGGAGGCGTATAGGACTAGAGGGAACTAGTATTAGAGCCTTAGACCTTTAAAGGAATATAAGGATAATACCTAAACTTATAAGTTAAGTGGCAAGATTAATAGTTTGAAGCGTTAATAGATAGTAAAGTAATAAGGAACCACGTGTTACTAAAAGCAGTAGAAAGGATAGGGTTACTATACAGATAGAAGAAACACCCATATCTACTTATAACAATTTTAGGAGATTAAATAGCCTATAGAGGAGGCATTATTAATCTTAAAATAGGACCTATTTAGCTAACTATTAAAGGGAGACCAGTTAGAATATCTTTTAATATCCTACTATTAGGACAGGATAAGGCGATACTAGGAATGCCTTAGTTATAAGAATACAATCTAAAGATTAATTAGGTTATAGGTTAGGTCAATATTAAGAATACTTAACAGCGCAAAGAGCAATAGTAAACCAAGTTAGTATAGTACCAAGTTAAAGCAACATATAAAGAGACTAAGTGAGGTTTAAGTTATGTACTAAAGAGATACCACAAGTATGGTAAAAAGTTATAGTCACTAGAAAGTGAAAAGCTGTTAAAATATATAGTATGGGACTATAAGATAGAATTGGAAGAAGGAATAAGTCTAAAGTTCTTTCTAATCTATAAGCTTACTAAAATAGAGTTAGTAGCGCTTAAGGAGTTTATCCAGGAAAACTTATATAAGGGATATATTTGACCATTATAGTTATTAGCAGGATATCCAGTGTTATTTATCCCAAAGAAAAACGGAAAACTTAGGATGTGTATAGACTATAGACAGTTAAATAGCATTACTAAGAAGGATAGGTATCCTTTACCCTTAATTAGCGAAATCTAAGACAGGATAGGCAATGTAAAAATCTTTATAAAGATAGATCTGAGATAGGCATACCACTAGATTAGGATTAAGGAAGGTGACGAATAAAAGGCAGCCTTTAGGTTAAAGGAAGGACTATATAAACCATTAGTTATACAATTTAGGCTTATAAATATACTAGCAACGTTCTAGAAGCGAATTAATAGTGTGTTAGGAGAACACCTAGATAAGTTTATTATAGTATATCTTAACAACATTATTATCTATTTAGAAAGTAAGGAAGAACATAGAGAACACGTTAAATGGGTCTTAAAGAGACTATAGGAAGAATAGATGCTAGTAGCAATTAAGAAATACGAGTTCTTTACAAGGAAAACCAATTTTATAGGATTTATTATTAAACTAGGGAAAATTAGCATAGACCCAAAGAAAGTTAAAGCTATAGTAAGTTGGCAAGAACTAGAGAATGTTACGCAATTAAGGTCATTTCTAGGGTTTTGTAACTACTATAGGAGGTTTATAGCATAGTGGTTAAAAAGTATTAAGCCATTTACAAGGTTAATAAAGAAGGAGGAACTGTAGGTTTGGGGTAGTAAATAAAAGGAGCTGTTCTAGGAACTTAAAGAGTTATTTACTTAAGAGCTAGTCCTTAAGATCTATTAACCAAAGTTAGAAACGGTTGTTAAGATAGACGCATTAGACTTTACACTAGGAGTATGCTTACTATAGAGGCACCAGGACGTATAGCATCCAGTAGCATACTATAGTCGGAAAATGACACCACTAGAGTTAAACTATGACATCTATAACAAGGAGTTGTTAGGTATAGTTATAGTACTTAAAGAATAAAGAGCATTCTTATAAGGCATAGAGAAACCATTTATAGTTAAAACGGACTATAAGAACCTTACTGGATTTCTAACAATAAAGGAATTTAACCAAAAACAGGTTAGATGGGCGGAAATGCTTATAGAATACCATTTTAAAATTTAGTAACGTGGGTGACAGGGTTTTGACAGTTTGATGGGTTTTGACGGTTTCCAACATCAAAACTCTAAGCGAGGGACACGGACAAAGTTTGTATGGGAAAACCTTAAAACCGTCAAAACCCATCAAACGTCAAAACCCTGTCACCCACGTTATACTAAGGGTACAGATAATGCACAAGCAGATGCTTTAAGTAGAAAAGCTAAACTATAAAATGATAAAAAGCTATTAGGAGCTTTATTACGAAAATATTAAGATGGATTAATTAGGTATAATTACCCAAAAATTACAGCAACTAAGGAAAGTCAGATCTATAAATTACTAAAGAGTAATTAGACACAGAAGATCTAAGAAGTATAGGTAAAGGATCTAGACTTAGAGCAATACGAAAATAGAGAAGTAACGTATATGCCTAAGTCTATTGCAGAGGAGTTTGTTAAGGAATTCCATAAGGGAATAATATAAGGACATAATAGAGCTATAGGCTTAGTGTTAAGACTTTAAGAGGAGTATATTATTTAAGAAATCTAGGGACTAGCAAGATAAGTTATAAAGAAATATCTAGATTGCTAAAGGAATAAACCAACAAGGCATAAGCTGTATAGAGGGCTATAACCTATTAAAGTACCAGGAAGACTATAGGAGGTTATATTATAGGACTTTATTATTAAGTTACCAAAGTTAAGAGATTCTATTACAGGATAGGATTATAACGCAATTTTAGTAATAGTAGACAAGCTAATAAAGTAGGGATACTTTATAGCATGCACTAAAGAGATATTAGCAGAAGACGTCGCTAGAATCTATATAAAGGAAGTATTTACAAGACACGGAGCACTAGATAAAATTATATCGGACAAAGACCTAAGATTTGTAGTAGCGTTTTAGGAGGTGTTTCTGGCAGAATAGGGAGTTCGCGTAGTAACCTCTACAGCGTATTATCCGCAGACGGACGGATAAACGGAAAGACTAAACTAGACACTAGAATAGTATCTAAAGCATTATATTAATTACGCACAGAATAATTAGGTATCGTTATTACTAGTTATATAGTTTGCATACAATGTAACACTATAAGAAGGAATAGGGACATTACTATTTAAGGCGAACTACGGGTATAAGCTAAGAATGTTATTATCGCTATATTAAGCGAAGAAAACGAGTAGCACAGCTAAATAAAGAATGGAGATATTAGTAAACCTTTATGCAAACCTTAAAGAAATAGCTAAACTAGTATAAGAGCGAATAAAAAGGTACTATAATACTAAAAGATCTAAGGGACCAGATCTTAAGAAGGGAGATAAAGTGTAGCTACTATATAAAAATTTTAAGAGTTGACGACTAAGTAAGAAGTTGGACTATGTTAGACTAGGACCTTTTAAAATTATATAAAGAATTTTATTAGTTGCGTATAAGTTGAACCTACTAGCTAAAATAAAGATTTACCCTATATAATATATCGCAATGCTAGAACCAGCATACGGAAATATTAAGCCACCAGTTTACAAGGCAGACACGTATAGAGGATAAAAAGAAGATAAATAGTAAGTTTTAAAGATTATCAGCCACAAGGACGTAGATGACGAAATATAGTATAAAGTAAAGTGGATAGGCTATAATAAGACTATTTAGGAACTACTAAGCAACCTAAAGAACGCTATAGGAAAGGTATAGGAGTATTAGAAGAAAGTGTTACGGACACTTTAAGTACAATATTACAACTACTTAGGGAAGAGTCGTAGGAAGCTAGTTGGTTAATATAGGTACGGTCTAGGATAGATCTGGTAGAACTATATAACGAGGAATAGTAAGTGAGTCACATAATGTTATACGCAGTGTACAAAGTGTATAAGGTGTACGCCCGCGTATAATACGTATAACACGTACCTTACGTACAAGAGAGGGTTTCTTAGGAGTATAGTTATGTATTTAAAGGACCTCAGTCCCTACTATAGATAGTTCTCTCCTTATAGTGAATCTTAGAGTGTAATTAGAGTTAATCTATTAGGCAACCACTCCACTAGTTATTATTATGTTGTTGTTTTATTCTTACCTATATACCTAGCCTAATAATAGGACCTACTGTAGTTCTTACTACAAGGTTCCGTTACATATTTACTACTAAGGTTATGGTATTAAATAAGATTGAATAACATACCACCCAAAGCACCAGTTATGACGGCGTTGACGGCAGCTACAACCTTAGGGCTAGGTGATACTAGTATAGATAATAGGGATTCTTAAGTGGTTATACAAGGTTAGTTATAGGAAATAGTTAATTACTTATAAGACAATAATAGAATACTTAAAGAACGCATTAATAGAATTAGAGTAGTAAAAATTAAGCTACCTTTAATTAAACGGTTCTTAGGAGAGAAGTTAAAGCTTAAGGGATTTCTTATATAGATGTACTTTAAGGTAGTACAGGAAGGAGCGAAGTTAGTAATATTGTTGGATTAAATAGCCTATGCAGGATTATTCCTAACAGGGAGGGCACTTAAGTGGTTTAAGCTATATCTTACGGAAATATAGGCTAATAGCATAATAACTACTAACCAAGACATAAGGTATATATTTGCCAGTTAGAACGGGTTTGTAGAATAACTAATATAGATATTTAGAGACCCAGAGGCCATAACCATAGCAGAATGAAAGCTTTAGAACTTAGTACAACGCACTTTAGTAATTAAGTATATAATATAGTTTTAAACACTAGCTATATAGGTTAAGTGGAATAATAGGGCGCTTATAGCATAGTATAAATAAGGACTTAAGGCTAAAGTCTAGGACGTAATTATCCTAATAGAAGATGCGGATACTCTAAGAGGGTTAATAGACCAGTTAATAAAGATTAATAATAGGATCTATTAAAGGGAACAAGCTAAGAGAGGGTAAAACAGAGTTCTATAGTTATATAAGGCGTAAAGTACGCAACGACAGATATAGAGTTAAAAACTATAGAATGGCGTAGAGCTAATGGACCTAAGCGGTATTAAAGAAACTTAAAGGTGGGAAAAGAAACTATAAAAACCTAGAGGTTAAGGATTAAGTAATTAAAGGATCTAGAAGTAGAGGCTAAACCAGGGATCTTAGTAGTAGAAGATATTTAGGCGGACTCTACAGCAAGAAAAATAGTTTAAAGATAGGGCTTATATAAATTGCGGAAAATAAGGTTATTTTACTAGAGACTATAGAGGTGGTTAGAGTAACTATATAGTAAAGGGAATAAGGCTAGCAGACGGCATATATATATAGAGGGATAATAGTGCACTGTAAGGAATAAAAGAGTGTTTAATTAACAGTTTTGCATATTATTATAACAACACATACCAAATTTATAAGGACGCTAAGTATGGCGTAAGCTATTAGCTATAGGAGCTATTATTATCTAAGTTTAGAGGAACTAACGAACTAGCTCATAGATTGGATATTAAAGATAATAAATTTAATAAAGGCAAAGTATTTACTAATAATAAGGTAACAAGGGCAGCTTACTAGGAGCATATAAACCTTAAAGAAGTTAAAATAGAAGTAGAAACTGAGACTATTATAGAATAGGGTTTAGTAACGGATATTATAATACCATTAAATACAATTTCCATTGCTTTACAAGACGATAGGAGTAACGTTTAGAAGAAACTAAGTAAGTAGACAACTGCTAGTGCTAGCTTATTACTCAATAAAGGTAAAATGCTATAGGCTTAAGATTCTTAAGAAGAGATAAGAGAAGCTTAAGATTCTTAAAATAAGATAAGATATACTTAAGGACCTATAACAGACGAAAACCAATAGAAAAGGGTAGTAACTTAGTTTAGTAATAAACAAATAAGTATAGGACGCAAGTTTAAGAACTATAAGTTTAGAGAATAAATAAGAATATTAGTAATTCTAGGTAAACGTAGTATTTAGCCTAAAGATTAAACAGTTAATACTAGGATTAAAAAGTAAGATAACTATAAAGATCTAGCTATAAGACGCAGAAAATAAGAAACTATAAATAAGTTTAGAATAAGAATTATTATATAGCAAGAGTAAAAGCTAGATAAGAGGTTAGCTATGCCAGGTTATATAAGGGACAGAGTACCTGTATAAAGAGTTACTAATAGGCCAAGTGCAGAAACACCTAGGGCAAAGTAGTTAAATAAATTAGAATAAGAAGAGGATCTAGATATCCCAACTAGGTTTAAAGAAAGATATACTAAAGGATATTATAATATAGCGATAACAAGGTACTTTCTAATAGATAGACTATACACACTAAACCAGTTGTATGGAAAGTAGTATAGGCAACAACACAACAACAAATAGGTAGATTTTTATATATAGCTAGATAAAAAAGTTGTTTAAGACTAACCTATTATAGAAAAACGTATAAGTTATATTAAAGGAGTATTAATTATAATATTAAGGAACCTAGAAGAAGGATCTAGGGACTAAAAAAGTAAGCGACAAATCTTAGTACCTGCAGTAGAAATACCAGTAGTTAGGTTAACTAGGTATAGGTTTAAACTTAAGAATAAAAATAAACTAAGAGTTAACCTAAAACATATAGCGTATTATACACTATTATAGATAGCTTATATGGATAATATATACAATATATATAGAGCACTAAAAGATAAAAACTGGAAGTACCTAGTAAGGATATATTAGGCACCAGAGGAAAAAAGGGTTAGGAATGCTAAGTATATATATAAATAGCACCTAGTAGAAGTATAAGGTTAAGGAAACTTAATGCTTTAACTAAGAAGATTCCTTACAGAAGAATACCTAGACGGATAATAGTAGTAGAAGTGCCTAGAGAACACTTATCTATAGAATATAAAGGAAAAAAAACAAACTAAGTATTGGCTAAGGTTAGACTAAGTATAAGTAGGATTAAGCAGCTAACAGTTAGAAAAAGGGGAGGCGTATAAAACTAGAGGGAACTAGTATTAGAGCCTTAGACCCTTAAAGGAATTTAAAGATAACACCTAAATTTATAAGTTAAATGGCAAGATCAGTAGTTTAAAGTGTTAGTAGATAGTGGAGCAACTAGGAACCATATATCACCAAAGGTAGTAGAAAGGATGGGGTTACTACATAGACAAAAGAAACACCTATATCCACTTATAACAATTTTAGGAGATTAGATAGCCTATAAAGGAGGTATTATTAATCTTAAAATAGGACCTATTTAGTTAACTATTAAAGGGAGACCAGTTAGAATATCTTTTAATATCCTACTATTAGGATAGGACAAGGCAATACTAGAAATGCCTTAATTATAGGAGTATAATCTAAAGATCGATTGGGTTATAGGCTAGGTTAATATTAGGGATACTTAATAGTATAAAATGCGACAGTAAACTAAGTTAGTATAGTACCAAGTTAAAGCAATATATAAAGAGACTAAGCGAGGCTTAAGTTATATACCAAAGAGATACCATAAGTATGGTAAAAAGTTATGGTTACCAGAAAGTGAAAAACTGTTAAAGTATATAGCATAGGACTATAAGATAGAATTAGAAGAGGGAATAAGTCTAAAGTTCTTTCCAATCTATAAGCTTACTAAAATAGAGTTAGTAGCGCTTAAGGAGTTTATCTAGGAGAACTTACGCAAGGGATACATCAGACCGTTATAGTTATTAGCAAAATATCTAGTACTATTTATCCTAAAGAAAAATAGAAAACTTAGGATATATATAGACTATAGACAGTTAAACAGTATCACTAGGAAGGATAAATATCCTTTACCCTTAATTAGTAAAATCCAAGATAGAATAGGCAACGTAAAGATCTTTATAAAGATAGATCTAAGGTAGGTATACTATTAGATTAGAATTAAGGAAGGCAATAAATAGAAGGCAGCCTTTAGGTTAAAGGAAGGACTATATAAGCCATTAGTTATACAATTTAGACTTATAAACGTACCTATAATATTCCAGAAGCGAATTAATAGTGTATTAGGAGAACACCTAGATAAATTTATTATAGCATACCTCAACAATATTATTATCTACTTAGAGAGTAAGAAAGAATATAGAAAACATATTAAATGGGTTTTAAAGAGACTATAAGAAGAACAGATACTAGTAATAATTAAAAAATGCGAGTTCTTTACTAGGAAGACCAATTTTATTAGATTTATTATTAAACTAGGCTAACTTAGCATAGATCTAAAGAAGATTAAGGCTATAGTGAATTAGCAGGAACTAGAGAATGTTATACAGTTAAGATTATTCCTAGGGTTTTGCAATTATTATAGAAGGTTTATAGCGCAATAGTTAAAGAACATTAAGCCACTTACACAGTTAACAAAGAAGAAAGAACTATAGGCATAGGAAAAGGAGCAACAAGAACTATTTAAGAGAGTTAAAGGGTTATTTACCTAGGAGCCAGTTCTTAAGATCTATCAACTAGGTCTAGAGATAGTTGTAAAAACAAATACATTAAACTTTGCACTAGGGGCATGCTTTATATAGAAATATTAAGATAGATGGCACCTAGTAGCATACTATAGTTAGAAGATAACACTATTAGAGTTAAACTATAATATCTATAACAAGGAGTTATTAGGTATAGTTACAGCACTTAAGGAATAGAGAGCATTCTTACAAGGCACAGAGAAACTATTTATGGTTAAAATAGACTATAAGAACCTTACAGGATTCCTAATAATAAAGAAACTCAACCAAAGATAGGTTAGATAGGTGGAAATGCTTATAAAATACCATTTCAAAATTCAGTATACCAAGGGTACAGATAATGTATAAGTAGACGCTCTAAGTAGAAGGGCTAAACTATAAAATAATAGAAAGCTATTAGGAGCTTTATTATAGAAGGATTAAGACGGATTAATTAGGTATAATTATCCAAAAATTACAGCAACTAAAGAAAGCCAGATCCATAAATTACTAGAAAGTAATTGGATATAAAAGATCTAAGAAACATAGGTAAAGGATCTAGATTTAGAGCAATACAAAAATAGAGAAGTAACATATATACCTAAGTCTATTACAGAAGAATTTGTTAAGGAATTCTATAAGGGAATAACATAAGGACATAACAGAGCTACAGGCTTAGTATTAAGACTTTAAAAAGAGTACGTTATTTAAGGAATCTAGGGACTAGTATAATAAGTTATAAAGGAGTGTCTAGATTGCTAAAGGAACAAACTAACAAGGCATAAGCCGTATAGAGGGCTACAACCTATTAAGACACCAGGAAGACCATAGGAAGTTATATTATAGGACTTTATTATTAAGTTACTAAAGTTAAAAGATCCTATTACAGGACAAGATTATAACGCAATTTTAGTAATAGTAGATAAGCTAACAAAGTGGGGATACTTTATAGCATGCACTAAAGAAATATCAGTAGAAGATATCGCTAGAATCTATATAAAAGAAGTGTTCGCAAGATATGGAGCACTAGATAAGATTATATCAGACAGAGATCTAAGATTTATAGTAGCATTTTAGGAAGTATTTCTGGCAGAATAAGGAGTTCGCGTAGCAATGTCTACAGCATATTATCCATAGATGGACGGATAAACGGAAAGACTAAACTAGATACTAGAACAGTATCTAAGGCATTATATTAATCACATATAGAACAATTAGGTATTATTATTACCAATTATATAGTTTACATACAACACAACACTATAAGAAGGAATAGGGACATTACTATTTAAGGCGAATTACGGATATAAGCCAAGAACATTATTATCGCCACATTAAGCAAAAAAGACGAGTAGCATAGCTAAGTAAAGAATAGAGACGTTAATAAATCTTTATACAAACCTTATAGAAACAGCTAAACTAGTACAAGAATAAATAAAAAGGTATTATAACGCTAAGAGATCTAAGGGACCAGATCTTAAGGAGGGAGATAAAGTGTAGCTACTATATAAAAATTTCAAGAGTTAACGACTAAGCAAGAAGTTAGACTATGTCAGACTAGGACCTTTTAAAATTAAGTAAAGAATTTTACTAGTCACGTATAAGTTAAACCTACTAGCCAAAATAAAGATCTACCCTATACAATATATTTCAATGCTAGAGCCAGTATACGGGAATATTAAGCTACCAGTCTATAAGGCAGACACGTATAGAGGATAAAAGAAAGACAAATAGCAAGTTTTAAAGATTATTAGTTATAAGGACGTAGAGGACAAAACGTAGTATAAAGTAAAGTAGATAGGCTATAGTAAGACTACTTAAGAGCCACTAAGCAACCTAGAAAACGCTATAGGAAAGATATAGGAGTATTAAAAGAGAGCAGGTTAGGCAACATTAATAAAGAAGAATTACTAAAAAATAAGTCACCTAAGGGGGACCTAAGAGGAGTAATTACTAAGCTACTTAGAGTTGTTTCCCTTGCAGGAGAAAAGCTAGTCCTTTTATTACCTAGCTTATTAAGACCCTACTAAACTAGTTTCTACTCCTTAGAACAAACCTTCTTGCAAACCTTCTTAAGATGGGTTAACCGAGCGAACATAACCTACTAAGACTTAAAGGAGTAACGTTAAGCCTTAAGGGCCTAAGCGGTCTCTTTAGCAGAACGGAGGAGTTTGGCGCGTGCGGCGGCCAACTTAGACTTAAGCTTTGTAGTAGCAGATTAAATATAAGACCCTATAATAAGTTACTTAGGGAACTAGAAGACTGTTAAGAGTCATAGAACACGTATACTTAGTGTTAGAAATAAAACGAACATTATAGGATAACCAAATATTTGCTTTAGTGCACTCTAAGTAAAATAAGGGTTATTAAGACAAGGGACTCGCTATCGCAATATACACTAACCCCGCTTTTGCACAACGAGAATATAGAGACAACATTATCTCACTAAGTAATAGTATGGTAGCCACAGTATAAGCACAGCGTTATACTTATAAAGAAGAAGAAGCTTTAGGCATAATAAGTAAGGATATTAACTAGACTAATTAAATGGACATTACACCTCTAGTGGATAACTTGGAGATATTAGGAATCTTTAAGGACAAAGATAAAGAGGAGGGAGATGGTATTACGGACGCTTTAAGTACAATGTTATAACTACTTAGGGAAGAGTCGCAGGAAGCTAGTTAGTTAATATAGGCATAGTCTAGGATAGATCCGGTGGAACCATATAATAAGGAATGGTAAGCGAGTCATATAATATTATACGCAGTATACGAAGTGTATAAGGTGTACTGTAACAGTGCAAGTGTGGGAGAATTAAGTAAGCGACTTGATTTTGAATGTAGCTCTAGAGTCTCTATATATATATAAGGAAGATGCAGGGAATAGAGATAGGTGGCAAGAATTACAAGGGTAAGCAGCTGAAATGGTGAGATATGCAGGGGTAAGCAGCTGAGGTAGTGAGACGGTAGTAAGCAAGTCCGATCTTAGGTCGACAACAGCATGGTACCGGTAGTCGGTTACATGTACGCCTACGTATAACACATATAACACATACCTCACGTATAAGAGAGGGTTTCTTAGGAGTACGGTTATGTATTTAAAGGACCTTAGTTCCTACCGTAGATAGTTCTCTCCTTGTAGTAAATCTTAGAGTGTAATTAGAGTTAATCTATTAGGCAACCACTCTACCAGTTATTATTATGTTGTTGTTTTATTCTTACCTATATACCTAGCCTAATAATAGGACCCACCGTAGTTCTTGCTACAAGGTTCCGTTACAGAAAGTAGGTTAAATAATATTAATAAAGGAGGATCGCCAAAAAGTAAGTCGCCTAAGGGGGACCTAAGAGGAGCAATTGCTAAGCTACTCGGAGTTGTTTCCCTTATAGAAAGAAAGCCAGTCTTTTTATTACCTAGCTTGGGTAGACCCTATTAAACCAGCTTCTACTCCTTAGAACGAACCTTCTCACATATACATTTAAGACGTTAAAGATAAGCATAAGCTAGATGTTAAGCTTTAAGGATATATACGGACTTTTTTAAGACATGTTAAACCTTAAGCAGCGTAGAGGCTAGTTTACCGTTAAGTTTCTTAGTAGTAGATTAAACACGAGACCCTATAATAAGTTACTTAGGGAACCTAAAGACTGTTAAGAGTTATAGGACGTGCATACTTAGTGTTAGAGATAGAGCGGACGTCGCAGGACAATTAAATGTTTGCTTTAGTGCACTCTAAATAAGAGGACGGTTGTTAAGATAAAGGGCTTACTAGCGTAATGCAAACCAACCCATCTTTTATATAGTGAGAATATGGAGACGGCATTATCTCACCTAGAGATAAGATTGCAGCAATAGTGTAAACCCAGCAAGCTATAGAAGAAGAAGAAGAAGCTTTAGGTATAATAAGTAAGGATATTAACTAGACTAATTAAATGGACATTACACCTCTAGTAGATAACTTGGAGATGTTAGGAATCTTTAAGGACGAAGATAAAAAGGAGGGAGATGGTGTTATGGACAGCTTAAGTATAATGTTACGACTACTTAGAGAAGAGTTAGAGGAAGCTAGTTAGTTAATATAGGTATAGTCTAGGATGGATCTGGTGGAACTATATAATAAGGAATAGTAGCTAAGGTTACGTAATGTGATCTGTGTAATCTGTATAATCTATATGATCTATAATAGAGCAGATAGAGTATGTGTACCTTATAGAGCGAAGGGATTTCTTAGGCGTATAGTTGTGTATTTAAAGGACTATAGTCCCTATCTAGATAGTTCTCTCTTTGTAGTAAATTTTAGAATACAATTGGAGTTAATCTATTGGGCAACCACTCCACTAGTTGTTATTACGTTATTGATTTGTTCTTACCTATATACCTAGCCTAATAATAGGACCCACCGTAGTTTCTACTACAAGGTTCTGTTATAAATTTAGAACCTAGGGATAATACTAAGGATAGTAATAAAGATAAACGTTCTCCCCGCTAGTCCCCTAGTTATAGTAGTCTATCTAGTTCTTACCGCTCTAAGAAGAATATTGGTAAGAATGCTAATGCTTCCAGGGATAGAAGTGCTAATAATACTACTAGCAATAACATTAAGATAGAGGAGGAGGCTCCCGTTGCTACTTCTAGTATTTAAGTTATTATTTTATTCTTTCTTTCTTTTTATAGGATAGCTTTATATAGTGCCTCTCTGGTGCCTCTAGAATGCCCTAGTACTGGGAATTAACTTTATACTTTAGGGATACCTCTATTCTTATTTTTAGTAATAGTCTATATAAAAGCAGCATACCGCTATAATCTCCATATATAATAAACGGGTGGTATTCTTATAGGTGCTTTATAATTTCTTAAAATTTCTAAGTCTTCGCTCTGTGTCTTTTTAGTCCTCTTTATATTATTAACTCTACCATATATCTCCAGTGTTAGACCAGATACTCTCCTTTTATCCTTAGGGAACCCTTCTAAATCCCTAAAGCCCCTTCTTCTAGTACTACTACTTATTCCTAAACAGCGTCTTCTTTGGACAGCATCCTTAGTGGTTCTTATATAGATTCCTATAGCTTTCTCTTATAGGATTCTAAAATCCTTATTATAATAGTAAAACATTCCCGTTTCTAATGCCTATGCTTAACCTTATAGTTTTAATTTATAGGGTCTTCCCTATTGTCTTATTCGTGGCATATCTAGAACCATTACTAAATCCTAATTTATGGTCTTTAGGAAAGTTTTAATTGCTATATAGCATTCTGGCTGAAGGTGCTCCTTAGGTTCCTAACTATTATGCGCCTAGAAGTATCCTTCCTAATAAACCAAAAATTCGCGTTTCTTCTAACGCTATCTTTAGTCTAGAATATCTTCTATATTCCATTCTAGTTCCCCATTAATTTCGCTAGGTAGGGATAAATCTACACCATCTCTTCTCTAGTATAACTCTAATAAGGAAACATAAAATATAGAATATATTGGATATAATTTCGGCAATTCCAATTTATAAGCTTAATTTCCTTTAGTTTTCCTAACTATCTTAAAGGGTCCAAGCCACCTATAGTCCAGTTTCTTCTTAATACGTTTTATCTAGATGTTTTTTATAGATAGTAAAACTTCGTCTCCTATTTTAAATTCTTTAGGCATATATCCCTCGTTATAGTACCTTTTTTATATAGCCTGGGCGTCTAGTAAGTACTTTTTAAGTTCTTCTCTACAAATTCTTATTTACTTAATTCTCTTAAACGCCACCGGTGCCTCTCTTTTAGGAATAATATCCTTAACATTCTAGGGGTTATTTGCTTTTACCCCAAACAGTACTTTATAAGGGGTCATTTTTATACTGCTATAGATGCTTATATTATATATATATTACGCCAGAGCCAACTACAATAGCCAATTATCCTATTAATAATTAATATAGCAGTGGAGGTAGTGTTCTAACAACGCATTTAAACGCTCTATTTGCCCGTCTATTTGTGGGTAAAAGGCAGTACTTATCTTTTACCATATTTTTAATAAAAGATAGAATAAAGACCAAAATGCACTGTTAACTACGGTACCTCTATTAGATATAATTCCCCTTAGCGTGCTAAATAAGAGCTACCGCTCTAAAAACAGGTCTACCAGTTCTACTACCGTGATTGTTATTATAATAGCAAAATACCCTAAAAACTTTATATATCTGTTAATAATTACTAGAATAGTATTAGTAACCTCTCCCGTTCTTATTTTAGTAGGGGGTAAGCCTATTATAAAATCTATTATTAATTCTAATATTAGTCCTTGCGGAATAGGAAGCACTAATAACTCGCTATAGAGGCAATGCCTAGATATTTATACCCTTTAGTACGTATTACATTTTAATATATAGTCCTTAACTTCTTCAGACATTCTATCCTAAAAGTATTTCCTTTAAACGGCCTTAAGGATTCTATTAGCACTATAGTAACCCCTAAGAGGGTTATTATAGAAGACCTTTAGAATTTTGTCTTAAACCGCTTAGTCCTTTAGGACATATACAGCACCCTTAAAGTGTAATAGACCCTTTTAGTCTTGCTGCCATAGCTTTTTAGTAACTCCGGCCAAGTTAGTCTCCACTATATCTTTCCACCTCTCCCTAGCAACAAAGGCGTCCCTCTATTACGCCTAAAGAAGAAGATCTGGAAAGGTTTTATATAAATAATTTATTTCTATTTCGCCTGCCACCATTATGGACCCTAGGCGTGGTATAAGACGTTTTAAACTATTAGTACCAGCAGATTCTCTTACCATTATACAGTATACTACACTATGGATAGGTATCTTGCCTATCCCCTCTAGATCTAGAAACTTGTAGCTAATACGCCGTTAAGTTAAAGGTACTACGACACCTCTAGCACATCCTACAGAATTCTTGCTAATTCTAGGGTACGCTAACTTTATAACATCTGCTTAGTCTATAACCTGGTCCATAACTATATCCTATAGCTCTATTATTATAGTGCTTTACAGCTATATTGCTAGGACCTCTGCCCTACTGTGGAATTCTGTAGTTTTAGGGAAAGATTCTTCTTTCTTCCTAAGCAAATTTTGCAATATAGGAATTATTTCCCCTATACTATCCTGGATTCTCCCAGTTTTATAATCTAGACGTCTTAACAACCTATTAGCGGGATTTGTCTTTCCTAGGCAGTACGTAATTTTAAAGTTATACTATAATAGTGCCTCCGCCTATCTGGCTTATTAACCGCTTAATACCTTTATAGTTATAAAGTATTCTAGGTTATTATAGTCTGTAAGGACTTTAATAGGATAATTACTTCCTATATAATAATATCACTAGTGCTTTATTATTGTAACTATTACAAGCAGCTCCTAGTTATGCGTTATATAATGCTGCTCTGCAGAGGTTATTTTCCTTAACTAAAACGCCATAGGATGCTATTCTCCGTCTTTTAATTAAGATATAATTGCCCCTAGGGTGAAGCCGGATGTATCCATTTTAAAGTATATATATAGCCCCTAGCAGAAGTATATTAGGATAGGCACTAATATAAATAAATCCTTTAACTGGTCTATAGCCTACTTAGCAGCTTCCCTAAATATAAAGGGTCCTAACTTCTTGCTATCCTTAAATCCCTTTAGCAGATTAGTAATTAGGAGCATTACTTATAAGTAATAAATAATAAACCTTTAGTAGAAGTTTGCCGTGCCTATAAAAACCTATACTTCCCTAAATATTATGGGGTATGGCTATTCCCTAATAGCGTCTACCTAGCTTTTCTCTATTAATACTCCGTTAACGCTAACAATAAAGCCCAGAAAATTAATGCTAGTAATATAGAATAAGCATTTTTTTAGGTTTATATAGAGCTTGTATTCCCGTAGTCTTTCTAGTACTATTTACACATAGTATATATATACTTTATAGTTATTAGAGTAGACTATAATGTTATTAAGGTAGACTATATATATTATATCTAACAGGCCCAATAATGCCTTATTAATATAGGCCTGAAATATTACCGGTATATTAGTAAGCCTAAATGGCATTACTAGGTACTTAAAGTGGCCGTACTATATTTAGAACGCCGTTTTCCACTTATTGCCAGCTTTAATCCGGATTCAATGGTATATATCTTTTAGGTCCAATTTTGTAAATATCTTTATACCCAACAGCCTATTAATAAGCTCCCCTATTAAGGGTAGCAGGTAGTAATTCTTTATAGTAATCTTATTTAGCGCCTAATAGTTAACATAGAGGCAAAGGGTCTTATCCTTCTTAGTTATAAATATAATTAATACCCCTACCCAGTTTATAGACGGCCAAATCTATCCTCTCTAAAGATTGTCTATTATATACTAATAGAATACTGCCAGCTTATTTTCTAATAGGTTATATAGTGGTTTAAAAAGAGGTTCCTTGTCTCCTATATCTATCTTATACTCCACTAACATAGGGTTAGGCAAGGTGTACACAGCTTCCTTATTAGCAACATCCTTTAGGTCTATATATTTCTATAGAATCTCTAGTTCCTTAACTACGCATAGCTAGATATCTAAAAATAAATACTCCGCGTCCCCACTCTTGGGGTCAAGAGTAGCATACATAGCATATACCCACCCTTCTTCTTATATATAGCTTAAGAAAGTCTCTTAATCTTTAACTATAATACGCGGTTAAGACTTCTGGTATTAATATAAGGCGGAAGGCTAATTAATGTCTAGATTAACTTGGTAAAGCCATAGGTATCCTAAAATAAGGTTATACTCCTTAATTTCTATAGCGTAGAAGCACATCTCCTATATATCCTATAGACCATCACGGTCCTAGCTGGCCATAGAAAAAGTTTGTTCCCTATAGTACGGAATCCAGTAGCCTTTAATACTTTAAATGGTGCGCACCTATAAGCCACTAAGGTCCAAATCTAATTCTTTTACTAGTAATTAAGAAATAAACCCTATAGTTACGCCGCTGTCTATAAGGCAGTCTTATATTACCTATTTATTATTAACTTAAATAGAGACGGGAATAAATATGCGGTAGCTTACTCCCTCCTTCTTTTACTAGCCTAGTATAAGGGAGTGAAAATCCACTAGGCTCTCTCTTTTCCCAATTAAGCATCCTCTTGCTTTTTCTACTGGTAGAAGCGCTATATATGGCCTTTCTTGCCGTAGTAATAATAGCTGTATAACTCTTAGTTCTACGGTTTCTGCCTATTATTATTCTAGGGTTAACCAGCGTTGCTCTAGAGTTGTAAAGCCTACTTGCGTTATTCTTCTGTAGAGTAGTTAGGTCGGAATCTACCCCTTTTATTAAAGCTAGGTCTAGTTCTACGCTCTTTATTATTAGTGTCTCGTTCCTTTCGCTTCCCTAAATAGTCTCTTTTAGCGTTCTTAATCCAAGTAGCTTTAGAGATAAGCTTTTCTTAAGAGGTAGGAATTTCGCCCTTCTCCTATATAGCCTGTCAAATCTTAGGTTATAACTTAGCCAGTAGCTGGTAAAGTTATATAGCGTTATCCCATAGGTCTAAGTAGGGTATATTGTCTTCTAGTTCTTCTAAATAGTTTATAAACTAGACTACACTCTAGCCTTCTCGCTATTTGGCGTTATAGTATTGCTAGTTATAATCTATCCCTTAATTAGTAGGGTCTTAGATCTAATTAACTAACTAGAACTTAAGTTCGCTAAATTTAAGGGGTGTAATAAATTTCTTCTTATAGCATGTCTATAAACTCTTAATGGTACCACGCAGGAAGGTAGAAGCAATTAGTATCTAATTATACTTGTTTAAGTAACATTTTGGGTCCAGCCAAAACTTAGTTTTACATTAACGGATAAAACGATTGTAGTTCTAGAGACTATCACCATTATACTTATCAGGTTCCTTTATGCGGAATTTAGGTTTTTCTAACATTATAGCATAGTATAGTGTTACCCCTTTAAGTCCGCTTAGTGTCTAGGGTATCTATACTTCTCCCAATTGTCCTTGCAATTGTCCTTAGTAGTCTTAATATACTTATCTCAATTATATCTCCAACTCCTTTGTCTTTTATAGGGTCTCGCATAGCGACCGCTCTAATAACTCCCTAGCGGTAATCGTTCCTAAAGGTCTTAGAAGGTTAGACGGACTAGCCATAGCTTCCTAGTCTACTCCTTCATAAGTAGAGGGGATGCGCTCCTCTAGGGAGACTCTATCAGCCTTTCATAGTAAGGGCATCATTTTAGGGGGTAAAGAGGTATGGCCCATTATCATCAATTAATAGCCATACGTTCCTTCCGTAAAGGATTATAAGCGATTAGAATTGTAAGAGGCCAGTCTAACTGGAACATATAATTATCTAATTAACAGTATAGAATAAGAGTTTTAGGTAAGTAGAAGGTAAGTTAAAGGTAGAACAAGCTTTATGTATTAAAGGACAAATGCTTTCTAAACTCTTCTATTTAAAGACTAATCGCTAGTTCTTCTCTAGAGAAGAACCAGCTCCCTATATAATCCTTCTAAGACACTAGTAAAACCCTTTACCCCTTATCTGTCTAACCATGTTTCCTCTGGGACATTAGTAGGACATTAGTGAAACCTTCATCTATCTTATCTGATATGTACCTTTCAGGAGCGCCCATTACAATACATTTACTATATAACTTATGCTCTTTACTAAAGAGGCAATAGAAGGGCTTTATTAAATCAATAATACTCTATAAGTTGGCTATTTTCTTAGCCAGCTTATCTAGCTCCTTTATGTTAGTAGTATTTAGTAGAACGCTAGTAATCTTACTAAGCTTCTGTTAAGCCTAGGTATATAAGTCAAACTAGTCTCTAGCATTTGTAGGTAGCTAATCATTTTAAGGTTTAGAAGGTGGCTTAAATTCTGCTAATATATTTCTAGTGGTTTTATCTACACTAAATCCTAAAGCATTTGGCGGTCATATTGTTAGCATATTACTATTAGGTATAGGCATTAGTTTTCTTTTTAGAGGCATTATAGAAAAATTAAACCGGCTATCCTCCTAAGGGGATCGGTAAGGATTTAAATATAAGGTAAGGATATAGACAGGGAGCTTAATAATGGAACAATAGGGTATATTATATAACAGTGCAGTGTGGGGAATTGATGAGCAACTTAATTCTAAATCTATAGAAATCAAGTGAACTAAATACATGAAAGTAGACCCGGAACTCCGTAGTCTATAACTCAATATTTGACCGTATCCGAGACACACGAGGGTAGTGTCGATCGTGTCTCAGAGCCTCTCAGGCGACGATCTTGCATCTCAGCGCAGTGCTGGTGAACTGTTACACACCCCCCCAGATTTGACGGTGTAGTCAAAGCTGTAGAAAATAAAGGTAGAGAAATAGGGTGATATTTAAGAGTCTTTGTCGGATGACGTAGCAATTTAATGTCAAATATCCACCAAATTCAATTGCTTTATCCATGCCTCGTGCCTTTAACGGGGTAGGATCTTAGTAAGGCCGTCGGCAGGCATCTTGTCTATAGGGACCTATTGTACGTCAATCTTTTTGTCTTGGACTTCCTGTCTAAGCCAGTGCTAATAGACGTTGATATGTCATAGCTTGGTGTCAAGCTTTGGTGTATCCTGTCTTAAGAGTCGTATAGTCTGCATATTGTCGCATAGTAGGGTAAAATCGCGTTCTAAATTAAGACTAATTGCCTTAAAGAAACGCTGCCACCAGATAATCTTAACAGCAGCTATAGACAGGGAGAGAAGCTCCGCTTTAGTAGTTAAGCAAGTCACTAATCTTTATAGGGTTGCCTTTTAATTAATTAGTCCTCTAAATAGCATAAAAAGGTATCCTTAAGAGCTCCGTCTAGTCTCTTTATAGTCCGCAAATGCTGCGTTAGATGCTCCGTAAAAGGTAACGTCTTCTCCTTTAGGGTTTCTAAAGTAGACGTGTGCTCTAAATACTTCGCTAGAGTATTTAATAGCTATAGATTTTGTTCTAAGGCAATAGGCAATAGCTTGGTTTAATGCATTAAGGTGCTTTTAATTTGGATTAATAAGAAATTCTGCTAGCTTTAAATGCGTCTTTATAATATTAAGTCTTCTAAATACGGCAAGGTACGTAAGAGAACCAACCTGTTGCTAATAGGCTAGTATTCTTTAAGGGTTTATCTGCTAGTTAAACGGAATCAGTTCTTTAGCAGGAAGTAGTAACTTAGGAAATCTTCCTGGTTAAATATTAAATCGACTGGCTATCTTTTTAATATAGGAGTCTTGGCAGAGCTAGAGCTTTCTACTTACACAATCTTATTTAATTTGAATTCCTAGGAACCATTATAGGTCTCCTAGTGCACGGATCTCATATTAATATAGAAGTTTAGCTTTAAATTCTTTAAGTCTTTAAAGGTCCTTTTTAGCAAATAGAACGGCGATATTGTCTATATAAAAGAAGACAATAAGTCGTCTATTAGTATAAAGGCAGTTCGTACCTAAGATAGGCTTCAATCCGAATTTAGCCAGTGTACTAGTAAGCTCTTTATACCAAAGTAGTGGTAAGACTTTCAATCCGTATAGCGCCATAAGTAGCTTTAGGATATGTCCGTTTTGATTAAAGCCTTCTGGGCAGTAATAGTAGACTAGCTTATCTAGTCTTGCATTTATAAATGCGTTTACAGCGTTATACTATTAAATCTCCAAATCGAATGCGGCTGCTATAGCCATAAGGGCACAGAATATTCGAGCAGTTAGGGTTGCTGCATAGGTCTCTTCCTTGGTAATCTGTAGGTCTCCACGGACGCACAGTTAAGCTTTTAGCTTTTATAGGTAGCCGTCACTGTTAAACTTGTATTTAAAGACCCATTTTAGCAGAAGAATCTGGTCGTTGGTTGCTTCTTCTTTTAGGACAGTCTTAAATGTCCCTCGGCGTTTCAGGTCGTTATATTCTTTTTCCATTGCCTTTTAAAAGCTGGTAGTCAAAGGGTGCTTTCTTAGCTCTTTTAGATTCTTTAGTTCTAGTGGAAGATTATCTCAATACAGGGAGGATCTAGTTCGGTTAATGTCCTTTACTAGTCCTATGGCAAAGCCAGCGTAGTAACTAAATAAGGTAGGTATATTGGCTAGTACTGCTGCGTACGCTTAATGTCAAATTCGTTTGGAACCTTCTAGTAGGATAAGGTCGGCAAAAGGATCAGCCGAGACCTCGTTAGCTCATAGAGCTATATTTAACGGTTCTGGCAAACCTGGCTAGGTAGGAATTGCTTTAATTATATCTAGGATATCGTCTTGAAGTCCTCCTGGTGTGGTATTTGCTTCTAGTAAATCTGGAGATACCATTCTACTAGGAGTTGGTAGCTGTTCAATATCCTTTATAGGAAGCTCTGCTGAGTCGCTCAATATAGTCATTTAATCTGCATTTAAGGTAGGTCTATATAAGATAGATTTGTCCTTAGATTCGTCCTTATAGAGAGGCTCTAGTAGACTAATTGTCTAGATGGTGTCTTCTAATACTTCCCTAAGTAGGTAATCGATGTTTTAACCCTTGGGGTTATAGAACAAGGTCTCGTTAAATATAACATCTCTAATTTAAATAACTTTATAAAGGCTTGGAATCCAGATTTAATAGATATTTATTAAATTATAGCCGACTAGGTGTCTAATTAATGCATAAGGAGCTAGCTTGTCTCCCTTTCTAACTTATTTATTTAGCGTATAGGTCTTGCAACCATATTCGTGCATATAGGTAAGTAATAGCAGCTTGCCGTAGGCGACCTTATACGGAGTTTTCCACCCTAGCTGCTTATTTGGTGTTTAATTGAGTGCATAGCCAATAGTAAGGAAAGCCTCTAGTCCTAGAGACAGGGGTAAGGATGCTTCCAGCTACATAGACCTTAATCGTTCTATAAGGGTTTGTCCAGATCGTTCTGCTCCACCATTTTGTTCTTCGGTATACGGTGCTTAGCATTTAAAGGTAATGCCCTTATCTATACACCATACTTATAGGGTGTCTTCCGTTTATCCAAATGCTTAGGGGTCGTTCGGTTGCAATATGGAGGCCTCATATTCCAGTTCATAATCTGTTGATTCGGAGTGATTTTGTCTGCACAGCCTCAAAAATTTAATGTTCCTCTCACCGCTCGCAAAACGCCAGAATAG
>Ga0307507_10002145_pt1 | contig 42417 bp, 13 predicted proteins | sample 7_EM_MG_FD_207223 | JGI IMG/M metagenome (GOLD analysis project Ga0307507, IMG submission 207223) | Populus trichocarpa ectomycorrhiza microbial communities from riparian zone in the Pacific Northwest, United States - 7_EM | ecosystem: Host-associated > Plants > Roots > Unclassified | place... | reverse complement strand
CTTCCTAATTAGGCAGTTAGATTACCATCCGCCAGAAAACTCCCCATAGAGCCTTAAAAATACTAGAATATTTTATAGAATCTATCTAGGTGTTAAGTAGATACTAAGAATATTAGAAATTAAGGTTATTGAAGCTTCCGCTAAAGTATAAAGGAACGTACTTTACGGTCGCACAGTTTTTGGGCACCTCGGCCACCTGACCGTCCGACCGTGAAAAAACTCCGTTAACTTCTAAAGCAGTAGCTTCTAGGCCTTAATTTGCATAATTTTTATACTTAAATAATAGTTGGATAGATTCTATAAAATACTCTAGTATTTTTAAGGTTCTATGGGGAGTTTTCTGGCGGATGGTAATCTAACTGCCTAATTAGGAAGGTGCAATTGGCTATGTTAGCGACTTCCGTACTCATTGACCATTCAATTCCGAGACATCACAAAGCGCCATCCGGACATCCGGTATCTGTGAGAACAGAAAAACACACAGAATCATCGGTTCGTGTTATCAACGTAAACGAGGCTAAAGTAATACGCCTTTCAGTTTTGACATGGTGAATACACCTCGATTTCTCACCCCCCCATTCCATGCAACGATAGCGTCCTACCATCAAGTGATCCGTGCACTAGCAAAATAATAATTGGGCATCCCAACTTAATCCGATTGGTTCTGTTGGGCTGGATCTTATCTATAACCGTAGGACGAATTGTACTGACGGCACACGTCGAGGACTGGAGTAAACAAGACTGTGTGGAGTAAACAAGACTGTGTGTTGCAGCGGCAATCATTCTCATGCGGCTCCACACTCCTGAGTTCAATACACTGGTTTGATACTATTTAATTCGATTAATAGTCTCCTCTTCCTGCATTCCTAACACTGTGATTATTGAAATTAGGTTATTGGGGCTAAAACTCTGTGCATTGCTTATTTTCTATATAGGTGGTTGAAGAGATTTCAAGGAACTTCGACCGCCGGTCGAAGTTCTCTGATTGGTCAGATTCCTGCCAAGAGGTTCTCCCCAAGCCTCATCACGTGATATCGTTGCGGGCTTGTTTTCCAACAGTGATGGCATGGTTTCGAGACCCCCGAAATGTGAGGAGAGTCTGGAGATGCGTTAACATGAGACAATGAAACCTAGCGCAGCTACTCGCAATAACTTTATCGTTCTAGGATATGCTTCTCGTCATGCTTTAATATTCGAATTCGATTTGTAGTTTCCCTCAACCTCCACTCTATGCCCCTCCGTTGCGGTGGGCTCTCCTTATAACCCTAGATGGAGGGTGCTATGCTTGGAAATGCTGTCCATTTGAAAAATGACGCTTCGAAATTAATGGAAACCAGTATTCACGTGCACCAAATGTCGGATAAATATGCGGTAGTAGTTAAAGTGGCAAAATGATGAGCATAGGAATCACTGAGAGTTACGGCTTCCGGTTGACATGATTTATATCTATACGGCTCCTCAAATGCTCCCAATAATTTAAGACCCCTATCGATTTTCAGTTCCTATTAGTCGCGGCGATAAGCACATTCAGTGCATGTTAGAGTCTAAATCCTCTCTCGACTCTCCTTTCATTCCACATTTTATTCTCCGTCCTTTAATCATAGATAAAATATAGATAGGAACTATTCTAGTCCACTATTAGGAACTTACTAGGGTTTCTAGAGTTTTAAGACAGCCTATTACTATGGGGCGTTAATCTAATCTGGCAAAATTATACCAAGCATATTATTACAAAACTAAGGGGCCGTTCGGTTGCAACTTCATATCCAATATGGAGGCCCCATATTTAACCGATATGGAGCTCAAATCTGAATATGAGGCTGTCGTTCGGTAAATCTGACGACTTTTGAATATGGAGCTCCTCCATATTGGTAAGCGCGTCAAATTTGCAAGCTAAACTATATACGGTAGTTGAAATGAGGTTCTTGGCACCGTTTTAATATGCTGCCCTTAAGCCTCCGTTCCATATTCCATATTAATCTGAGCTCTTATATACGCGCCAAAGTAACGGCTTCTTGTGATATGGCGACTCCACACACCCTAACCGCGATACTGCTGTCGCATTTGCAAGCCTTATATAATAATAATAATATCTTAACCTTCGTAATCGTAATAAGCTTATTTTCGGGGCGTCGCGGGCGTCGCGGGCGTTACTGTAACTCTACTACGGCTCGTACGGGAGGTGGGCAAAGATGTAGGAAACGTCGATCGCAGAGAGGGTGTTGGCCGAGGAGGAGGCTCCATTGCTACACCAAAGTAGAGAGTCGCGATAGAGGCCTGGTGGCAGAGAGGTGCTCATTCGAATCGCTCACCAACGTCAATCACGGATTGTGCGAAGCCAAATCTGGAGCCTCATATGGAGGCTACCGAACGATCGACTCAATTACAGATTCAAATGGGCCGCGGTAGTAGCCGCCACTAATTACAAAACGGACGACACTAAAAGGCGCACGGATTGAACAAATATGATATGGAGCTGATTTGCAACCGAACGTACCCTTAATAGAAATACCAATACTGTTCTCTTTACTAGTGATATTAATACTATATCAACCTTAGTATCTTATACAACACCTAAACTTACTTCCTTAATCCATAAACATGCTTATCTTGCAGATAATAATAAACGTTATATAAAGAAGGGTTACTATTTCTGTAAATACCGCAAGCCTTTAGATCCTAAAGGGTATTATCCTTTAACGCGTAGCCTTAAACTACACCTTAAAAGGGAGCATAATATTAACTAGATAACAGCTAAGAATAAGTCTTGTATAATATTATAAGATTATACAAAGGATTTAGTTTAATAATTATGTAAAAGCCTTCTAGAAAAGGGGGGAATTAAGGGGCTTAAGGGTAAAGTTCTTTATTATATAGTAGAAAAAGACTTAATTAAACAAATGCTGGTTAATCTAATTATTGTATAACAGCTCCCTTTTTTATGCCTTAAATAGCCAGAATTTTATGCTTTTATTAAAGTACTTAATTAAGAGGCTAATTAACCTACTATTATCCTAATATATCACTTAATAATTACAGAATGGATTTAATATCATTATATTAATAATTAGGATATTATATAATAAGTACTTTAAAGGAATACCAAAAGCGAGATCCGACCCATACTGTCCTATAGGGGTTCCTTTCCGTCTTATCTTGTCCGTACGGTTAAGCTGAGAATGAGGATCTTGTCTGTTACTAATATAGCGGCGTTATGTTGTGGCTAGAGGGCGCTTTTAAATGCGTCGTCCTTAACGCCATTAGAACAGCAGAGTTTTCGCGGGTCTTAGCGCTTGTTAATAACATAAGGCAACTTATTAAGAACAGAGGAATGGTCTTAAAAACTACCCAACGTCTCTCTACCTAGGCGCTAACCTAGGGCCACAAGCCAGCGCTTGCATTTGCTGGTGGAAGCGATAGGAATCTAAGGAGACGATAGGGTACCTCTATACTTATTCCGCTCTGAGACTGTACCTACAGTAAGGGTATAGGAAGAATCTTAACACCGTTAACTACATTTAGTGACGTTAATCCTCCCTTTCTGCGCAGCGGCATTAACCTTTCTTTAGGTGGTAATGTTAATCTAAAACGGACCAAGAAAGAGCTAGGGGCACCCTTTTCTAGGCGGCGACGTTAATCCAAAACGGACTAAGAAAGAGCTAGGACGAACCTATATAGGCAGGCTGGAATAGACTTAGATGCAGGTATTGGTTAAAATAGGAGGATAATAAGTTTGGTTAGTAGGCGGCTAAGGGACAGTAGCTGCGCGGCGTTAAGTTATTATGGGCCTACGCCTATAAGACACGGTTGGCCTGTTGTTGTGAGAGCGTTATAGGTAACGCGAAGCAGCCAACGGCTGTGGGGCGTGGTATATAATGGCAGTAACAGACGATTTTAGGAACCTTACCCCTTTACTAGGCTCTAACTCCTAGTAAACCTGTCCTGGAGGAAGGATTAATACCTTATTAATAACACTGTCTGTATAGCCCGAAAGGATGGATGTGCGTGTTGGTCTATTTAGGCAGGGGTAGGCTGTAAGGATAGGCTTATGGAGCAAATTAGGTATATATAGGTAGGAGCTGGCTTTGTCCACCAGCTACTGCGTTAACTGTGGCAAGGAACTGGGCAAGCAGTTCAGGCAAACTTGCTGTGTATAGTAGTTTTATAATGTATATATATTCTGGCCGGCCAACTATAATATATAGATCCAGTATTTGGGCCATTGGAGAAACTAAAAAGGGCCCCCCTAAATCACTCCTTAAACTACTCTAAAAGGTCTAAACAGCCTGCCTCTGGAGTATAACAGGCGGGTATAAGCGAACGGCCACAGCACTGCTTGAGAAGGAAGCCAATATTCCCCCCCTATAACTATATATTAAAGCCGCTGCAATGCAAAGGGCGCAAAGTAAACGCAACTCTAATGTTATAAAGTATATTAAGACACGCCTAAATAAACTATAGAGGGACCCTAGGGCGCCTTATAGGAGAACAAACCAACAACCCTAAAGTAGGGAAGAGATATTGGAGAAACAGGTAAAGAAAGCAGAAAAAAAATAGTACTGCGTTAGGGCCCAGGCCTATATAGAGGAGAAAGGGAGATATGTAAGAGGCTAGTAAAGACAATAGTAAAAAAGAGAAAGGAGCTAAAGTAAAGTATAAAAGAATGCCAGGAAACCATCTTCTGTAATATAATACTAGTTGGACCAATGTTAGAGAGGCGTATAGGAGTTAAAGGTATAGAGGTTAACTTAAGCAAGAGAAACCTAAGCCGTGGTATAGTTAACGCCATAGGGGGTAAACACTTAAGAGCTCTAAGAAGGCCTAATAAAGGTAGAAAATATAATAGCAACACTCTTAAGAATAGGGATAATAGGACTAAAAGATTGGCTCTACTAGGTAGATATCCTAGTAGGTAGCCCAAGATGTGAATATAGCTGGCTAAAACAGACACCAAAATATATAATACTATTATGCGCCCTATATACTAACTAAGAAGCTATGCTCTTAGTAGCTAGCATAGAGAACTATAACACACTACTCTTAATATAAAAAGGTCTTAAGGCAGTTACCCAGTGGCTTATTAGCTAAAATATACTAGACCAGTTTTAGATTGCAAAGGAAATAGTAATAGAAGGCAAAGGGGCGAGCAATAGGCGCCCCCTAATAACTCTATAGTAGTAGAGTAAAGTTTGCAATACTAGCGCGTCCGTAGGCTTATTACGGTAGCAGTGGTTCCTAAGGAGGTTAAAAAGTAAGGTAGTAGAGCACTATAGGTAACTTATAGGCACCTTATAGGCGAGTCCCAAAAGGCGAGGAGACGGATTATAGGGTTTTCTTAAAAGAGTTTTCTCCCTATATGTATATAAGGAGTAGTCCGCGTGGGCCCAATAGGGATCCGAATTGGACGTTAAGCAATAAATAATAATAATAAGTACTTTAATCTATAAAGATATTTATTTATCTTATAGTTAATATCTAGATGTGTTCCAATTATATTCTTCTTCTTAGTATCTATGCTAGCCCTCTTAATATTAATAATCACTATTATAATATCTTAATTGGCCTTTGTACGGTATAGAGTTAAAGTAGTAAGAATTAATGGGAAGCACTTTAACCTATTCTTAAGTTATATAGTATTTAAACAAAGATTAGAGTACTTATTAGCAATAATGCAGGATTAAATAATGTTCTATATTGTATGATATCCAAATAGCTTATCCTTATATATAAGATTTCCTAAAATATGTTATACTAAAGAATTTATCACTAGGGATACGTTATTAATCTAATTATTTAAGCTTTCTTCTTTTCCTTAAAGAAGGATTAGAAGCTTATAGAGTTGTATAATTAAGAAGATAAAGCAGAGTAGGGAGGAGATAAAGAAGAAGACAATAATAATAAGGAGGAAGAGAATAAAGAAGATAAAGATATTATATAATAGCCAGCTCCTATAAAGACACTATAAGGAAGAGGAAAGGGGAAAAGAAAAACGCAAGAAGTTAAGCTAGAAAGTATTATATAACAAGCAAATTAATTAATAATAATAATTCATTGCTTAACGTCCGATTCGGATCCCTATTAGGCCCACGCGGACTACTCCTTATATACATGTGGGGAGAAAACTCTATATAAGAAAACCCCGTGATCCATCTCCCCGCCTTTTGGGACTCGCCTGCATAGCGCCTGCGAGGCGCCTGCGAGTTACCTATGGTGCTCTACTACCTTACTTTTTTGACCTCCTTGGGAACTACTGCTGCCGTAACAAACCTACGGACGCGCTAGTATCGCGAGCTTAACTCTACTACTTATAGAGTCATTAGGGGAAGCAAATTAATTAATAAAGGCAGCTTAATTAGCTAAACAAGGTTAAAATATATAAGCAATTTTAGGCCTATTAGGAAAGCTTTATAACCTTATTATTTATATTTATTCCTCTGCAAATTATATAATATAGTTTATAAGTAAAGCTAGACGTATAATTCCTCTTAATAATTGTATAAGATAAAATAGCTAGTGGAAGATAATATTAGTAGCTTTTAATCCTAAAATTAGGACTAAATTAAGCCTCTATATTAAGGAATATTAAAAAAATATTCCTAAAAAAGATCTCTTATTAATAGAGGATTAGATATAGCTTTATATAATATATAACTTCCTTAAAGCCTTCTATAATGCAACCCTTTTTATTAAAGGGAGTTGTCTAATACTTAAAAGAGTTCTAAAATTAATTGCTATTCTTAAACGTATTATTTAGAAATTATAGGTATATTATACAATACCCTATTTTTCTCTTTTACTAATAATCTTAAAATAAATCTAAGGATAAGTTTATCCTTTTAGGGGTTATATAAGCCTTAGCAAAGTTTAAGAAGTATTAAAAGAAGCTTACTAAGTCTCTATATTATCTAGCCGCATAAGTTCTAAACCCTAAGGCTTATATAACATTTATAAGGAATTAACAGGGTAATCTTACTCTTAAAGGAAAGCGGCAACTCTATATTATACAAAAGCTTTAGGAGAGATTTCTTTATAAGGCACTACTATTAGATCCTAAGCTATTATATAACACCTAAAGAGGAAGAGAAGATATTCCTAAAGAAGAGCTCTCTGAGTTTAAAAAGGCTTATTATAATATGCTTTAAGAGGCTACAGAAGCAGATAAAGTTGATAAGTTTAAGGCATATATCTATAAAAAGGCAATATTACTTCCAAAGAGTTGTATAAAGGCTATTAACTAGTAATATCTTCTAGCTTAGCGTATCCGCTTTCCACAGCTCTTATAACTAGTCATTAAGGTTCTCTTAATACCTGGAATAAGTAATAAGCCAGAAAGGGTATTTTTAGGTGCTTAATATTAAGTTTTATGGGATTATATAAAGACTAGTATAAAAATACTTAAGGCAGTAGAATGCTTAAAGGATTAGGTAGCTAAGGAGATTCTAAGTATTCTGCTTTAGATTCTATATCATATAAAGTAGAAATCTATTTTTCTATCTCTTTAGCTTGCTTTAAGAGCCTAAAATTGGCTCCTATAGTAGCTGTTATAAAGTAAGCATATACGACGATAATATATAATAAAGTAGATATTGTTAAGCTACGTATATAAACTGCGTAGTAAAGTTAAGACATTATATAAAGAAAGAAGGTAAGAAAATATAAAGAAGGGGTATATATTGTTGCTTGTTGCTAGGTTAATAAGTGCGCGGGGTGGAAGTTGTGGATATTTTGGATATTACGGATATTGCAAGCGGATATCGTAAATATTGCAAATATTGCGGATATTGTAGTATCGTAATCGGTCTTTAAATGCTAAGTCGGTGGAAACAGGTAGACGTGTATAAGGTGTTATGGGGGTGTCCTATAATGGTGGCGCAAAATACTGTAGTATTGGAGGTATTGACCGGGGTGCAGCTGAGCAAGGTTATGGAAAAGTTGGGTCTTACAGCTTGGGGGGGTCACGGAAAAACTCGGGGGGGTTATAAAGTTAAATGGGGTTACAACCTTTCTGACCTTGCTTAGCTTCTAACCCCGCTCAGTTTCTGCATATGCGGCGTATATATAAAATTTTTTTTTTTTTTAAATCGCAGTATTTGATAAATCGTGAATATTGTAGAACGCGTGGATTGTATATGCGGGGTATATACATCCCACTAGCTACTGAGGCGAGCTAAGTTATTAAAATATGGCCCGTGTATATGTGTCGCATATCCACAACAACAGCGGTCGTACTAGAACTTCTCTATAACACCACAGCATACGCCATGAGTATGTACTACATAGCCTATGTATAAGCGCTGTATATGCTAATATCTGGCTAGGGTAATATTAACATCTTAATTTTGCTCTAGCATACGCTCTGCCTACGCTTACTATGAGCAATCTTACAATCGCAGACTTTAATAATACGTAGGTGGCCGGTGCCACTAACCCTAGCGCCTTTGGGTACCACTATGGTGAGTATATGCTTTATATATGCCTAGAAGAAGCATATACTAATAGAAGTATATAGGCCTGATCCCTAACCCTAACCCCAACTGGGTGACACTAGGTTAGTTATAGAGAACGCGTATATAAGGCATATGCTTATAGTAGACAAAGCACGCGCCGTAGCAGCTATAGTAGGTGGAAGGCGTACGTAAATCTAGAGCTGTATACCCATAGTATATGCTAACCTTATGCAGCCCCAGCTGTGACGGTCCAGGACAACGCGAGTAGGTGCCAGAAAGGCTCCATACAAAAAATATATATATACTAAGCGTAAACCAGATCTACCTAACCCTACCTCTGTCCTGTCTGCTATTAACTCCATAGTGTAGGTCGCATATCTATACCTTATATATAGTATATGCTGACAACAAACATAGCTGCGATATTGCAGTGAATGGCACGCAGATATGCGGCTGGGTCTTTACGGCCTAGCCAAGCGTATATTCCGTATATACACAGTATCTGCGTCTTCTACTAATATAGTTACAGTACCACCGCTATGTCCGCAACGAGCACAGCGGTGCCCGTAAGTATTACTATATAGTTTAGCGGAGGTATATGCTTACTATATACAGTAACCAACCCTCCTACCACTAATATGTTGGCTGCGGAGTTAATTATAGGGGAGAAGTATATACCCAGTATATGCTACGCATATACAACGCTAATATAATGTAGCGCTCTAAAGCGTTTCGTTCTCTTTGGTGGCTGGCGGGATGCTAGATACCTGTATAAGCCCGGGTAGGTTATGCACATACAATATATATGTAGTACTAACACTGCATATAGCCGTGGCCCTTTGGGGTTAAGAATTTCGGAGTATATAGACGCCTGCACTCTGTTCGCGTATGCTTACCCTATACCTAGCATATATCTAGCCTAAGCTAACCAAATGCAGTGCCTAGGACCAGGGGTTTGCTACCTAATTTAATAGGCAATTCTATTGTGAGGTAAGTGCATTAGTTTCGCTTCTGTATATGCGCGCCATACCCTAATATATCTATCTATCTATCTATTTATCTATATACTTATTCCCCCTAAGTTTGATTTCAGACCTAAGGGTACTTGTAGGCCTAAGGGTAGCGTGTGGGAGGAATAAGTACGGCTACTACTAGGGCTACTGCCTGATTTGGAAACAAACGCTTGTCTCTATATGTAGGAAACTGGTAAAGTCCGACTTTATATAGGCCCCATACATGCATTACTAAAACTATTACTTGGTTATATTGCTAGCTTATACGCGTATATACTTTGTATATGCAAACCTATAATGTCTTCTACTAACCATAGGTTAACACGTGCTTATACTAGACGTATGCTAATAAGAAAGAAATAGCGCGTTAGCCTATTTACCCCCTCCACCAGCTTAAAACGTAGGGTTAGTATTTCACCTATATATATTTAGCATACGCTAACCATGTGCATAGCGCGGCCTGACCCCACTGGGTAACCGCGAGGAGTTCCCCTTGCCGTCCACCCGCCACCAAAGGAGTAAGCTTGCCTTGCATATTCCCTGTATATGCACAGCTAATGTTTAGCACTAGCGAGCAGAAAGACAACAGGCTATTATAGCAGAGGTAAGAGCTCTGGTAAGTTTGGGTCCTTCTATTACATACATTATACTTATGCTCTGTATAAGCTATGGGCGGAACTCGCTACTTAACCCGCTATACTTACCTAAGTATTAAACTATAAGTCCCAGCATATACTGGGCCTGCACGCTATATGCGCAGCGTACAGTACGCATTATCGGAGTTTTGGTTAGGTTTGTTTAGTGGATAGGCTAGGTATATGCCTAATATAGGGTATAGGGCGGAAGGCCTACATTAATTAATTCTTTATTTATTATGGAACTCTACATAATACTTTCTATGTATATACCGTGCATATGCGCCCTATATGCTAATACTATGTTCCTGCGCCCACTTCTTAAGCTCTGCTAGTTCTTTTGCTCTATTATATACGTCTTTAGCTTGTTTTAATTCGTTAATTTATTACTCTATATTTTCTATATATAGTGTATATGCCTCCTTTTCTAGCTCCTTTATAGATAGGTAAGACCTATGCCTCTTGCCCACAGTCCGGGGTGTTTGACTTTGTAATAGTGGTGGTGGCATCTTTACTGTATATGCGGTGGATACGCGCGACATATCCGATACTAATGCAATATTATTATCTACTGTACTTATCTATAAGATAATCTGGCTACTAGATATAGTAGGCCTAGGGGTATTAAATAGGTTCTGAAAATTCCAAGAAAGATTAAGCCTAGGATTTCTGGCTCACCGCTTAGCTGATTTTTACTACTTCTGCGCTGCTTAAGCTTAGTATATACTTTGTATATGCAGTATATATACATACATTGTTTCTGTAGCTGTACTGCTATCCGCTTTAAGTTACTATGATTTTTCTATATATTATCTATTCCCGTTTCTTTATATAGAGTTTAAGCCTATACTAAAATATTAGAATATGCAGTGCATATACAGAGCGTATACCTTTACCGGAGTACTGTGGTAAGCACGTATAATTTTTGACCAGTAAAGTTATTATCTTAAAAGTGACTACTTTTACTAAGTCTAGTATACTTCCGTGCATATACCCACTACTTATAAAGGACCTTTAACTTTTTCTTTATAAGCCTGGCTAGTATCCATGTTTTCTTCTTATTGTTTATCTAAGACGTAAGCTCCGGATATAGTGTGTATATACTTTGTATACGCACTATTAGTTTCTGCTCTGTCTCCGCTTCCTATATCTGCTCTATAATATATCTTGCTTTATGAGTTGGAAAGCACTTTACAAAGTTTTGTTTAATGTGTACTAGGCAGAATATAAGTATGTACTAAAGGTGTTCATCCCATTTATGGGATAAGTTAATTGTATGTAGGTAATCTCCAAAGCCTATATATTATAAGCATATACAGAGTATATATAGAGCATATATAAAGCGTATATAGAACATATACTCACTGCCAGCTTATTTCTTATACATATTAACTGTAGCAGTGCGAAGTCCAGTTCCGTGGATATGTGTAAATTGTATAGATAATTGAGCAGTATTACCTAAAACCTTAAATACTAGCTGAAATATCTTTGTGTACGCAGTATGTGTTTCTAGGTTAAGAAAGGCGTATACCTAAACCTTAATTCCTGTTGTAAGTGTTTAGCTTATGCATAGCATATACGTGGCATAGGGTATATATATATTTGGAATTCTTGTCCCATCCTATAATTAAGAATATATTTGTTTTGCCTTAAACCATCTTAAATGATAGGTCTATTTCGATATATGTTACGCGTTGGAATGCCTTAGCTTGCGCATATATATAGCATATAATAAGGAAATGCTTGTTGTTAAAGTTATAAATTGCCCAAATCCATTGCTCAGTGTTCTCTTTATATTGATTAATAGAGAACTTATATAGTACACCTGCTACACTTAGCCTCTGTATATACTTAGCGTATGTTTAACCTATACTTACCTATATATACCGTCCCCTCTAGGAACTGTAGTAGCCTTTCCTTTTAAATTAAAGCAGTAATTCGATCCTCAATATTAAGACTGCTATATACCGCACGTAGTATCTATGTCCTATACTTCTTACATAAAATATAGTACTGCGGCGATAGGATAAATCAACCTATAGAATAGTAAGTAGTTTTATTCGCATATACTATATATATACGGAGTATATGTGTAGTAAGGCTTAGGACATCTACCTACTTTATTGCTTTAACTATATTATTAGCAAGGTCAACTGGTAGCTTTATTGGATATAGTGGATAATATATATAAGAATTCCGTGTAATAAGGCAAATATAAGGATACTATGCCATATTAACAGGAATATAGCAATCTAACTATGCACTATATATTCGGCCCACTACCCTACCTTAGCCTTGCGGGTGGTTAAATCCTATGTAGACTTAGCATATGCATAGTGTATACACGACGTATATATTATATACCACAATATTTTCGCTTTAACGTTGTATGTCTAATATAGGTACATTCTCGTTTAACTTCCTGAACTCTATGTTTAACAAGTAAATAAAGGTATTAAATATCTACCTAGGTAGTTGTTGATGATAAAGGCCAGGCAGTATACTAGGGTTTAGTATTACTGCTGCTAGAACAACTAATAAACTCTACCTATATATAATAAGTATATATCGCGCATATGCGGACTATATGCGGGCTATATACGTACTTTATGCCGAAAAAACATTGTTAGTCTGCTTTCACTATATACACGTTCTTGTGTACTAGGGTGGATATACTGCCGCCATGATTATAGAACACCGTGGTAGTAGCTATATATTATAAGTATATGCCTAACATATATAGATAATGCTTACCTCTCTATGCTTTGTTTAAGCTTTTTATTAATCTCTACTGCCTAGTATAGACGACTACTACGCTTTTAGAAATTGTTAATTAATTTGGGCTTAACCCTATTATATGCCAAGTATATGCTTAGTATATCCTTATGGGCGTACTCGTAGTGTCTAATGCCGCTGCATTTAAATGCTTGATGAAATGCTTTTCTATTCTTTTGATTATTGTTTTCTCTAAGAAGCTGTAGTTGTGTAATCTTAGGGTTACTAGTTTGATGGAATGAGAATTAAATCTGCTAGATGTATAAGTATAGCATATATTCTGCATATGTATTGCTTACCTTTAATATATACCGATTAATAACCTCGCGTACTATTTTTTTATCTGCATCTATAGACAGCAGAGGTGTTGCTTTATAGATAAAGTATACAATTCCTTCTTTTCTGGTTGCTGGATATTCTGGCATTATAATATAGTCTATTGCCCCTTAGACAATAACTTGATGCTTACTGTTAGAGCTAATAAGTGCTCTATAGTCTTAGAGTGTGCCCTGGCTATTTTAAGCATATATATAGCATATGCATGAAGTCGTATATAGTGTTACCTTGGAGAGACCTATATAAAATGGAAGCCGCTGTTGCGTACTATCTTGGCCCTCGCCCTTCTTGCCCTCCTCGTTCTTCTTATTTTTCTTATTCTCCTTATTCTCCTCATCTTCAATACTCTCCCTGCCGATTATATTATTTTGAGAACTATTGTCTTTGTGTTTAATGTTAGGTACGCTCTGGAATACCTGCGTATACTTAGTATATGCGTAGCATATAGTTGTCCATACTGACTAGTAGGCCGTTTAACCATCCTGCTATGCTCTTATTTGCCTTAGTATAGTTTTCACTTATTATTAGTGTAGCGAGATACGTGTAAATTTACGTATATATATGTGTATGTCTGAGTGCCTGTGTGCGTATGCGTAGCATATGCCCTAGATATTTTGGTTTGTATAGTTGCTTAAGTTAAATATAGCTACCAATGCGCGTTCTATATGGCTAAAAGTGTAACCCCGCCGACCTTTTTCCGGCGCTCCATTGGTGACCCCGTTTAGCTTTCGCCGACCCTATCAGTGACCCCGTTTAACTTTTCCGTGACCCCTGCGAGCTGCACCCCCGAAAAGTTAAATGGGGTCACCGATGGGGGTCGGCAAAAGCTAAACGGGGTCACCGATGGAGCTATTGGAAAAACTTTTACCCATAACTACTGTTAGAATTAAGCGAGAGATGCTAACTAAGCTCTAGACACGTCGCGAGAGCGTTATCTCAGTCCTAGACGATCAGCCAATTATAAGCTGCTTATATAACAGATTAATTATCTTATGTTATTGTCGTCTGGTATATGGTTTGGAAATTTGTTAGTCCCTCGCGCCGATTTGTATATAATTCTTATATAAACTCGCGCGCTATACTAAATTTTTAGCCATCAATTAACAATGAACTAACGCCTTTATAAACAATCAGCCAACGTTATGTTCTAGAGCTTTATAAGGCGATTCTAACGCTGCCAAAATTATTGCGAACGGCCTGGTGGTTACCGCTACGTTTCGCCTTAAATTTCGCCTTAAATATTACCGCCATAATAGTAAATATTTAGCTAGAGCTATTAACCATTACTAATCCTTAATATTTGACCTCCTATATTAATATTTATAGTAGATAAACACCTAAATAGCTAATATATTGCATCTAGATTAATTCTGTGCCTTATTACCTGCTTTATTGCTCCTCCGCTACCTATACTACCTAAATATTAACCTACAAACCTCCTACCGACTCTATGTTTACCAATAAGCTATATAGCGCCGTTTGGTATAAAGAAACGCTTAAAGGCCTTAATAAGGAAGCTAAAAGTTGGATATGCGCCTAGTACAATACCCAACTGTCCTCATACTGCTAGCGAGGTAGTGGATAATACTATTAGTGCAGTAAACGTCTTTAAAAAGCAACGCACTGATAATAAGGCGTCTTAATTACTGGTAGTAGATGGCGAAGCTCTTTAGTTACTACGGATAGATCTATAAACATCTTAACTCTCTACCAGCTTGGCTAGCTAGGATATACCTCAACTCTCTACTAGCTTGGCCAGTTAGGATATACTAAAGATGCGGGTAGCTAGGGCTTAGAGAAAAATCTAAGATAAGAAGAAGCCTAATACAATAACTTAAGCACGAGATAACGCAATTTAGGGTACTATATTACTGCTATACGGCGACGAATTCTATGCAAAAAATGAGTAGGTAACTTGTATTTGGAGGCTGATCTATAATCGCATTAATGTTATCCTTATTACATAAACCGGCTTTGGTAAAAGCCTTATTATACAAGTAATTTTAATCCTTTGTAAAAATACTATATGGCTAATATTTCTTCCTCTAAACGAGATTGTAAAAGAGCAAGTTTAAAAGGTTAATCAGATTAGTGGTAATACGCTACTCCTTAACGCTAACGTTAAGGATATAGATAAAGCGCTTAAGAATGCAAGAGCCGGCCTATATATCTATATCTTTATTAGTCCTAAGCTTGCTAGTACACCATCTTTCTAAGATCTGCTTAAAGACCCCAAGTTTAAGAAGTAATTGGCCTTGGTTACTATCAACGAAGCTTATCTTATTATATAATAGGGCAAGAAGTTTCGCCCCAAGTATGCGCAGCTATACTATGTGCACAATCTAATTGGAAGCTTGGTTCCGTGGTTTGCCTATTCTGCAACTTTTAATCTGGAAACGTTAGAAATGGTAAAGAAGTCCTTAGGCTTTAATAATACCAATATACACCTTAAGTAGACTTCTATTTCCCGTAGAGAGCTTGTCTTTCGTCTTAGCTAGATACTAAAAGATACAATTGCTAAATACACCTTACTCCGCTTTCTTTTTGATAAGGCTATTGATCCTCTAACTATTAAAATATATATTGATCCTGCCGTCTTTTAGGGAGGGAGCCGCTTAGCTACTCCGCATAAGATTCTAAAGACTATTATATTCTTTAACACTAGAGTCCAAGCTATAGAGGCGTATAGAAGCATGTCTAAGTACCTATAGCAGCTATATCCAGCTTAATATACTGAGAATATTACCCGCTTAATTATGGCCGTATTCTATCAAACAACCTTATTATTTAGTAAGAAGTTAATACTAGATAAGTTTAGGAAACTGGTAGAATCTTCTAAGATTTAAATTATTTTTGCTATAGAGGCTATTGGGATTGGTATTAATCTTCCAGACGTCCGTAGAGTGGTTATATATATAATACTAGCGCCTAAATAACATTTCTCTTTTCTTCTATAGCGTGGTGGTCGAGCTGGTCGCGATAGTAGAAGGGCTGAAGTAATCTTTCTATTTGAACACTAGTGCTTTAGTAAACGAGACCTACTCCCATAGCTAAAGCCAAAGGCAGTACACCGTTTAAATTCTCGCCAACAGTAACAGTCTTGCGCACCATTATCCTACCCTTCCCCTACCTCTCAGCTATTACCATTACGCGGATTCTAATTACTGTCAGTTAATTCTGTAAACTCGGATAACTTATTAGCTAGTGACACCATCTAGTTAAAGCGGGGAGGTAAAAAGGAAGACAAGCAGAAGCGTATAGAGATAAGAGATAAGTTTTTCCAGCTATATAACGATCACGAGTATATTAAGGAAACACTATATAAGTATTTCGCCGAGCCTAACGCTTTGATTGCTGCTAATACCGATAAAGACTCCTGCTGTAGTCACTGCAATAACTCCCTTTAGTTAAGAACGCCCGAACGTGAAATATATAATAAGAAGGGGGCAAATCTAGATGCCAAAAAGAATTATATCCTTAAGAGACTTTAGACGTGGGCTTAGATATCAGCAGTACCTACAGCTATTAGTAGATCTGCTCTATTTCCAACACATTACACTATTGCCGTTCTATATACTATGCTATATTAAATAGCATGTCAATTCCACCTAATTACTACACGCGAACACCTTAACAACTATATAAATAAATGGGAGCACGTAGATCTGCTATCTAAAAGTCTATAGCAGGAGCTGCGTGCGGCTGGTCTTAAATATGATTATATACTACACCCTTCTTTATAGGGCGTAGATGCGATATTTAGGATTTCTGGTGTTAATCCAACGCTGAGCCAGAGTTAAACTTTATCAATTAACTCCCTGTTTAATGCTGCTATATCTACCGCTACTACCAGTTAGGCTGTATTAGTTGCTACTGTATCCGCTATATAACCGCGACTCTCTTTAAGCCTACCCCCGCGCTAGTCTCCTCTATGTAATACTCAGGTGCTATTGCCTGTAAGATATAGCCCATTAAGCTTACGAAGCCTAAATATGCAATGCATCCAGAACACACTAGATATAAGGAAGAGAAAGAGGTTTTAGTTATTATTGCGGTTATAAAGGAAAGGTAAGTTATTGCTATTCTAATAATATTTTTGCACCCTATATGTTCCGCTAAGCCCCATTACTAATAAGCTGTTTAATATATATATAGTGGTATATAGGGAGCTTTGGCTTTATAACCAGATTAATATTACCGCCATTATAAGCAGTATGGAAGGGTAAAGCCTAACGCTAAAAGATAATACTTAATCGAGCATTGTAAATAAAAGAATGGAATGACTTAAGTTATACTAGAGAAGTCGTTAATCAATAGAGGGTAGAGGAGAAGTTGTATTAAAGTAAGGTAAGGTTAAAACCTAAGCTCATTTTAAAATATATATAACCCTAAGTCTTATACACGTAATAAGAAAACAAACTAAAATAACTAAGGGGCATTTAACACTACTACATTACCTCCCTACCTAAAAACGTTGTCCCCTAACGTTTCCTTGCATCTCCTAAAGTAGGTAATAGATGCCCTAAAAAAGAAGACACCCTAACGCCTAATACTCCTCTAACTTATCTAAAGCTGCCTATACTCCCTCCTTAATTATCGCCTCCGCTTCTTCTATATTATCCTTATCTACTACACCTTCTACTTTAAGTTCTGCACTCCTATTATCCTACGTATTAACATCTCTAGCTTAGAGGTTTAAAGACACTCTTTCTTAGACAGCATATATTTCTGCTTGCACTTTCTTCCACAAAGGAGATTGTAGAATACTGGAGTTAATTACCTACTCTCCTAAAGCAGCACCCCTTTCCAAAATTAGTAAAGGCGTTGGGCGGTGTAATGCTGCTAGTTTATTAGTGTCTTCCAAGGTACTAATAACTGTTGATAATTATTTAGGGGCAGTATCCTGGAGGCTATCTCCCTTAGGCTTACTTAGATCCTTTAGTTCACGGTTAATCTCCATAGGCACTACTTTATTATTAAAGATATTAGGACTAAGGTTTAGAGCAGTAGTCCTAGTGTCTTAAGGCGTAATAGCCCCATCCTCGCCTTTAGTGTAGCCTTTAGAACCATGCTTAGTTAACAAAGAAGCGCTAAAAGTTATACCCTTGTTTTCTGGATCTAAACTTAGGTCTTTAAGGTATTCTAAGTTATCTACGGGACGCCCATGGCCTTGTTCCTTTACTAAAAAGTAAGACTTCGCCCTAAATACCTCTTATTCAAATTCCTTAAGCTCTTTAAAACTGTTACGAACAGCCTTAGTAATACGCGCCCTATGTCTTTCCCAAAATGCTTCGTATTTATTATTTAAGGTAGGATCTAGGATTATCCGCTGTTCTACCCTTACTTAAGGATTATCCCATAAAAGTCTTCCAACTAAAGCATTTAAAAGGGCACTCTTTGCCTATAGTTATATATAGGCCGGGAATTTATATAGAGGAATACCAGTAATAGGTTCGCCAGTAGGAGTTAATACCAGGGGAAGACCAGTTAGATTTATCTATATAACCTCCTACTAGCTCTTAAGCCTAGGGATTTCTAATTTCCTAGTATTTGGCAGGATTGCGATTAAGTCTAGAGTAACAATTAAGCGGCTTAATGTTGCTTAAGATGCTCCTTGTGCAATAGTAGCTTTTTTAAACCATACTTCTCCAGTTTTTAATATAATAGGCATCTAGTTAAGCTTAAACTTCTTAGCATTAGCCTTAGTCTAGGCCGTCTCCATATTCTTAATATACCCCTTACTATTAAGTTCTCCGCGCTCTTAAAGCAAATCTACCTATTCTAGTATGTACTAATGTATTCTAGGTAGGAGTTCTATATAAGACTAACTTCCCTCCTTAACTAAGGAAACATAAAAATGAAGCCAGCTGTCTCTAGAATTTGGCCCTCCTTCGCGTACCTAGAGAAGATTAATTTCCAAGTTCCGTTTTTTAGGAAGATGGCCATTAAGAAACTAGAGCGTATAGCTTAGATATGCAATAAAACGAGTAGCATTATTAGTGCGTAAAGCCATGGTGTGTCTATAGTGCTCTAGATCCATGCAAACCACCTATTATAGTAAGGAATGATATATAGTCTAGAGGATACCATCTTTCTCTTCCCTAGTAGTCTTTCGTAAATGGTACACGTATATATTAAACTCTTTCTTAAAAATGCCTAGAATTCCAATATCTTCCTACTATTTAAATAAATTGGCGTGGTAGATTCCGAGTAGGTCCTATTTAAGTTCCCCTTTTAAGCCTAATACAAGCTTTCTTAATCCCATATGGTCTACTGGATAATTGCTAGGCTATACAGCAGAATAAGCGTAAATTCTAAGGTTATTGTTTGCATGCTCTAGGTAACTATTCTTTTTAAACTAGAAATAGGAGCTTTTAGCTATCTAGAGAATGTTAACAGTATTATAGTTCTTAGAGACTAAGTGGATTCATAAATATAAATTAGTAGAAGAAACGCTGGCATCTAATCCTAATAACCCTACTATTTTCTAAAGATGTATTTGGTATAACGCGCGGACTTCTATTCCATTTCCCTGCTAGGCCGCAATAAATTAGTGCAAGATAGAAAAGATACCATCTTCTAGCTCTTTCTTGGAATTAAGGGCCTTAATTAATTTAGCTAGCGTTCTAGAATAACACAAGCATTTTATTTTCTACTTTAGCTGTACTTTCCCAACGATCACCTCTTCTTTAGTAATTATTGTCGCTTTTCCCTTCCGCCTGTTAGCTCTACCAGAAGCTAGAGATTCTACAGGTCCTATCTTTAGCTTCTTTTTTAGGGATTTCTTGGAAGCTTTCCCAGCCCTACGTTTCTATAGGGAGCTGGCGATAAGGTCGTCCTCTAAAGACGTAGATTTATTAGATTCGGAGTCTTCTCCTTGCGCTTTAGGTATCTTACCTCCAAACAGAAACGAGCTACGCAGTATCCTTGCGTTTAAGCCTTTAACCTCCTTAAAAGGTAACAGTAGAGGTGCCGGAGTAACTGGCTCTGGTGCAGATTTCTCTTTAGTTTTAATAGTTAAGGCTAGCACCAAAAGCTTATGGCCCCAGCTTAGATAATAAACAAGCTTTTATTTTTTAATTAACTCCTTATTAACTACCAATCTAAATTTATAGGCGGTGAGAAAGTCTAAGGGTGTTAGGTATAGGGTCCTTAAGATCCTAGCCTTTAAGAGTTCTAGGCGGCTTAGTATTGCATTATTAATTATTTCTAACGCATCCTTCTTAGAGATCTAACTTCTTTTTACCTAATTAATAAAGATATGGATGCTTTTTAGTGCGTAATATATGTAAAAGAGCTTATAGGGACCTTCCAAAAGTTCCTTTCCCCACTCCTTTTTAATTATATTTCGCACCACCTTAATCTTATTAATCTTATAGGTAATCTTAGAGAGCTTTCTAATATCCGCAAAGGCATTTTCCTAATCTTTGTTTCCTAAATTTCCCTTAAGCTTATTATTCTTCTTAATCTCAACCATCGCATTTTTTACAGCTTTAACTACATTATGCTCCTAGTTTATAATAGCCTGTATTAAACCATAATAGATGTTTACGCATTAATTAACTAGGTGGCTTTAGGCGGCCCTAAGGATAACCTCTATTATTTACGCCTTTTCTTAATATGCGAGGGCCATTGACTAGATGGTAGGAGGTAGAGGCGTAGGAGGCAAAAGCATGGGAGGTAGAGGCGGCGGCTTTCCTTTTAAGCGGAGTTCCATAGTTCCAGACTTTTTTACAGTGATATTTCGTGTGCGCAACGGGCGTATAGGTGGTATTTCAAGATAAGAGTCACAACAGTGTCTTCTTAATATGAGAGAAAAGTAAACAGGCGCATATAACTAAATAAGACAAGATAATAAGAAATTAAAAAAAAGGCCTTATAGTATTTTCCAGAAAAAGGTAAATTAAAAAAGACTGTTATATAAATTGTTAACATATTAAGGAACTTTAACCAGCGGTTAAAGTTATCTAATTAGTTAGATTTCCCTTGCCAAGACTTTTCCATGATAATAATATTAGTTAGTACTAAAATTTTTAAAAGAGTAACCAAGAATTAAACAATGCTTGACTTTAACCTCTAATATGCTTAACTAGGGTTTCTTAAAGTAAGTAGCTCTTCTCTTAACTTAAAAGGAAATAAAAATGCTAAATTAAAAATTGCAGAGCGTAAAAATATAAAATACTTATAAGAGATAGTTACTGGTAATAAGGATAAAAGGAAGAAGACTACGCATAAAGTTATTCTCTATAAGAGCAGTTGTTAAGACTAAGGATTTAGAACTAGCTTTAAAGAAGTGAACTCTTTTTTTAATTACTTATAGCAGTAAGGTAAGGTAGGAGTGTGGTAGAAGACTTAGTCTCTAAGAGTGTTAGCCATTGTAGTGCCGAGTGTTCCCTAGATGAGCCTTACTTGCAGTTGCTTTACGCGTTCATTATGGAGATAAAGAGAAGAAAGAGAAAGAGTTGCTGCTTGTAGTAGTAGGTGTCCTAAGTAACAGCTTACCTACAAAAGGATCTTCATAGAAGACCGTCTCTTAGTAGAGCTATAATCCTTAAGACGTAATAAGATTATAATATAATTAGAAGGGAGGAACGTATATAAAGAATAGGTAGAACTAACTGTAACTATAACGTGATCTCGGTTAATTACCGTTTATAAAGGCTTCCTCTCTCACTTCTTTCCTTCTTAATTAGGCTTGGCTTGCACAATCCTTATACTAACGGAGCAGTACAGCGCCGTACTAGTATAGCAGGAAACTGGCTGTTTGTCTTTTAGGAAGCTTAAAGGAACTCTTTTAATAAGTAGTAGCAATTAAGTTGCTTAAACAAGAGGGTAGGAGGAATTTTATAGATAAGAACTCGGCTAATTCTTCCTAGAGATTACCTTTTCTCTGCCTACGCTATAGCCTCCTTCTTAGGTGCCTTTTCTTCTGTGGGGACCTCTTCTATATTATATTACTTTTATTTATACGGCCTTCTGGTCTAACTTCCTTAAGATCTTATATAAGGAACTATTTTAACCTATTCCCATATAGAGTGCCTCTTATTTTAGTACTATTAAGTTTATAGAACCCTTTTTCTAATACTATTTTAATCCGGAAGGGACCCTACTATTTTAACTGTAGCTTTTACTATCGCGATATATCTTTTGCCTTCTTTGCATCCTATACTAGCACAAGCCCTCCAGACTTAAGCTTACCCTTATAGGCATTTTTTATTGGCTAGACAATAGCGGCGTACTCTCTCCTAAGCTTCTTCGTTATTTATCTCTTGTTGCTTAAACTATTTCATTTTTAGAATAATTAACTCTTCTATTATCTTCACCTTATTCTACAGGAGTATATACCATATAGAAAGGCAGAGCTTAATTAGGGGTATATGTTCTTGTCTACAGAGCATTCAAGCCTATATTATTCCTATTATTGCCTTAACCGTTATTTAGTTAGCCTAAAGCACTTTTATTAGATTCTGTACCTAGTCGCCTCCATACTTCGCTAACGCTGCTACTAGAGGCTAATGTCCTTTCTTAACTAGGCCTTGTCCTTGTGGATAGTAGGCTAATACAACTACTTAATAAATCCTATATGTTTTTATAAGAATAGTAACCATATCCTTATTCTCTGGTCCTTTGTTAATAGAGAGTTGTCTAAACACTCCCTATCTCAGATAACCTCTTCCCACAGAAATTTCGCTACTACTTTAGATGTTGTATTTGTTAGAGCTCTTGCCTCTAGCTAGCCTAAAAGGTACTCTCTAGCTACCACCAGATACTGCATTCCCGATTTGGCCTTTGGCGTATAGACAATATCTATTAAAGCCTATTCCTAAAGGGCAGCTATTTAAGTTAGTTATAAGGCTTCCTCCTCTCGCTTAGGTGAATTCTTCTAGCACTTAGGACATTCTTCTATATATTTCTTAACTGTTTCGTAGAGTCCGGGCCACCAATATTATAGTGACACCTTTATGTACGTTCCTTCCTTCCTATGGTATCCATTCTCATTATATATCTATTGCACTACTTCCTTCTAGTATTCCTCGCCATCTACTCTTCGCAATGGTATATTCTTCTAAATAGGAGTCGCTCCTCAATCTTAAATTTAACTGCCTTGCGTTTAAAGCCTTTAAACTCTTTTATGTTCATTTCTTAAGGTCTTTAGAGCGTTAATAACCATTATATAATCTTCTGGTATTCTTTAGAGTACATATTATCAAGCAGGCTGACATTTAGATCCTTATTTCGCAGCACTGTCTAGTTTATTGCATATGCGATACGCCTAAGTTCCAAATCTATAAAGTCTTCTAGGTCCTCCTCAGGCTTATCTTTTAGCTCTCCTTCTTGCGTGGGTTGCTGGGATAAGCTATTTACTACACTATTCTTCTTTCTAGGTGTATATCACACATTAAAGTCCTATAACTAAATCCACGCTAACTAATAAGTTATTAGTAATCCAGGCAGATCTATTACTAACCTATTAAACTGGGATACCAGGGTATTAACATCTGTTTTAACTGTAAATCGTACTCCATATAGCCAGACTTATATTAGTATAAAAGGCTAAATAATATACTACACACTAACCCCCGCGCAGTATACTGGGTATAAGCCGCCGGGGCCAGCTCGCCGTATAGACCATTTATCATACGGGCGTGAGCCCCTTACAATAGTAAGACTTTAGGCTATTCCATAAAGCCTAGCCCTAATAACTAAACTATCCAGCGGCGGCGTTAATGGTAGTAGCATTTATTAAGTTGAGTTAATGCTACGCAGGGGACGGGAGGCCAGCAGTAGCAGCAGTAGGAGTTGGCGCAGGGCCAGAGAGAGGAGTAATAGTAGTAGTGGTAGTAGTAGCAGTGGCTCTAGAAGCATAATTAACAGTAAAACGCCAGTATTAATATAATATAATATACCTAAGCCTACTAGCAGGCCCGCCGCGTTTAAGATTCTCCTCGTCTAAGAAGGAATATCCCACATGTCTCTAGAGCTGGCTACTTGGTAAGAGCGCAAGGGGCGAGACAAGCGGCCAGACAATGCCGGCGCAGAGGATAGTGGTTGCAGAGGCTGTTACAGAGGCCGCTGTAGAGGTAGTGGAGGAAGTGGTAGAAGCTATAGTAGAAGCTAAGGAAGAGGAGTAAATTTAAGAATCTTATTAAGAATATTATTGAAGTTGAACTGAGTATCTGATATTTTAATAAGCTTGTAGGTAAAGCTGTAGGTTAATTAGATCTAGCTACTTTTTAAAAGGGAAGGTAATATATAGACACTAATCTAATTATAGCAGCGAATAATAGAGAGCTAGTGTGGAAGGGCAAAGCCTAATACTAAAAGATAATACTTAACTAAGCATTATAAGAGGAATAGGACTAGATAAGTTATACTAAGGAGGTAGAAGAATAACTAGAGGGTAAGTTGGAATCTTTTTAGGATAAGGTTGAAGCCTAGGTTCCTTCTATAATATATATAACCCTAAGCCCCCCGCATGTGATAAGAAATGAACCAAAATAACCAAAAAGCATTCTATACCACTATATTACTACCCCTACCTAAAACGTTGTCCCCTAACGTTTCTTTACAGACCCCATTTGGTAGATAAGGAACGCTTAAGGATAGAAAAAAAAATAACCTAACACCTAGTGCTCCTTTAACTCCTCTAAAGCTGCCTACACCCATTCCTCAATTATTGCCTCTATTTTCGTCTATATTATCTACGCCTTCCGCCTTAAGCTCTATATTTATATTATCCTATGTATTAACGATACCAACCTAGAGTTTCAAAGACACCTTTTTACGGACAGCATTTATTTCTGCTTGTATTGTCTTCCACGCAGGAGGTTAGAGAACACTGGAATTAATCATCTATTCTTCTAAAGCAGTACCCTTTTTTGAAATTGGTAAAGGCGTTAGGCGGTGTAATACTGCTGCCTTATTAGTATTCTCCAGAGCATTAACAAATGCCGGTGAATGTTTAGAAGCAGTATTTTAGAAGCCATTTTCTTTAAGCTTACTTATATCCTTTGGCTCCCGGTTGATTTCTATAGGCGCTACCTTATTATTAAAGATATTAGGACTAAGGTTTAGCGCAGCAGTCCTAGCGCCCTAAGGCGTAACAGCCCTAGCCTTGCCTTTAGAATAGCCTTTAGAACCATGATCGGTTAGTGGGGGAGCGCTAGAAGTTATATTAGTTAGGTTATTTTCGTATTCTAGATCCGAAACCAAGTCTTTAGGATATTCTAGGTTATCTGCAGGACGCTTATGCCCTTGTTCTTTTGCTAAAAAGTAAGACTTTACTCTAAATACCTTCTGCTTAAATTCCTCTAGCTCTCTAAAGCTCTTACAAATAGCCTCAGCAATATGAGTCCTGTGTCTTTCCCGAAATACTTTATATTTATTATTTAATAAAGGATCTAGGATTAACTGTTGCTTTCTTCTTACTTGAGGGTCGTCCTATAAAAGTCTCCTAACTAAAGCATTTAAAAGAGCGCTCTTTGCCTGCAGCTGTATATAGGCCGGAAACTTATATGGAGGAGCATTAGAAATAGGTTCGCTAGTAGGGGTTAAAATTAGGGGAAAAGCGTCTAGTTCTTATACTCACTTCTACGCCCGCGTCTGTCGTGACGGTAGTTCGGTTATTAATTTCTCTGCTTATGCCACAGCCCTCTCTTTAAGTGCTTCTTCTTCTATAAAGACTTCTTCTATATTATAGTTGCTTTTATTTATACGGTCTTCTGGTCTAATCCCCTTAGGATCTTATACACAAAACCGTTTTAACTAATTCCCATATAGGGTGCCTCCTATTTTAGTGCTATTAAGGTTTTTAATTTTATAGAACCCTTTTTCTAACAACCTTTTAATCCGGAAGGGGCCCTGCCATTTTGGCTACAGCTTTTGCTATCGCGATATATCCTTTACCTTCTTCGCATTCTATACTAGCACAAGCTCTCTAGGCTTAAGCTTACTTTTACGGGTATTCTTTGTCTTATTAAAATATTCTTTATTGGCTAGATAATAGCGGCGCACCCTCTTCTAAGCTTCTTTATTGTTTATTTCTTATTGTTTAAACTATTTTATTCTTAAAACGATTAGTTCCTCTATTATCCTTACCTTATTCCACAGAAGCGTCTACTATATAGGGAGGCAAAGGTTAATTGGGAGCACCTATTCTTGTCCACAAAGCATTTACGCTGGCGTTATTCCTATTGTCCCCTTAACCGTTGTTCAGTCAGCCTAAAGCGCTTTTATTAGATTCTGCACCTAGTCGCCTCCATACTTCGCTAACGCTACTATTAGAGGTTAATGTTCTCTCTTAATTAGGCCTTGTCCTTGTGGATAGTAGGCTAATATAACCACTTAATGAATTCTATATGCTTCTGTAAGAGTAGTTACTACATCCTTATTCTCCAGTCCTCTATTAATAGAGAGTTGTCTAAATACCCCTTATCTATAGATAACCTCTTCCCATAGGAATTTTGCTACCGCTTTGGATATTATATTTGTTAAAGCTCTTGCTTCCAGCTAGCCTAAAAGGTACTCTTTAGCTACTACTAGATACTACTTCCCTAATTTGGCTGTTGGCATATATATAATATCCATTAAGACCTATTCCTAAAGGGCGGCTGTCTAGGTTGGATATAAGGCCTCCTCCTCTCGCCTAGGTGAGTACTTCTGGCACTTAAAATACTCTCTTATATATTTCTTAACCATTTTATAGAGTCTGGGCCACCAATATTGTGCTAATACCTTTATAACGTTCCTTCCTTCCCTTAGTGCCCGTTCTTATTATATATCTCTTACACTACTTTCTTCTAGTATTCCTTACCATCTACTACTCTTCGCAATGGTATATTCTTGCTTATTTATCTAAACAGGAGCTGATTCTTAATCTTAAATTTAATTACCTTACGCTTAAAGCTTTTAAACTCCTTTGCGGTCATTTCTTAAGGTCTTTAGAGTGTTTAATAGCTATCGCGCAATCTTCTAGTATTCTTTAGAGTATATGTTATTAAGTAGGCTAACGTTTAGATCTTCGTTTCGCAGTATTATTAAATTTATCGCATATATAATACACCCAAGCTCCTAATCTATGAAGTCTTCCAGGTCTTCCTTAGGCTTATCCTTTAGTTCTCCTTCTTACACGGGTCGCTAAGACAAACTATCTACTGCGCTATTCTTCTTTCTAGGTATATATTATATATTAAAATCCTATAGCTAAATCCACGCTAACTAATAAGTCATTAGCGATCCTAGTAGATCTATTACTGACCTATTAAGCTGGGCCACTAGGGTATTAGCATATACTTTAACTGTAAATTGCGCTCTATATAGCCAGACTCGAAACTTCTTAATTATATAAAGTAGAGCTCTACACCTAAGCTTTTTAGAGTTGTACTTCCGTTCTCCCTTTAACCATATTCCGCTCTTAAACCTATACGGGTGGCATCTATCTTCTTTATTAAGTTGGTTTAACGTTGCTCCCTATCTAGTACCGCTTAAGTCTACCATTAATATAATTTCTCCTGCCCTAGGCGAATAGTCAATTTAGATTAGCGCTGGCGCTATAGTAATAGCTGTCTTTAAAGTTACTATTGCTTATAACTGCTCTGGTCCCCAGTAAAACACTATACCTTCCCTAAGTAACCAAAACAGAGGCTCCGCCGTAATAGAAAAGTTAAATAGTTATATATTAATTAGTGTTATACCTTATAAGCAGATAGTTAACTCACTGATTAAATAGAACACTAGAACTAGATAGGAAGTCCACAAGATTAGGTATTAAGTGCAGCTCTATTAAGTAAGGTATTAATTGGTGTTGTCTTAGGCTCATCTGCGTCAATATCGTTAAGGCCTTCTACCATAGTAATACGCCCTTGCAGCTTTGCATTAAAGCCATTAATAAGCGAGTCGTAATAAGCTGGTTGCTTTAGGATTCTTTGCTTTTTAGCTCTAGAAGGTTCTAATTGTAATAAGGTTAATTTAGAAGGTAGCTTTATAGGCTGTCCTTCCTTTAAACCCCTAGAGAGCCTCCGAGTTCCAATATCAACAATATCCTTGCAGCTAAGGTAACTCTTTCGTCCGCTAGGCCGCCTTGTAATAGTAGTTAACAGCTTAAGCGCAAGATGATATACATCAGTAGCTGCGTCAGCTAGTGTGTAATATATGCTGTTAAACTGGCTAAACGTGTCCTCTATAGCATACCGCAGCTCTAGGCAGTAACTAGTGGTAAGTAATACTTAAGTAAATAACTTAGTCACATCTAAACTAGTTTGCCGTTGGCCTTGAAGAAGAAGCTTAAGAATAAGATTGTAATGTTTATTAAGTCAATCTATCTTAAACTAACTATCTTGCTGGCCTCTACAATTAACCAATATACTAGCAAGTAATAATCTTTGGAGGACTTAATCTATGGCTTTAGTTGCGAGTAATCTAGTAAGGTATAAAGCCAACTATATATATTAACTCTTTGCACTACCAGCAAAGAGAAAACAGCAGCAAATAATTACCCGTTTAATAAACCTAATATCAGCGTGCTTAATAGCAAACTTTAATATAAGGTAGACCTCCATATCTTGTATAAATTAAACATAGTTTTGGAACACCTTATTAACTAGTTTATCACCATAGGACTATTAGCTGGGCGAGAAGAACTCCTCTTAAATGCGCTGTAAGGTAGTAAGGAATCTTACTCTTACTGCTGCCATTTTATTACCTCTTCTAATATCTTGTCTGGTAATCCAATTATTAACCCCCTTATTACCCTAGTCTTTAATATTTTAAGGAAGAAGACTAAGGAAGCAGGCAGTAATTTAGGCGTTAAAGGACTTAATTGCGACCTCCTCTTTATAATGGAACGGCGTCCTATAACCCTAATGCGCGCCAAAGTGGACCTTGCTGTAATCCAACAATTTAAAGCAGTTGGATGGTCCGTAGTAAATATTGTATATTATATCTATATAGTTAGTTCGCCAATGGAACAATCTAGCCACAGGAAGAAACCATTTTAACCGTTTATAGTAACGCTTTTTAAGATAGCGCTCTTGCTATATAGATTAGAGGAGGCCTATGGTTTTCTAATCGCCATTAATTAAGACTAATTTACCATTGTTAAAGGATCCATCCTTATACCCTAGCTGGCCCTCTTAAAACCCGTATTTGCTATTATCGCCACTAAATATATTCCTAAGAACACCATACGTGCCCTCTAGAGTGCCCTTATTCTCTAGAATTGGACCTAATACAAAGTAGCGTAGCTTTTGTAGAGGGAGACGATCTATAATAGGCATACTAGGCCAAAAGTCTGCGGCAATATTAAGCTCTTTAACTTTTGGTATTGTATACGCAATGGCCTTAGTAATCTAATATAACTGGCACTGTTCCGTGTAGCTATCTGCCTGGTTGCCAGGATGATTAAAGATCACGCTATAAGTAAGCTATTCTGTAGGTTTAAGCATAGAAGTGCGAAGACCGTTATACAGAAACTCGGGGTTAAGTATAAGCTTAAAAGTAGTAGCAAAGAGGTACTTATTGGTGTTTAATATAGTCTTATGTTAAACCCTTTTATTCCAGTTAAAGTTATTATATACAACCGTTAGCTAGTTCCGGTTCTTTAAAGCAGTTGCCTTAATTATACACTACAAGAAAGTTACCATTTATTACACTAGTAATGGCTAAGACGCCTTAAGTACGCAATCTACAGCTAAGATACCTTAACTATGCCCTCCGCTCGTAGTAACAGAGGCATCTTATCTAAACCCTTAAGTATGGAAGCATATACCCTGCCAACTTCCTCCAGTTCCTTTCGTATTTTGGCAAGACCGGTATATAATATTGTAACTCCTAACTTATAAAGAAGCGCAATACACCTTTGTTTAACACCTATATTGTGTAAATAAACCCTCAAAGCAGCATAGAACCGGTAGCTAGCTTAAGGGGCTTGTACATTTGCTAGAATTGCGCATACTATAAAAAGCTTATTATAGTAAGGCGTAATATCGCGAGAATTGGCATATAGCCTTTACTGAACTAAAGCTATAAGGAAGCTCTATAGCGTTAGAGCAAGGCGCTGTATATTGGCAGTAATTGTATTAAGCTTAAGCTTTTTAACTAGTTCTTTAGCGTCAAATCGTCTAAGCCTACTAGGAATAATAACTCCGTTCTCTTCTCTTGGGCGCATAAGATCCTCCAACTCTTGCTCTATCTGCTTATATAGAGGTTCTTAATAGAGCCTTCCTAGCTGGCGATCACTATACACTATAAGCCGTTCCTTAACTTCTGGCTCTTTAAATATTGCCTTCTATAGCCTATTTACACATCGCTCTGGTGTATTGTAATTAGAAGGGCCGGAAGCGGTTATATAATGCTTAATAAAAGTTGCAATGCCCTAGTGGTGCTTATGTAGCTGTTCCAATATTAAATTAACTCTTTTGCGTTCTAAATAAAAGACTCATGGTTCTTAATTGTTATTTAAGGCTGGCTTATTGGTTTGGGTACTCTGGCTGCGGTAGGAAGAGGGTGGCGGTGGTTATAGGAGAGGTGCGGCTGCTACAACTCGGGGGCATTAGGTGTGACGACAAGATAACAAATTGGAATTAGGTAAATTAGGTAACGTAGTCTTCTTCACTAGGTTTAATTTAGTAATTCTAGCCATTAGGAATAGCTTAGGGAGCTATAGAAGTTAAGACAATTTGGCTTAAAGTAGGTGTATATAGGCCTAAATACCCCGCGAGGGACTAATAAAAATCCGAACCGTGTACTAGACCTTTTAACGAAGTTACCTCAGCAAGCTTAGACGCGATTCTATTGGTCCAGATTTTCAATCGGTCCGCACGCTAACTAACTACGTTTGTGCGAAACCACCAGAATTATGTCTAAGCGTATTCCATAACAGTTCTTAGTAAATTCACGGATATCCGCGTTGTAGAGGATGCGGATATTAGAATAACTTAACACTAATATTTTATATTATTTCCTAAAGTTAATTGATTATATAACAGAACCTAGGCTTTTAGAATATATTATTTTTATCACTTAGGTATTTTTAGGTCTTATAATCAATTTCATTAAAAAAAAAACGCGTTATTAGCAATTCTGTGACCATATATAACTTTATTAAACGCTAGCTAATATATATAAAACCCACATAGATCTATAATAACCACCTTAGAGAACCCATTATAGCCTAGCGGGTATATGGTGTCCGTGTTATAGTATATAACACCCACTAAAACCTTATCGCGCGTTAACCACCAAGTTATGGATATCTAGGCAAATCTACTATATACCAGCACTAAAACCCGCTAGGTGGAGAGGAAGGAAGTTAAATAAGGTACTAGAACAGCCGCGGCAGCATTAGGTGTTAGATAATTAGACTTAGAGGAGTTATAGAACGGACCAGGAGCGACAGCTATAGGACCTTTAAGATTAGCTTCTTATGCTTCGCGGAGAGAGTAAGGCCTAGCAACTAAGCAAGGTTAATAAGGCTATTGCTTTTTTATATCCATATTACGGACGTGCGGAGCAGCTTAAAGCCCTTAGGTGGCTGCTATTTAAGAAAAAAGATATAATATTTATTGCAAAAACCTTATTTAGTAAGAGTATAATAATGCAAGCAATGCCATGTCTCCTTTGGGCCTTAGTAGTAATTATTATCTTACCACTTAATGCGATTGGCATAGAGTAGAAGGTAAAGATTAAGGAGCTTTCTAGAATAAGGCCAGTTTATATATACGCCAAGATAATATCCATACGTCTTTTATAGGAAATCCGCATTAGAGTATACACCTATATTTTAATATCGCTAGAGCTGTTAGTTGGTAAAAGGTTCTATAAGACTTTTACCAACCCTACCTTTTGTGCGCATATTGGCTTAGTAGTGATTAATAAGGTGCACCTTATGGCTAATTAGGGGGGTTTGTTCCGGAATTTATATACACAGCTATAGAAAATACGGTCGTTATTGGGGCAGAAGCCTTGGTTTACTTATACTACAATACTTAATAATATAATGTTTAAGATTATTTAAGAGTTGGCAGGCTTTTAAAATAATATTAATATAGTGCGGACATTAATTAACCGGCTAGATCTATTAATTATTAGAGAATACGTTAAGTAAGGAACTAAGAAGTCCTTTAAGAGCTTATACTTTGTTATAGACCGCGCGTATACCGCTATATCTACTAAGTAGAGAATCCAATACACGCCAACTCCCTACTGGATCCTAAAGATAATTATCTTTCCTAATTTAAAGGACCTAATATTACTAGGTAGGGACTTAATTTATTTATAGTTAGTATATTATGGGTACCAGGAAGCGTAGGCTAGAAGAGCTATTTAGCTTTATTATACATTATTAGCTATTGCGGATAAAGACAGACTATATAAGGAGTTTAGAAAGCCTAACCTAGAAATCTATATTCTGCTCTTCTTTAACACGCTTGCCTACGGCGCTAATATTCCTAATATTGACTATATCGCGTAGTATTGCATGCATAAAGACAAGTGCATTAACATAATATGGCAACGGCTTAGACGCGGTGCTCGTGGTAGTAGTTAAAAAGGTAAGGCGATATTTCTAATTAAGGATTAGTATAAAGGTCTATATAAGGATATTACTAGGCCAGCTAAAAATCGCAGTTATACTAGTAGAGCCTTCTAATCTTAGCCAAGTTAACTTAGCCGCGAATATCGTGTTAAGCAATAGGTGCTATAAGAGGACGGGGCTACTAATTTTACTAGCGATATATCTTTAAGAGTGTCTATATGCAGTAATGCTAATTCTAATTCATCTGTATTTAATATAGGGCAAGAGCTTAGTCTGGGTAGAACATCCGTAGTTCTACCTATGGATATTCTACTAAAGAAGCCAGCGTAGCGCCTAAAGACTAAAGCTAAGAAAAGAGCAGCTCTCTCCTATTATATATATACTCTTATAAATAAGGAAAAGGGCTGCTTATAAAAGATTATATTAGAAAACTATAAGGAATAGTCTCCGTCCACTAGTAGCTAGGGTTGTTGCTTTAACTATAATCCTACTTTACGGGCTTTTAAAGAGTTTGATATCTATAAGCCGCATATAAAGGGGATTTCAAGGAAGATGTAATAAAAGGCCTTTACTATAAGCATAAAAAACTGGTTCTATAACTAGATAGAGAAGAAATATTAGCACACTATTTAGAATCTAACCTTAAGCTACATTATATCTAATAAACAAATTACTACCCTCTGCAGCTGCGCCTAGTATATAACCAGCTATAAGGCGCTTAAGAAAAACCTACCTAATTAGAATTATAATTAGCTTAGTAATAATCTAGATAAGTTTATTGCCTTTATTTAAGCGGAGGTAGAAAAGGCAAATTAGGCAAAGAGCTAGCTATTAGCGTTAGTAAGCAAATTAAAAAATAGTGTAGAGTGGATATTACTACAGTCTAAGGTAGCGGAGAGGCGTATAATATTGGCAGCTTAATATCCACAAATATAAGTAGCCTAGCTACCTCAATTAATATCCGCCGAAAATTTGTATATAGGGCTCCCGATACTATTACCTTCTTAGCCTATATCTAGTAGGAACGCGCAGCTGGCCAGCTTAAACTCTAGCTAGTAGAACACCTTTAGGCCAAGTATACTAATACCCTATAACGGATATTAGTCCTAGCAACGCGACGGTTAGGTCTAGTTTTTAATATAAGGTGGATATTTAGGATCCTAAAATTAGGCTAGGTATTAACAGCCCTAGGGCAATAATCAGCGTTAGTTATTATTAGGTATTAAGTATTAGCCTCTTAGATATTAGGGTCTATACTATAATAATAAACATTAACTCCCTATAGCTCCTAGATATCCAAGTCTATACTATAGCATTAGAAACCAGTCTCTAGGGTAGGCTAGGTATTATAGCTTATAAGGTAGCTCCGCATCTTAACCTTTAGAACAATCCGGATATTAGAGCTTATAGCGTAGTATTAGGTCTCAGCCCTTAGAGTAATCTGGATATTAGAGCTTATAGCGCAGCATTAAATCTAAATCCTTAGGGTAGTCTGAGTATTAGAGCTCATAGTGTAATACTAAGTCTTAACTTTTAGATAAGCCTAAGGTTTAATATTTGTAATATAGTACTAGATCTTCAATTACAAAAAATTCCAAAGTTTAAGATCTGTACCGTAGCACCAGTTCCCAGGTAGTAGGAAATTCGGAAATTTAGAATTTATAACATAGTATTAGATCTCCGCTCCTAGAGAATCCTAAGGCTTAGGATTTAAGTTGTAATACTAAATCTCCGCTCCTAGGAAACTCTAAGGCTTAGGGTTTATAGGCTAATACTTAATCTCCGCCCTCTAAACTAGGCGTAGTTTAGAATTTGCGTGCTAATACTTAATCCCTACCTTTTAAATTGGGTGCGGCTTAGAACCTATAGCCTAGTACTTAATCTCCGCCCTCGGTTTTAGATATAACGCAGCTTTAGCAGGTTAATATTTAATATTCCTTAGCGTTCCACTTGTTTATTAACTTAACTAAGACTAGGGTAGAGCTCTAATTAATATCTAAGTACTAAGTATTGATCTCTATATGCGTATTTAAAAAGTCTATTAGATTTTTATTTAGAGAGATATTAAGGTTTATACTAAAAGCTCCTAAAACCCGTAGAACCTATATTATATTAGTTATTTAGTTTAAGTGTCTTATAATCCTCTTAACTAGATATTATTTGTTCTTCTTAGGCTACTATACCTCAAGCCTCTTAACTAATATTAGATCCGCCTCACAGTAGGAGAAAATAAAAGAATATATCTACGCACTTTAAAAGTAAGAAATCCGCTTACTAAGTAAACTTAATATCCGCTTATAACCCTTCTCCAGCACCTTAATTAAGCGGTGATTCTATATTAATATTACTTTATAAGTTAACTAGACGGCGCCCACTTACTTTAATTAGTAGTAACTTAACTATAAAGGATTTGCGCGTTACAAATAAGTATATATAAGGTGGTTAATGTTTCCTAAGGTAAGTTACCATAGTAATTACTTATTAGTAAGCTAATTTGATAAAATCTATAGTACAGATATTCACCTTTAATTAACCTCCGCACCTTCTACCTTACAGCATCACACCGTAAACTTTATTATTATTGTTTCATCTACTATCTATTAGCATACTACTCTCTATAATACCTTCTTTTATACCTCTAAATACGTCTAATAGCTATTTAGTTAAGGAACTTAATATACGTAATATTAACAATAAAATAATTAAGGACGCTTTTAAGGACGCTCTTTCTTTTACTAATCCTTTAAGGTCTCTACCTAGAGAGTAAGCTTTCTAATACTAAATTATACCTATAGCTAATATAATTTTAGGAAATATATACCAAAGCACTCTTTATCAGATCTAGTAGAGCACTATAATAAGACTATTGCGAAATCCGCTGGAAATCCACTTACCTTTTTACTGCCTTACTCTTTGCTACCTATTTCTTTACTACCTACCTCTTCGCCGCCTGCTGCTTCTAAAAAGTTTAATTATCATTATACTTCTACTTCTCTTAAGAGGTAGGCTGATAGAATTGCTGCGCAAAATATTTAGTACAAGATAGCCTTTAAATCGTAAGTGTTAACTATACTATTTTAATGTCCTATCTACTAATTTACCTCTTACAGTAACTTAATAGAAATGTTAGATATTTTAGATAATAATAAAGAGAGTAATCTTAATAACGCCAACTCTCTTAAAAGCCCTCCTCTATCCTTTTACAATCTCTGTAGCCCTTATAAGCTCCGCAGTACGTAAACGGCCTAAGCTATAACGTCAGACATTAACATAAATAAGCGCCTTCCTATTTAAGTGCCGTTAGTAAATAAATGGTACACCCTAAAAGCTAGTACTTGGGATAATATAAAAGAAGCTTACTAGCGGAGATATACCCACATCTAGGATATTAAGGGTAGCTCTAGTATGCTACGTAATCCACCATACGCTCTATACGTTAAGTAAGACTATAAATGTCGCGTTTATAAGCAGAACTCTAGGCCGTATTTTAAAGGTACGTGCTTAAGATATTACTTAAGTAGTAAGTTATGCGAAAAGCATACTATTATTCTATCAGCTAATACGTATATAGAATAGTTCGCTAAGACTAAAGCCGGTTATACCTTAGCGTAAAAAATATGCGTAATTAGCTTCTACTAGTAGTCTAGCTAAAACGCCTACCAAGAAGGTATAACATCTATATCTTAATAATACGGATATTGCTAATATCCGCATAGCTTTATACCTGCACTATCCCCCTTATAGAGACCTCCCCTCCCCCTAAGAATCTCACTCGCAGTAATATACGCAGCTATAGAGGTATCTATTCTGCCACTGCTCCTCCTACTCTTTTACTAATTCCTAGTACGCCTAGTGCTGCTTCTAGTACTGCTGCCGCTCCCACTGGCACGGAAAATGTTAGGGTATATTTAGTAATTGCTATTTCCGTATGCGTTAATATAGTTTATAAATAGGTAACTAAGATAGCAAAAGATATTCAGGCTATAGATCGCTAGTTAAGTAAGCTTAAAGATTCTTTAAGTAAAATAAAGAATAAGCTTGCGTTTATAAGGCGTGTATTATAGCACTTATACGCAACGCCAGGTTGCTAGATATAGAATTTAAGTAGATATAAGTTAGCTGTTACTGTGGGTTAACTATTATTACGGGTTTAGAGTAATAAAATAGTAGCTCTTACCTCTCTACTACTATGTATATAGGAATTAAGTCTCTACCTAGTATTTAATAGATATACTTAATTAATATTATAATATCTGTATAAGCTAAAATAAAGATATCTGTATAAGCTAAGATAAAGATATCCATATAAGCTAAGATAAAGATATTTATATATCCGCACTGTTAATAATTACTAAGGTAAGTTACTATAGTAGTAATTATTTATTAGTAAGCTAATTTAATAAAATTAGTAGTATAGATATTTACCTTTAATTAACCTCCGTACCTCTTCTTCCTCTACCAACCTTCCACCTTATAGCACCGCACTATAAACTTCATCATTGTTATTTTATCTACTGTCCCTTAGCATTCTACTATCTATAATACCTTTATTCACACCTATAAACGATATTAATGTGAATAATAGCAGCTAGGTAGTTAAGGAACTTAATATATGTAAAATAAACAAGGATGCTGTTAAGCACGCCATAGCTACTTTTACTAAGCCTTTAGACTCTATTCCTAAAGAGTAAGCTTTCTAATACTAAATTATACCTGTAGCTAATATAATTTTAGAAAATATATACTAAAGCGCTCTTTATAGGATTTAGTAGATGACAAAAATATAAATAGAGCAAAATCCACTGAAAATCTGTGCATCTTTTTACTGCCTACCTTTCCGTTGCCTACATCTTTACCGTAGACCACTTTGCAGTTAGTTTCTTTGCTGTCCGCTTCTTTACTATCTGCCTCTCTACTATTACCACCTAATGCTTCTAAAAGGAGGCTTAATAAGGCTCATTTATCTTCTTTTCTTAGAAAGTAGGCTAAAAAGGCTGCTAATACAAATCTAAAGGCTAAGATAGCCATTAAATCGTATATGTTAGTTATACTGTTTTAATATCTTATTTACTAATTTACCTCTTATAGTAACCCAACAGAAATGTTAGAGATTTTAGATAACAATAAAGAGAGTAATCTTAATAACGCCAACTTTTCTAAAAGCCCTTCTCTATCCTCTTATAATCTCCGCAGCCCTTATAATCTCTACAGCACCATAAATATAAACAAGCGCCTTCCTATCTAAGTACTATTAGTAAATAAATGGTACACTCTAAAAGCTAGTGTTTAGGAGAATATAAAGGAAAGTCACTAGCGGATATTAACACACGTCTAGAATATTAAGGGTAGCTTTAGTAAGCTGCGTAATCCGCTATATACTCTATACAAGAAGTATAGCTATAAATATTACGTTTACAAGAAGGACTCCAGGCCTTATTTTAGGGGTGCGTGTTTAAGATATTATATAGGTAGTAGGCCATACAGAAAGGTACGTGCTAATAGTATACTATTATTCTGTCAGCTAATATGTATATAGGAAAGTTTACTAAATCCAGAGCTAGTTATACCTTAGGGTAGAAAACATGCAAAATTAACTTCTACTAATAATCTAGCTAAAACGCCTACTAAGAAGGTATGGTATCTATATATTAATAATACAGATATTGCTAATATCTATATAGCTTTATTCTTATACCATTCCCACCTGTATTACTACGCCTCCCCCCCTAACCAAGACCTCCCCCCCTATTAAGACTCCTACTTGTAGTAGTATGCGCGGCCGTAAAGGCACCTACTCTGCCGCTACTTCTCTAACTCTTTTACTAATTGCTAGCACGCTGGGTGCTGCTATTACTATTACCGCTTCCGCTAGTACAGGATCTATTAGGGTATATTTAGCAATTACTATTTCTGCGCGCATTAATATAGTTTGTAAATGGGTAACTAATATGGCGAAAGATATTTGAGCTATAGACCGCCAGTTAAATGAGTTTGGAGATTCTCTAAGTAAGATAAAGGATAAGCTTGTATTTCTAAGGCGTGGTATTATTACACTTATATATAATACTGGGCTACTAGATATTAAATAAGTAGATATAAGTTAGCTATTACTATAGGTTAGCTATTATTACAAGTTTATAATAATAAAATAGTAGCTCTTACCTTTTTACTACTATATATATAGGAATTAAGTCTCCGCCTTATATTTAATAAATATACTTAATTAATATTGTGATATCTATATAAGCTAAAGTAAAGATATCTGTATAAGTTAAGATAAAGATATCCACACAAGCTAAGATAAAGAGATTTATATATCCACACCACAAAACAGCTAACTGCTATGTTATATACTACACATTAAGAAGATTATATGCTGGCTAAAATTAATATTAGTAAAAAGAACTAGCTTAATATATTAAAATAGAAATATACTATAAGCCTAAGCATTTAAAAGTCCTTTGGTATATTATCTATAGCCTTATCAAATCCGTCCTTATAAGGGTTGTACAGTAAACCGCTAATATAAGACATCCGTATATTAAAATCAGCAATGCCGCCCTATAAAAGCCGCTCTAATCTAAGTTAAAGAATAGTAGGTGCCTTAAACCTAACGTCCTGTATACGCTAATACACAATTAAGTCCTTAGTAATTATATCTGTAAGGGACTAGATATTAACCGCGGGAAACTTAATTATATAATTAGATATTATCTGCTTACTAAACACGTCCTTAAACTTAGTATAAAGAGGTCCAGTATAGCTTGTGGTAAAAACACTCCACCTAAATAGAGAGTCTACTCTAAAGGTTGAGTTTCCGCGTAATTGGAGTAACTCCTTTAGCTAAAGATTTAGCAGTTTATTAAGTTAATTAGCTTTAAAAAAGCTATTTAGCTCTCCGTAATTATTAATTAGCCTATTTGCTAATATAGCCTACTAAAGCACTGGGTTATATACCTCTATTATAATTAACCTCCAGAAGTATATTATTTTAAATATATAGTTGTTGCTCCTTAATCCGGCAAAGTAAAGGTAAAGGCGGGCAATTACACACTTTAAAAGGCTAATATCCGCATACTTAATAGCGTATTTTAATACTTTATATATTTTAACTATCTATAGATACTAAATATGATTAAAGAACTCCATATTAACAATCTAAGTAGGCTAGTTTGTAGTAGTAGAGCTAGGCACTATAAGCAATTAATCTATAATCTAAGAACCTCTATAGGTAAAGGGGTACGGAGGAATCAATTTATTGGCCTCTTAGCTGACTTTAGAGCTAAAGCCTACTATATAAATATCCTTAATATACTATAGAAACTGCTTAGGTGTTAAGGATCTAATATATCTTTTAACTGCACCTTCTTTATAAATATTAAGCCTACCGCGGATATATATTAAGAAGAGCGCAATAATATAGGCATTAAAACTATGCAGTACCAGCTCCTTAAGATAGTAAAAGGGAGGGCGCTCTATAGGAATATTTCATTGCCTAAGGTAATTTATATAAGTATAAAGCATAGAGTACTGCTATGTATATTACTTACCACTAAAGAAAGTCCTTATAATTATATATAGGAAGTTTAACTGGAGGTGCTAAAGACCTAGAACAGGTAGTACCTAATAGTAGCTATTATATAGGAGCGCAGCCTCTGCCTGCTTCTGCTTATAGGTATAGATAAGCTTTACAGTTTTCTAATTACTATATGCTAGATATAATTGGCCCTGGAAATCATTATTGCGATTAAGTTATAGTTGCTCTAGGAAGATCATCTTAAGTATATAGTAGTTGCCACTTATAGAAGCCTCGCTCTCTATAATAGGGCCTAGGTTTATATACATTATCTTTATAGATAGTAAAATATTAATCTCTAGTATACGCGGATATTTAAGCTTGGTATTAGATTTAAAAATACCATTTATAACAGCTAGATATGCGCTTTAGAGAGCATCTGTAATCATAAATATAGATATCCGATTTTAAACGCTGTTATATATATTACCTGGCGCCTTAGTAATATCCTTAATCCAAAGCTATACTTAGTTATATAGTATACTTTAAAGAAGGCTACTAGGGGGAATATAAGATTTGTAAATAAGCTTTCTAGTAGTATAGAAATAGAAAACACTAGTGTCTCTAATTAACTAATATTGTGTTCGCTTAAGGTAGTTAAAATTATTATATATAACATAGATATTATTAAGAGTAGACATTAATTAGAGGTAAGTCTTTAATAATATTAGCACCAGTATATCCGCTGCTGGTATTATAACCTTCCTTAGAGCGTTTAGCTAATCCTATCTTCTAGCAGTTTAACATTTTATATCTGTTAATAAGTCCTAGTCTATAAAGCAGTAATAGAACCTAATACTTTATACTTATACCTTAAAGATAAAGACTAAGAAGCCGAGTAAAATAGTTAGTAGAGTTTTAAGCATGGCCTAATAAAAGAATAGATATAAGAAGAATAACCTACCCTAGGTATAGATTTCGCGATTTATTACCTCTTAATTATACTAATAATCCTTCTATTAGTTAGTAGAGTAGAGGGGTATATTAGCTAATTGCCTTATAGCCTTATAAGAGTTAAACGTCTTTAAACTCCAGATCTAACTTCTATAGGCTAAAGATAACCGTCTTCTGCTAAAGATTACAAAGCTCTTTATAAAGAATATTTATAACCGTATTAACTAGTTCTAAATGGATATCCGCAGTCTCTATAATTATATTACGGATTTCTTTATCTCCTAGAAGGGTAGCAATAAGCCTCTTTACCTTCTTCTTTTTTGCCTTCTTTCTTTGCACCTTATCTATTTTTACACCTTCTCTTTTATTAGTATTAAGCTATAGCTATACTAAAGAAAGGTTACTAAAGGACCATTACTAGTCCTATAAATGCTCTAAAATAACTCTAACCTTCTCTTTCTTTGTTACTAAGTGTGATATCCGCTTAGCGGATACTCTAGTTAGTGTTTAAATAGGCGTCCGCCGGTTAACTAATATTATGTTTATAGAGGGGGTGGGTAATTTAATTGTTAACATATTACCCATTTAGCGGCGCTTTCTGCTTAACATTATAGAGGCTAATAGGGTAGATATATTAATTAATTATAGAGCTGCTTCTGCAGATTAATTTAACGGTATTTCTGAGATAATAGCTGTTGTGGGGGTGTAGATTAATTTTGTTAAAAAAGGTAACTGCTCTATATATAAAACAAGTCGGATTGCCTAAGAAACCTTGCGAAAGTCTCTTAGACCATAGAATTAACTTTTTAACAAAAAAGGTTAGCGATATCCGCTTGCGGATATATGTATGTCCGCTAATTAATTCTATAGTCTAAGCTTGCTGAGGTAAGCTCAGACCAAGAAATTGATTGTGCGGATATAGGAATATCCGCACCGTCCGCTAAGCTGATTTAGGACGGCAATCGTTTTCTTCGTCTAAGGGACTTTGGCGAGATTTATAGAAAACCTAAACACCGTTTATATGAGAAGACCTCATCAACTTTGATGAAATTGATCTACCCTTTTATAATACCTATCAACATAAAAATCACACTAAATTATAGAGAAAGGTCTACTCTATAAAGCTATGAGATCCTCAGCTCCTTATACCCGCGCGATGTTAAGAGGAAGTCGTCGCCGTAGAGGCCCTAATTTTACTTCTGCACCGGAG
>Ga0307507_10002144_pt1 | contig 42439 bp, 53 predicted proteins | sample 7_EM_MG_FD_207223 | JGI IMG/M metagenome (GOLD analysis project Ga0307507, IMG submission 207223) | Populus trichocarpa ectomycorrhiza microbial communities from riparian zone in the Pacific Northwest, United States - 7_EM | ecosystem: Host-associated > Plants > Roots > Unclassified | place... | reverse complement strand
CGCCCGGGCCCGGGCCGGGCCGGCCGCCCGCGGGGGGCCTTTCTTTATAGGATTTTCCCTTTTTTTTCATCTTATTTTACTTGCTAGATGATAACTTTCCTTTTTTTTTTTTTGCCTTGCCTTGTCTATCTATCTTAGACCTAACTTGTGATACCGGGTAATAGTCAGATCATACGGTAGGCATGAAAAAAATCAGAATCCGAGTCACCAGAAAAAAATCCTCATAATTACTATAATACTTGTATAACTACCGTATTTCAAATGCCGGCCAGCCAGTCTTGTACTAACTATCTCTCTCTTCTATTATACTTATTTTCTTTTTTGTAGAAATGTATTATATACATAATATTCTAGTTGCATTATTATAATATTATGTAGATAGCAGTGATGAATTTCATTTATGTGGTTTTGATCTATAATACTTTGATTGAATTTCATCTCATCTCCAGAATTGCATTAAAGTTAGAATCTAGTCAGATGAAAGGGTTGCACTATATGTGTGTGTATTCACTAGTAATGATTGTGATTGCAGGATTTCAGATTGCTATCACTTTAGAGAAACTTATATATTTAGGTACTATCTCCTAGCTGGCAGGAGACAGCAGACTTTGTAACTTATATAGAAATTGGGGTCAGTAGTTGAAAACTAGTGTTATGTAAGCGCAGCTGGGGGGGAAGACAAAAAAGCTGGGGCGTCACACTTGCTTTTGCATCACACTTGCTTTTACCGGCTATGGGTACCGTATTACATTGTCTTTTTTTCTCATTATTTTATTTTTTTCTCCAAAGCCGTCTATAGTCTGGAAGCTCTTGGTCAAGGGAGATTTTATATCATATAATACAAGGGGATGATAACTCAGCACCCGCAATCTCTCCTAACTAACTCCCATCTAACTTACTTCCTCCATTTCTGCGCAAGCCCATGCATCCTATCGATCAACACTGGCAAAACACTGTTCATGCTATCGTCAATCAATATCCTGAAATGCTTGATAGCATCCTCCTCCGTCATCTCCAGGCAAAACCTATCCTTAACCTTCAGTACCGCCTTATCGGGTTCCAACCGGATATCCGGAATGTTGGCGTCGACCATCAGCGCGAATAGATTAAGTATCAAGTTCGAAGACTTGCGCAACGTGGTGTATGCTGTGTAACAGTAGTTCTTAAAGTCATTGTAGTGCCGGGAATTCGCGCCGCCCATCCCGTCCACCATTTCTTTGCAAAGCTTCATGGCGGGCGCAAAGGGCTTTGGGTCTCGACCGAGGATGAAACCAAAATCAGCGTGGAAGAAATGGCCTATCATATCGTTTGTACAACAATTTGTCAGCAATGACTGATAAACAAGGAGGGCGGGGGGAGAGAGGACAGCATACCGTCGGGTGTCAATAAAAGATTATCTAAATGCCGATCCCCGACACCCAGAATATATGTGATTACGCAATACCCTGCACAACTCTTGACATACGTATCCATCACTTCCGCCTTCACCCCATATTCCTGTGTGGGGTCGGGATTGTTCTGCTTTAGGTACGGCAGGATTCCAGCTACAGTGCTTACACCCCGCTCGATACTTGCTAGACTTAGGGAGTCGACAAACTGTACAACACCAGTAAATGCGCTAGTGGCAAGAATTCGGTAGGGCGTGAGCTTCAGATCCAGATTTTCCTTCCTTAGAAGATTATCCATCAAGGTTACAATCTGGATGACCAATTGATCCTGACGAAGGTCGTCTCCGGTCTTGAAAATTATAGGGTATCTCTCGCCCTTATCCGTCTTTAGATGTATGAGAAGTGGGAACAGTGACGATTTAAAGACATTGGAAGACTCTTGGCAGCAAGGTTAGCAAGAATTCATGTGACTTGGAGGCAGAAATGAATATGGTACCTGGAAAGCATCCAACAACCGTAACACTAGGATCCAAAGGCAATGGAACTGGCTCAAAGGAGATCAATTCATTCTTAGGATCAGATAACGCGTGCTTCAGATGCTCAACCTTCTTAGGCCGGCTATCTTTGTTGCTCTGTATCTCCTTTGATATTTCACCAATTCCGAAAACAAATTCTGCCTGTCGCTTCAGGATCGCCCGCTTTTTATCACCATCCGGCATTCTAGTCAGTGCAACCTGGAACTGGTATGCAACTTTGCTGAATAGCCTCTTGTATTCCTGATTGGTATCTTCAGTCTCAACCATGAGATACCAGTAGAAAAAGTTGCCCAAGGTCTCGTTCATGCAAGCTCTCGAAATTAGGAAGTTCACTAGGCTCGAGTCTGCAGCTGCGTCCGGCCCTGCCTCCGTTCTGATCTTCTCGAATTTGAGAGCTTGCACCAGCTGCAGAAGGTATAATTGCAAATCCTAGAATATGTGAGACCACAATAAAAGGGCAGGGGGGGTATTAGGGAACATACGTTATCATCGGCCTTCCTCAATCGATCCACTGCATACGCCCTGACAGCAGGATTATCGAATCCAGGACCCAGAAGCTCAAGTGCATCATCAACGTCAATCTCGGTCCATTTAGGTAACAATTGAACAGCCTGCTTACTCTCCGCCGGATCTCCCCAAGCCACACTCTTGAGAAACTTGGTGAGCCCCCTCTTATCTCTTGTAAGGTAGAACCTGAACTTCCACAACAAGTCCTTCTCCGCACCATTAAGGTCATGTGTCGGGCTGTAATTCAGTATCTCATTTAGTTCATCACGGATTTTAGCATTCGGTTTCAAGTCTCTATCGAGTGGGCCATTCCTGTGAGACCGGACAAGCCTCCGATGTTTAGACTCTGCCGGATTATCCCGAGGATTCTCTGGGTCGTAAACCGGCATTATCATCCTATTAGAGCTTAACTCACTCCCGCTGCCAGCGCCAACAGCCTGGCCGGAACGTTGTGGGGCTGAGGAGGAAGGGACTGTGGAGGCTGTGGGCGAAAGATTCGACGGATCCCGGCGATTCTGATCTGAGTATTCAAAGTCGGCGAAAACAATTGGAAAATCAAATCTAGGAAAGTCGACGAAGAGGTAGTGGTCGTTCTGATTCTCAGTCGTAGCTTCTTTGTTAATTCTTTCTATCTGGCGAAATGCTAGGTTATCCAGCCAGTCTATTCGGGGGAGCTCCTTAAGCTCGTGTTTCTTAAAGAGCTATCTGAGCAGTCAGTGCTTGTCCGTTATTCCCGAATAACAATGGGAAGACCTACCTTCTCGAGACGATCCATTTCACTATGCGATTCAACAGTACTCGGGGTAGTAGAGTCACTCAAGCCATCGGCTTCAACTCCAAGCCAGACCTTACACTTCTGTCGACCTTTCTTGAGGTTACTGTAATTTGAACGGCGTTAGCCAAAGGTAAGGCCCTAGAACAGTGCCCCAGAACGTACTTATCCTTCTCAAACAAAGCCACCGTGGTCCCTCCAAACGGCACTGGCCTTCCAGGGCCAGCCAAATCCCAAACCGTAATCGCAAGCTGTGATGATAGAGGTAAATCGCAATACTTTACTGGCACGGTGAGCCATTCCGACCATCTACACTCACTCCCCCCGTATTAGCCCCAACCCAGGAATCCCATCCAAGCGGAAGGAGCAGCACTTACACTCTCTGATTCTTAAACGCTTTATAAGAGGTTTGCACCGGGACCGCTAACGGTTTACTATCAGCGAACAGCTGCGCGGTAACATACATATCCGAGTACGGCCTTTGTCCAATCAGCTCACCTCCATCCATCCATCCCCCCACCCAGAAAGGAGGAAAGAAAAAAAGATATACGCTGTATTTGATCCAACATGCTTCAAACTAGGGTCCGCCATAAGCGTCGTATAAGCCAGAAAGGACCGCTGCCCTTCAAGCGAATCACTATAACCATCGTCATCAGCATCAGCATCAGCAAAACCACCCCCGAGCATAGCAACAGGAAGAAACACAGAGAAAAGCCTCTCACATCCTCACTTCAACATTCGTCTCCAGCGACCTCGAACTCGCAAAAGTAAACGGATCCATATCCGTCAGGGAATAATACCGGTAGCGCAGTCGTTCGTGTGATCAAGGGGCTTTACAGTAAAAAAAGCTAAGCTCCACCAGAAGCTCCACCACCCCCCACCACACCTAAACAAAACAAAAAAGGTGAAAAAAGAAAAGAAAGCTTTATACTCGAGTATATCCGATGCGATAGTATCTCGATCCGACAGCGGTAAACGACGGTAGTAATTTATCCCCGGTAAGAAAACGAGCGATGTGAGCCCACCCCAATTCCCTTTTCCCCCCGCCGCCGCCGAATAACACCCAAATTGACAGGTATGATACCGGTAGTGAGTGAGTGAGTGCCTTGCGTTCACCGTTAGGGCACGGGCGGTCCATTGAATTTTTCGAAGGGACGGACAGAAGCTTATCGAAGCAACGCGATCTCTCACGTGCTGGGGACCTCATCATGGATTATCCTAAAGCGGTTTAGTAGGAGATACGGTAGAATGGGATCTTATCATCATGTGCTCTCACTCGCGGTCAGAACTATTGTAAGAGTCACGGGGTCACGAGGATGAGGCTGTGGAATGTGAGAATAAGCTTGTTAACACATATCACTCCTAAGCGGTCTGGGGTAAGGAAGGAAGGAAGGTTACGAAACTCCGGCTTATAAGAATGATCCCCCCTGTCTTTTGCTTACGGAGGAGGAGGAGGAGGGATGTGTAAACGCTTATTATAAGGTTTTCGCTCTCTCTCTCGTCGCTTGATTTTCGCTTCCTTCCTTGCAGCTGGTATTATAATAAATCATCATCTCGGTAGTGGTATTATTGTTACCCCTGCTTCTTCTAACTCTTAACTGGGCCCTCCCCCCCCTCAGATCTCTCTATCTTTAATGGCCATCCCTATCACCGCCTCTCCTCGCCCCGATGGTGGAGTGGAGGATTCAACCCCACTTCTCGGCCAGGTAATTGGTCGAGATGAACTCCTAGTACCGGACCCGAACATCTACATAGAGGTAGCCGAAGCGCCCTGGGACTCCATCTCACAGCGTACCGCGTTCATCATTCGGCTAGTAATATCCCTGCTCATGAGCAGCCTGCTGCTATGGCACTTCATCGCCGAAACCTTAGCCAAAAGGTTGGGAATATTTCCCTTCCAGGCAGCGAATATATCATGGATCGCTCAGACGGTGTATATGTGGCTGGTGACCGTAAGTGCCCTCCCCCCGCTCTCCCGAGGGGCATAATATCTAATGAGTTGAAATATTATAGTACTGGACCTACAAAACCACAACCCCAACTCACCACCCCTCCTGGCCATCTTCCACCCCTACACCTCCACTCTCCTCACCATCATCAACAATCCCAACACCCCTCCAACGTTTCCTCAGCCTAACAACCTTCCCATCACCACCCTACTACTACACCTTCAAAACCTGCGCCTTTTACTCCTTCTACACGGCCACAATCTTATTCCCCATATGTGTGACAATACTGTACCTTACCACCCTTCTCCCGCACATGCTCTCCCACCCCGCTCTCCACATTAGCGCCCCAGAGCTCCTGATAAGCACCCTCAACACACCCATAGTCCTGGTGGAGATCCTCTTGTTGAACTCCGTGACGCCGAATACCACGTTGTTGTCTCCGAGGGTGCGGGCACCGGAGATTGCGTTCTGGGTGGTCATGTATGTGGGTGTTTGGGTTTGGCTAGGGAATTTTTGGGTCAAGGGGGCTTTGAGGCGGGAGTTGGATTGGAGGCTTCTCGGGCCGGGGTGGAGTCGGGGTAGTGTTTGGAAGATTGTTGGGTGGGTGGTTGGAGCTAATGTGGTTTATTTTGGGCTGTGGTGGGTGGGAGTTGCGAAGGCGTTAGTTATGAAGTCTTTGAGGGCCCAGAAAGTGAGGGGGAGGGCGGGGCGCTGTGGAGGGGAGGAGGGGTATGGAGAGTGAGGATGGCGGTAGGTGAGCTAGGGAGGGTAGACGGACGGATAGAAGGCAGGAAGAGAGGATCAGATGTGGAAGTTGCTCTTGTATCATACGAATGGGTTGTATTGCGGGCTGTATTAGATTACTTGTTTGCGCCTGACGCCCACTAATCCAGGGGCCTTCAGGACACCGTTCAGAAAAGAAAAAAACAAACAAACACTGTAATAGATAGATAACGCAGGCCATGGAAATTCCCTCCCGTCTCATAAAAACGAGATTGACTACAGTACTATATCACTCCCAATCAATCACTCACTCACTCAGTTCAATTTAATAATCATTCACAATCACTCGCCACCATCCCCAACCAACCAACCAATCAATCACAAAAAAAAAAAAAACCCCCGTCTATACAAATTTGCAATCTCGATAAATTCGTAAACACGTAAAACTCCCCCACCTTCTCCCGCTCCCCCTGCCTACGAACAACTACGGATGGTATAAAATACGATACTTCCACCACCCATCCCTATCCAACCCAAACCAAACCAAATCAAACCAAAGCCCGAAACAAAAAAAAGAAGAAAAAAAGTGAAGGATAGGCCATGAACAATCCCCCAAGCACTAATAATGGGAAAGAAAAAGAAGGAAATGATAAGATGAATGAGGACAGTCTGTATGTATGCAAGTTGTGCTTCGAAGTTATGCTGTGTTTTTTGTCAAATTCACTGGTGGGATTAGACGAGGCCATGGCAAAAACGGGGAAAACAAGAACAACAAAATAAAACGAGAAGGAAAGGGAAAGAAAGAAAAAAAAGGCATATTCAGTCATTTCATTTGGCAGTTTCGTTCTTTCCTACCCTCCCTCTAAGCGGAACAAGCAGGCAAACGAAAAGCAATGGAATGAAAGATGAAAAAGGTGCTATCTTCAGAAGAGCGAGCTACAGCGGCAATTTTTGTCTCTTCTTAGGATGGTGATAATCTTCATAGTGTGGGGGGAGAGGGGGGGAAAGAAAATCGGTAACTAATAGGTTTATGCGACGGCGGCCTCATCGAATGAATTGAAAAGGGAAATAATAAAGTATGAAAGTAAAAGGTCGCGCGGAAAATAAGGTAGAATTGCATTTGAACTTTAAACATAAAAGGAAAAGGAGGAAAGAAAGAACTGGATTTTTTCTGGGTTTTTGATGGATGTGAGTGGGGGTATGGTGGAGAGTGTAGGGGTAAATTTTGAGAGAAAAGAAAAAGGAGAAAAAGAGGGAAGACCTCAAGGTATTTCGGTGAGGATAATAGACTAATTCAAGGGGAGGGAAGAACGAAAAAGAAAAAAAAAGAAAAAAGAAAGAGCAAGACAGTTTCCCCAAGAATGATAAAAACTACGGAAAAAGAACACAGAAGCCGGATTTAAAACAATAGGAGTAACAAGGAAGAAAGAAAGAGGAAGAATAAATAAGAATACTACAAATGAAAGGGGGGTTGATCCGATTACTCGGTGTGTTATGTCTTAGCTGTGTGAATGGTTACGCTCGTGGCCGTTCACAGTATGGGCGTGGGGTTGGTGGCTATCGTTGTGGTTATGCTCACTCCTTCCTCTAGCACTTTGGGTGCTTCTTCGGCCCTTTTTAGTGAGAGTGCTCACATCGTGTTTCCCTATTTGGGGGTATAATGGTTAGAGTGTCTTCATGTAAGAGGCGCAGGGGTATATGCGTACCGTCACAGCAAGCTCGGACATTCTCCAATCGGTCCGCCTCCCTCTCTTCTCGCTCAATTTGAAGTCTCAACTCTTCGGCAGAATCGTTCACTTCACTAGCGTCATATATGCTAGCGTTGTGTCGGCTGCTTCGGGAGCTAAAAGTTGCCAACCCGGAAGTAGTCCTAAAGATATTGCTCAATTTAGACATACTGCCTTGACGCATTGAACTCTCTCCAGGTCGTCGGTTAGAAAGTGAGGAAAGGTTTCGAGGGGGTGGTGAGGAGCCATGAGTTGTTCGGGAGTTGTAAGACGACACGCTAGCAGCTCCAGGTCTGGCGCCTTGAAAACTTGGATTAAAATCGTTGGCGTCTTCAACAGTGACACCGTTTTCGTCAACACCACCGCCAGTTCTCAGCAAAAGATATGAAAGGGCCTATCGTCTAGTTAGTGATCTGGATTCACATGAGGCAAACCAAGAATCTCTTACATTAAACCATGTTTCGTGCCTCTGTCCCGTAGCTGCTGTAAACTTCAATGACCTCCCAGGTGTAACAATAACCAAACTCTTTCTGTGCAATCCGGGTGGCATCGGGTTATCATCAGTAACAACTCGGACAGCCTCAATAGCCACGCTCTTCGCCCTTAGCTCGGCCCTTCCGGCAGTGGTAGGATCGCGATCACTCCAATAAAGTGTCCGTGTGTAAGGATGAACCCAGAAGAATCTCTTGTGCCTACTTGTGGATAGGGTTCCGCGCCCTCTAGCCCTTGTATACTTCCAAAGGTACTCTCCTATCATAGTCTGGGTAATGGCTTGAATCATCCGGGGATCTGTGCCATTCTCGGGCCCGCTTGGTGAGCCATTGGCGTTCTGTGCTTGCATGTTGAATCTTTCGTCCAGCTCAGATGCAAAGGAAGAAAGAGATGATCGGCGAGATGTAGGCGATGAAACCTCACTTCTCGTGGTAGTGAACCTCGGTCGAGGAGTAGTACCGCCCCTGGAGCCTGGGGCCTCTGGCGGTCGTGATGGACCATCTTGACCAGGGGTTCGGGGTCCAAAGGTCACACTTCCCTTATACCCTGCACTTGATGAGGGCACTGAAGGCGGCCCCATGAGGCCGATCTCAGAGGGAGCAAAAACCTTCTGCTGCGCCGCTGCGATAACCTCCTTGTGATCCTGTGGTAGAGGAGGGTGGGTATTGCGATTATCCCGCATGCTAGATGAACTCGCGGGACGCCTAAGTGCAGCATTGGGATTCGGCCGAGGAGGCTCACTGCTAATCGCAGTTGCTCCGACGACCCTAACACCGGTACGGCTGATACTCTCCTGTGAGGCTCCTGATCGCAGACTTGCCCCCCGCATGGAAGCCTTCTCTGTGCCGACACCAGTTTCACCAGCACCGACCATATACGCTGGCTGTTTACCCTTATCAGGCCTCTTTGCATTCTGGGATAATTCGTCAATGAATTCTGAAGTTATATCCGTCTGTACAATTTGGTCCGACGTAGGAACCGCCTTGGGTAACTGTGGCACTATTGATCCTTGTGCTACCCGCGGTACAAGAGGAATCGGCGCTGGTTCTACCTGCGGTACTGGGGGTGGCGGCGGTGGTGTTTGTGGCTCTTGCGGTTCTTGCGGTTCTTGCGGTTCTTGTGGTTCTTGTGATTCTTGTCGCTCTTGTGGCTCTAGTGAGCTCTCTGGTTCCAGTACCTTCGCTGCCTCTTGTGTCTTCTTCTGTGTCTCCTGCGTCTCCTCGGGTGCCTTTGGCACAATCTGCGTCTTTACAAGGTCGGTCTTTGCGAGGTTCCTCGCAGCTTGAGGCTTATCATTTTCGACAAGAACGGGTGTCTCCGGCTTCGATGCAGTAGACCCGCTTCTTCTCCAACCGCTAAATACAGTTCCAAAGAATCCCGCCCTCTCAGGTGTAGTGGTGGTTGACGGGCTTGGTGTTGATGGCCTCTGCTGCGAATCCTCCACAGTCTCAGAAACCTTCTTAGGTGTTTCCTCATCGGAGGAGCCAGATGCATCAATGCCGCCAGGCGGAACAGGGACGGGGAGAACCGCACGTGGGGATTTGACAGGGGTAGGGGGATCAATGGGAGAAGTGGCTTGTGTGTTAATTTTGGAGAACTCAAGAGGTGGAATGGGTACAATCTCGCCGCTCTCTTTCGCCGAAGTCATCATCGCCCTCTCAATCGCCGTTTCCAATTCGCTCTGGCTGGTCCCAGCGTGGATCACGGGTGACATGTCCTCCTCAGGAACCGTTTGTGTACCACATCCAACAGTTGGGGAAACGTTTCTAGTATCGATAGCCGCCAACTCAGGTTCGAATTGCGTTTCAACACTCTTTACTAACGGCGGGGACACTGAACTGCCCTTACCAGGAACAACAAGTGGAAGAGGCACAGGGAGAGGCAGCAGGCTCTTATCAGCCCTGCCTACCCCCTCCAATTCCGGATCATGTTGTGTTTCTGCGTCCTTCGTAACCAGCCTCTGGGCTACAACTTCATCTAATTGGACCCCAACCTCACTGACAACAGGCTTAAGCTCCTCTAGACTCTGGACCGCTGCATCGGCCATCTCCGGCTTCATAATTTCTGGCTCGGGTTCTGACTGTACTCCAACCGAAACAGCCGGATATGTCTCCTTGATAGCAACGGCAGTCCGCGGTTGTTCATGCTCAAGGACGCCAAGTAACCGCTGCAGTTCGTCAGTCTTATCTTGTAGAGCCCGACGTTCGCTCTCATTCGTAGCCAGATTCTGTCTCATAGCTGCAAGTTCAACCTCGTGGTGCTTGTGCTCTGCTTCCAAATCCTCGTAGAGCTTCTCATTTTGGTGCTTCCAGTCTTGATCTGGGTATGGTTCCTCGGTCATGACAGCACAATCAATCATCTGGACATACGGGAGGAGTCTCTTAGTTGGTGTATCGGGCTCCTCCGTGTCCTCGTCCTCTTCCTCGTCTTCGTCACCATCAGCATCCAGCATCGGAGCATCACCCAGCTCCGCGAATAAGCTCTTTCGCTCACCGGGTGCGGATAGTTTCTGGTGCACGCCGGCCGGCGACCCTCCCCCTGGACTTGAATCCGCAGACATCAGCCCGCCGCTGAACAAACTGCCCCCCGATGGGATTCTAGATCCTCCTCTGCCTCGAGCTCTGTTGATCCTCAATTTCAGGCGCGGGTTGGTTGAGTGGTTTCCGCCAACCATCATATCAGATGAGCCCTCCATAGCATCGCTATTACCAGGCCCGAAACTTCCATAGCGATATCCATGGTCATCATCATCCTCAGTTGAACCAGTGGAAGCAAGACTGTCACGGTGACGGTTCTTGATTAGCCTCAAGGATCGCGCTCCGAACGCCGATCCACGTGAAGCCTTAGATTTAAGTGTAGGACTCGTCTCGGTTTCGGTGAGCTCATCGGCAGATGTCGGATAATCAGCCATGGGGCTCTCATTGCCAGTCTGGAAGGCCTCGGTCTCGGTAGCATTGGCGCCACGTTCATCAGCAGTTTCAAAGGCATCGGTTGCGTCCCGATCATCATTCCCTCGGTCAAAAGCTGGTCTATTTTGCTGCCCTCGTGGTGGTGTCAGTGGAGGTTCGGGCGCATGATCCTCCGTCTCCTCCCACTCCTCTTCCACAGGTGGCTCGATCATCGTCACTTCGTCCCTGCTCTTTCTTGGCCCACCAAGGAGACCTGGGTTCACATTTGGACGGAGAATGGGCTTTCTGAAGAACCCGTCATTCCTTCGCCGTTTTCCAACGCTTACTGATGGGCCGTTACCCAGGCTGTTCCTCGCCGCTTCCAACTCGTCCCTAGCCTCCTGTAGCATGCGTTTTAGTTCCATCTTCTCAGTCTTTTCTCGGCGCACATCGCCCTTGAGACTGTAAATCATCCTGTGTGCATGATTAAGACTTGACCTCACAGTCTCAGCTTCAAGCATGGCATGCCTAGGTGTCTGCTTGGTCGGTGAAGGAGGGGGTGAGTTCTCTGGAGTAGTTTCTGTAGGCTGTAGGTCAAAGGGACCATTAAGGGCGCCCTCCCCATCTGACCGGTGCTCCGACTGACGCAACCGAAGACTATTCTTTTGACTTTCCTCCAATCGTTGCTCCAGTTCTTCAGCCTTATCCTGTAGAGCCCGGCATTCGCTCTCATTCATAGCCAGATTCCGTCTCATAGCTGCAAGTTCAACCTCGTGGTGCTTGTGCTCAGCTTCCAAATCCTCGTAGAGCTTCTCATTTTGGTGCTTCCAGTCATCGAGCTCCTTGATCATCATATCTCTCTCGTGCCCCATATGGGAAATCTGGGTATGCAATTTGGTCTCCGTATCCCTCTGTGCGGCAGCCTGACTGTTCAAATCTTGGACGGCGAGCTCAAGATTCCAATTCTCCTCCTTAAACTTTTGCTCGCTCTCATCGAGTGACCTCAATCGGGACTCTAAATTCTCCGCATGCTGCTCGAACCTCGACTTTTCCGCTGAAACGTTCCTTAGGGCCTCTTCGCGTTCCGAAAGCAAGAGTTGCAGCTGGCGAACCCTGACAACGAAATCCTGCGCAACTTTCGTAGCAAATTCCAAATCATCTTGTCGTGAAGGCTGATTTCGTTGACGACGGGAGGGAACAGAAGGCTTGCTAGGCGAACTGGTTCCCTGTGTTTGTAAGGTTGAAGACGGCGAACTGGTAAGCTACCCAAACAAAACGAAAAAAAGAGTGTCAGCTCCAAAGCCCAAAACTTCCTAGCAAGAAAAACAGGGTTATAGGAATATTATGGACTGTAAACTAAACGTACATTCCCAGCTCCGTGAAGTGAAGTGTTTCCGTTATTCCCACCATTGCCTGCCATAATCTTGTTGGTCAGAACAGCCCTAGCGCTTTCCCGTCCGACCTCATTGTATTCCTTCTCCAGCTCCACCAATTTCTTCTTAAGTTCGGGATCTATCTGCTCTCCTCCTTCTTGTAATTCTTTTATCCTCGCCTCGATCTGTCTCTGTTGATCAAGTAATGTCTGGCCCAGTGCTGCAGCGGTTTCAATTCGCTTATTGACCTCCTGCAGATGAGCCTCCAGCGTCCGCTTCACCTGGGAAGGCGAAGATTCAGGTAAAGAGAGAAAAGGTGGAGGATCCATGCTTGAGAAACGAGAGGACCCTGATGGTTTCGAAGTCGTATTTAATGAGTCGGTAAATGGGTCCTCCATTTTTGCAGACGTAATGTGGATTTTGAGCAAGGGGTTCAGGCAGGGCTGGTGAATAAGTAGCCCACCCTCTTAGATTTGTCAACGGCGAGAATCCAAGGTTATAAAATGAGCGGATTAGGATCAAATATGTAGGTTAGGCCGACGATTTGACGGCAAGTTGGTATTTCAAGGAAGCGAGTTGGTCGAAAGCGCGGGGTGGTGGTGGTGGTGGTGGTAGTTGGAATGGATGTAAAGTAGTAGTAGGCAACAAGGTGGAGTAGGAAGGACGTGCGTCAACAATGACAAAAGCAACGAGGCAAATAGGACGGGTAACCGATGAAGGAGCGAAATTACAAAGGAATAATCAATACGGTACAAGAAAAAACCGACCAAAGCAACGCAGATAATGACCACAAAAGAGTATTAAAGGAACGATGAAAATTTAATAAAAATGAAATAATAAAAAAAGCAGCTACGAAAGATGAAGTACTCGTGAAGAAAGAGAGAGAGCTTGTGGATGCAACAAAGGAGGGGAACGGCAACAGGCGAGAGGAGAGTTGTCTAAATGTCTGACTGACTGGCGGCTGTGGGCAGAGGATTGATGGATGATGGATGATGGATGGATGCCTCCCACAGATGTCGGCACTACCGGTGGACCCAAGAAGAAAAAATAAATAAAAACCAATGGACGGAAAGCTGGCGGTGCCGGATTGGACCCAACGTGAGGCACCCTATCCAAGTGGGGTTGAGGGAAAGACTATTCGCTGTTGTTGAGAGGGGGGGTTACTGGCTACGATTGGATTTCGGGGCCTCTGCGCTGCTCTGCTCTTTCTGCTCCAGGTGGCTCGATCAGAGAGAAAGAACTGCAGATGCACAGGATAGAGACAATAATATTCCCTTGGAGACGTGGTGCTGACGCGCGCTGGCGAATTGCAGACAACAGCGCTCAATGCTAAACTCGATCGTCAACCAACCAATCAATACAACGGATAACCCCGAGTCACGTAGCCATCCACCACCCACCAGCAAGAGAAGAGAAGGGGAAAGAGAGGGGGATGGAGGGGAAGGAAAGGGATTAGGTTGAAGGTTGGAGTATGATACAGTACGGTATGTAAGGAAATTGGGGGCTGAGGCTGGACACCTAAAAATATGCCCATGGGCAATAACAATCTCGTAGTACAATACTGTAAATAACAGGGTGATAATGGTGGCTTGCTTGGTATGTACGAGTACTGTACTCGAGTATGTAGGGAGGGAGGAAGGGATACGGGAGAGAGGAATGAACTCATTAGGATCCAACCCAGCATCATTATCACACTTACCGTACGAATACAATTGATAGGCGCAGAGAGCGAATAGAGGCAGATGATGGCCGTAACGACAGGGCAGAGAACTTATTACTGTATGATACTGTACTATGGTATTTGCTGAACGAGTGACTTGATTTAACAAGAGGGAGGCCGTTTCAGGAAAAAAGAAGGTTAAAAAAAGGTCCGACAACTAGGGTTTCCAATACTGTAAGGTACCGAAAGTATTTTAAAAAAATATTTAAAAAGGAGTGAGAATCCAGGAGGGGGGAAGTCCACGATGGTGGGAGGAGAAATAGATGTAAATAAACAAATAAGCAAATAAGTAAAAGGAGTGAAATGGATACCGGTACTGTATGTGAGGGCAGACCAAAAGAATTGGGGGGGGAAATGGAGAGAGAGAGGGGAGGGAGAGGGACAAGGAAAACCAGGAGACAAGATATCTTTCTCCACTCCTCTTCTTCTTCTTCTTCTTCTTCTTCTTCTTCTTCTTCTTCTTCTTCTTCTCCCTTCAGTAAAATCCATTACCATACAGTAAGAAACTATTGCCTAGTGACCCTTGCCTGTTTTCCTTACCAACCCCAAAGGGTCCTCCTTGTACTGTAACCCAGCAGGAACAAGTACTCGTATGATACTAGTTACTGTGCGATATCATATGTATAGTACCTCACAGTCTCACCCGCACGGGCAGGAGGATCAAGGGTGCAGAAGTCTGTATAATACTGTATTGACAAGCAACAACGCTCTACCTATCACAGCTTAGACTGACCGTGATGGTGCCTGCAGTTAAAACATTATTCCGCAATTGAGCAACCGCTTCCGGATCCTCCATCCAGGTTCCCTGACCCCCATTTGTTGACTTGAGTTTTTCTGGAAGGGAAGGAGGGCCCAATCCTTCCGGCCTCTTTCTGATACATTGTACCATACTCCCATCCACACGCCTCCTCCTGTATCCCCTCCATACGGCATGTTGCTACCTGATGAAGTTGTTTCGTGTGATGCCTCTCTCGTCAACAGCCAAGTCAAATAGGAAATACCGTTGCCGGCAGAGTACTCGTACAATAACGGTATCATGCAAGTACAATTGGCCCTGGTATGGAATATGTTCCAGATAGATTAAATTTATGTCAACATCCTGACACAATCCACTACTGTACGAGTACTCGAGTACCCTAGAGTAGATTTTGCATGTCGTCTTCCTTACCGTAGTTTTCCGCCTTTTTTTTCTTTTTTTTTCTCCAAATCTACCCTACTGTGCTAGCATCATAGTACCGTGCTCGAGCACGGTACTCGAGCGCTGGTGATCACAAACAGAGAGCCTGGGTTAATTGCGAAAACTCTGTATCGTGCAAGCAGTTGTCGTGCCACATTGCGCCATCACCGATCTTGTGGCTTTTTCGGATTTTCAGATTCTCAGATTTCAGATTTTCCCGCAGTCTTTGGATTCGAAGCCCTTCTTTTTGTAACAGCACTTTTATCAACCAAACATGTAGAAAAAGAGGGCACCAGTATGATGGATAGATAGGTAGATCGCGGAGTATGATAGGGGGTTTTCAGACACTGGTATGCCATGTGATGGAATGCTCCAGATGCACCCCCTATTCAAGTGCCCTCCGAAGGAGAAGAATGATTAATTGATCGCAAAAGCCCTGTGAGCACACATGGTATGATAGCATCTCGAGTTCTATGATACCTTACCCGAGTGGTTTCCACTTGTGCAATATGGACCCGGCTTAGTAAACAATAGCGACAATCGCAACCGTTGCTAGCCAATCCCTTTGCATAAGAAAGCTATCTCAACATCATCCAACCCCAAAAACTACCACCACCACCACCTCAACCACCGCAATACCCCAACTCCTCCACCAAAATGACAGAACCAACTCCCCGATCCGACGCCCCAACAAGTACAATACCAGCCCCAACAGTAACCTTCTTCAAACGCTCCACAAAAAACCGCTCTTCGATTCGAAAGCGCCCCGCCACACCCCCCCCTGTTACCACCTCTGACTCCTCAGACGCCTACTCCTCCTCCGACGAAAAAGCAACCGGCACACGAAGCATCAAGAAACGTCGAAAAAACAAAAGCGTCGTAACGACCGAAACCACAAGCAAATCCAGTTCCGCCACGCTCGGAAACCCAGAGGACGTGAAGCGCACATACACGGACGTGAGCAGCGAGTTAACAAATGCAAACGACGCAACAAAGACAAACTGGCACAACCACGGCGATGACGAAAGGTCTTCTTCATCCTCTTCGAAAAAGCAGGCAGCAGGAGATGAGGAAGAGGAATCGGCGGTAGGTGGGACGTACAAGGGCACATCATCCTACACCACCTTCATCAAAAAGTCAGAAAACGCCCCCGCCCGATCCGTGGGCCCGATGAAAGCACCCAGTAACATCCGCACAATCACAATCACAGACTACGCACCCGACGTCTGCAAGGACTACAAGCAGACCGGCTTCTGCGGCTTCGGCGATACATGCAAGTTCCTACACGCCCGCGAGGACTACGCACAGGGTTGGAAATTGGATCGCGAGTGGGAGATTAACCAAAAGACCGGTAAAGCTAAAAATAAGAAGGAGGATGATGGTAAAGGAGAGGATGAGGAGGAGAAGGAATTGAAAGATATCCCCTTCAAGTGTATTATTTGCAAGGACGATTATAAAAGTCCCATTGTCACCAAGTGCAAGCATTACTTTTGCGAGACTTGCGCGATCGCCAAGTATAAGAAGACGCCCAATTGCGCGATTTGCGGGAAGAGGACGGATGGCGCTTTTAGTATGGCGAAGGAGTTGAGGAAGAAGTTGGAGAGGAAGGCAGTCAGGGAGGAGGAGAGGAGGAGGAAGGAAGAGGAAGAGGCGGCGGAGGGTAATTAATTAATTGGATGGACTCTTGTGACCTTTTGAGCTGCTTTGTGGGGTTGGGGATGCATGTTTGTTCGTCGTTTTTCTGCGTTCCACATTTGGCGTAAGTTTGGACTGTATTATATTATATAATATTATATAAACTATTGGCTCTCCCAAGCGTTCTCTTAATCATTGTTTTAAAGTCCCCATGGTATACAATAGCCGTTGATTTACCGTACTCCTCCATTCCTATAAGACATCAGTATGTACAAATTACAACTATGGTATTAATTAATCATACCCCAGACCTCCTACCCCGCCCAAATCTCTAAAATGACATTTCGTGACACGCCGCCATCTACGCCCAAAGAAAAGGAACCATAATTATAGGGTTATGCACAGCTCTTGTGTGTACCATGCTGTATATACAGTGCAAGTAAGTTAAGGCACAAAAGAAGAAGAGAGAGAGAGCGACGGATGCCCAATAAATAAATAAAACAGAAAGATAATATAATACAACAAATGAACCTCCCGCTCCACCAATAAAATACAATGCTGAATCCATCTATGCGATATCGAGGGGTCGTAGAAGGACAAGAAATCTAAGCGCACATACAGTGCATGCACATACGCATTAGAAAAACAACCCCATCCAGTAATCACACAGATAGGTCCAATAAAATCAAGTCTTCTTCCAATCCTTCGCCAAATGCCAGAGAAAGTGCATCCGCCTCTTGGCCTCCTCTCTCATGGCAAGCCTATGCTTGGAGCACTTTGCTTTCAACCACTGCACAAAGGTCTTCTCCTGGTCGGTCGCCGCAGCATCCATCGCCCTCCTCAAGTACTTGAACACCGTGCTATCCGGTACCCCTCCGCCGGCGATTAACTGATCCACGATCCAGCCCAAGCCAGCGGTATCCCCAATGTCGATGTACGCCTTCATTAGCACCGTCAGGCTCTTCTTCTCCCACGGGAAATCCGTGCCCCAGCGGGTTTTCGAGATCTCATGCAGGAGGAGGACGGCGGCGCGGGGGTTCTTCTCTTGGATGAGACGCCATGCCGTGTGCACGCTTATGTCGTGGGTTATTGGAAGTTCGGCGGATTCGAGGAATGTGTATGCTTTGCGGACCTGGCCGGAGACGGCGATGTAAGCCTCTGTCGGATCGGTGTGCCTTGATGGGAGGAGGACCTGGAAGGATTGAAGAGTGGGGGTTTTGCCGATTTTGACACCGCGGTCTTCGCAGATTCGGAGGAGTCTGTATGCTTCTGGGAGGCTTGGCCTGGGCAGGAAGAGTGTGGCACGGACGGCAGCGGTTACAATGGGAATGGAGGGCTTGATACCTTTTGAGAGGTGCTTTTGAAATATGTCGATTGCCGCAGTGAATTGGTCTTGTTGGAGTGCGTGGCCCATTGCTGCCTCTTCTCTGCTTTGGTCTACAAGTTCTTGTGAGGGTCGGATTCGAACTCGCTGTAACCCTTGATATGTTGAGTGCACGAGCATGTCCTTTGTCCGCTGGTTGATTAAGGTGTCGTTGTTTTCCCGGATAATAGCGTAGGTCCTCCGTAATAGAGAAGGGGCCGCATCGCCAGTGTGGCGAATGGTTTGGAGCAATGTATTCAGAGTTGCAGCATCCGGCTCAATTCCAGAACTCACCATTCGACGAGCCCAATGCTCTATACCGGGCTCATCCCATTGTCGTACACATGAGTGGATCATGATATTGTAAGAATATGTATCCGGCAATACACCTCGTTGCTCCATCTCACCAAAGAACTTCTCCAAATCGCGTAGTCCAATCATGGTAGAGTAGGTCTTCAGAAGCATGTTAAACATAGGTGTCGTAAGCTGTACCTTCTTCACCTCCATCTCCTTTAGGACGTTTGCCGTACCTTGCCAGTTCCGCCTCCGAGCGTACGCCGCCAGAAAGATTGCGTAGGTCTCTGCGTTATGCCTGATACCAAGTTCTAGCTTCACCCGCGCATATCCCCTCGCTATGTCCAGCCTCCCAACATTGATTGCCGCCTCAATCAATATATTGAACACACCGACACGAAGTTTCACCCTCGATTCAATCATCCACTTGAATATCCTCTCCATCCTATGAAACGATCCACTAATAATCTTCACTCCACCAAGCAGTAATGCACACATCGTAGAATCCGCCATCCACGGCGGCCCCTCCTGCCTCAGAAGCCTCCGCAGCAGTTTCTCTGCCTTATGCAATTTCCGCATCGCGATGAAATTCCGCAACCGGTGCCCCATAGTTTGCATATTTGGCTGCACCCTGGGCCTATGGTATTGGTACGTCGAGATAACTTTGGAGTGCATGCCCATCTCAACGTACGCCTCTAGGCATATATTCAGTGCATCGGTGTCGACATGCTTTTGACCGGCGACGTGCATCTGGTGGAATATTCCGGGGATCTCGGAATGCCGCCACCGCCTCCTCAATGCCTTCATCACTGCCTTTCCCACGATCTTGACCTGCTCGCCATCTTCACCCCGCTGGAGCCCCTCCAAAAACCCCTCCCTGGCCTCGGATGGCTCCCCCTCCAGAACTGACCGACAGCACTTCAATACCCAAATCCTCGAGGAAGGGCTTTTGATTTTATCCTGGATCGGAATTACAATTGAGGTAGTGGTGGCAGTGGCAGCCCCCCGAACAGACGTCCGCCGTGAGGCTAACTGATGGCGCCGGGAAACGGACTCCGGGAGTGCAGCATTAGGCGATGACGATGGCGGGGCCTCGGGACGAATTGGATTCCGCTGCTTCCTAAGTACCTCCGGGGAGCGCACCTTCGCCTGCTGAGAGCAATTGCTGTTTTTCCGTCGGATGTTGAGTCTGATGCAGCCGGCGATGGGCCCGTGATGGAACGGTTCGTACGGCCAATGGAAGAGGAGTTGGCGCAGATAATTAAGGGCGTTCTTCGAAGGGACTATAGCATGAGTATGAGGTATCATCATACTTCTTCCAGGGATTTCGGCGGACGTGGGAAAGCACCCTCAAGCATTCTGCAGGAGGAAGCGGGGGGGGTTTTCTAAAGTTTTTTGCCCGAAGAAAATCCACTGATTTTCTCGTCTAGAAATTGTTTGGTGTTTTTCAAACCTAACCCTATATAACCTAGTGGCTCACAGACGCTCACTCAACACCAACTGACACCCGTGGAATACCACCAAGCCTCGCTGCTGTGCTGCCCTATTTCCTTTACGACGACCTTTCACAATCACCGTTATCCCGAAGAGGGCACCAGTGTGAGCTACAGCACTTGCACAACGGCACTCATTTCGGACTCTAGGGAATGGCTTTGGATTAAAAGCATAATAATATTCTGCTCTAATTTTGGATTTTACGCACCCAATATTCCACCTAAATAGCTACCCTAATACAACTCCACAAGCAAATAACGCAGTAACACCTCAATATATCGAAAGAACAACTAAAAAGCAATAAGTACTAACCCGCCAAACCCCCGATACCTATGATATCTATAATATTCAGCGTCTATTCCGATGATGAGAGGGGAGCCTGTCCCTCCTGTGTCCCCTCCTCCCCACCACCCTCACTTCCATCATTCCAAAATACTCCGGGTGTGAGGAACAGGGAGCAAACAGCAGCAATCCCAAATGTGGAGGCCAAGCAGACAAACACTGTTTGTGGATATGTTGCCACCGTTGATGCGTATATCAGGTTGAAGGCACTTTATGATCACGTTAGATCATTCCACTGGCATTTCAACTGCAAAATAGGACACTTGAGACGTACGCTGGAGCTACCACTCTTGCTAAAGAGTGAAGAAGGGCTGTGGCACCAAGGAGTTTCCCAGTTTTGTCCGTGGGTATATGTTTTGTAAGGGACGATTGCAATGTTGGTGAGCCAATCCCTCCAAGAGCTGTTAATACACCGGCAGTTGTAAACTGGCCCCCGCTCCGCGCGAGCGCGTAACAAAGATATCCCGCAGTCTCGATAGCAATCGAGAACCGAATCAAGCTATGCTTTGCATCAGATCAAGAGCCCCGAATGGGTGAAGATGTGACATAAGATCAACCATACTTAATATCAAGCGCATCGCATCCTCTATGTAGGTTTTGTGCCGTCGATCCACGACGAAAGAAGGTGACCACAAGCGGGAGCACTACAAACAACATCGTGACTCTAAAACAGTTTACAATAGAAACATATATAGATGACTCCAGAAACCGATCAAGTTAGCATAGCTTACTTCCTGCATATATATTTCGGGGGAGTACTTCAAAATTTCCCCAATCAAATTCTGCTTCTGCGTATATCAGAATCACAGTAATACTTCCAATTCCGACTCCAAAGAGGACGCAATCAGTAGCAGCCAAAAGCATCAAATTCAATCGCAGCCTTGCGCTTGAACCCCGACCGGTTGGGAACAGGACTGTGAGAGGTCGTAGAAGGTTTGTTGGACTAAAAGAGTCCCACCAATGTTTAGGGACTCCCTCTTGCTGTTCCATCTGCTCGCGTTTATGGTTTTCTCTCGCAAGTACCATCCGACGCTTAGACAAAGATTCCGGCATGAAAAACATGACATAGCACATAAAAACAGCATGTGCTCCCTAATGTAAAGGTGTCAATAATACCAAATTTCTAGGTATCAGGCAACAGGACTGACCAATGCAACGTAAAACACGGACAGTATGTTATTTGTCCTCTCGATTAATAAACCCCCAAGCACCGGCCCGACGGCTATTCCGAGGAAAAGGCATCCTTGAAAATACCCAAAGGCCATAGCACGCCGAGCGGGAGATGTGCAGTCTGCTCCATATGAGTATGACAGTGCCATCCCTAGCATGAAGCTCCCACAGAGGCCATCAATTAGTGACCCGAAAAGTAGAATATTCACACTAAACATATCCGGATACTTCGCTGCCAAGATAGTGGTGATTTCACTCGCAAGTAGACCAAAAGAAGAAAATGCCATGGCAAGCCTTCTCCCGTAGCGATCCGATAGAGACCCAAGCCTTGGGGAGGTGAAAGCGCCTGTACCAACGGATCAACTATAAGCTTATTTACTGAGATGAGAAGAAACCTACTGAGAACGCCTGCAACAAGGCTCATATATAGCGTGAACTTAGAGACAAGAGCTTGAACCTGATTTTGGAGTAAACTTAGAATAGCACTCAAGAATACGCGAGAACGCAATGGCACATAATAACCTCTGGCTCCTTGCACTGTTTGCCAATGTCGCCTCCCATTAAAATAGGTAAGATTGAATCTCCTGTATATCCATTATCCGAATAATACTGTTGGCATATCAGAGCTAGGATAACGTTTAACCGTGGTACGGCAACGCTGTGATGGGGACATTAGTACTTATAACAACTTTCTTCTATAGCAATATATTACACAGGAGCTCTTACCCGCCAAATGCCATGGTGAACAAGCAAAATGGAGGCAGTAACCAAAAAACCTAGCGATCATTCGACCTCATGTTCTCTATACATGTTCTGAAGAGGCCGAGATTTATCTTACCGACGGTTTCCGGTACCATGGAACCCCCTCCCAATCGTCAATTTCATCAGCCCTCGCAGGCGCGCCATTCCTGTTTCCTTCTATCAGTGGTGATATCTCACTTGTTTCCGTTCTTTCAGGTTGAAAGCCCTGAGAATCGAGTGTTCTTTTCGAGCTTAGGCTTCCACCAATCAAAGGCGGCCCGGAAACTCCATTTCCGTCTAGTATTGTTTGTGCCTCGGCTGCGGATTCAACCAAGGGATCCCGAATTGACGAATCCATAAGTTTGCGAAAGGTAGTGATATGAAAGCACCAAGTTTGCGCAAGTTAACCGAAGAAAAATCCCCGCTTCTTGCAAGGTGAAACTCCAGAGAGGAAGGGTGATAAAATGAACAAAACGCGCGGTTTGCTCTAAGCCGAAAGCCTACTTATTGAGCAGGTGTTTGGTGGTGATTTATAACCAAAAAACCACTAACCAAACTCGACTAAATAAGAAGGAGGCAGGAATCAATGTTTAGGCAGGATTCAATTCTCTCTAAGATCAGCAGAATGTAGGGGATCCTGGGTATATAAGTCTTAAGGCCCTCTCTCCTACAATAGGGGGGGGGGGGGGGGATTTTTTTTAAATTGTAAAAAAAATAGGATGGGAGAGGGGATCTACGGAGTACCGATACCATAGGGAACGAGCTAAGGGCCATTCAAACACTGATTGGCGTGGGCATTACCATGGATCCCGGAAACATAAGGTCCTTAGTTTACCGTATTTCTATGGCCAGGAGTGGGTAGGAAAGCATGAATACCAAAAATTGGTGTGACCAAAACTCTAGTAAGTCTACTCCGCCGGTAGAATATTCAGAAATACCATCGTCCGATCTCTTGGGATTCGCTGTCAGATTATCAGCGGAAAACTACCATATCACCATGATAGGTTAAATTTAAAAGATTGGCAGAATTGCGCATACCAATTAATGAGATCCAACCCGCCCAGGCGGCCCGGCCATACCGCTCCAGGAAAGCACCATCTGTCTCTGAATCTAGAGGTTAGAGCCCCGTCGGAGGTAGCCTGCGTAGCATGGCGTGACGTGGAGATGAGCCTTTGATGTGATTGCAAATCATTAAAAACACAAGCAGGTTAAGACCACGGCACGCATCAAACAACACACTACCAGCAGAATGAAGAATCATCCCGTCATACCGCACTCCGGAGCGCAGAGACTTGTCTTGTACGGTACCATAGCCATTTGGGCACTTTCAGCCCCCTGCCCACTTTACAAACCCACACAGCGCCTGAACTCGGATGGATACTGATCCCGATACCGATCCTATCACCATCATTCGTTTGCTTTATCAGCAAAATGAGACCTGGAGGTGTCTTTGTCGCTAATTAACTACCAGTAACGTATAGGACCGAGAAGTGGATCAGACGGGGAAGCGGAACAGTTAAAATGCACCAAAAAAGTAGAAATATGAAAATCTTAATTGATGCACAATAGTAAGAAGATGATATTTAGAAGGATAGATGATATCCCTGATAGCGCACTATTTTAGATTTGCCTGTTTTTGAGCTAAATTTAGAGGCTTTATTTTGTCGAACTTCCTGTGTGAGGATTTGTGCAAATTTCACATACAAACCGATTCACTTCTGCGTCTAATACACTTCCTGGTCCAGTCCGTTAGCCAAAGAAGGCTATTGTTGGCTCCCGTTTTTCATCTTACAATGACCCGAGTTATCTAGGACGTTAGAGTTTATTTTTTCTCAGGCGCCTTAGAAATCGCAGTTGCTTCTACAGAGCCACGTTCCCCAAGGTTGAGCGGCAAGCAGTAGATGAACAACGGAAAACAGCTCCCGACGATTTCTCTCTCGACCGAGACGGTTAAGTTTATTGCCCCTTCCGGGGATCGGACCACTAATCGAGTGATTTGATATGACTTCTATCAGCTAAGGGGATTCGGAGTCTATCTCAGGATACAGCATATGCTTTCCGAAGGCTCATGTGTTTATGCTTAAAATCAGTATGATAGCACCTTTTCACCCAACATTTCCCTCGCAGCACCTTTGTCTAGTAAGCTCTTGTGAGTTCCGGGTTCCTGCATCTCACCCCCCCACCACAAAAACCTGGCACCTGTCGCATTTGCTGCATCCCTCGGGCCCGTGCTTCACATTACCGGCCGATCATGAAACTGCCCTCGTGACATTGAGGCTGGAGGGTTATGAGCGCCCAGAGTAGATGGTCTAGATCTAGAAAAACCCCATCTCCACTACCTGCGCTGTCTTATTTTCCTCGCGTGATCTCGGCTAAGGAGCAAGAGCACAAGCTTTCTCCACAAAGTTTCCCCTCCTCGCCCAAGCACGGGTCCCGGCAATGCGGCAAAGCTCTGCAACAGGTCAATCATATCTCCGCACGCTTCCGGAAAATCTGTACTATCGTAAATGATGGGGGGAATCGTCATCCACATGCAATCTGCACGTCACAGTCCCCGGGGAGTACTCGTACCATATGTTTACGCCGCTGTGGAAATTTAGTACAAATCCTCTGGGGCTCCGCTGAGCAGGCGGGAATGGCATTGCTTCCTTTTTTCTAATTATTCGTACGACAAACTCATACTGCGCCCGTCCAAAAAAGAGGAGAAAGAGACGGTTCGCAATGCCTGGTTGGGGTATGGTCATACAGGCTTTGCTCTCTTCCTCCTCAGTTAACTCGTTTGTTGGATTGTTGGATTGCGAATGCTGACAAAAGAGCCTCCTCTAGGAGATTCACACGACGCTTGGAAACAGCTCTATCAAAATGATGAGGGGAGCCGCAAAGTACCCTTTCCCCATCCATATTCAATTCACTTCTGTAGATGTTCATCTAACGAGAAATGAACAGGGCAATCTATCTCACGAAGTAATTTCTGGTGCTGCCGCATTCGAAGGTTTTAAACTCTTCGAGAACCACCAGCGTCGGGAAGGTGCATTCATCTCTTCACCACATGGTGCAGTATTTCCCCAGGGGCGCATGTCTGACAGCGGGTGAAAACAACGAAATAGGGAAGCAAGTATCCCACGGAACGGCAAAGGAAATCCTTGTCGGTCTAGCCACCGCAGAGGCAGAGAAGCTTATCGAGAAGAAGGGTTTAGGTACACACGAGGGTGAACGGGCCAAGCATGCGACGAGGCAGAATGCCGAGTGGATGTACGAACAATACAACAATGGTGACCAGTACAACCCCAACAGCCAGGGCCCTCCTGGCCCGTTGGAGCAGCGTGGAGAGCAGCGTGGAGGCTACGAGCGTAGGGATTACGAGCGTAGGGATCACGATGGTGGGAGATACGAGCGTGGTGATTATTAGGAGTGCAGGAAAACATGGCATGACGAGGGCAGTGGTTGTATATTTAAGGCGTCAAATTGCATGCGTATATTAATGAAGGCTAGGCATAAAGTCACACACTTGAAAGTATTGGTGTATAATTTATTCATTTAACTTACGATTTAAGTTTTAGTAGAGGCTCCGACATTTTTCGGATGTCGTAAAGTACTGGTATCGCGAAATCCACTACCGTATCAGATTGTCAACGGGAATCAGCCCGTCAACATAGGGTAGGTTTAAAGTTTGACAAGTTAACACGGTTGCGAATACCAGTTAATGAGATCTAACACGTCCTGAGGGCTGGTCTTATATGCCGTGCTGTGTCAGGAAAACGCTAACCCTTCTTAGGAACTTTTGGCTCTGGGTCCGTAAATTGCAGAGATCGTGTTTGTGAGCGGGGTTTAGCGAGCAGGGAGGGTCAAAATGACCGAGTGAGGGCGAGTGATGCGGATATCCCCGTGTAAAATATTGCTAGACACTATTGGCTTACCATGTGTTATGGAATCCGGTAAATTGTCTGGGAGGCTGGTATTTCGCTGTTTCTCTAGTAGACTAATCTTCTTTTGAAGTCTGGGTACCGGTATGATAGGTAATTCGTGGCCTGGGTTAGGGTTCAGGCCTCCGGGTTTCGGGCATCCGATTCTCCAACGTTCAACCCATCGAACCTCAAGGAATGCTCGTTACCAGTTTCACAGAATCCGTCCGATGAAGCCACCTTTTGAACCCAACGAGGCTTAGTAGATTATTCGCACCATGTGCCTGAATATCCGGCACGAATAAGTTATTTATTCAGGGGGGCATTCATCGCAATTGGAGGACGAAGCAAGGCCAGCGAGGTCAAGGCCAGGCGCTGCCATGAGAACACGGTAGTCGTTCGCAGCGATAAAGTGGAAAACGCAAGCAGTTACCCAAAAAGCAAAAAGGCAACTGCCTGTCGGAGGAGAAAAAAGAAAGGGAGGACAGCAGTGCCATCTCCGTACTTGAATACCGGTAGGATTTTAAACACGGACTTCCATCTCTGTTTTGAGCAATAAACCGCAAGCAGAAACAAGCTGATTGGTGGGCTCAGTTTGACGCAGAGATGAAAGTCACCGAAAAAAAGGCCCTCGATGACACCAATAAGAAAAAGGAAAAAAATGGGGAAGAGTAGGCCTTTGCTTGAGTAGTTTGCCTCAGGCAAGCGCTGTGCTATCTATCATCATCCCTGAGATAAGTTTTTATACCGGTATATTTGTTGGTGGTGGTCTGCACGAAAAGGTAGAAGCAATCTATCTACGCGCACAGTCACAGAAACGTCTGACTTCGAGGCTCTGTCGGGTCCTCTTTGTGTCTTTGAAAAACAAGATGTGCAGCGGCAAAAGGGTTATTGCCGGCGGGTATCATACTTGTGCTCACCAAAACAGTACCGGTATTGGGCAGTAGCACACATAATGGGGTGTCGCACGGCTTCTCAACTATAGTGCCGGTAGGCAACGACAGGTTTGAGATGGAATGGCGAGTTGAGATTGACTAACGATTAAGTAGCCTGAGGAGGAGAAAAATTTTATCTTTTCTCATACCGTTATCGTGAACATACGGCTGGTGTCCACACCCAGAGCAGCGTTTTCCGGGGACTGTTGCCAAGCTTGGACTCGTGTGCAAGGTCACGTGCTCCCAAGCCTTTTGCCCCTTAAAGTTGATTTTACATTTTTACCGGGCAGCGTGTCCTTGTCTTCTGTCTTCTGTCGATTTTCTCCATCAGCAATCACCAAGTCAAACCAGCACCAAGCCCTCCAGCCAGCCAGCCAGCAATCAAACCCCTTTGATAGCCAAACGTCAAAGCTTCGTTTCTCGGGCAGAACTCCTCTTTTTTCAAGGACGCAGTACCATCTTTTTCTTTTTACCAAATATAAGCCTTTTTGCTTTCCTCCATCCGATCGTCAAGCAAAACTCAACCGTCAAGCACCCATAAAAGAAAAACATTATGTCCACCAACGCCACTGAGACCGTCGCCGCCGCTGCTCCTGATACTGTTGAGACCGTTACCGATGCTCTCAATGATGATGATACTCTTGCCCCTAAGACCGAAATTAGCGAAGCAGACGCCGCTCATGCTGCTTCTGCTGCTGAAGGCAGGAGACTTTACATCGGGAACCTTGCCTACGCTACCACTGAGGAGCAGCTAAAAGAATTTTTCGAAGGGTTTTCTATGTGAGTATCATCCTTTCTTTCTTGAGATGCACCCCTCTGCAAACATTGCTTTTAGCTCTTTCGTCGTAGCTTTGAGCTTGATTGATATATTTGTGCAAGGCTGACATTATTATCACCTAGTGAATCCACTTCCATCCCCACCAACCCTCGCACCACTCGTGCTGTTGGCTATGCCTTCGTTGATGTCACCACTAAAGAAGAGGCAGAACGTGCAATTGCGGAGCTCAGTGGAAAAGAGGTTCTGGAGCGGAAGGTCAGTGTCCAACTAGCCAGAAAGCCTGGCACGTCTGGCTCCATCAAAAAAGAAGGTGAAAATGGTGCACCTGCAGAAGGGCAGCAGCAAGCACCTCATGAAGGGGGAAGAAAGCCCAGGGGCTATGCTAGACACCGTGGAAGAGGAGGAAGGGGCCGACCCGGACCAAAGGTTAGTTTTTTCTCTCTGTTTTTATAATCTTGGGACGAGCCTGACATTAGTGGAAGAACCGCCCGAGTCGTGAGAATGGCACCACTAGTGAAGAAGAAAGGTCTGCACCTACTAATGCTCCCGGACAAGTTCTTCCTCTCACCGAGGTTCCTACCTACTCTGATGCCCTTGATACCCCCGAAAATGCTGCCGCTAGCATTCCAACTGGCCCGGCTGCCGAAGGCGAGGGTCACGCCACTGGTGGGTACAGGCCAAAGAAGAAGAGAGGTCCCCCGGAGAATGGTGTCCCAAGCTCCACCAAAGTCATGGTGGCTAACCTCCCCTATGAGCTTACTGAGGAAAAGGTATGCTTCCCGGCTAGGCCCGTTCCACTGTATTACCTGCTAACGCCTGTTCACTTATAGCTTAAGGAATTGTTTGCTCCTTATGACCCTGAGTCTGCTAAAATTGCTCTCCGTCCGATCCCCCGTTTTATGGTTCGCAAGCTTCAAGCACGTGGGGAACCTCGTAAGGGACGTGGTTTTGGTTTTGTTACCTTGGCCTCCGAGGAGATGCAGAAGAAGGCCGTTGAGGAGATGAACGGAAAGATCGTCGATGGTAGAGAGATTGCTGTCAAGGTTGCCATTGATAGCCCCAAGGTTGAAGGAGAGGAGGGCGAGCACGCCGAGGAGGAGAAGAAGGAGGAGGAAGCTGGCGAGACCAATGGCATCGGCTCAGAGCAACCCGAGGCTCAGGCTACTGATGCCATTTAATGGATTAACGATGATAGGTAGAGCTAGGGACGGAAATCGAACTTTTGATTTCATTCATAGGCAACAAAGATCTTTGCGTATTTTTACGTTGCTTATGGGAGAGATTGGGACACATTTCTGTTTTAGGTTCTATCTTATATGACCCGCTATGAAAAAAAATTAAAAAATTAGAGTGGGGAATGGGCTTGTGGGTGTTTTCTCACTCTTTTAATGCTGTTTCTCTCGGTTTGACGATGATAGTGGGACTGAAATGAGTTGAGAGGTGACAAATTTCTTTGCTTACCAGCGAATATGGTCTGGTTTTGTTTGCTTCCTATCTTTCTCAAATCATTGACTTCCCAAGAATTTCGGGAAAGGTGAAGGTGCCTCATATTGGATTCGCAGGAGCTAGTATTAAAAAGAAAATTATTTAATCGCCCGACAATGACCTTTTTTTTCCCCTCGCCTCCTGCAAAGTTTTATGTGGGTTGGGGTGTGGAGGTTAACGAGTGCTTTTCAAAAAAGAAAAAAGGGAAGAAGCCGAAATATTTAATACACTACTAATAATGATCGTAGAGGCTATGCTGTGAGATGTTGGTATAAATACAGTGGCTTATCCATAGCGTAACTTAACAAAAAAGAGGAACGGGGCTGCCAGAAAGAAGCAGAAGAAACGTTACACACGGCACCCTTCAGAGCTACAATTTGCTATCCTTCGCTCCCTTCATTCCCCTGACGCCCTCCACAACGCTCTTCCTCGTGACAGACTCCGGGTACGGGAGTGCGGAGGCGCCCTGCCTGTGCCATGCCCCGCCGTCAACTACAATTACATCACCACTGACCCAGTCTCCGGCCGGAGACAGCAGGTAGATCGTAGCGTCGGCAATTTCGTGAACGTGGCCGAACCGCTGAATAGGAACCGCCCTTTCCGCCTCGCTGGCGACCTCCGGACGGGAAAGCCTGGCCAGGCCTTCCGTACCGGCTATAGGACCTGGAGCTATGCACTACATTCCACCCAGATTCCCATTAATTAACTCCTCCCCCTCCGTAAGGCGATGTGAGGTGGGGGAAAGGAGGCAAACATTGCTAGTAATCCCATAAGGTCCCAACTCTACACACAGTACACCCGAGAGTGCGTCTATAGCGGCCTTTGCCGCAGAAACGTGGGCCTGGAACGGCGTACCGGTATAATGCAGCGTAGCTGAGACGAATATAATCTTGCCGCGAGTCTTCTTAAGTTCTTCCAATGATGCCTTTACCGTATTGTACGAGCCCAGAACATCGATGTCGATAACAGCCTTGAACGCATTGGCGGATAGGTTGTCCACTGTTGCTAGGAAATTGCCGGCTGCTCCGCAACTATTCTCCCATCCGCCCGGTTAACAGCTGTCCACCTCCTCCCCAGGAAGGGAAGTGCCATGAAGAGCAAACGCACATGACATAATCTAGCCTCCCCAGTTCTTCCACCGTCCGTTCCACTGCCGCGACGAGCGCTGAGTAGTCGCGCACGTCGGCGGATATCCCGAGGACTCTGCTACCGCTTCGGAGTGTTTGGAGTTCGGCGGCTTTGGCCTCCGTCACGTCTTTCCTCCGTCCGATTATGCTAGCGTTCGCACCGAGTTGGATTAGTGCCGCTACCTGTGTGGAGCAAATTGAGCCCTGAGGGTTTTGTTAGAAAGCGGTGATGGAGCGGAGGGGGGGGGTATTACGGCTCCGCCGGTGCAGAGGACTACTTTGCCTTCTGTTCAGGTTGAGTTGGCAGGTCAGTTTTTAGTGTCTATACAGCTAGTGAAGGGAAAGGGAAAGTGCTGCGTGGTACTAGTAGTCTAGTGGGATTGTGGTGCCTTAACGTACCAAAGATCCCCGGAGCCCATATCGGGGACTTGTATTTCTTGGTCGCGGCAGACATCCTAGTGCGTGCGGTAAGATATCGAAGGTTCCAAGCGGGAAAGCTGGAGTTGTATTTGCATGTAGTATTCCGGGTGGGGAACTTTGAAAGAGCCCTGGTGGCGGGTGCAGTTGTTGATTTAACTTAACTGACTGAAGTGCTCCTGCATGAGCGCAGCACGATACCAGTACCCTTCCAGGTTCACGTTTCTAGCACCTTTTCCCTTAGACGGCGTGAAACAGTAAAATTCGGACCATGGTACGCTAAGCCTATCCTAGAACCATTTGGGCTTCGCGATTTGCTGAGTATGTCCTGACTCGCTAAGAGTGCTGAGTCATTTGAGAACTCAGGCGATCGAAAATCGGAGTTTCTGAGCAAACTTGGCTGACTGTTGCCAAATCTGGCCTTAGCGCAGCATTGTCCGGATTTTACTGTTTCACACCGCCCAAGGGATAGCTCTGTCGGGACTCAGGCTGTCAAGTGAGATAATTAATCATCGAGATTGAGTGAGACCTTGTGCTTGCAGCCGCCTCGGTTGGCTTAAGATATCATGCCTATGGCGCGTTGATACCCCGGTTTTTTCCGCTTTGTCAGGATCAAGGGTCCGTATGGAGAAGGTGATCGGATTGTTTAAGATTTGTGGGGTTGAGAACGCCAATTATTTCCTGACAAAGTTGGGACACTGTAAATTCCACTTTTGGCGCTCGTGCCAGTATGGTACTGATATTACCTCTCCTGGACTTGCTACTCGAGTATATTACTTGTGGCACCGTTGATTTTAGATGAGGGTGGTAACATTCGTTTCCCTACACTAGGCTAAAAAGCAAAATTCATCTAAATTTTGAGTAAAAGCCTTCCTCCTTCCTCCTTTCCTCGACTACCCTAGCAACATCAGGGCCCCAAACATCCTCCGGTGACCTGCCTGCTTTCAGGACCTCCTTTTCATGCTTCTTGGCTTCGTCCCTCGTCATCAGTACCACATCGTTGGTGGTTATTGTATAGTCGTTTTCTCCCCAGAAGCCTTCGTCCCTTGGAGGTAATGGCTCCCAGCGTGTAAGGACTAGCCTCGTGAAGAATCCAGATACAACACTCTTTCCTTTGAATACCTCATCTGCAATGTATCCAGCGTCACTCTCATTAAGTGGGATTCTAATTCCAGGAGCATTTCCTCTCAATCGGCTTTCCTGGCCAGCTAATTGGGCAATCATATCTTCATAGAGCTTTGACCTATCCTTTCCCTTGGAATATTCTGTCGGATACCCCGCAATGGTGGTCAAAATGTGGTTCGCAACGCAGAGACCAAATATCGACGGCATCGTACCCAACACCGGGAGGATTCTGACCCGGAAGTCTGGAAGCACGCCTAGCTCGTCAACCTTTCCTTTTTCGAATTCATCCTCTGAGAGTGGTAGTAAAGCAGCTTTCCCCGGGCCTGGTTTCTCGGTAGAGTACACTACTGGGATTCCGGTGGAGACGCCCTTCTGTCGGAGACGCCGGCGAGTGCTTCGAGATAATGGATCTTCGGTTGATTCTGAAATGTCACCAATGCAAACCTAGCACCGGCGTGTGAGTGATCGATAAAAAATAGAGCACATATTAGGGGTTTGGGGCCGTATACCCTTGTGGGATCACTCTTGCATCCGGCACCCATACTGGAGATTATCGGAATGTTATGAGTTTTGCAGTAGAACAGAAGATCAACCTTCGTCTGGATATTGTCAATTGCATCCACCACAAATGTTGGCTCTCCCGCCAATAAAGCAGCTCCATCCTTCATTTCCCATAACTCATTTCGTGCATCAATCTCCACCCAAGGTGCCACTTGCTCCAACCGTTTCCTCAAAGCTTGGACCTTTGGTGTCCCTACGTCTGCAAGAGTGGCTACCGCATGTCGGTTCAAGGATGATAGGGTAACTTGGTCGAAGTCAACCAATCGAATCTTGCCCACTCCTGAGCGAAGGAGCATTGTTGCAACCCAAGATCCAACCCCACCACATCCCACAATTATCACAAAGGAGTTGCGAACCTTTTTGAGACCCTCTTCACCAAGAAATACTTTGTTTCGGGCTAATTGTTCGAGGATGATATCTAAAGGGGGGGTTGGTATGATCAGAAGTCGAGAGTAAGGTATATAAGCGGCGTACCTTCGTCCCAATCTCCTCGTCGAGCATTCGCAGCTAGAATTGCATCTGATTCGTCTTGAAGCCTGGACCGCGCGGCCGCCGCACCGAAATCCGTGAGCTTTTGCAGGGGCAATGTTAGAAACTCCAAGCTTTGCAGGCCATAACGCACCACCGGGTAACTAAACAGGTATACATACGACATTCGTCTCTGACGGAGGAGGAATTGAATCTTTAAGACTTTTTAATCTCGAGATCTGCTTGACCTTCTGGAAAGCAAAAATTGCAGAAGCTGCAACCGCACCGGAAATTAGAGCAGTGTAGGCTAACTGTGCCCGGTGGGAATGTAGGTTAAGATTGAGGTTATAGAGGTTGAACTTTGTGTAAGCCATGTTGTGCAAACCTAGCCAAGAAACTTGACAACTAAACGGGAGGAACGGGCGAGGAGAAACGGTGGGGTGGTGCGAACAGGGAGGCTCAACAGTGACGCGGGGTTAGGGTACTGTACAGTGAGTCTTCTGGGAGACTGGGCTCGAGTGCTGCTCCATGTATAACACCGAAATCAGTGAGTTCCAGTTCTGCACCTCCCACTCTCGGAAAAGAAGAGCTTCCCCACCTCCGCGAAAATAGCACAGAGCCTAGCTTAGTGGAAAGAACACGGGGGGGGGGTTTTTTTTTTGTTATAATTTCCACGTTTTATCGGACCCTTACAGCCTGGCAGGAACAAAATCAATTTTCATGGGAAAGAAAAAAGTCTGGGGCGCGAGAAAACCTTTGAAATACCGTCGATCGCATGGTAAACTTGTCAACTATCGGAGCATACCATCACCAAATATGAATAGCAAACTGCGACATCTCTCCCACCACTGTAGAGACCTTTATTTAACCCCCCCTCAAATATCTATAAAAGGGTGGGGTGAAACCAAAGAAGTTATCAATAAGAAATTGAAAAATAAAAATAGGCCAGCTTCAATTTTTATCATAATCATAAAAAGCCCAGACGCTGGGCCTTTTATCCCTCCTTAACGAGTCCCTGGCATCAGCCAAATGATCAGAAAATTCAATAGCTTAGGAGAACATACCTCGATTATGTATTCCTCTGATCCCACAAAACAGCATCGTCTGTCCTCCGGAATTTCCGCTCCCCAAGTGACCATAAGTAATTAGAGCGGACGAGAATCGATCTTTAATCTACCTCCTTGCCTTGCGCACATCCTCACCTCCAACACAAGTGATGAGCCATTCCAAATTTTCCTTCACCACTTCAAACCTCTTTACATCCTCGATCGCGAGCAGGATGGCACTCGCAGCTATGACGTGGGCTTGGTTAATTTTCTTAGTAAGTCTCAATTTGGCCTGTTTCAATTCACTTTTGAGATCGGTCATGTGGGAACAAGCCACGAGGCCCATTACGAACAGCAGGCCCCCGCAAAACATCGTAGCTGCTGGTGAAGCAGAATCTTGGGTAAGTTCTCGAATAAATCCATTTGTTAGCCGGCAGCCAAACAAAGGTTAAATAAAAGGGTATTCTTACTATAAAGACATCGTGAGTCTCTCCTATCGATGGTATGTCTCTGCCGATGGTGGTCCGAGTCTGTTGACATGAATTGCAGTTGCAGAAGGTACCATATCTAAGAACTCGAACAATTGGGCCAGGTGCTAGGACGTTGGAGTTGTCTCTCCTAGTAAGGTCTGGTGTTTTTTCCTTTTTTATTTGTCCCGGGGGGTAGGGTCTTTAGTATGTTCCCCCCCTTTTCCAGAGGAGATTCAGAAAGACAGGGGTATCTCTAATGGCATATCATGTTAGATTTGCCCTTTTTTTGAGCTGAATTCGGAGGCTTTATTTTGTCGAAATTTCTGCAGTGGGGATTTGTACTGGTACGAGATTCATAGATAAAGATAAACCGATTCACTTCTGCGCCGATTCACTTCTGCGCCGATTCACTTCTGCGCCGATTCACTTCTGCGCCGATCCACTTCCCAGTCGAGTACTCGTACGTTATTTGAAAGGCAACGTGCGTCACATGGTATCATACGATATATCATACGACCGAGCCATCGTCTTGGTCATCTCGGTCGTCTTGAGATGCGAGTGATGGACAGTGATGTGTCAAGATGCCCCGACCCAGAGAGTGGCAACCTATCCACTCTGCCTAAGACAATTACTGCTGAGGTTGGCCCGTTTTCTGCGCTCTCTCGAGAAAATCAATATTGGTACCGGTATGTACCCGTACCGCTGTGCCTGTGTCAGGTTTTCCACTCTTTCCTTGTGTTACAGCACTCTTGGCAAGCGTTCACTTTCTAGATCTTGTGCTCGGCCCATATCCGCCGAGATCTAACAAGGGAAATCAGCCGCGTCCGTCTTAATAATTTTCTTTTTTTGGGGGGGAGCAATCCTTTCGGTCTGACGACTCCCGTTCTCAGAAATACACACGCTCCGGCCCCTTTGCCCACGCAGGTCCTCAACCAATCTCGGCGTCCCGCAATATTTCTCCTTAACTAACACACAACGTTAGTTTCTCGCCTCTGAGCTTCAGTCCCTAGGGCTCTTTGGCTTGTTATTCGATTCCCTCGACTTTCGGTACTATTCGCTTTGCATAAGTCAGATTAAACACTTGCAGTTCTCATCTCAAGCTGGCGTCTGAGTATCTCCTCTACGACCCTCACCTACCAGCACCCTTCTTACGATAAGAGGGAATATCGTCGATATGTCGTCCGCAAACTATGAATCAATAACCCAAGAAGATAGAGACGAGGGGACTAGCTCTCCTGAAGGAAGACGGTACGCTACCGACTTTATTGCCCCATAAGTCCTCCCGTAGCCGCTGACTTTATTCTCGGGGTTGTAGGCGTCGACGTCAAACCAAGATAGCTCATCCGGCCGGCGAAGCGTCATGGGGTAGTAGCGTTGTCAATCTCTTGAACACCAGTCAGTACCGATTGCCCTTGTTTCCTCGATCATGGCTTACTCTAGAGCAGTTGTCGGTGCCGGTGTGTTGGCAATGCCCCACGCAATGTCACAATTCGGAATGGCCCTAGGTATCTTCGTTATTCTATTTTCCGGTTTCATGTCTGGCTTTGCTCTCTACCTCCAAACTCGCTGCGCCAAGTATATCGATAGAGGAACAGCCAGCTTTTTCACTTTGAGCCAGTTGACTTTCCCTAATGCGGCCGTTGTCTTTGACTTGGCTATTGCTATCAAGTGCTTCGGTCAGTCGAAACTTTGTTTGCTTGCTCAAGGGGAAACGGTTGTCATTCTAACATACTTACTAGGTGTGGCGATTTCTTATCTTATTATCATTGGTGACCTTATGCCACAGGTCATCCTGGGCTTCAACCAAAATGCTGGCAACGTTGAATGTCTCGTAGATAGGCATTTTTGGATAACAGGTTATATGTAAGTCCCGGCCATAACCTCGGCAAATTATAGCAGTTAACTAAATTGCCCCTAGGCTTGTGATTATTCCACTTTCTTTTCTCAGGCGGCTGGATTCTTTGAAATACACTTCGTTTGTTGCATTAGTTTCTATCGGATACCTTATCATCATTGTGCTCGCCCACTTTTTAAAGGGCGACACCTTGGACGGTAGGGGTGATGTTCGCTTGATAACTTGGGCCGGGCCTATAGAAGCACTTAGCAGCTTTCCTGTCATAGTTTTTGCCTATACCTGCCACCAGAACGTAAAGTCTTCCATGTCCTTGCGGGACCTTCTATTTGAGAATACGACACAACTAAAAAGAAATACTTAGATGTTCTCGATATTGAACGAAATCAAGGATGTGTCCCATGAATCGACGCTTAATGTCATACTAGGGTCAATTGGATCCGCAAGCTCCATTTATGTCCTTGTTGCTATCACAGGCTATCTATCATATGGTGATAATATCGGCGGGAATATTATCGCCATGTACCCCTCATCCTGGACTTCTACGATAGGCCGTGCAGCAATCGTCATACTTGTCATGTTTAGTTACCCCTTGCAAGCACACCCTTGCAGGGCTAGTATTGACAATATTCTCAAGTGGAAGCCCTTTCAAAGAAGGGTTGGTCCTAGACCCCCATCCCCCGGCAGGGTCCATGAGATGAGTGACTGGAGGTTTGCATTAATAACAACGGCAATTATCGTTGGAACATATCTTGTAGCCATGACTGTCAGCAGTTTGGAGAGAGTGCTGGCTTATGTCGGAAGTACTGGCTCGACGAGTATTAGTTTGTATGTTCCCCACCCCAATTAGCCAGGGATAACTGTAATCTTCTAACAACTCTATTAGCATTCTTCCGGGTCTTTTTTACTGGAAAATATCGAATCCAGAATCAGATAACCATCGTCTCTTGAAAGAAGACGAAGATAGTGGCGAAGAGGGGGGTGGCCATGGAGCTGACACCTGGAGAAGCAGGCTGCTCCGAAGGGGAGCCCTAGGGCTTGCTATATATGGATTTATTGTCATGATCACTTGCTTAACGCTCAACACTTTCTACGTTGCTGCACATTGATTAGACCTGCTGGCGTCCCCACCACAGAGCCGGTGGCATTTTACCATCTGATTTTCGTTCGTTATCACCCTCTTTTAATTATTAGGGCTTGCGAAAACAGACGGCTGTTTTATAAAGCACCATGGCTACTAAGGCCATTTCTCTTTGATTTGTTTTTTGCTTTAGGCGTTCTATGGTGTTGTCAGAACCGGTCATTCCTTCGACTGTGACATATTCCGAGACTTTCTTTTTCGTTGGTGACAAATAATGTCCTCCATTTTTGATTTAGAATTCAGTGTATCGCTTCTTGTAATTATTACCAATACCATACTTTGTGTTGTGTATGATATCTTTTGTGCGTCTGTTATTGGGTCTTTGTGGTTTCAGATGCACAGACATGAGTTTGTTCCCCAAAATCAACATGGACAGGCATGGGCACAGCGCCCCAGAGACATAAGATGCCGGAGGGTTTTTTCTTCTCGTATGACGAAAAGAAGGATTCTAGATACTGGACATGATGCAGTGCGCTTGGGCGATCTGTGGTAGGGTTGTAAGTGTAGCGAAGACAGGGCCTGGTGTCAGCGTCTAGCAATTTTAGTATTGTTATGGGTAACGTTTCAGAATGAAAGAAAGAAAGAGTAACTGGTTTTCTTCCTACGTAACGTCCACACTCTAAGAGTATATTGATTGTTCTAGAGTTAGCAGAGACCCTCGGATAAGGGAGGCTAGTAGATCATACAAGAAGGATGTAACGGCTCACTCTGATTGATGGACCAAGTTGCAGAGTGTTTGACGCTTTCTCATTCAAGACATGGGCAGTGCTATTTTTATCACCATTCCTCCATGACGGCGGGTAATGACCATCAAAGGAACAGCTAACGGCAAATCCACTGGACAAGAAAAGAACATAGTACCTCTGAATATAAAGAGCGAAGCAACCACTTCCTCTCGTTGCCGCCGTCGTTGGTTGTATTGTACGAGTGCCGTCGTACTGTCGATAAGACCACAGCGGCATATTTTCGTCTGAGGACCAGAGCCTTCGCAGAATCCGGGGGAACCAATTCTTACCCGCAGCAAAACTCCTTTCCCTTTCGTTTCCTACACGTTTCACTGAGTTATTACTGTCGAGAAATAAGCGAGTGCTTGTTTTTTCTCACTATTATATCAGCACTTATAAGTTGCATTCAACTACACCCCTTATTTTTTTTATCCTTAGGAGTTTCCTTCTTCCTTTTTTCCCGGTTATACAAAAGAAGGGCGCAGTCTGGGGGGTGCGTCGTAGACTGGGGCAAGACAACTGAAGCTTCGGGCCTCAGAATTGCAGGACAGAGTGCTCCTTCCAGTCAGCACTGCCTAATCCACTTTTACTGGGAATTGAGATTTGGTGAAGCATCAGTCCTAGAACGGCTGGTCCGGGTGCGCAAGAGCAGGCTCATTTCTCTTCTCCAGAATCCTCACCCTTGTGATTCGCTCTTCCCATTATTACCGTTATTATTCTTACTCCGGCAGTATTTACTTTCTGGTCGACACTCTTTTCCCCTTGACAAGTACGGTATCATACTCTCTTTTTCTTTTCTTTTCTTTTTCTCTTTCTTCCCTTTCTCTCTATCGCTCTCTCTTTGGAAATTTGGCCTCAGAGTCTTTTATCTACCTTTTTTCCTTTCTTTCTTCGACTTCAGCCATTTCTGGGCTTTCTCCCATCCCCTACGAGTAGAGGAGGTGTTTTGACAAGACCAAGAGAGAGTGTGAAAACGGCTACCACACAAACGTCGTTCTGCCCCCTTGTTGGCTGGGAGATAGACTGCAATAACAATTCGTCCACCACCAGCACAACCATCATCCTCCGTGGTGATAACCATAATTGTCATTGGCAACAAACAATAAGATATCTCAGGAAGAAGGTCTACGATCATCCACGAGCTCCATTCCCCTCCCTTTTGCAATTTTTCTGCACGAGTACAACAGGCACGCATACAATACTTCCACACATACAAGTTACGGTGCGGTACTGTGGTGCACGTTCTGTCATCCACTGCCTCATCTCCAACCTGCTAGTCTAATAAGTTTGCAGGGAAGCAAAGGATCCGCGAATCACAATACCGGTACATACGGTGCTGCGTTGCACCGTACCAGTACTCGTACAGTAGGAAAGGCACATAATCAGTCTTTTCCACTTTCTTTCCCTTTTGTCAAACAGTAATTTGTCCACAAGAATTGCCTGCAAGCTCTTCTTTCTACCCTTGATCAGCCATCTCCATTCGCTCACCCGCTCACACTTTTGCACACGCGCACACACACACACCCCTTTTGCCCTCTCTCCAAAACCTCCTTTCACTCGCTCCGTTTGTGCTCTACGGCACTCAATACTTGGTACATACACCCTCACCCAAGAAAAATTAACCACACTTCTTTCCCCCACCCCGACCCTGAGTGCAAACTTTCAGTGACCAGCACCTTGACTTCCTGGAAGTGTCAAGTTGGGGGAGACGGAGGTCACTTACGGTGATCGTAGGAGCGTGAATCGCTGCTCATCGTGAAACTAGCCCCTGCCGCACCTGCGTTCCGCCCTTTATCGAATACATACCGCGCACTGTGCACACCCTCTATCCACACACACCCATCCCCCATCGTCATTTTAGCAGTGTTCGAGACCCCAAAGCCTCATCTCCAACAGGCACGATCTACCCTGTCTATTCCAATTCTCCTTCCGCCGTCCTAGGCCACGCTTCCCTTCTTCTCTTCTCGCCTCTTTTTCTTTTTTTTTCCTCCTTCGCTTTCCTTTTATCTGTCACAACCGGCTCGCTCTTTATCTCCGGCTCGCCGACTCCCTCGCTCTCCTTTCCCTTTCTCCTTTGTGGGATTTTCATGCAATCCTACGCTTCCCTTCATTCGCCATCCGTAGGAAAAATGCAAGGGCAGGATCCATCAATGTCGCGGGGCAGGCCCTATGGCACTTCCTCATCCAGACTCGATTTCGGAAACATTATTGGTGATCCGTTCGCTCTATCTACGATCTCGATAGCTATAGTAAGCATCACCATCTCTTGTTTCTTGGTCGCCTTCGTTTGTCAGTTCTTCGGACGATGATCGCAGGCTCTGAATCCACTATCTAGGGAAAGGGGGAAGATGGGGAAATATGCTTATTGGTGGCTAACTTTTCTTTTAGATAGGATGGTTAGTAGGATTTGTGTCCCAAGCGATTGCTGATGCCGACAAAGGAGTCAATTTTCCTAAGTTCGCCTGGTGGTCTATTGTATACGTATTGTTCTGCATAATTGGTGTTACGATCGTTATATTAATGGACTCTGTTCACAAATATCAGCTCGCGGTAAGGCTGCTCGGTTCAAAGCTACGGTAGATAGTTACTGATTGTTTATTTGGTGATTTAGCTTGTGGGCTATCTTTCAGCTGGGATGGTATTTACATGTTCCGCAGCGAACACTCTCGTCTACATAGATAGAGGCACTATGCAGGCGGCAGGTGCTGGGCATATTATTTTGTCCATTGTTCAGGTCAGTACATTCAGTTGCACTGCTTGTGCTTAGTACTTACTTTGGACGACAGATTGTCTGGATATTCTATTTCGGGTCAACTTCTGATGCCTCATCTCATGCGTATGTCGATTCGTTTGCTCTTCACAAAGATCAAAAGCGCTCGCAGAGTACACGCCCCCTATCGCCCGCCTATCACGGAGGAGATAGACCCCATACCAGCACCAGCAGTCACCATGCTCCTCAGATGTATACTAGTGCACAACTCAACGGTTTCGAAACTAGCTCTCCAGTACCTGGGCAAGCTGGCCCAGATTATAGACAGTCGGCAAACAAGTATGCATCTCCTTCGGTTTCGACTCTGACACCCGGACCGTCCGCTACACCTCAGCCGCAAAGCCAAGGCGGGCCACCGGATTCAGAAGTTTCGGCACCCACAGAGTATCCATACAGAGCGAAGGCTATCTACTCCTACGACGCGAACCCGGAGGATGCGAACGAGATATCGTTCGCGAAGCATGAGATTTTGGAGGTGTCTGATGTTTCGGGCCGATGGTGGCAGGCAAGGAAGCAGAATGGGGAAACGGGTATCGCACCATCAAATTACTTGATCCTGTTATAAAGTGGAGATGAAAGGAGCGGAGTTTTTTCTTTTTTTTGTCACATTCTACCCGTCATGTTTTTTCTTTTTTCTCTATGTTTTGCTTCCGGCGCTGGCGAGGTACGGATGGGTATGTGCGTGCGCGTACAATGGGAAAGCAGAATTCCTGTCTCGAACTCTGGAAGGGAAGGAAGGGTTATGAATGGGAAGGCAGGGAAAGGACGGATGGAACACAACGAGAGAGAAAAGGGGGATCAGCATCTTATCGACTTCTGGAGGCAATTCTTTTTCAAAAATACCCTTCACCTTTTAACAACAGTCACCTTTTTTTTTATATTTTTACTTGTTCTGAGTTTTCCCCTATTTCCTGTCTTCTGCACAAGGCTCGATATCCAGGGTTGCTTGAATTTGGAGGGTTTTTTTTCTCCCAAAAACAACAAAACACCCCTCTACTCATTTTTGCCCCTTTGTTTGTTTGTTGTCGATTTCGTCTGTCGGACCTCCTCCAATCGATCAGCGGAGCGACGGATGGGATGGGATGGACTTTGCGGCTTTTTTCTTCGTCCGGCGCACTTACCCGGCGACATATCCGACTGTTTTCCTACTATGCCATACACGCCTGCACGGGTTCATGCCGGGGCCTGCGGTACCGGGCTCGCATACAACCAACTACTATCATGGCCAATCCATTCAAGAGTATCAGGATAGCATACTTTGTGAATGGGTGAATGGATGTGCCATGGTAGGAATCTGGTCTGCGGACGAACAAATGGGCAAAGATGGAGCAGAATAATAATAATCA
>Ga0307507_10002143_pt1 | contig 42446 bp, 12 predicted proteins | sample 7_EM_MG_FD_207223 | JGI IMG/M metagenome (GOLD analysis project Ga0307507, IMG submission 207223) | Populus trichocarpa ectomycorrhiza microbial communities from riparian zone in the Pacific Northwest, United States - 7_EM | ecosystem: Host-associated > Plants > Roots > Unclassified | place... | reverse complement strand
TATAGCATATAACTTTACCTTAATTGCATGTCAAGAAATATATAGTTACCTTTTAAAGTTACTAAGTAGGTTAATTGCGTGTTAAGAAATATATAGTTAGCTTTTAAAGTTGTTAAGTTAGTTAATTACATATCAAGTTAGTTAAATTATATATTAAGTTAGTTAATTGCATATTAAGTTAGTTAAATTGCGTGTTAAGTTAGTTAATTGCATATTAAGTTAGTTAAATTGCGTGTTAAGTTGGTTAATTGCGTGTCAAGTTAGTTAAATTATGTGTTAAGTTAGTTAATTGCATGTTAAGTTAGTTAAATTGCGTATTAAGTTGGTCAATTGCGTGTTAAGTTAGTTAATTGCGTGTTAAGTTGGTTAAATTGCATATTAATTACGCGAAACGCGAAAATCAAAGTCTACTTAAATCTTATCCTGCGAATATTTTCCCGATGCAGATGGTTAATAGAGAGACTAAACTAAACGTTAGAATAGTATTTAAGGCATTATATTAATTATATACAAAATAATTGGGTATTGTTATTACCAGTTATATAGTTTATATATAATGCAATACTATAAAAAGGGATAGGCATATTACCCTTTAAGGCGAATTATAGATATAAGCCAAGAACGTTATTATTACTATAGTAAGTAAAGAAAATAAGTAGTATAGCCAAGTAAAGAATAGAGAACCTAATAAATCTAAGGGACTAGATTTTAAGAAGGGGGATAAAGTATAGCTATTATATAAAATTTTTAAGAGTTAATAACTAAGTAAGAAGTTAGACTATATTAGATTAGGACCATTTATAATTATAGAAAAGATCTTAAAGGTTAAATATAGACTTAAATTACTAGAGAAAATAAAGATCTACCCTATGTAGTATATTATAATACTAGAACCAATATATGGGAATATTGAGCTACCAGTTTATAAGGCGGACACGTATAAAGGATAAGAGGAAAATAAATAGAACGTTTTAAAGGTTATTAGTTATAAGGATATTAACAATAAAATACAGTATAAGGTTAAGTAGATAGGCTGTAATAAGACTACCTAGAAACTACTAAATAACCTAAAAAACGCTATAAGAAAGATGCAGGAGTATTAGAAGAAATTAGATTAGGTAATATTAATAAAAAAGGATTACCAAAGAATGAGTTACCTAAGGGGACCTAAGAGGATTAACTACTAAGGTATTTAGAGTTGTTTCCCTCTCTACTTAAGATAAATCCTTTTTAGCCTCTTTCTACTTAAGTTTAAGGAGACCTTATTACATAAGTTTCTACTTCTTTAAACAAACCTTTTTATAAACCTTCTTAAGACAGATTAACTAAGTATAAGTATTTGCATGAGCCTTATGGATCTAGTTTTCTTTAGCCAGAATTCGGTCCTTTTTAGCGTAAAGATAACAAATCTCTACTAGGGCACTTAAGAGTTCATTATTGAGACGAGAGGCCTTAAATTAAACACAAGACCTTATAATAGATTTAGTAAGGCACTAGACGCCTACAGAGACTAACGAGACGTATATACTTAGCGTTAGAGACAGATCGAACGTCATATAATAATCGTACGTTTAATTTTGTATACTTAGCATAAGAGGAAGGTTGGGCGCTAAGTGGAGTTAAAATTGCGATATATACTAACCCCTTTTCTATATAGCAAGTATAGGAAGGCATAATCTCACCTAATAATAGTATTAGTGCAACTATACGAGCATAATAGATAGTGGAAGGAGTAGAACGCTGCGGCGGTATAATAAGCTAATAGGAAGGTCACTAAATTAAAGATGGGAATGCCATACCTCTAATAGACGACTTAGAGATGCGAGATATCTTTAAGGACGAAGATGGAAAGGAGGGGGATGGTATTACGGACCTTATATTAGCAGTAGTATGGCTACTAAGAGAGGATATAAATGGACTAGTGGTAGAAGCGTAGGAGGCGCTAAAACTAGTTAAACTATAGAATAAGGGGTAACTAAGTTATATAACGAGTCATAGAAATATAATCTATATAATTTATAATAGAGTAATAGCTTTTATAGGAGTTATATTATGTATTTAAAGGACCATAGTCCTTACCTAGATAGTTCCTTTCTCTATAATAAATCTTAGAATACAATTAGAGTTAATCTATTAGGCAACCACTCTACTAGTTATTATTATATTATTGACTTCTTGTTTGCTTATATACCTAGTCCATTAGTAAGTCTACCGTAGTATTTCCTATAAGGCTTTGTTACAACTATAATAGAGTTATATTAGTAAGGTTGCGGCTATATACTAAAAGGGTATTAGAGGGTAAAGTATAAAATGCTTTACTTATTAAGCTTAATCCTTTTCCTTAATACCTTATTTTCTATTATTAACCTTTATCTAATTTAGACCTTTACTTAATATACTTATTAAGATTTTCTTTTTTTATTATTGTTTTAATATACCTTTTTATTCTCTAGCTAATTACTCTTTTAAGCTAATTCCTTAGCGTATTTTAGCCCTACCGCTATATATAGAACATTAACCTCCACTAACCTATAACTAGTACTAGTTCTACCTAAATAATTTTACCTATACATTTTAGAAAGACTAAAAGTCTAATAAGAGGATTTTAAAGGCTTAATAAGACTTACTATATAAGATCTAATAGCTTTAGTTCTTATAATTAATATATATATACTAAGAGCGGCAGTTACGTTAAGGTAAGCTTTTTTATCCTTAATAGATTTCTATTACTAACTTTAAGCTTTAATAGCCTAGGCCTAAGGGGCAACGTTTATTTTAATATTTTTAACTACTGTATTACCTAGGCTCTCTCTTATTCTAGCGCTAATGCTAAATATTTAGGCTAAAATTAAGACTATACTATAGCCATTTATACTGTCTATAATTCTTAGTAAGCTAGCTAGTAATGCCTAATAAGGGAGTAAAGCTGGTATACTAAGGGTAGAGTAAAGGATAGGGCTAATAAGAAGAAGGTCGCTGTATACTATAAAAAAGAGTTTATATATACGCGTTAAGTTTTTAAAGAGTATAATATAATACACTATTAGGTAGGTTTGTAACAGTGTAAGTGTGGGAGAATTGAGTGAGCGACTTAATTGTAAATCTATGGAAATCAGGTGGTATATATACATGAAAGATGTAGACAATAAAGGGGTAATTGACTGAGTCGGTGACCGAGTCAGTGACCGAGTCGGTGAGCGTGTCGGTGAGCGAGTCAATATGCAGGCGAGTCAGTGGTGGTTTGGCAGGGTACCATAGTCGGTTACAAGGTTACTCCTTAGATACCTAGCAAATTGGTAACTAACACTTGCTATAGTAAGGTCTTAGTAGTTCTAGACTTTACTAGCCAGCCAATATCTCTATTTATTTTGGGCTTAAGTATATCTTTATTAACTATAAGCCTATACCTTAGAAGCTTTATTAGTACTAGTTTGGGCCTAATATTGGTATTAAGCGTTTAAGGATCTTTGCCCTAGCTATACCTTATTAGCCTACCTCTATTTTTATGCCTAACTATACCCCTATAAAGGGACCTGAATCTTATTCCCGTTAGCTATTACTTAGTAGGTCAATGGATACTAATTCTACTCTTAAGGGTAAGGCATAGTGGCTTTTAGATTGGGTATTTATAGTTTAGACTTATAGAATTTGGAATTGGTTCTTGTATATGGTAGCAATTAAAAATCTTAATTAGTGCTTAGAAAGGCCTTATAAGGCTTTTAGAAGGTTATAGGTATACTATTTCTAATATAGACTAATAAATAGGAATGCAATTTTAGCAAAATACTCAATTAAATTCTATATTATGTATATAAAAAAGTAAAGAACGTACTTTGCCTTAGGCTATAGCTCTAATTCTTATAGCTTCTAGAGCCTATCCGTTTTATATTTAATTTAACCTATTTTTTACTCTTTAGGGCCTCTTATAGCCTACTATAAGCTTTTTTTATAGGTTGTAATAATACTATAGTATTAGAGCGCTTTTTGCAATTTGTAGATTGCGGACCTTAGTCTTAATATTCTTTTAGAATATCTTTATAATAATTAAGATAATCCTCTAGTTCCTATATAGAGTCCTTAGTAGGCTAGCCTAGCCATTTAACTTTATATTAAAGCTTATTCTTAATAGACTTACAACATAGTATAGCTTTAACCCTATACCGCTCGCCCATTACTTTAGGGTATTTAATTAGGCCTAGACTGAAGTTCTCTTTTGGCGGTAGTCTATACCATAGCTTTAGTAGGTTTATATAAAATACTAAATATATATAGGCTATAGATAGGGGTAGCTAGAGATAGTAGGCTAGCTTACTAATTCGTTTCTTAATTTAAGTAGGACCTAGGTATCTTATATTAAGCTTCTTTAATAATTAATAGGTTTTAATATTTATTAAACGTAATAGAACCTTATCACCTACTCTAAAATGCTTATTCTAGTGTTTATGGTTATACTAAAGTCTTTACTACTCTTAAGCATCTTATAGGCTCTGCTTTATATACTTATATTACTTCTTCTATTCCTTAAGGTATCTTTATACTCTCTAGTAGATATTTTTAAACTTCCTAGTAGGGTTCTATAATTAATTATTTGGCCTTAGCCAGTAATTGTTAGGTATACTATTAAACCTAAATAATTAAACGCTATAGGCAATTTGGATTAGTACATACTTATATAATAAGTATTACTTTAAGTTATAAGTATATTCCGTATATAGAAATAGCTTATACTAATTATCCTACTAGTAGTTTAAATATATTTATAGGTAAGACTCCAGTTTCTAGTTCTAGCGCTTTATTTACCTGTCTATCTATAAATAGAAAGCTATACTATAATAGTGGTCTATTTTTAAATAGAAGTATAGATCTAACCAGTACTAGCTTATAAACATGATGTAATAGGCTAGTATAAACGCTTCTGAGCCAAAGCTTATAGATTGCTACTATATAAGAATACTAAGCTAAGGAGGAGAAGAAGACTGTTAGAGATTAGTAAGATATAAAGGGGTCGCTAAGGCGCTATTAGTAAGCAAGCTAATGGCGATTTTCCATTCTGGGGATAGAAAATCCTAATTAGTTAGCTCTATAAGTAGTGCTAGCAGAGTATGGCAGATTTTAGTAGATTGCCTAAAAAATAGCAAATTGCCCTAGAAATGGCAAAGTAGTAGGTAACGTGCTCTAGCACCGTTATCTTACCCCCTTTCTAAAAAAGCCTACCCTTAGGCTTTGTCTAAGTCCTTTATTGTTATTTAAATTATTATAGTTATCTAACCTTTCTTCCTAGCATTTAATCCAGCTGTTTAGTTTATATAGTAGTTTAGGGAGGTCTAGGCGGGCTAGATGGAAATCTTGTAGCTTATAGGGAGAGTATTTAAAATTAGATGCGGGATACTATTCTAGATCTCTGTTATAACCTACCTAGCTTATATAATATTTTAAGGTACTACGGTCCTTCTTAATTACTAAAATCTTCTTAACTTCCTATTCCTTGTCCTCTATAATCTAAATTAGTAATAGGGGGTTGTTATACTATCTAGGTAATGGGTTGTTTATAGCCTTCTATAGTTAGTCTAAAGAGAAAATAGGGTGGATCTTTATTAACTCTAGTAGCTTAACCTTAATGAGGTGCCCTATCTTCTTAAAGATCTTATAGGGGCCAGCTATTTAGTGTTCTAGCTTACGGCTTAGCCTCTAGGTCTTTTAGTTTTTTATTAACACCTATACCTTATCTCCTACTTAGAAGTCTACCTTATAACAGTATTAATTTACATTAGCTTCTTTCTTCTTTTATGCCCTTTTTATAATTACTTAAGCAGTCTCCTAGGCTCTGTATATTCTCTTTATAAATATTTAGGCCTTTTTATAGCTAAGGCATTTGCGGGCCGTTATAGGTCCTATAGGTCTATCCCAATTAAAGGATGTTTGTGGCTTATATTTATAGAGTAACTTAAATAGTAATATTCCTATACTATTATAAGGGAGCGTAAGCTGTATGTAGTCTATTATAGGTAGTAGTTTTAACTAGTTATCCTAGTAGTAGTTAATAAAGGGGCAAAGTCGCTAGTTAAGGTACTAGTTTATAATCTTGGTTTAGCTATTAGTTAAAGGGTGGAATGTAGTAGGAAGCTTAATCTAAATTCTAAGGATGTGGTAGAATTTGTTTTAGAAGTCTAATATAAATTAGGGTCTATAGTTAGAGATAATTAACTTAAGAGCGCTATAGATCTAGTAGATATTATTAACGTATATATAGGCTATATCCTTTATAGTTATAATCTTAAAGTAAGGGAGGGAAATAGCTTGCTTACTTAGTCGGTTAACTACTATAAAGGCTATATTATAGCCGTGTTTGTCCTTTAGGAATAATTTAAAGTCTATTATAATATATTGCTAAGGGCGTTTAGGAACTAGTAGTGGTTATAGCTATTTAGGAATTTAATCCCTAAGGGTATTTATATTTTTATAAGCATAATAATTTCTAATAAATCGTTCTATATTGGATAGAAGTCCTTACTAATAGTAATAAGGCGCTAGTAGTTAGTGGATTTTAGGGTACGCCGTAGAGGCTTAATAGTAAACTTTATAGATTGGCTCTATTTATAGGTTATTAACATCTAGAACTATAAGCCGTTCTTAGTATAAGAGTAGTCCATCTTTTATTTCTAAATTAGGTTACCTTTTATATATTAGTTGCGGAGGGCTTTTAGGGATTTAGCTGTACGGTTTGCGATTAAAATGCGATTAATTAGTCCTATTGGTTTATCTAGGATCTCTTCTTCTATAGGTGCTAGCTTATTCTATTTAGAGCTTAGTTCTTTAAGGATATATAGGTCAAGCTGTTTAGGACTAAGGAGGGCACATATCTAATACTAAGCCTTTAGCTTATCTTATAGCCCTATATCTTATTCTCTCTAGGTTAGGGTATTTGTCTTAAAATTTTATTTACTAGGACAGTATATAATTATAAAGAAGAATTAGGAGAGTATTTTAGCCTATTAGACCTATCGGCCGGTAAGCTGCTTTATTATTATAAAATACTTAAGGGCTTTATAATTAGTATAGACCTTAATCTAAGAGTCTATGCTACTAAGCTCCACGCACTATTAGAATAACAATTATATAATAGCCAGTCTTTCCTTATTATGTACCTTATAGTTATACTTAGTTAGGGCTATTATCTTTAAGAAGAACATAATAGGGTACCACTCGCTATCTAAGTATAGCTATAAGAGAACCCCTACTACTACTCTATTAGAGGCGTCCGTTTTTAATATTAATTTTAGGTTTAGATTATAGTAATAGAGAATTATAGAGGAGATAAGTTGGTTCTTTAACTCCTTAAAGGTTTTTATATAGTTATTATTAAAAATAAAAGGCGTGTTATTTCTAGTTAGTTATATAAGAGGCTTAGCTATAACCCTATAGTTATAAATAAACTAATAGTAGAAATTATAAAAGCTAAAAAAGGACTGAATCCCTTTTATAGTATAGGGAGATTTCTAGTTATAGATCGCCTTAACCTTTTTAGGGTTAACTTTAATTCCTTTTATACTAATAATAAACCTAAAATACTTTATGTGTTTTACTCTAAATATATATTTTTTAATATTAACTTATAGACCTATATTCCGCAGTCTCTCTAAGATCTTTTTAACGTGAACTTAGTGCTAAAGTTTATTATCTAAGTATATAAGAATTTCGTCTAAGTATACCGTATAGAATTAATTAAAGTAATCAAAAAGAATATTATTTATATACTATTAGTACGTAGCTAGCCTATTTATTAGTCTAAAAGGAAGGACTTTATATTTATAAGAACTATAATAGGCATAAAATGTTATTAGGTCTTTTAATATAGGGTCTATCCTAATTTAGTGGAAAGCTTAGCAGATATTAAGCTTAATAAAGATTTTGGCTTAGCTTAAGCGTATAAGGGTCTTATTAATTAAGGGGAGAGGGTAACGGTCTTTCTAAGTAATAGTGTTTAGTTTTTAATAATTAATGTAAAAATTAAGGCCTTTATTAAGCTTCTTTATAAATAGGATAGGGAAAGTAAAAGGGGCCTAACTTAGCTTAATAAACCCTTTATAGAGGTTATTAATTAAATACTACTTTATTGCTTTAGTTCCTCTATAGTTTACTAGCAAAGGGGGCTATAACCTAAAGAGTTATTAGCCTTTAATTAAATACTATAATTATAGGTTTAGTAGTGGGGCAGTATATTTAAAGCTACTTTTAAGAACTTGTCTTTATAGTCTAAGAGGTAAGTAGGGAGGAGGCGCTTAACTAGCTCCTTATTAGTTTTTTCTACTAGCCCTTCTTCCTTATTAATAATCTGGTTAATTTTATATAAGCCAGTTATAAAGACCTTATTATCCTTTTAATATATATTAAAGTGGAAACCTATAGTAATAATTACTGCGATATCTACTATAGGGATATTATATAATAGTAGGGGTGTTCGTGGCCTTAGGGGCTTTTAGTATATTAGTATTATCTCTACTCTCTTTAGCTCTTATTACATCTTCCAAAGGTTATCCTTTATATTTTATTAATACATCCTCTTTTATATTAGTCGGATCTCTATAATTTAGAAGTTGTCTATATTACTGTCTATTTTACTTCTATAAGTAGAATTCTCCTTAACCATAGTACTTTAAGGGAGTATTATTATTGGTATAGAGTTCTTACTGGCCTTATAGCGGGCATCCTTTTAGGCAAAGGCTAGGTCGCAGTCCCTAATATCCTATTAATAGATAGGGTCGGCCTTGATAGCTAATATCTTATAGTTAGTTTAAATTTCCCTAATAAAGGAGGGTAATTTTGGTCTATTCTCCGGCTTAGCGTGGTTTTTAATATCAATATTGCCAATCAGATTGATAAATATTGGCACTAATCAATATTGGCGAGTATTGGCGAGTATTGGCGACATTTGTAATATTTGCAGATCTTCTTAGCATCCCTTAAAAATTATTTAACCTTAACATTATATAGATAGATTATCTAAATATTATGGCTTCTAAGGCAGACTTATTACTTTTTATATCTATATTAGACTCCTTTAATATAGAGAAGTCGTTAAACTGCTAGTAAAAGAAGACTTCCGACTTATGGATATATACTTAGGCTCTGGATGAAGATAAGGATATACATTATAAGAGAATAAGGCTTATATACTGCAAATATTATATAACAACAGTATATTGCTCAAAATCTATCACAAACTTTTAAAATCACCTAAGAACTAAGTATAACATCCACTTAGAAATATAAGAGGGCCCTATTTATACGAAAACCCACAATTAACTTTAATACCTTTATGTATAGCTCCGCGATATAAAGCAGTTAAATAATATTAATATACTTGCCCTTTAAAACACCTTAAATTGGGAAGCTATTTCTATAGCGCTTGTTTACTTAATAACCATATAAAGACTCCTATTTAGAATAGTTAAATAGCCAGAGTTTTACGTATTTAATAGAGTCCTTAATCTAGAGGTTAAGGGTTATATTATAACAGCTTACTTTATAGTTAATAATATAATCCAGAATGTATTTATAGCGCAGAAGGACATTATATAAAAGAAGCTTTAATTAGTAATATTTAAGGTTTATCTCTTACTAGATATCAAGACGTCTCTAAATTGACATCTTTTGCTTAGGGTTTGCGCTCACTTTATAGATTAAAATAAAAGATTAAAAAGAGGCCTTTTTACGCTTTATATAACTCCATTATATAGTAAAGAGAATTAGTTTTTGTTGGTTACACAGGGTGACTTACTAATAACGACTACTTGAGTAGGTTACAGTGATGTTAGTTAATAGCTTCATTTTGTTGGGATAAGGGAGGGCGAGGAGCTTAAGGCTCCTTGCCACGCTAGTGCCGCGGGATACGTGACCACGTAACCACGCGACCACGTAACCACACGTGATATTATCCCAACACTGGCAATTCTTCTTTTGTGGGTTGCCTGCGTGACTATACTGTTCTAACTACTTAACTAGTGTAACAAATATCAATCCTCCTTACTTACTATTGCTATTATAATATAAGTCTCGCTATCCTAAAATCTGCTAAAGAAATGGTAGTTAACCAAGTGGTAAATCTTAAACTATTATAACCTTAAATTGCTATATCTTCTACTTCCTCTTTACCTATCCTTCACGGTACCCTCTATAAGGGCCTTCTCCGCGGTAGCTAGAGCCTCTACATCTATCCTCGCTACCACGGCCTCGTCTATACCCACTTTATCTATAGGAGTAATCGGTCCAGTACTAGCCGTTATTATAACTGTTGTATTCGCCGTAATTAAGCTCCTACTGAGGGTAGTTATTAAAGTAGAATTGCTGTGCCTTATATAAGTAAATAGCGGTGCTAATTACAGGTCTTAAGTCATATAATCTTCCAGTGATTTTGCTGTAATAGAAGCTACTGGTATAATTTTTAAGCATAACTAAAAATATACTGTAATATTAAACCTTTGGCAATTCTTTCTTTTAATATTAAACCTCTGGTAGTCTAATCTTGTCGTAAGCATTCCACTGTCCGTATTGCTGATATAGTGGGTGGAGTTGCTTGTTGCGTGGTAGTTGTGAAGGTTGTTGCGGAGGTTGCTATAGAGGTTGCTATAGAGGTCGTTGCGGTGGTTGCTACGGAGACTGCTGCGGAGACTGCTGTGGAGACTGCTGCGGAGATTGTTAAGGCGCGGTAGGGGTTAGGGGGAATGTCTCGGCGCTTAAATGGGACGGGGTTAAGAATCTCTGGTAGGACGGAGCTTAAGGCATGGGTTGAGATACGGCAGCCTAAGGAACTTGAGGTGTTTAATAGCCTAAGGTTGTCTATAGTGTTACTTATAGTTGTCCGTTAGGATTCCCTTAAGAGTTAAACTTCTTTATAGCGCGTATTTGGTGCTCAATCTTAATCTCTTATGGAGTCCATTTGTGCTCTTCTTTTACGTTAATAACTTGCTCCTAAATGTTGTCTCTAATAGTACCCCCATCTATAGGTATGAATACTCTATTCTCCCGTAGGAAGTTACGGAAGTCTTATATAATATTCTTCTTCGCAAGGGCCTATGTTTCCTTTGTCCATCTAATAAAGTCCTCCTTTATGTAATACCATAGCACAGTATTGTTGTATTCGCTGTCTATGTATTGTGCTATATAGTATAGTAAGAATCCGTTTAGGTCCTGTTGCTTGGCGTTTATAGGGTTAATGTCTTTATCCTATGTCTCTGGGTTAATGTCGTTCTTATACTTCTTTAGGTAGGTTAACGCCATAATAGGAGTAGAATTGACGGGGTGTCGTACGTTAAAGGTAGGTAGGATTTTCGGCTTTATAGGATCTCGTAGGTTTGCTGTTAAAAGGTAGGCAATTTGAGGCGTAGTTAACGCGTTTTGGACGTTGACTTGGGACCTTAGGTTTAGTAATACTTCTAACCTAAAGTACTTAACCAAATCTTCATAAACGTGATTGTTCTATATAATAGACGCAACTTGGTATCTCCTAGTACTTAGTAACACTTCTATTACTGGTTTTCCGCAAGCCTAAGGTAGCACAGTATTGCTGGGAACCCCTGCACGAGACTATCTCTTCTGTTAATAACCTAGCTGCTCTGTAGTTGACTGTGTGTTCAACCACTGATTAGTGTTGGTTACACAGGGTGACTTACCAATAACGACTACTCGAGTAGGTTATAGTGATGTTGGTTAATAGCTTCATTTTATTGGGATAAGGGAGGGCGAGGAGCTTAAGGCTTCTCGCTATGCTAGTGCCGCGGGACACGTGACCACGTAACCACGCGACCACGCGACTACACGTGATATTATCCTAATAGTTTTAAACACTGCTTCTAATACTTTAGGACTATAGTATTATATAGAGACTTAGTGCTATTGTTACTAATAATATATCTATAAATAACGTCCTATATTATATAATCCAGAAGTATCTTTAAAAAGAATATAATATAGAGTGGAAATCTATACACCAACAAATCCGGTGCAATGGCTTTATTATCTACTTTGCTGTTAAGGCCTTTCTCTTCCAAGACTTAATTTAAAAAAATGAACTTATATTATATAATATTAAGGATAAAAGAGGACTTTGAGTTAACCTCAACTTTAGGAGTAGCCGATTTTAAGCTCTTAGTATACTATGTAAATTCCATAACATTATTATACACACTTAAAGCTTACTTAGCCGTATAAAAGACTTCCTTACTCTTACTAAAAGAAGAATTCCATTAGATAATTATATAAGGTGAAATAGCTGGCATTAGATGCTTTAAGTTGCCTTAGAGCATAAATTAGCAATTAATCTTTATATAAAGAAGTATACTAAGACCTTAGGCGAAGATTTCTTAACTCTATAGGATTAGACTTCGCTTTATATAATATATGACTTCCTTTAAATCTTTAAGAAGGTAATATTAGAAACTTAGAGGTATAATGCAGCGATCTTAAGCGTTCTTTTTTTAATGAATATTTTTATAAGGCATTTTAAGCAGAGTTTTATAAGAATTCTCTTTGATTTTAAAGGTTTTTCTAATATTGTATAATAGGAACACTATAAGAATAATAGCTACTTTAGTAAAAGGATTTGAATTAGATAGAAGGTGTTTAATAAATACTACCTAAAGTCTAATAAATCACCGTTATATGCTGCGGCAATTATTCTTTATCTTAAATGTTATATAAGATATATCTAAGTAAATTAGGAAAAGAAGTAGTAGAGAGCTGCACTTAAAAAGGTTAAAGGACTTTAGGAGGATTACCAATCACAAGCTTTTAGGCCTAAGACTCTTTCTACTTAGCCATTAGTTTTACTATATAGGCAAGCCTTCACTAAATAAGAATTAGATTTATACGATCTAATTATTAAAGATCTTAAGAAATTTACTTAACCTTAAAGCTAAGACGAGTATAACGACTATATATTACTAATCCTCTAAGTTAGATTAGAAAGCTTTCTGCTATTAAATAGTGGTGCTAAGAGCAATAGTATGTATAATAGCCACGACTATTACTACTGGCTATTACTATTCTATTAATTCTAGTAATAGGTAATAAACCAAAGCGATCCTTTTTAGGAGCGCATTGTATAATCTTATAGGAGAGGATATAAATAGGTGTTAAGAGTCTTAAAAGAGTAGAATGTTTAAAATAGTGGCAGCGAACTAAGCTCTTAAGGTTATTTAACTTATTTCTTATATAAAGTTTTTTAATTTAATAGTATCTATCTTAATTATTTATATATGCTGGTCTGTTTTGGTTTTATTATATAAGACAACTACTTAGCTTATATGGCACGTTAAGCTATAGATCTTGTGTGAGTGCTGCCAATAATTATAATAGCTAGATATGTGCTAATATGTGCTAAATAAAAGTTTGTACGTTCCTTATATAAGAATAATTACGTTTTAGGCCGTAGCCTTAGGCTTATTATTAATTAATAACGGTGCCGGTACCGTGCCGTTCCTACCATCGCCACTAAGCCCTGCTTATGGCAAGCGTAAAGGTCTACTATTATTACCTCTATCCTTACCTTATACGGAGCAGCGGGATATATAGTTACGCTGTTTATAATTCCCATATATTCCGCTAAAGTGCCTAGGTACCTAATAATATAATAGGAACGGGCGGCAGCCTAGGCAAGCGCCAGGGCATGCAGTGTATAGGTTACCCACTACCTGACCCTAAGATTGTATAAGGATGGCGTTGATATATAAAGGCCGGTGCGAAGCTATCTAATAAGGAGAGATTGCGCCTCGTATAAACTCCACATCCCGCCCTAGAAGGGCCAGTAATGTATAGCTCTGCGGACTATAACACTAGGGAGCCAACTACTGCTGTCTTACAATAAGGATAAGGTTAGCGTTAGAGCCGGTAAGGATGGTGACGGTGGCGGCGGCAAGGTTATAGAGAATAAGAGCACTAAGTTAATATTAGCTTCGTATGATCTTTCTAGATAATATACGTACATTATTATTGCTGTTGTTGATAAGGTAAAGTTAAAGTTAAAGTAAAGGGTTAATGTTAAAAGATTATATAAAGGCGCGCTATTACGTAATTAGATTACATAGCTTAAGTTACATAATTATATTATAAAACTGCCAATCTATGTCAATAATTTGCATAATATTTGGTTTTAATTAGTATATTTCTATTATAATAATTTTATCTAAATTATTGCTAATATTTTAATATTAACACTGCAAATATTGACAAATGCCAATATTTTATTGGCTGGATTTTCGCTTATTGAAAACCACGCTGCTCCGGCTAGACAAACTATCTTTATTATATGTTTAGCCAAATATTGAAGTAGAATATCTATTTTTGGCTAAGGATTATATTATAGAACCCTAGGTCTAGGATATAGAAGGGGATACCAAATTAGTATCGTCTATTAATAGTAATATATAGCTTTAAGATTTAGGTAACCGGCTTACTAGCTTAGCTATTATAGCCTTTTACTTAAACAGGCTTCTCTAATTAGGTAGCATTTATATTTAAAAACTTAGTAACGTTATTTATATAAGTAGTGTTTATAAAAGTAAAGCTATTTACTTTAGTATTAATAAAGGCGGTTATATTAACTCTATATCTATTTTAAAATACTATATATAGAACTATAAAGTATTTTCCACCTATTAGCTAACTTAGATTAATCTCCTTGTCACGGAACGAGGGCAATGGCTACAGAGCGTATGTATTCGAGGAGTCTACAAGACGTTGCGCGATCGGTCGTAAGGGTCGAGGGCGTAAGGAGGTGATATACCCTCGCGTAGCTGACATAAGCTATACGCGAGGTATATGCGAGAGCACGGGGCTCTCCTATGGAGGCCCCTGCGGTCGGGTTCCGTGACACTCTTTAAGATTAATTAGATACCCTAGGGGGAGTCTTTCCTTAGGGTTTTTCTTTTCCCAACTTATCGGACATTTCTTCTTTCTCTATCTCCTTAATATTACCTATATTCTTTAGCTTTAAGTAAAATAAAGTAAAGTAACTACCCTTTCCGCAATTAAAGCACGTAAGTATAGTAGGGTTAATTAGAGTATTATAACGAGTATTGGCTAAAGGTATAGTATATAGCGGGTTAGGCGAGGCTTATAGATAAGTAGTTGTAACCGCTTTTAGTATAAGGGCAGTTATAGTTTATCTTCCGGCGCTAGCTCCCATTAATATAGTAGATAGATTCTGGTTGCTATAGGGACGCTTTAGTTAATTAGAACGAGTATTAATTTGTTTTTGTTCTAAATCTAGTAATAAATATTAGGCTGTAAGTCTTTAGTAGGTTTGTAAGCTATCTAAGGCTACCACGATCTTTTCTTATAGTTGGACTATTAACTTATTAAATAGGTCTAAATAATACTTCTTAAGGGGAACCTGGCTTTCGCCTACTAGGTATAAGAATTAAATCTAAAAATTAGTAAAGAATTAGTTTAATTTTATTATTAGGCGGTTATAGTTATAACGGGCATCCCATACTTTATTTAAATTAATATAAATAGTAGCTAGATACTGCATTATCTCGTTAATAGATACGAACTAAATAGGTAACTTGTCCTTAAACCTGGCCTAAAGGCGTTACTAGGCGTCCCTAATAGTTCAACTAAAGAGGTAAAGTATTTTAGCTTCCTTAAAGGGGAAATAGTTATAGTTAACATAGAGATTTTCTCGTACTTAGATCCTCTAATTCTTAAAGGTAGGATCTATTCCATTATATAGCTATTAGAAGTTAGGGAGCTTAACGGAGTTTAATTGCTTCGTTATTATATCCGTACTACCTAGGATATTGCATTTAGTGGAGTAAATAAGTTAACTAGGGCCCCTAATAGGGGAGACTAAGCTGTCTTATAGGGCTATAAGCTCTTTAGGATCTTATCTAGAGTCTCTTACGCAGCTTTAGATATAAGGCGATTAGCTACCTACTTAGCCGCAAGATTATAAATCTGCTCGCGCATATCTAGAGTGTTATTGCTATTAATTTCTAATCTTAACTGGATCTTATATTCCTCTTAAGTAGAGGCGGCTCTTTTAGATAAGCTTACTTTAGGTGCCATTATTAGCTACCTAGAGGTTTGTTAGTAATATATAATTTATTTTTAATGCTAGGGTTTAGGTTAAGTCTAGCCTATAAGGGGGGGATATTATTAGGGCCTTCCTAGGCTGTATATGATATTTAGTGTCTAAGTATAACGCATTAACGCGTTATTGCGAATAAAGTTTCTTTTTAGGATGGGATATTATAGAGGCCTTCCCGGGCTATATAGGGAGAGCTTAATATAATATAACAGACTAGTATAAATGCTTCTAAGCTAAAGCTTATAGATTGCTACTATATAAGAATACTAAGCTAAAAAGGAGAAGAAGACTATTAGAGACTGGTAAGATATAAAGGGGTCGCTAAGGCGCTAGTAGTAAGCAAGCTAATAGCGATTTTCCATTCTGGGGATAGAAAATCCTAATTAGTTAGCTCTATAAGTAGTGCTAGCAGAGTATGGCAGATTTTAGTAGATTGCCTAGAAAATAGCAAATTGCCCTAGAAATGGCAAAGTAGTAGGTAACGCGCTACAGTACCATTATAGATGCTACCCCTATTAGTAATAATAGAGTATAGTTAATCTATTTTAAGAAAGCATTTCTTCTTAATTATGTTTATAAGCGCTTATATATTAATTGTTTTATTAATAAAAAGGTATCAGATGTACTTTAAAACCCTATTAATAAGTATAAGGACTAAATCGTATATTTATCCTTTCTTATCCTTGAATAGCAAAAGATCCGTAATAAAATCTATATAGTGTGCCTAAGAGTTAGTAATACTATTAGCTTCGCTGCCAAGAGGCTAATAATATAAGCAGTTAGCGAGCTTATAGAATTATAACAGTTAGTTAGCTATAAGACTGCAGCTAGCTAATAGCTCGCTGTCTTGGCGGTAAGATTTAGTAGTAAGTTAAAGCTTTTGGTAGAAGTTAAGGATATTTAGATCTTTAGCTAGGATCTGGTTAGTTAATTATACGCTAAGTAATAAGAAACCCATGGGAATCTCTTGCTTAGCCATAGTAAATAAAGCATTTCCCCTAATATCTCCATTACGCGCCGTAACCCGTTCTCCCGTACTACCGATATAAAATATAACATTATTGTATTTTATACATTAGCTAGGCAGTAGAGCTTCTTCCTCTATTTCTTCTTCTACTTTTTCCTTGTTAAATTTACAATCTACGCGTTACTTAACTCCTTTAGTACCGCGTAAGGCTTGTGGATTAACTGCTTCCTTCCCTTTTTTAATTAACGGCGATAGGCTCTGCATATAAACGAGCCTTTAGTTAAGCTAAAGAAATCGTTACTAATAAGCGTAATAGACTATTAGCCGACATGATTAAAGCAGATTAATAATAGAAGTAGTGGTTAATTAAAGGCCTTTTATTAAGCAGTTTAATTAACTATATTAACTCTAGTAGAGCTTTAACTACACCCTAGTTAATAAGCTTAAATATTAATTTTACTAGCCATAAGCCAATTATAGAGGTAAAAAAGCCAGCTTAAAAAGATATATTTAATAAAGCTTTGTATTTAATTAAATCTAATATAGAAATAGAGCCTCTGGCAGAGCCTTTACTATTAACTATTTTACCTACCTTTTTAAACCTCTATGGGTGCACAGGACAAATTCAGCTATATTTAAATACTATATTAGGTAAATTAGGGTTGAATTTTAATTGGGCAATGTTTATATTTATATATAGAGAGGTGCTGCCAAAAATCCGCAATAAAATACTATAAAGTCTACCACTTTCCTAATTAGGACAGCTAGCTAGCAGCTTAACAGTTAGCGTACATTATCTAATAGTTAGTGGACAGCGAGTGATCTAATTAACGTAGTTAGTTAGCTATTTTGCTTAAGCTTATAGCTAGGCTAACTATTGAACACACTAAATCTATAGCGTAATATTGCTATAGTTTGCTAGTAGGAGAAACCAATTTAAGTAAACCCTATAGCTTATGCCTTTAGATTTTATATACTTAACACTTTTTATAATAGCTAATGTACTACTTTACTTCCTACTTAAGCTTTAGCTAATAGTATTTACATTAAAGTAATTTTACTATCTTAGCTTAACTATAGTAGCCGCCTAGTGGATTAATGTAATTCTTTATAAAGATTTTCTGTTATGGATTTGCTTTATATAGTACTTAAACCTTACTATTTCTACGCAGTAGGCCTATTAGGTCTAGGTCTTAATTTTAATACCTTATAGCTTCCTTTCTGTTATATTTCTGATCTACTTCTATATTAAAAATGGTACAGGAAACGTCCCTCTATTATCCCTTGCACCGATATTATCCTTAAAGCTATAGCCCATATATATAATTAAGAACATTAACCAGTGCTAGTACTGATAAAATCTTATTTAATATAAACTGTCACGGGGCGCGAAACAGTGGCAGCTGAACGTATGTATTCGAGGAGTCTACAAGACGTTGCGCGATCGATCGTAAGGGTCGAGGGCGTAAGGAGGTGATATACCTACGCGTAGCTGACGTAAGCTGTACGCGAGGTGTACGCGAGAGCACGGGGCTCTCCTATGGAGGCCCCTGCGGTGGGGTTCCGTGACACTACCCCCCCTCCTATAGAGGTGGAGCTCCGGCGACGCTGTGGTTACTATATACATGTAGAAGGGACACTTAAGGTGTAGAGAAGAAAAGGGGGTATCGCTAAAGGCTTAAACAACGTCACGTAATAAGACTTGGCACCTAAGAATTCGACCAATTAGACAATTTTAACCGCCAGTTAAAGTTCCTAGACATCTTAACGATTTTCCAGTTATATAATCGCATTTTGCTATCATATAATAGCAATCTGAGGCAATCTGACGGTAATTTGCCCTTACATGGCAATATATGGTTTAACTCTATAAGGACTCCCATAGAGGATTAGGCACGAAATTTCTACTTAGGCCCAGTTTCTGTAGGTTCGCGTAGTAAAAATCGCTAATTAGATCCTTTACATTTTTAAAGTCTTCCCATGGTTGCCATTCTGGCTAATCTATATCAAATCCTGTGTAGATAGCTCTATAGTAGAGCCACTATCCCCTGCCTTTGCCATAGTATTTAGAGTTAATAATTTGTTTAACGGTCCACTCCTTATAGTTCTTGTCTTTGTTCTTATCTTAGATTAGTACTAGTGGAGGTTTAGGCTATGTCTATCCTGGTAAGGGGTTAGGCTAATAAAGGTGTAGTAGCTATAGGTAAAATATAGGCTATATCCCGTGGGTGGCTAGAGTAGGCGGGAGCTCTAGCTTATATGCGGCTCCCCTATTAATAACTCGTTTAATCTAATAGGGGCCGAGATTCTTATAATTAAGTAACTTTATAGGCCTCTACGTAGAGATATTGTGTGCATCTAGCCATACCTAGTCGCCAACACGCATCTCTGGTGGTGGCGTTCTATAACAATCAGCGAAGTAGGCCTACTTTGCTTAAGCCCAGGCCATTTCTCCCTTGCAGTAGTTAAGTAGATTTTTTATGCGGTCTATATATTAGTTAGCAAGTAGCATCTTAAGGCGCTTTCCATATAGTAGTTTCTTATTAATAGGTTCTGGTAGCTCTATACTAAATTAGGGGTAATAGCCCTTGTTTGCAAAGAATAGGGTAAGTCCTATAGTAGTTAAGACGTAGTTATTTACTGCGAATTTACCTAGTAAAAGGTAATCCACCCAGTCATCCTAACTATAGGCAACTACCTATCGTAGGTACGCTTTTATACTAGCATTAGCCTTTTTTAGTTACCCAGCAGTTTTATAGTAGAAGGATATAGACATCTTAATAGAGGTGCCAAGGCGTTGGTAGATTCGTCTCTATACGTTAGAGTTAAACTATATGCCTTAGTTAGACGTAATTAAGTTAGGTAACCTATATAATTGGTAGACTTCGCGGAGGAAGACATCAGTAACGTTACTAACGGCTATGCCTTTAGTTAGGACGTAGTGGCGCTCTTTTATAAGTCGGCATATTATTATAAGGATATTCTTATAGGTACGGCCATGTTATTTATAGGGTGGTAGATTAACAATAAAGTCTATAGTAATATCTGCCCATCATTATATAGGTACTAGTAGAGGGTATAGTAGTCCTTAGTACTTTGTATTAAAGGCCTTAGCGCGCTTATAACCGTAGTAGGCACCTATAAAGCATTTAACTAAGTCTATTATCTTAGGCTAGAAGTAGTATTAGCTAAAAAGCTTATAGGTTCCTCCTTTGCCTAAGTAGCCGCTTAACCGGAGGTTATAGGCCATTTGGATTAGTTACCATTGTAGGTTTTCTAAATTAGGGATAAATAGGCGGCCTCTATAATAGAGCCTATTCTCTTTTACCTCTAAGGCTGCTATATTAATCTGGCCTAAGCTTCAGAGGTTAGTAGGCAGCGTATAGGTGCCAGCGGTCTTCGCGGTAATAAGTTAATGCAGTAGTAGGTTAACGGAGGTATCATATACTGCGGTAATAAGCTTATTAATTTTAGGAGGTAACTCTAGTCCTATAATATAAAGCTAAGGTGCAGTTAGCTCTGTTATAGGTAGTATACCTAGGGCTAAGTTCTGTGTTTTTAGGATTATCTGTTATTAGAACTAATTATAGGGGTCATTTTCTAACTAAGGAAGGTCTTGCGAGCGGCATATTAGGCTATTAGGCTTAGTGCCTTATACTCCTAGCCTATATATGATTTTAAAGTTAAAACCAGAGAGAAACTCATTCCAACATGCTTAGCGTTAGTTTAGCTACTTCGTAGTTATAAAGTACTTAAGGTTGCGATAATCCGTAAGGACTTTAGTTGGCTAATTAGGTTCTACTAAGGAGAGTTCTAGTTAGAATTCTTTAAACGCTTATATAATTGCAAGGAGTTCCTTGTTATAGATCTCATAGTTACACTCTTATAGTATAAGCTTAGACGAGTAGAATATAACTAGGTAGAGGAAACCGTTATTACCCATCTAGGATAGGACGCCTGCGTTAACGTGGTCTAAGGAGTTAGTTTTAAGATAGAGTTGTCGTCCTAGTATAAAGTAAGCTAGGATAGGTGCTTTAGTAAAGGCATTTTTAAGGTCTTAGAACGCCTTCTTGTATTTAGGCGTCTAGGTAAAGTATAGGTGCGTTTTTCTTCCTTTCGCAGAAAGGCCCTTTATTCGCATTATTGCTATAAGTAGTGCTACTACACCTAAGAAGTTGTATATAAATTTCTAATAGAAGTTAGCGAAACTAAGGAAGGCTTATATATCCTTAATACAGTTAGGGGATTGCCATTTAGTAATTATACATACCTTCTTAGGGTCTATACGGACACCCCCAGTAGTAACAATTAGTCCAAGGTATTTTACTTCTATAACTAAGAATTCGCACTTCTTTAAATTAATATAAAGTACTACTTCCCTAAGGCGCTATTGGACCTTTTAAACGTGCTTAGTATGCTTAGAAAGGTCATCACTATAAATAAGTATGTCGTCCAGGTACGCAGAGCAGAAGTCATCAAGGTAGTCCTATAAGGCGTTATTAATATAGCTTTAAAAGGCGCCTAGGCCATTGCATACGCTAAAGGGCATAACAGTATATTTAAATTGGCCAAAGCGCAATATAAATGCGGTTTTCTATTTATTACCTTCCCGTATTTAGAGATAGTTAAAGGCGGCAATAATATTAAGCTTAGTATAGATTTTGGCTTAACTAAGCCGCTTAAGGGTTTTGCATATAAGCGGTACTAGGTATCAATTCTTAATTATAATAGCGTTAAGTCCTCTATAGTCAACACAGAATCGGATACCTCCCCCTAGCTTTTTAGCGAGAAGGATAGGGGCGGCTGCTGGTAACATGCTAGGATAAATAAACCCTTTATTAAGGTGCTTATTAATATACTTTTTTACAACTAGAAGTTCGTTTTTTAATATTAGGTAGGGTTTTTTATAAAGTAGTATTTTTCCTTATTTAATATTAATAGCATAGTCATTAGGTCAATATGGGGGGAGTATATCTACGCCCTTTTATAAGCATATATTAATAAAGTTATGGTACCTCTTAGGGAGGAGCTTGTAGAGTTCCTTATTAGTAAGTCCTTTTTTAAGCTTTATAAAGTCTAAAGGTAAAAGTCCGTAGAGTTCCACAGGGGCATTATCTTCTAGAAGGTTAACTATGTCTATTCCATTACTATAGAGGACGTAGTCCTGTTCTTTATTAAGCTTATATAGTTATAATTAGGAAGCTGCAGCAACAGTCCAGCCTTTCTTGCATGCTATATAGTAAAAGGCCATAGCACTAACGTAGTAGCAGTTAGTCATAGGTGGGATAATAAGGGGTTCTTTAGGTTAATATCCTAGGGAGTAAATAGAGGCGGCTAGGCCATGCCCTAGGCAAGTCTCTCTACAGTATTTAGAGTTAAAGGTTACTTCTCTCTTTTTCCAGTTAATGGCGGGGTTATATTATTCAAGCCAGCTTATTCCAAGGATAATAGGGTAGTTAGCAAGTGGTGTAATATAAGCCCAGAGCTCTTCCTGGTGCCCATTTATATCTAGGTAGAGTTATACTATATAGGTAATCTTCTATACGGTATAACTACTATTAGCAAGTTATAGGGCGCGGGCTTTAGTAAGGGGTAAGGTAGGTAGGTTATAAGTACGCACAAATTAGGTATCTACAAATTTATTAGTAGCTCCACAATTAATTATAGAACGGCTTTTATATTGTTTTTTAGCAGTAATTCCTATTATAGGTAAAACTATCTATTTCCGTCCGTTTATCTTTACTAAGTTATCTATTAAGCAGGCTAATATATAGATCCCTTTATCATTAGGGCGTCCCAACCCGCAACTTAGGGCTAGGACTTGGCGTTTTCCGTTTCTATATCCAACTCTACTGCTATTGCTACATCTTCGTCTTATACGGTAGCGGTGCATAGCAAGGTGTTCGGTATTTAAGGTATAAAGTTAGGTATTAGGCGGCAATTACCGAACCTAGCTATTAGGCAGTTTAGGTTCTTACAATAATAGCCTTCTTAACAGCATCTATAGTAGCGCCCTAGCTTCTAAAGTAGCTCGCGCTCTCCATCTAGGAGTTTACATGGGAAGGTTAGTATAGAGAGGTTAATATTAGCTCCAGTAATGGTATTTATAGTAGGCGTTGGTGACCTAGTATATATAGGTGTGGTTGGCCCGGAGGGCTTCTATATAGGAGCCTTTAGGCAAGGGTTAGTAGTAGAGATCTAATTCAGCCGTTGTTTAATCTTCCATAGGGCTGCCACCATGCTATGCATGTTATTATAATTATAACTAGCAGCAGCATAACTAAGGCAATAGGTAACCTTTTTAAGGAGGTCTTCCTGGTCTTTAGCGTTATCTTAAGAGAGGACTCCAGTGTATTCCTAGAACTTAACATAGAACTTATTAAATAACTTAGTAGAACTTATCTTTAGGGCGTATAGTTTGGCTCAACTGGTTGCCACTAGGTTATAGTCGCAATATATTAGGTTAAGATCGTTAAGGACCTCCTAGTAGGACTACTACTTCTAGGGGCTATTAGTCTCCTATTAGGCGAAGAGTCTATTAAATAGGGTACCCTTTATACGCCCAATAATATAACTAATCTTAGCATCTTCCCTAGGAAAAAGGTAGGCGCTTTAGGTTAGTTTCTTGCGGATTTATATCTTCCAGTAGCTATATTCCTTACGGTTTCCCTAGAAGACTAGGGGATTAGGGTATCGTATATTAGACCCCATAATTATAGCTTAAGTTCAGTTACTGTTATAGGAGTCGTCCCTATTAGGTAAAGCTGCTTACTAACCCTTAGCCAAGCGTTAGGTGGGTAAGGTTACCAGAGGTGTAAAGACTTAGGTAGTGTAGTACGTAGTAGTAAGGTACTTAGTGTTGTTACAGATATGCTCGTTAAGCTAAGACTATAGGTATTTAATTATACCCTCCTTCTTAGTAACCTTAGTAATAAGTACAATCTCAGCTTTCTTTAGTTATTGGACGTCGCGTTCAGATATACGGAGGTCATCTTCGGTCTCTTGGCGTGTGTTATTAGCAAGTGCCTTACTAGCTTATAAGTCTTGGATAATATTATAGTCTTAGGCAGCACACAATTCAGCTTATATAAGCTTTAGGTGGTAGTTCTATAGAGGCGGTAGTATTTATTGGGTTCTCGTGCTACCATTTATATAAACATCTCGGCGTCTTATATTTCAATCTTAATAGGTAGCTGCCCTTCTGGTTGCTTTTCTATGGCTGTGTGATTAATAAAGGATAAGACGTCGCCGGTGTCTATCTCATTAAGGTCATCGCTGTAACCACCTATACCAATAGGGGTGTACTCATCCTGCTAGGCTGGTTAACTCTCATCGTCTTTAAGGTAATGCTAGGTGCTCGGGGGTACTCGTAGTTATAACTCTTTTAAGCCGCTAGGCTTGCTCTTAGGGGTTAAGGCTAGGGTTAATAAATTAAATTCTCCTGGGATTAATTAGCGTCGTAGGTTGGGTCAGGGTATTGGGTTACTCTTTGGGTTTGACATAGTAGCTAGTAAGGAATATCGTCTTACTATCGTGGTGCGAAGGTTGCTCGTAGACACGCTGCTTCTGGCAGCGCCTGTAGTATCATAGAGACGTAGAATTGGTCGTAGGCTAGGTGTCGGTGGTAAAAAAGGCGCAACGTAATGTCACGGGGCGCGGAACAGTGGCAGCTAAACGTATGTATTTGAGGAGTCTACAAGACGTTGCGCGATCGATCGTAAGGGTCGAGGGCGTAAGGAGGTGATATACCTACGCGTAGCTGACGTAAGCTGTACGCGAGGTGTACGCGAGAGCACGGGGCTCTCCTATGGAGGCCCCTACGGTGGGGTTCCGTGACATAAACTAATAAAATATTAGTATTGCCAATATTGCCAATATTTGGATAATATTAACATATTACTTAGCATACTAAAATTTTATATTACATCTAAAGGTTATTTTCTGTCCATATAATATTATATAATATATCTTTTAAAACTTAAATTATCTCTTATTTTTAATACTATTATTAAGGGGAGAGGGTATAGAGAGGGTATAGGGAGAAAGGGGGGGCAGAAGGGATAGACAGCTAAGGTTTTAGGCCTCTTTTAGGGGTATTTAGTGGGTCTAGTGGCATAGATTGCCTAAGATTTCACTACTTAGGCAATAAAGCCCCTATAAGATCGCCTAAGCAATGAGATTCTAGGCGGTCTATATATAAGAGGACTTAGTAGATAGGTAGCTATAAGGCACGATTATAGGAATAGGATAGATTGTAGAGAAGACAAATCCTTAAGAAGATAAGGCCTCTAGGATTGTGAAGACTATATACTACGGGCACATGCCTTTAGTATGTAACTAATAGACGTCTAAGGGGTATCTAGGGGTTGTCCTAAGGGCAACCTAAGGTAACCGCAATAATATCCCTTATATTACCCCCCCCCTTTTTACAATTAGCCCCTAATTACTATTACTTTATAGTAGAGGGAGATTATAAGGGCTTATCCTAAAAGGGGTTTAGAGAGATATTAGCATACTATTATATATTATCTATCTATCTAACCCTTGCTTTAAACTCCTAAAAACCTTAATAAGGAAAAAATATAACTAGAGAAAAGATATAAAGATTACTAAAAGACCTATTAAAAGCCTGCCGGAAGTAGATCGGTAACTACCTAGGCTAACCTAAGGATTTTTATACAACTCTACTTCTAAGCCTTTATACTAGTCTGTAATTAATTACAAGTATTATAGGTAATTTAGTGTTCCTAATATGGTTTATTGTCCTTAACTATTGGGATAAAATCTATGATCTATAATCCTTTCTTATAATCCCCTGCGTTACTAATATATTACTCCCATATTTGCCCTTAGGCTATTATATACAGTTAGGTAATTAAATAGGTAATTAAAAAGGCTTATCTCTTAAGATTTAGTATATATGCTTTTAAATCTAACGGTTCTATACTATAAAATTGGTGTAGCTCTATTGCCTAGTAAATAGAAGGGATACTTTACAATAGCACCTATAGCTATTATACAATTATTAAAAACGTCTATAACGTTATTCTTTAATACTATAGTATTATTTAGGTGGAATTTAACCTATATGCGTCTTTAATTAATGTCTTAATTGCCTTCCCTGGCTATATAATCAGTTTTTCTTATAAGGAAGTAATGGCTAAATGGCATATACGCGTGTTTCCTTTTTTCTAAATTACGCTATTATAACAGAGTTATATTAGTAAGGTTGCGGCTATTTACTAAAAGGGTATTGGAAGATAAAGTATAGAGACACCTTACTTCCTATTATTAACCTTTATCCAATTTTAGATATATCTTTAATATATTATTAAGATTTTATTCTTTTCCATTAATTTAATATACCTCTTTATTCTCCTACTGACTGCTCTTCTAAGCCGATTCCTAAGTATATTCTAGCCCTACTGCTATATATAGAACCTTAACCTCTACTAACCCATAACTAGTGCTAGTCCTACCTAAATAACTTTACCTATACGTCCTTAAAAGACTAGAAGTCTAATAAGAAGATTCTGGATACCTATAATAAGACTTACTATATAGGGTCTAATACCTTTAGTCCTTGTAATTAATGTATATATACTAAGAGCGGTAGTTACGTTATGGTAAGCTTTCTTATTCTTAATAGGTTTTTATTGCTAACTTTAAGCTTTAAATAGTCTGGGCCTAAATAGCAATAATCCTTTAATATCCTTAACTACTATATTACCTAGGCTCTCTCTTATTCTAGCGCTAATGCTAAATATTTAGGTTGTATTTAAGACTACTCCATAGCTATCTATACTGCCTATAATTCTTAGTAAGCTAGCTAGTAACGCCTAATAAGAGAGTAAGGCTAGTATACTGAGGATAGGGTAAGGGATAGGGTGATAAAAAGAAGGTCGCTATATACTATAAAAAGATGTTTGTATATATATATTAAGTTTTAAAAGAGCATAATATAATATGGTATTAGGTAGATTACCCTTTAGGTACCTAGTAAATGGGTAACTAATAGTTATTATAGTAAGGTCTTGGTAGTTTTGGACTTTACCAGCCAGCTAATATCTCTATTTATTTTAGGCTTAAGTGTGTCTTTATTAACTATAAGCTTATACCTTAGGAGCTTTATTAGTACTAAGCGCTTAAGAATCTCTGCTCCTTCTATACCTTATTAGCCTACCTCTATTTTTATGCCTACCTATACCCCTATAAAGGGATCTAGATCTTATTCTTATTAGCTATTACTTAGTAGGCTAATAGATACTAATCCGGCACCTAAGAATAAGGTATAGTAGCTTTTAATTTAGGTATTTAAGATTGTTCTTATATATAGTAGCAATTAAGGATCTTAACTAGTACTTAGAAAGGCCTTATAAGGTATTTAGGAAGGTATAGGAGCACTATTTCTAATATAGACTAATAAATAGAAATGCAGTTCTAGCAAAATACCTTATTAATTCTATACTATATATATAAAAAGGCTAAGGACCTGTCCTGCCGTAGGCTGTAGCCTTAATCCTTATAGTTTCTAGAGTCTATTTATTCTATATCTAATTTGACCTATTTACTTTTTATATAAGCTTTCTTTATAAGTTGCAATAATATTATAGTATTAGAGCGCTTTCTGCGATTTGCAGATTGCGGACCTTAGTCCTAATATTCTTTTAGAATATCTTTATAATAATTAAGGTAATCCTCTGGTTCCTATATAGAGTCCTTAGCGGGCCAGCTTAGCTATTTAACTTTATATTAAAGCTTATTCTTAATAAACTTATAGTATAGTATAGCTTTAACCCTATACCGCTCGCCTACTACTTTAGGGTATTTAATTAGGCTAGGATGGAAGTTCTTTTCTAGTAGTAGTCTATACTATAGCTCTAGTAGATTTATATAAAATACTAGATGTATATAGGCTATAGATAGGGGTAGCTAGAGACGGTAGGCTAGCTTACTAATTTATTCCTTAATCTAGAGGGGACCCAGATATCTTATATTAAGCTTCTTTAATAGTTAATAGGTCTTAATATTTGTTAAATGTAATAAAACCTTATTACTTACTCCAAAATGCTTATCTTGGTATTTGCGATTATACTAAAGTCTTTACTACTCTTAAGCGTCTTATAGGCTCTGCTTTGTATACTTCTATTACTCCTCCTATTCCTTAAGGTACCCTTATACCCTTTAGTGGATATCCTTAGACTTCCTAGTAGGATCCTATAATTGATCCTCCGGCCTTAGCCAGTAATTATTAGGCATACTATTAAATCCTAATAGTTAAACGCCATAGGTAATCTAGATTAGTATAAACTAATATAATAAATATTACCTTAAGTTATAAGCGTACTCTGTATACGGAAGTAGCTTATACTAATTATCTTACTAGTAGTTTAAATATATTTGCAGGTAAGACTCTAGTTCCTAGTTCTAGCATTTTATTTACCTGTCTGTCTATAAATAAAAGGCTATATTATAATAGTGGTCTATTTTTAAATAGAAGTATAGATCTAACTAGTACTAGCTTATAAAGATGCTGCCCCTATTAGTAATAATAGAATATAGCTAGTCTACTTTAAGAAAGCATTTTTTCTTAATTAGGTTGATAAGCGCTTATATATTAATTGTCTTATTAATAGGAAGGTATTAGACATACTTTAAAAACCTATTAATAAGTAACGTACTTTATAAGCGAGCCGGTCACCTTAAAACCCACCAAAAATTGGAAATTTTATATTTTAATATTTTAACAACCACTTTATAATAAATTCTAATAATTTAAATTTGGATTTTTATATACGCTCTGCAGCTTCTATTAAATTTATATAGTAAATAGTTTAGTAGTTTTTAAGACATAGTATTTTGGCCTTATTTTAGCCCTTAAATTTTAATAGCTTTAAAACTACTAAACTATTTACTATATAACTTTAATAGAAGCTATAAAGCGTATATAAAAGTCCAAATCTAAATTATTAGAATTTATTATTCAGTGGTTGTTAAGATATTGAAATATAAATTTTCTATTTTATGGTGAGTTTTAAGATAACCGGCTTGTCTATTTGACCGGCTCGCTTATAAAGTACATTATAAGAATTGAATTATATATTTATTTTTACCCATTTTTTAAGGGCGGGAGATCCGTAATAAAGTCTATAGCGTAATATTGCTATAGCTTACTAGTAGGGGGAACTAATGGAGCTTTTCTCTACTGCTCTAAAAGAGCAAGTTTAGGAGCTAGAACTAGAAGCGAAACTTTTAGTACTAGAAGAACTAGTAGGAGAAAACCCCTATATAGAGATAGGAGAAAAAGGTCCCCTAGCCTCGCTAGAAGATTCTTATAGACCTAGGGATAGAAGCTTAAGTACACTAGTAGATAATCTAGTAATAGATCTTACTAGTTGTATAAAGCTAGCAGCAGAGAAATCTATCCCTAGATCTAGAACCTGTGAATTCTCTAAACCATGGTGGAATAAAAAGCTTCTAAAGAAAAGACAAAAAATGGCAAAACTAGGAAGACTTCAAGAGAAACAACCTACTAGAAGTTCTAGAATAAAAGCCTATAAAGAAGCTAAAAATCAATACTTCCACGCAATAAGAGAAGCTAAGACTAGCTGCTGGAATAGCTTTTTAGAAAAAGCACAAGGAAAAGAAGTCTTTACTACCCTAAAATACACAAAGGAGAGAACACTGCGAATAATCCCTAGTCTACAGTATAGTAAGGACGGGACTATTAGACTAGTAGAAAGCTTTGAGGATCAATGCAAAGCTTTTATTAATACTCTATTCCCTAAACCCCCTACTACTAGCTCTATAGAGTAGAAAGACTATATAATAGATGAAAAATAGAAATGGCCAGAACTAGGGAAAATAGAAGTCAAACAAGCAATCTTCTCTAGCTCTATTAAAAAAGCTCCAGGGCCAGATAGGATATCTTTTACAATCCTACAAAAAGCCTACCCTACTATAGAAGATCTTCTATATAGGACCTATAGGATTTTGTTCACCCTAGGCTACCAGCCAAAGGTCTAGAGAGAAGCTCGAGGAGTTATTCTTCCTAAAGCAAATAAGGAGAACTATTCCTTACCAAAGTCCTACAGACCTATCTCTTTACTAAACTGCCTAGGAAAGACTCTAGAGAAGATCTTTGCTACTAGATTAGGATATCTAGCTAGTACTACTAGCTTACTTTAAGATTCGCAATTAGGAGGAAGAAGACAGCGGTCCGCAATAGACGCAGTCCTACTACTTTTAAACAATATCCAATCTAAAAATAATAGGAAAAAAGCCAGACAAAGAATAGCTACTACACTATTCCTAGATATAAAAGGGGCCTTTAACCACGTCTCTAAAAACCAGCTTCTATCTATCTGTAAGGAACTAGGACTACCTATAGCATTTACACAATAGGTAGCTACTTTCCTTAGCAATAGAAAGCTACACCTCTTTTTTAATGGGCAAATACAAGAAAAAGTAGAATTAGAAACAGGGATACCACAGGGTTCGCCTATATCCCCTATTTTATTTCTACTATATATACGCAATATCTGCAGCCTAGAGACAGAAGGAGCCTACTCCCTTAGCTATATGGACGACCTTGCAATTACAGTTACTTTAAATTCAGCTAAATCTAATTGCAAAAAGCTAAAGGGAATAGCGCTAGAACTAATATCTAGAGCTAAGGAAGCTGCTATTAGCTTTGACATTAGCAAAACAAAGCTTATACATTTCCATAATAAACGTACTACTATAAAGGAAGGGCTAAAGCTAGGAGACGTGGAAATATCCCCTAAACCCCTAGTTAGGTAGTTAGGAGTATTTCTAAACACTAAGCTTACATTTAAACAACACGTAGAAATAAGAATCTCTAAAGCAAAAGCAGCCTTCTATTTAATTAGAAGACTAGGCAATACACAAAGAGGTCTATCTCTACAAGCCCTACGGCAGCTCTATATAGCCTGTGTTACTACTATAGCAGACTATGGAATACAATGCTGGTGGAAAAGTAAATCTAGAGACTACCTACTAGCTAGGTACCAATCTCTACAAAATAAGGCCCTAGAACTAGTTTTAGGAGCGTTTAAAGGGTCCCCTAGCCAAGCTATAGAGATTGAGGCCTCTATTCCTCCTCCTAGAATTAGATTCAAAAAGCTTTGCAATAGCTATGCGCTAAGAATCCTAAAATTTAAAGAAAACCACGTAATTAAGAAAGCTTATATAGAAGAGGTTAACAAAGATAGAGACGAATTAGCAGCCAGTTCTAGCTCTAGCTCTAGCTCTAAAAACTCTACTATAAAGCACCTACTACAGCCAAAAACACAGCTATTATCCCTAGTCTCTAGGGCTAAACAGCTAGTACAAAACTGGAAAATAGAGAAAATCTCTCTAGAATGGCAAAAACCGTGGTCTCCTCCTATCTCTGCTTTCTTTTCTATCTCTAGAGGTAGTAAAGAAGAAGCTATACAAGAACATCTAAGACTAGTAGGACATCTACAAGAATCCCTAGAGTGGGACCTAGTAGATATATACTATATAGATAGCTCTAAAGATAGTAAATCAAATGCAGCAGCCGTATGTAAAATAGGAGAGAGAAATAGGATTAAATATGCAACAAACTGGAACCTAGGACCCTATATGGAAATTATAGACGCAGAACTTTATACAGTCTATAGGGCCTTAGAACACCTAAAGCAATAAAGACTAGAAGAGAAACAAGTATATATCTTTATAGATAGCCAGGCAGCTATTAAAAGATTACAACTTAATACTCTTATAGGAGGGCAAGAACTAGTCTTTAAAATTACGCAAAGCTGTTCCTATCTAGCTAGTAAGAATATCTCTATTAACTTCTATTAGGTTCCTATCCACCTAGGGATCTATGGAAATGAAATAGCAGATAAACTAGCAAAGAAGGGCCTCTTAAGAAGAAAAATACAATCCTCTTATACTTCTCTAGCCTATATAGGGAAACTAGCAAGAGAAATGATACTAGACTAGTGGAAAAATAATTGGCAATAGAATAAAAGTAAAGGAAAACACTACACTAGGATCTGTAAAGGAAACTACTCCTTTTCTCTTAAAGCCCCTAAGAATAAATACCCTAAAAGGCTATAATTAGCTTTCTATCAACTAAAACTAGGAAAAGGCTTCTTTAAGTCTTTCTCTAAAACAATAGGGAAGGATAAAGAAGGTAGATGCTTTAGAGACTGTACAGCTATACAAACTCCTAAGCATCTATTACTAGAATGTAAGCTATATTGGGAAGAGAGAAAGGAAATGCAGAGACAATTACGCTCTTCTCTATCTTTAGAGAAGCTTTTTTGCATAAAGAAAGGAAAAGAGGTACTCTTTCTATTTTTAAGTAAGATAGGGATAGCTACTGAAAAGTGGCTAGCAGCAGCAGGATCTCTAAAAGGAGGTAACTCCTACTAAAATCCTAGTAAATAGATAATAGTAAGCAAAAGGACAGGGACAGGCGTTAGGATTTCTTATTTTTACTGATTTTCTATTGTTTTCTTACTACTTAATAGTTGTTAGTAACCTAGTATCTTACTAGGGAGCGGTAAACCTCTAGCTTAGAGGCTTATAAACTATTAGGACATAGTTACTAGTATATATTAAGCTGCCTAGAAAGGATTCATGTATATAGGACTATAGTGCCATAGCCTAGAGACTGCATGCGCAGTATTGTACGTAGTACAATACAATAGATTGAAGAGAAAAAAAAAGGGGGGGAACTAATTTAAGTAAACCCTATAGCTTGTGCCTTTGGATTTTATATACTTAATACTTCTTATAGTAGCTAATATACTCCTTTGCTTCCTGCTTAAGCTTTAGCTAATAGTATTTGTGTTAAAGTAATTTTACTATCTTAGCTTAACTATAGTAGCCGTTTAAAGGATTATTGTGATTCCTTATAAGGATCTTTTATTATAGATTTGCTTCTTAGTACCTAAACATTGCTATATCTATATAGTAGGCCCATTAGGTCTAGTTCCTAATAGTAATACCTAGCAGCTTCCTTTCCATCACATTTCTAGTCTATTTTTACATTAAAGATAGTATAAGAGGCGTCCCTCCATTATACCTTATAAATAAGATCTATTAACCTTTTAGATAGTTTTTAGGTAAAAGCTATTTTGCCTTATACTGCTCTAAGTATAAGACTAGATAGTACTATAGATCTTATAACTTCTTAATACATATATTTTAGAAAGGCTACTACAAGGTTAAAGTTCTTTAGTTATTATAGGGCTCTAAGTTCTAATTACTCTATAGCTTCGCTATTAGTTTAAGGAGATAGCTTAGTAATTAGTGGTGTATTATTAGGTTCTAAACTTATATTAGGGACATTCTATCCAAGTATATTTAGACCCTTATTAGTTATAAACTAGGTACCAGCTAAAATGTTAGTAAAAGCTAATGTTAGCAACTTAGTCAATCGAGGCACGAGCACGGCAAGAGGGTCGCGCAAGCCTATACGATTGGATTGTCTATAAACGAGGATCCAAAGCTAGAGAAAGGAAAGGGGAAGAACGGAAGCACCGCTCGAAGTTATGTACAATTCTCCGGTTACATGACGGCACTTTGCGGCAATCTAACGGCAATATGCCAGTACCGTAACATTACCCCCCCCCTCCAAAAAAGCCTGCCCTCAGGCTTTATATGTCCGTATTATACCTTTAGGGCGTTCTTATCCTTATGCTCTATAGGCAACCTATTATCCTTACTATGCTAGCATTCCATCCACTCATCTAAGTACTTTAGCGGTCCAGGTTTATTAGGGTAACAGCTATAGAACTCTTATAACTTATAGGGACTACCTATAAAATTCTATATAGGGTACTAGGTAGGGTCCGGATCATATCCTTTCCAACTTACGCGGTACTTTAGTGTTCCTCTTACAAGTTTACAGGCTAGTATTTCTTTAATTTCCTATTCACTATCGCCATTAACTTAAATCGGCAGGGGCGGTTTATCCTTTTATCTAGGTAATAGGTCGTTTATAGCTCTCTATAGCTTATCTAGCAAGAAAACAGGGTAGACCTTAATTAAATCTAGGAGCTTTACTTTATATAAGTTGCCTCTCTTCTTAAGGACCTTGTATAGTCCTGCTATCTAATAGTCTAGCTTATAGCTAGGCCGTTCTATCTTCTAGTTCTTTGTTATAACCCAGACCTTATTACCTACAGTAAAGTCGGGCTTACGCCTATACTTATTTACCTACTGTTCCATTAATTTCTAGGCCTTTTTTAGGTTTATACAGGCTACTTTCTAGGCTTCTTCTAAGCGTTTAGCGTAATGCCATGCTTCCTCATAAAATAGTTTTTCGCGTATGGTCTATAGGCCTTCCGGTCTTTTCTAGTTAAAGCTTATATAGGGTAAATACTCCATTTCCAGCTAGATAGGTGCAAATCCTATAGAGTTATAGGGTAGGGTAGCCTGGGCGTAGTCTATTAGAAGTAGCAGTTCGGCCTAATTATCCTAAAAGTAGTTAATAAAAGGGTTGGAGTCTCTAGTCTAAATACTAGTTTATAATCTCCATCTAGCCGTCTATCTGGGGGTGGTATGCCGTAGAAAGCTTTAGCTTAATGCCTAAAATCTAGGTAAACTTATTCTAGAAAGCCGATATAAACTATAGCCTATAATTGGATACGATAGTATCTAGTAGTCCGTAAACTCGGTAGACGTAGTAGATATATAATCGGGCCGCCTCTTTTGCATTAATATTCTTATGATAAGGGATTAAGAACGGGCACTTGCTAAAGCGGTTAACTATAACCATAGCCATATTGTATCCGTTACGATCTATAGGTAGCTTGTAGAAATCTATAAAGATATGCTGCCAGGGGCGTTCTAGTATTAGGAGTAGTTTTAACAGTCCTAGGGTCTTATCTCATAAATTATAGACCTATAGCAGTCGTTATAGTTTTGTACATAGCAATTAATATCTATAACCATTCCAGGCTAGTAGTAACGGTCGCCAATAATCTTATAGGTCTTATTTTTTCTAGGGTGGGCCGTAGAGATCTAAGTATGCGCTTCAGCAATAAGCTAAGTCTATAAGTTCTATTCCTCAGCTACTACTAGCCGTTCCTTATACTTTAGTAGTTCATTTTTAAGGGACCACGGGCTAGTAACGCCCTTTGCCTTTTTACGGTACTCCTATAATAAAGGGGCCATACAATTTGCTTACAGTAGCTTATCAATAAGGTCAAATTCCGTAGTATTAATAGGGCACATCTCAACCTTTACGGGGTCCGTATTTAGTCCTACCTATATTCTAGGGTCAAGGTGCTCTGGTTATAGTAACGTCTAGGTCCATAATAAGATCTTTACGGCCATTTAGTTATCTAAGTCCTGTCCATACCTTATAAGGGCGTCCGCACGATTTATGGCGCTTAGCCGGTATATAATTAGGAAGTTAAACTAGGATAGAATGTCCGCCTAGCATGCCTGCCGGGCCATAAGGGCCTTTATTGTCATAAAATATTCTAAGGCCTTATAATTGGAGACTACCTAAATAGGCTTAGGGGTCCCTTTTAGCTATACACGCCAGTGCTAGAAGCTAGAGATAATAGCCAGCATTTCTTTATTATAGATATGGTAGTTTAGCTCAGCATTTACCATAGTCTTTAAATAATAAGCAATAGGGTACTATTCTCTGTCTATCTACTTTTAGGAGTAAACGCCAGCTATAATACCATCTAAGGCATCGGTCTCTAGTATTAAGGGCCATTCTGGGTTAAAGTAGGCGAGTAAGGAAGCAGAGACCAGTCGTTTCTTAAGCTCGTTAAAGGCCTACCTATATACAGTATTAAAGTAAAAGGGCCGGTCCTTATAGGTAAGTAGGCTTAGGGGCCGGGTAATCCTACTATAGTTCTTAATAAAGCGTCGGTAGAAGTTACAGAACCCTAGGAATAACTACACCCCCTTTATAGTCCTTAGGGGTACCTATTAGTTAATTATAGCCGTCTTTTCTAGGTCTACCTCAATTCCATCTATACTGATAATAAACCCTAGGTACTTTATACGCTTAACACTAAATTCCAATTTCCTAATATTGGCCTGGAGGCCAGCCTCGTGGAGCCATTATAGGACTTTATAGACATACTCCTTGTATTCTAACTTATTCTTAAAGTAGATTATAATATCATCCAGGTAGGCCGTATAAAAGTCGTTAAGGTAGTTAAAGAGTATATTATTTATATATCGCTAGTACGTAGCCAGTCCGTTAGTCAGTCTAAAAGGAAGTACTTTATATTTATATATTCCATAATAGGTCTAAAATATAGTAAGATCTTCTAATTTAGGGTCCATCCTAATCCGGTAAAAGGCCTAACGGATATCAAGCTTAGTAAAGATCTTAGCTCTACATATTTAGGTTAAAGTCTTATTAAGTAAGGGCAGTAGGTAGCGGTCCTTGTGGGTTATATTATTAAGTTTGCAGTAGTCTATACAGAAACAAAGTCCTCTATTTAGCTTTTTAGTAAAGAGAATAGGCAAGTTAAAAGGGGCTTAACTAGGCTTAATAAAGCCCTTATTTAGGTTATTAATAAGGTACTACTTTATAGCCTGTAACTCGGCAGTGAACTGCTAACAAAGGGGGCTATAGCCAAGTATGTTTTCCTTATCTGGCTCAATCTCAATCTTGTGGTCGTACGGTCGGTAAGGCGGGAGTATATTAGACACTGCCTTGGAGAATACGTCCTTAAATTTCCAGTATCAATAGGGTAGTTTCTGTTCTACCAACTCCTCGTCCATAAACTTACTTTTCTATCCACTAAGCTCGCTTTCCTTTTCCTTAATTATTCGATCAATTTTATATAAGCTAGTGGTAAAGGCAATGGTATTAGGTTGGACTAAGTTCTAATAGAATCCTACGGCGCCAATATAGCAGATATCAACTGGGGGAAGGTCAGTAAGTTTCTTTACAGACTTTTATTAGGCCGTATTTTGCGGTATAGGGTTTATAATCTTCCTTAGCTTACATTCCATTTTCTATAAGTTGTCCTTCTAGTCTATACATTCAGTATAGCGTCTAATGCTCCTTGCTATTTTTTGTAGCTATATAGGGCCTAAGTTCCCTACAGTGAGCTCCGCTAGCTTTTCACTAACTTTTTTAATCTCTAGTGCGGGTAGCATAACATAGATAGTCTAGGGGTGGCGTAGTATACGGATCCGTTACAGATTAAGCTATACATCTTTCTTAAAAGCCTGGTCCCTATATATAGCATCGGCCTAGTAAACGGTGTCTATCTATAGCCGTATAAGGTTTTCCATTATAATGCTGATTTCCTTTATAAAAGAAGGTATTAGGGGTAGGGTTTCGGGCTAGACAAGCTGTCTACTCCGTACGTTGAGCTATAAGCCTAGATAGGCTAGCCATTTTCTTTCTAAGATTATATTATGGCTTCCTAGGTCCATAATAAGAAAGGGGACGTTATACTACCTTTATCCGTCTACACGGAGGTAAATCCACAAGATAGTTATAATAGGTGGTCCTATCCGTCCGTTATACCCATAAATAAGAATTAGTTTGGGCAGTTCTTTAAGGGGTGTATTTAAAAAGACAGCCAGCTTTATAGTACACTATATATCTATTAAGGCAAAGGCATTTACTCTAGAGTTAGCTAAAGCAGAGGTTAAAACTTAATATCTATTACGGAATAAAGTATAAGGGATAGTGTAGCTTCTTCTACTAATTAGCTAACCTAGATTAATATATAATATGTTAATCCCTTTTAACCCTAGAGAGGAGTCTTCCTCTAGGGTTCCTTTTTTTCTAACTCCGTGCTATCCTCCTAGATTAACAGAATCTTACCCACTTTTGCGTTTATTAGGCAATCCTTTATAATATAGCCCTTTTGGCCGTAAGAGAAGCAAGCTCCCTAATCGCTAAGGGCCTATATATAGGGGTTGCTGTATATAGGCCGGGCATTCGCTGGACCTACAGCGGGACTAGCTGCACGGCTAGCTGCTGAACTAGCGGCGGGCTATACGGCCGGTGCTATAGGGGTTATAGATCTTATTGGGGCGCTGCGGCCCGTTCTTATAGTACTTATATTCTGGTTAGCAGAGCTTCTAGTCTTATACCGCTTAGCACATGCCTTAATTTAATAGAGGCCCTAGTTAATAGCTAGGCATTAGTCCGTAAGTTCCTTAAGCGTCTATACAGTAGTATAAACTAGTAGTATAGCGCGCTATAGGTCCAGGGTAAGCTTGTTAAAGAGGTCTAGCATTAGATCTTCCTAGAGGATTTAAGCCTATCTAGCTAGGTATAGAAAGCGGGTCTAAAAGGCTAAAAAGGTCTCTATCGTTTATATATTTAGGCTTTTATAATTAAGCCAGGCGTTCTATACTTTAAAGGGGTCCTTATAAATAGAAGATAGGTAGTTAATTATCTCTTCTTTAGAGAGGAAGGGGTCTACTAAGTCTTAGGCGTATCGCGGACGTAGGTATATCTATACATCACCGCCAGTGCAGCCGAAGATATATGCTATTTTAGCTCGGGTATTAGGAAAGTGGTCTATATTAACTTTAAGCTTATCCTGCAGTTAAAGCTTCCAGTTATTAAATATAGGGTTGGTTCCATCTGTAAGCAATAGGGGGTCTATAACCTTCGCGGATCATAATAATGCTAATACTATACGTTAGGCTAGGGCCTTAAGGACCATAGCAAGCCTCTAGGTGTCTAATAACCCATTGCTAGGCGTAGGGGTGTCTCTAGTTTTAAGCAGCTCTTAGAGCCGTTCGATTTCAGCATTAGCTGCTATAAGCTCTTCCTAGGGGGTCGAGACAGCGACTATTTCACCATTAGAGGTATTTACGGGTCCTATAGCAGCTTTGCCAGCTGCTGTGTTTCTTGGCATAGTAGTAGGGGTACTAGGTAATTTCCGGTGTTTGTTTATTTTCTAGGTTCTAGTCTATACGTATCCTATTTTTTGGGTTTCGTGTTCTGTTTATATTCTTATGGTTCTAGTAATGTCCTTAGGGTCCTGTTCTATGTCCTTGTTCTATTTATAGTCTTATAAATATATTTAAGTTCCTTCTCAGGAAGAAAGAGTGGTAGAATAAGCTTTAGATAATGTTAGCGACTTAGTTAATCGAGGCACGAGCACGGCAAGAGGGTCGCGCAAGCCTGTATAATTGGATTGTCTATAAACGAGGATCCAAAGCTAGAGAAAGGAAAGGGGAAGAACGGAAGCACCGCTTGAAGTTATGTACAATTCTCCGGTCACGTGACGGCACTTTGCGGCAATCTGACGGCAATGTGCCAGTACCGTAACAGCTAATAGGGTTTATACTACCTAAGACTTAGTATATAGAGCTATAGGTACTTAAGTACCTTATGCTTAGAGCTTATTTTATAATATAGGGAGTAAGATATCTATTATCTATTTTCCTTCTCCTATTTTAAAGCCTTTAGTATAGTCTAGCCATTATAACAGTCTATTACTAGGGTTATTTTCCCCTAGCTTGTATTTAATCTTAAAAGTAAATTATATAAGCTCCTCTACCTATTTGGCTTATTAAGGTATAAGCTCCTTTATAGCTATAAAGTAGCATAAATTATAATAATCTAAGAGTATATAAGTAGTATAACTTATATACTTAAGGTAGTATTGTGGTGGTGTAGACTGGACGTCGCCTACTGTCTTGGCATTTTCCTATATTTATAGAGCTTCGGCTTTCCTCCCTCCTTATATATTATTACCAACCTACCAGTTACCGGAAATACATTCTTTTCTTTCTTACTAACTGCTTTCTACTAATTGATTTTTATTGATTATAACTAACTAACTAACTGATAGATAAATAGATAGATAGACAGCACTTTGACTTTCCTATTAGAGAGACACCGTACCCTTCCATATATTATTTGGTATTCTATGTGGGGACGACGGCAAGCTCTTTAGATTAAAAGTCTGGTACTTTATACATAACTATATATATAGGAGACACGCATGAATATACTATAACTACTAAAGAACCGCCAGCTGTAAAAGAACTACTAGCTGTAAAGGAACCGCTAGCTAGATAGAAGAGACGATAGAAAAGACAATAGAAGAGAACTAGGTAGCATTAGATAGTGAGGGGAACCGGGCAGACCCTAAACGGAAAGATAGTGGAATAGACAGAGTAGTTAGACTTAATGTATAGGCTAAAGAGTGGCAATAAGAGGCAAAAGAGTATGGGTTAAGAGGTCTTGGGAGTTGGGTTCAGTGCCTGTTTTTAGAAATTTGGCGTTAAGCGAACCGGTAAGCTAATTAGACAACTACTAGCGGTTGAAGTCTCGCCACCCACGCGCGTACGAGCATGGCTAGAATGTTATTAAAGATACAGAGACGATAAGCTAAGGGCTAATTAGTTAGATGGAAATGAGATCTAAGATATCTGGCGGCAAAGGAAGTTAGCGCTGCCCTTTAAGAATGGAGATAATACTGAGCAAGGCCGTAAGCATATGAGATTGTGTCTATCCTTAAAAGCTTCCTATTCTGGCTTAGCTTTGTCTTCTTTTGAGTAATCCAGATTATATCAGCAGCGGCTTAAGAGGCACTCCGTAAAGAACTAAGTTACCGTGTGGAATAATAGTAAGTTAAAATAGAAGAACGCATCAAGACTTAGTAGTAGTGCTCTCTCAGGAAGACACCCCCTTAGACGTTAAGAAGCAGGTGCCTTCCGTTACGGATATGGCCGTATAAGTAGACCTACCGCAGCGTACACCCGTCAAGGTCCCGCCAGGACAGTTATCTGGGACATCCTCTGTCAAGACCACGGCTATGCAAGCAGACCTACCACAGCGCTTACCCGTAATACCTAGGACTGATAACCCTCCGTAGATGAAGGATAAAAGCTGCAAGGATTACCTGTAAGCTCCCAAGGAAGCTTTAGATGCACCTAATAACTAGCAGTTAACGGCTTGAGACAAGATCTACGTTATGGTCCAGCCTATGCCAGCCCTAGGAACTGTGGGAACTTCTTGTTTTACGGGACAGAACGTGTTGCAGTTTATCGAACAGTATGAGCGGCTATGCACCCGACATCGTGTGATGAGTAAGGAGAAGCACTAAGGCCTTCCTAAGTACTGCGAATACTGGATAGGGATTTGGATCTGAAGTCTGCCTAAATTTATAGCTAGTAGTTGGATGGAGCTTGTGAGAAGGCTTAGGATAGAATACCGAGGAAGTGACCACTGTTGATAGATAGAAATGGAAGAATTCTTAGAAGCCTATATACTATAGTATAGGAGCAACCCACCTAGCGTATATAAGTACTGTAGACAGTTTGCATTAATCTCCCAAAAGGTTACAGACGCTGGCAATTTAGACAACTGTAAATGAGGATACTGGTTTGTAAAAGGACTTCCGCTTAAATATTGGAGACACGCTATAGCTAAAACGGGAGCTGATCCAGATAGATAAAGGTCTTTTAACTTCTACCAGCTATAGAGAGCTGTAGAGAATAGGCTTAGTTTATATAAGGGCGCAGATTGTCTGTTAAACATGGACCCTAAGGAGTAGAGCCTTTATTAGCTGGTTAAATAGTTCTATAATTAGCAGCCGGTTATAAGCAAAGATGCTACCCTTTAACTACCTGTAACCTTTTAGCCAAATAAGATAGCTAATATTTGGTAAGCTAACTAGGAAACGGACCTAGAACTTAAGGAGCTTAGCTAAAGGAGAGAAGGGAGACTTCCTAACCTAGTAGGCCCGGTGGTTTGTACAAGGACTCCCTATTAAATACCGCAGGCATATAGTGGAACAAACAGGAGCCGTAGCAGGTAAGCCTAGCACCCTTATATTTGAAAGACTGAAGGAGGCCGTAGAGTTGAGAATAATAGCTGTAGAGAACGCTGAGCGAATAGCTGTCCTTCTAGAAGAAGATATCCTAAATGTCTAGCTTGTATAGGAGCTACAGCAGTAAAGGAATAAGCTTAACCGCTAAAGGGAAGGAAGACTTCTTAACCTAGTTAGATTAGGTATATAGGAAAGAGCCTAGATGCCGCCTATGTTTATAGACTAGAAAATGAGCCGGGAAATAAATAAGATGGTAAACTGGCTGAAAGGTCTAAGGCTAAGCAAGACGGAGCTTGCAGTAGCTGTATGGTTAATGCCATTCTTTAACTAAATCTAAAAGGACCTAGAAAGGCTTACGACACTACTAAATTAGGCTGCAGTTTAAAGCCCAGTATAAGAATACAGCCTACCACTAGGATATTGTCGAACTAGATCGGATTTCCTTACCACCATCTTAATACTGGCTTCAAGCCTAGAACCCTATGTCTCAATACCCCGCTCCTTACCTCGTATGTCTCATCGAATGTCTCATCAAATGTCTAAATACTTGTTTCCATTACCGAATGACGACGTAGTCGTCATTCTATTTGCAACCTCT
>Ga0307507_10002142_pt1 | contig 42447 bp, 14 predicted proteins | sample 7_EM_MG_FD_207223 | JGI IMG/M metagenome (GOLD analysis project Ga0307507, IMG submission 207223) | Populus trichocarpa ectomycorrhiza microbial communities from riparian zone in the Pacific Northwest, United States - 7_EM | ecosystem: Host-associated > Plants > Roots > Unclassified | place... | reverse complement strand
GTCTTTGTTGTTTTAGGTGTTCTAGGGCTCTATAGACTGCATAAAGTTCCGCGTCCATAATTTCCATATAGGGCCCTAGATTCCAATTTGTTGCATACTTAATCCTATTTCTCTCTCCTATTTTGCAGGGACAGCTATATTATAGGATCTTGTTAAATATATTAGATATAGTAAACCCTAACTTTTAGGATTATAGTATAACCGTTAACTACTATCTTTAGTAGAAAGGTTAATAGGCTAATACTTAAGTCCTAATTAATATAGGAGCTAGCGGTATAGGGTTTATTAATAAGATCTTCGCGTAAGACAATAGGTTTACCCTAACACCCCTTAACCAGCATATTAATATATTTGGATTTAATGGCAAACGCACTATCTTAGGCTGTATTACTTATATAGCGGCCCTAAGACTCTAATACCTAAACCATAAAGAATTAATTAAGCTCTTTATGACTACCCTAGGTTACCTAGTTATCCTTAGATAACCCTAGATAAAGCTATATAAGGTAACTATTAATTAGGACAACCTTAAGCTTCTATTTACCGCCTCCTGCTATAAGCAGAAGTGCTTTATAACTTACTACTTAGAACCCAAACTAAAATTTAAAAAATCCACTAGGATCCACCAGTCTAAAATTTCTACTAACGTCTACTATATACTTAAAAGGTCCACCTAATTCTACTAACCTAAGAATTCTATTAAATTCTACTAATATAAGATTTCTACTAACGTCCACTAAGAACCTAGAAGTTATACTAAACTATATAAACTAATCCTAACTACTGTACCGCCCTAAACTAAGTAGAAGCTTAAGCTTAATATATAAAAGTACTAGAAGAACTAGTATTCTACTATAAAAAGGTTACTTAAAAAACCTAAACCTAAATTTAACACTAACTCTATATTTAATACTAAATCCAAAGTTAAATAAGAAACTATATAAGAAACTAAGGATAATTTAAGCTTACTTAATACCTTAGATATTTATATAATTAGAGCCATCCTATTAGTATAACTTACTAAAAACCCTAAATATATAATCTTTGCCGTTATAATAGCTGATATTAAAAAGGCCCTAGCACTAAAGAAGCATACTAACCCTGCTATAAAAGTACTAGTATGCCACCATAAATACCTAGAGGTATTTTTATAAAAAGAAGCTAATAAGTTAGTAGAATACTAACTATATAACTATAAGATTGTACTTAAAGAAGGAAAACAGCTAGGATTTAGACCCCTATATGGAATGTTCTAGAATAAACTCAAAGTACTATAAAAGTACTTGGACGAGTACCTAAGTAAGGGATTTATTAAAGTAAGCTCTTTACCTATAGCTGTATCTGTAATCTTTGTTAAGAAACTTAGTAGCGGTCTATGCTTCTGTGTAGACTACTAAGCTCTTAACGCTATTACCATTAAGAATCGGTACCCGCTCCTATTAATTTAAGAGACACTAAACCAATTAAGTAAGGCTTGCTACTATATAAAACTTGACCTTATTTACACATTTAACCGCCTCTATATTGTAAAAGGAGATAAATAGCTTACCGCATTCCGTACTAGATATAGATTATTTAAATACTTAGTAATGCTATTTAGCCTTATAAATGCCCTAAGTTTATTCTAGTACTTTATAAATAATACCCTATAACCTTACCTGGACGTTTTCTGTACTACTTATATTAACAATATTTTGGTATATAGTAATAACCTAACTAAATATAAGAAATACGTTAACCTTGTCCTAAAAGCCCTATGTGGAGCTAGCCTATAGTTAGATATAGATAAATACGAATTCTATAAAACGGAAGTCCTATACCTTAGACTTATTATCTTTATAGATGGTATATAAATGGACCTAAAGAAGATTAAAGTAATTGTAAACTGGTAAGAACTTAAGAATGTTAAGGATGTAAGGGCCTTTATAGGATTTACTAACTTCTATTAACAGTTTATTAACAACTTCTCCGCTTTGGTTTTACCCCTTATGGCTCTAACCTAAAAGGATAAAGCCTTTATCTTTAATAAGGAATATAAGAAGGCCTTTGTTTATCTAAAAGTTATATTTACTACTACACCTATACTTTAATACTTTAACCTAAACTAAAAGAGTGTTATAGAAGCTAATTTATCTAACTATATTACTAGAGGCATTCTATTTTAGTATAATGAAAAAGGAGTACTGTATCCTATAGTATACTTCTTAAAATAACTAAGTCTAGCTAAATATAACTACGATATCTGTAATAAAGAATTATTAGCTATTATTAGATATTTTAAATAATGGTGACCTAAACTAGAAGGCGCTAGATTTCTAATTAAGGTCTTTAGCAACTATAAGAACCTATAGTACTTTACAACTATAAAGCAGCTAAGCTACTGTTAGGCCTGCTAGTTAGAATACCTATTTTATTTCTAATTCTTAATTATATACCGCCTAGGCGTTTTAGGCTAGAATCCTAATGCCCTAACCTAACGTTTATAAGATATATTAGTACAGAAAGAAGTATATGTCTACTATAGTTAAACCCTACTTCGCCCTAAATTATTTAACCCCTTAGCTAAAGACCTTATAGTATACGTCCTTAAAATAACTAATTAATTAATTAAATAGATTATAATTAATAAATACCTAAATAACGAGTTTATCTAAGAGACACTTAAGCTAATTTAAGATGGCGTTAGACGCTCTAAAAAGATCTCTTTAAGTAAATATAAAGCTCGTGGAGACCGCTTATACTATTAGAACCGCCTAGTTATACCTAACCATAACTAACTTAAGCTTCTTAAACACGTATACGACCTACTAGTAGCCGGCCACCTAGGCCATAGAAAAACCCTGGAACTACTCTAATAGAAGTACTACCGGCTAAATATGCATAATATAATATAAAGATACATCTCTAGCTGTTATATCTACTAATAAGCTAAAGCTTTATATAAGACGTATAATGGCTTTCTAAAGCTACTACCTGTTCTAGACTAAAGATAGAAGGATATCTTAATTAACTTTATTGTTAATCTCCCTGTAAGTAAAGGCTATATAAATATTATAGTAGTTATAGACTAACTATCTAAGATAAGACACTTAATCGCCTGCCCTAATATGTTAATACCTACTATTGCCTAACTATTTCTGGATTATATATAGAAACTCTATAAACTCCCTAAAATAATTATCTCTAATGGAGGCAGCTAGTTCGCCTTAGCGTTTTAGAAAGAACTAACTACCTAACTCTATATTAAAGCACTATTGTCTATAGTATATTACCTAGAAACGGATGGTTAAATAGAATATGCAAATGCTATAATAGAATAGTATATTTGGATATATACGTTATATTTATAGGATGACTAAATGGACTGGCTTATATTTACTAAGTTTACTATAAATAACTCTGTCTTAGAAACCATAAAGGTCTTCCCATTCCTGGCTAATTATAGCTAGTACTTACAAATGGGTTTTAAACCCTTTAGTAATGTTCGTCGCCTAGCTTATTAGGCCCTATAAGTTATAGAAGTAAACAAATTTATAAAGAAGATAGAAGAACTATAAGAGTTCCTTACTAATAAAATAATATAGGCCTAATCTGTCTATAAAGCTGTAGTAAATAAGAACTAAACCCTAGCACCGGCCTACTAAATTAGTGACTTTATCTGGCTAGATATAAAAAATCTAAATATAAAACAGCCTACTAAGAAACTTAATTAGAAGAACGCCAGCCCTTATAAGGTTGAAAAAGTTATCTCTCCTTATACTTACCAACTAAAGCTCCCTAATACGGTTAAAATCCACCCTATATTCTATATATTAGTCCTCTACCCTGCCGCCCCTATATTAGACACCCTATCTAGATAGATCTAAGACCCTTCCCTACTAGTTAAAGTAGATAGTAAGGATAAGTACCTTGTTAAAAGAGTTGACGATATTAAGTATAATAAATAAAAATGTAAATATATGTACCTTATAAAATGGAGAGGCTTTACTAAGCCCTTTTAGGAACCTGTTAACTCTATAGGACTTATATAAGCTGCAGAAAACTTTTATAAACTCCACTTAGAACTACTATAGCCCTACCTCGCAGAAGCTTAAGTTTAAAGGGGGGGTACTATTACGGGACACCTTTGTAATACCTTGTATACGTCTACCTGTTTCTACTATCTACCTATTTCCACCAACGCAGTAAGAAGAAAGTAACCGTAAGATGATAATCTAATGGCAATCTGCTGTATTCTGCTATATTCTGCCAAGTCTACTAAATCCTGCCAAGTTCTGCCAGGACCGCTCCTTAAATCCTATTCTGCTCTGTATATGTATTAACTAAGCAACTAAATTAATAATATATACCCTTTCTTCCCGTTTCCTTACCTTCTCTCCTTACGCAACGTCTTAACTTTATTATACAGTTTATATACATAGCTTAATAATATCTACTTTATTATATATTATCGTCGCTTATACTTACTCCGTGACAGAAATCTCCTTTAAGTCTATATATTGTAACCGACGACCAGTACTATACCAAAATAGTACTTTGTCTTATCTTATAACTCACTACCCTGTCTTTTGTCATCGTATATCTTACTACTTATTTCTATTACCTATTTATTACCTATTACTGACTAAGTGGCAATGTCGACCTGGTGGCCAATTAGGTAACAGTTACAAATTATCGTCGGCGTCTCCGTCAACCTTTGCCACATATTTTATATATATAGTACACCTAATTTCCATAGATTTACAATCAAGTCGTTTACTCAATTCTCCCACACTGCAAAGCTTATATATATTCCTATAGAATCTCTAGTTCCTTAACTATATATAGCTAGATATCTAAAAATAAATACCTTATATCCCTATTCTTAGTATTAAGAGTAGTATATATAGCATATACCCACCCTTCCTCTTATATATAGTTTAAAAAGGTTTTTTAATCTTTAACTATAATGTATAGTTAAGACTTCTGGTATTAATACAAGGCTAAAGGCCAATTAATGTCTAGATTAACTTGTTAAAGCCATAGGTATCCTAAAATAAGGTTATACCCCTTAATTTCTGCGGCGTAAAAGCACATTTCCTATATATCCCATAGACTATTACAGTCCTAGCTAGCCACAGAAAAAGTTTATTCCCTATAGTATAGAATCTAGTAGCCTTTAATACTTTAAACAGTATATACCTATAAGCTACTAAGGTCCAAATCTAATTCTTTTACTAGTAATTAAGAAATAAACCCTATAGTTACGCCGCTATCTATAAGGCAGTCTTATATTACCTATTTATTATTAACTTAAATAGAGACGGGAATAACCATATAGTAGCTTACTCCCTTTTTCTCTTCCTAGCCTAGTATAAGGGAGTAAAAGTCCACTAGGCTCCCTCTTTTCCCAATTAAGCCAACTCTTACTTCTTCTACTGGTAGAAGCGCTATATATAGCCTTTCTTGCCGCAGTTATAACAGCTATATAACTCTTGGTTCTATAGTTTCTGCCTATTATTATTTTGGGGTTAACTAGCATTACTTTAGGGTTGCAAAGCCTGCTTATATTATCCTTCCATAGAGTAGTTAGGTTAAAATCTGCCCCTTTTATTAAAGCTAGGTCTAGTTCTACGCTCTTTATTATTAGCATCTTATTCCTTTTACTTACCTAGATAGTCTCTTTTAGCGTTCTTAATCCAAGTAGCTTTAGAAATAAGCTTTTCTTAAAAGGTAGGAATTTCGCCCTTCTTCTATATGGCCTATTAAATCTTAGGTTATAACTTAGCAAATAGCTAGTAAAGTTACATAGCGTTATCCCATAGGTTTAAGTAGGGTATATTATCTTCTAGCTCTTCTAAGTAGTTTATAAACTAGACTACACTTTAAACTTCTTACTATTTGGCGTTATAGTATTACTAGTTATAATCCATCCCTTAATTAGTAGGGTCTTAAATCTAATTAACCAGCTAGGACTTAAGTTTGCTAAATTTAAGGGGTATAGTAAGTTTCTTCTTATAGCGTATCTATAAACTCTTAATAGTGCTACGCAGGAAGGTAAAAGCAATTAGTGTCTAATTATACTTATTAGAGTAACGTTTCGGGTCTAGCTAAAACTTAGTTTTACATTAATAAATAAAACAATTGCAGTTCTGGAGACTATTACCATTATACTTATTAGGTTCCTTTATATAGAATTTAGGTTTTTCTAACGTTATAGCATAGTATAGCATTACCCCTTTGAGTCCACTTTGTGTCTAAAGTGTCTATACTTCTCCCAATTGTCCTTACAATTGTCCTTAGTAGTCTTAATATACTTATCTTAATTATATCTCCAACTCCTTTATTTTTTATAGGGTCTCATATAGTAACTACTCCAATAACTCCCTAGCAGTAATTATTCCTAAGGGTCTTAGAAGGTCAAGTAGACCAGCTATAGCTTCTTAGTCTACTCCTTTATAAATAAAGGGGATATTCTCCTTTAGGGAGACTCTGTTATCCTCTTATAATAAGGGTGTTATTTTAGGGGGTAAGGAGGTATAGCCCATTATTATTAATTAATAGCCATACGTTCCTTCTATAAAGGATTATAAGTAATTAGAATTATAAGAGGCTAGTCTAACTAGAATATATAATTATCTAATTAACAGTGTAGAATAAGAGTTATAGGTAAGTAGAAGGTAAGTTAAAGGTAGAATAAGCTTTATATATTAAAGGACAAATGCTTTCTAAACTCTTCTATTTAGAGACTAATTGCTAGTTCTTCTCTAGAGGAGAACCAGCTCCCTTTATAATCCTTTTAAGACACTAGTAAAACCCTTTACCCCTTATCTGTCTAACCATGTCTCCTCTAGGATATTGGTAGGATATTAGTAAAACCTTTATCTGTCTTATCTAATATATACCTTTTAGGAGCGCCCATTACAATAATTTATAAATTTAGGTATTGTCCTGTAATTCCTTTAAGGGTCTAAGGCTCTACTACTAGCTCCGTTTAGTCCTATAGGCCTTCTCTTTTTCTAGCTATTAGCCGCTAGATCCTATTTATACTTAGTCCACTTTTAGCTAATACTTAGTTTACTTCTTTTCCTTAATATACTATAAATACATATTCTTTAGGCACTCCTACCACTATTATCCGTCTAAGTATTCTTCTATAAGAAATCTTTTTAGTTAAAGTGTTAAGTTGCCTAACTCCTAAACTTCTACTAGGTACTATTTATATATATACTTAATATCTCTAAACCGCTTTTCTTCTATTAACTAGTATATTCTTATTAGGTACTTATAATATTTATCCTTTAGTGCTCTATATATATTATATATATTATCTATATATACAATCTATACTAATATATAATATGCTAGGTGTCTTAGGTTAACTTATAGCTTATCTTTATCCTTAAGTTTAACCCTTTCCCGCGTTAATCTAAATGCTACTATATTATTTACTAGTACTAATATTTGCATTATCTCTCTTTAGTCTATAGCCTATTCTTCTAGATTCTTTAATATTATAATTAATGCTTCTTTAATATAGCTTATCTATTTTTCCGTTACAGCTTGATCTAGTTTAACCTTTTTATCTAGCTATATATAGAAATCTTTCCTTTTATTATTCTTGCGCTACCTATACTATTTACAGTATAGCTCTATAAGTATATATAATCTATCTATAAGGAAGTATCTCTTTATTACTGCGCTATTACAACCTTTTATATATTGTTTTATAATTTTAGTTAGAATCCCTAGATCCTCTTCTTATTCTAAGTTACTTAACTACTTAGCTCTTAGCGTTCCTACCCTTGGCCTATTAGTGACTTTTTATATAGGTGCTCTGTCCCTTATACGTCCTAATATAGTTAATCTCTAATCTAACTTTTGTTCTTACTATACAATAATTTACTGTCTATACTTATCTATGCTTTCTTATTTTCTGTATCTTATAGCTAGATTTTTAAAGTCTTTTTACTTTATAATTACTATATTAATCACCAAACAGCCTGCCTTAGGAGTATAACAGGCGGGTATAAGCGAACGGCCACAGCACTGCTCAAGAAGGAAGCCAATATTCCCCCCCTACAACTATATATTGAAGCCAATGTAATGCAAAGGGTGCAAAAGGAACGCAACTCTAACGTTATAAAGTATATTAAGACACGCCTAAACAAACTATGGAGGGACCCTAGGGTGCCCTGTAGGAGAAGGAACCAACAACCCCAAAGTAGGGAAGATATATTAGGAAAACAGGTGGAGAAAGCAGAAGAAGAATAGTGCGGCGCTAGGGCCCAGGCCTATATAGAGGAGGAAGGGAGACGCGTAAGAGGCCAGCAAAGACAATAGTAAGGGAGAGAAAGGAGCCAAAGTAGAGTATAAAAGAGTACTGGAAAACCATCTACCGCAATATAATACTAGTTGGACCGACGCTGGAGAGACAAATAGAAGTTGAAGGTATAGAGGTAGACTTAGGCAAGGGGAACCTAAGCCATAGCATAGGTAATGTTATGGGGGGTAAATACCTAAGGGCTCTAAGAGGGCCTAATAAAGGCAGAAAATACAATAGTAACACTCTTAAGGATAGGAATAATAGGACTAAAAGATTGGCTTTACTGGGTAGGTGTCCTAGTAGGTAGCCTAAGGTGCGAATATAGCTGGTTAAGACAGACACTAAAATATATAATACTATTATGCCCCTTACGCACCAGCTAAGAAGCAATGCTCTTAGCAGCTAGTATAGAAAACTATAATACACTACTCTTAATATAGAAAGGCCTTAAGGCGGCTACCTGGTGGCTTATTAGCCAAAATATACTAGACCAGTTCCGGGTTGCAAAGGAAATAGCAATAAAAGGCAAAGGGGTAAGTAATAGGCGCCCCCTAATAACTCTACAGGAGTAGAGTATAGTGTATAATACTAGCGCGTCCGTAGGTTTATTACGGCAGTAGTAGTTCCTAAGGAGGTCAAAAAGTAAGGTAGTAGAGCACCACTGGTAACTCGCAGGCAACTCGCAAGCGAGCCCTAAAAGGTGGGGAGACGGATCACGGGGTTTTCTTAAATAGAGTTTTCTCCCTATATGTATATAAGGAGTAGTCCGCGTGGGCCCAACAGGGATCCGAATCGGACGTTAAGCAATGAATAATAATAATAATAATTAATCTTCTAACCTTTAGGCTAAATACCTTATTTACCTAGAATTACTATAGACCTTATTTATTTTTTAAAATCCTAGCTTTTTAAGAATCTTTATCCCGTACTTATTTACTTATCTTTAAACTAAGCTACTACCCTTTCCTATTAGTTCTCGTCCATTATAGGTTCTTAGGTATATCTTATCTTATTTTAAGAATCTTAAGCGTCTCTTATCTCTTCCTAAGAATTTTAAACCTATAGCCTTTTGCCTTTATTAAGTAGTAAGCTAGCACTAGCAGTTATCTACTTGCTTAATTATCTTTAGATATTACTCCTTCTATCTTATAAAGTAATAGATGCTATATCTAATAGTGTTATAATACCCGTTACTAAACCGCATTCTATAGTGGTCTTAGTTTCTGCTTCTGTTACATTACTAAGGTTTATATACCCCTAATTAGCTGCCTTTTATTCCTTATTACTATTAATTAATAAGTACTCTAACTTTATTGTTATTATTGCTAATCTTTATTTATATATTACTATAATATCTTAATCTAGTTTATAGAGTTAATCTTATTCTTTATCTAACTTTTTAGTTCCCTTAAGTTTTTATAACTCTAGCTCCTATAGCTAATAGCTTATACCATACTTAGCGTCTTTATAAATTTAGTATACGTTATTATAATAAAACGCAAAGTGTCTAATTAAATACTCCTTAGTCCTGCGTAATATACCTATATCTATATTATTACATGCTAGAAGAAGCGTTTTGGCTCTTTATTTAGCTTAAAGCACAGCTCTAGCTCTCTGCCTATACTAGTATTAAGATTTATAACATAGCCTATTGCTAAGCTTGGCCTGAATAAGCTATTTAGGCGAAGGTGCTGTTCGGGAAAACTTTCAAGGAACAGTAAAGTGGGCCACGTGTTGACCTGAGCAGACCTTAAGGGTGAGCGGAGGTGATTAGCTTGAACAAAAGCGACGATGCTGACTAAAGGCGCCGTTCGGTTGGCTCTGATCGCTCCAGATTGCTGTCAGATAATCTGTAGTCTCCATGAGGCACGGGACACGTGGAGCACGTGCACCGTAAAATCTCTTCTTAAGCTCAAAGCCTCAGGGGCCCCGATCATCAATCAATCAACCCATTTCATCAATGAACAGCTCTATTTGAACTATCTGACAATTGCACCACCTCTTTACATCTCGTTGTAAGTGCTTGTTGATCTTGGCGACTAAACTACCTATTTTAGGCATAATTCTATACAGAAAGGGTATAAATCCGCGCTGTTTGATCGGCACGATCGGCACGATCGGCATGATCGGCACGCACTTACAACGAGATGCGCCGGGGTGGTGTAGTTTGACTCTGATTCTGATGCGATTACTCGGTTAAAAATCCCTCAGAATCGGAACTTAGCCACAAAATTTTTGATGTTCCTCTCACCGTTAAAAAAACACGCTAAAAAATGCGTGTTCCAAGATTACCCAATGCAGGTTCACGCTTGGCGAGCGCAAGTATTTGATATATAGTACGAGCAACCGCGTAAACCCCCCTCACGATTACACGCTTCGTTGGTCAACTCACAGCAGAGACCCGTGTTCGACGCGTCTTGATGCCAATCGGGGCCATTCGAGCGTTTCACATGAAACACTGTGGCGTTGTTTCGTCAATACTAGCTACCTCTCAGCGTTAGCACCTTTCGGGTTTTACATTCCGTTGTTGACCAAGATCACGAACATCTTTTCGCTCCAGTATTCAAACTTCGCTTGCCCATGCAAACCGCATCAAACACCAAGAGTGGAATGAATTGCGAGTTTCTCGTTGGTGGCTTGGACAGACTTCTAACATGCCGGCAACTCCGGAATACTTCAAGCTTGTCAACGCAACCGGCACATCAAATATTTGTGACTACTTTCGCTATTCTCCCACTCACCTAGTCGAAATGCTTCACTTCTATCTTCTAATAGCATTTTCCCTTGCGTTTGCTCGTGCGCAGACTTCGAGCGCTCCAACCTGCTCTACCACTCTTACGCCAAAGAACGCCGCCCCTTCTGTTGCCTCGGGATGGGATGCTAGGGTGGTGGCTACAGGGCTAACCAACCCACGCGGTATCATTTTCGACTCAAGTGGTCATCTTCTTGTAGTGCAGCAAGGCAAAGGTATAGGAAGTTTGTCATTAACTGACAATGGTGGCGCCTGTGTAATTGCTGGGCATCCAAGCGATGTGATCCTTGATGGCACGGTAAGCAAGCTTTATGGCCTCAAGCCACACATCAAAGGTACCACTGACTTTCAATTCCCCAGCTTAACCATGGCATTGAGCTTTCCAGCGATGGAAAAACATTATATGCCTCTTCTGCTGAGGCCGTCTATTCTTGGTCCTACGACCCCGCATCAAGCAAAAACACGTCCACTCCTCGCCAATTGGTTGGTGGCATGAACACATCAGACCACACAACGCGGACCTTGCTCCTTTCTCGGAAAGCGAAGGGCATGCTTATGGTAAGTAGAGGGAGTACTTCAAATCTCGACGCGCTTGCCGAAGATATCACATCTGGTCACAGTCAAATAAAAGCTTTCAATATCACTAACGCTACTTCTTCGTACGACTACAATACTGATGGGTTGCTTCTGGGTTGGGGCCTGCGTAATTCAGTTGGAGTTGCTGAAGAACCGATCACAGGCGGCATATATTCGGTTGAGAATAGCGTTGATGAAATGGTTAGGGATGGCCAGAATATACATCAGGACAGCCCAGGCGAGGAGATGAACTTCCACGGATACTTGAATGGTACTAAGTACGCTCAGCAAGGTGGCAACTATGGATATCCTTCCTGCTTTGCTGCATGGGATGTTGGGACCATTACGAACAACACTGGACTCCAGGTTGGAACCCAGTTCGCTATCGGGAATCAGAACGCGACTATCAATGATACATTCTGCCAAAATGACCGCGTCGCTCCTCGTCTCACATTTCAAGCTCATATGGCGCCTTTAGATATGAAATTTAATGATAACGGCAGTGCGGCATGGATCACTTTCCATGGAAGCTGGTTGGTGTTGGAAGTTCCATTGATCCTTGCTTTTACTGACGGAGTTTTAAGGGACCGAATCGACCCCATAGGATACAAGCTTTCCGTTGTGGAGTTTTCCAATGGCTCGCCCATTGAATCAGCAAACAGTAGTACCGCCGCCATTGATATTGTCTCTAACCTTGACCTCTCAAAATGCCCAAACAACTGTTTCAGACCGGTTGGCTTGGCATGGGACAGTAAGGGTAGGCTGTTCATGAGTAGTGATACTACGGGCGAAATCTATGTTGTAGTCAGGGCGGATGGCAGCTCAGCGAATTCTGCCTCACCTTTTAGTGGGCTGCCTCCCACTGGTACGGCGAGTGCTGCAACTACGTCGAGTACGAAGCGGAGTGCGGCGCCAAGGCACTTGCGGAGTTCATGGGCCTTGCTTATTGCTTTCCTGGTGGCGAGCATATTCATGTGATCATGTGATGTGGGATTAGGAGACTAGTAATGAAGTTATAATTAGTAGGACTAAGTGGTATAATTGTGTGGAAGGCTTCAAAGACGTTTGAAGAACCCTAGAAGATTGGGTTGGTTTAAGAAGCCTTTTCTCGCGGAAGGAGCCTTCTTCATAGCTTCCAATCTACTCCTCATGAACTTCCTACTCCTACATCCCCGCCTACTCTCTACTACCTGCCTGCTTACCTACATGCATTGGACTGGATCGCTCCGGTACATTCACTAAACGCTTCTCTCCTGTTTCGACTCTCAACCATCACGGCTATTCATCAATTGAGAAGTCAGTGGGCTAGAACATCTCAGTTCATGCAAAGAGGCAGGAGCAATTTAGGTCGTCTGAAATGCAAAGTTTAACTCAGCGGGCATATCCACTCTAAATTCTTGACCCAAATTCACTTCAAACTCTTTCTTTTCCTTCAATTCACTTCCTCTTCCACCACGCTTCTATCGTCAGCCCCATCTGCTCTACATTACTGCACTCTTGCCGTCCGTCCATATCCACTTTAACACTGCAAGCTCGCTTCTTTCGCCTTGCTCCCCGGTCGACGGCCCTCCTTTTGGTACATGTGTACATTTGCCTACCCCGCTATAAGTTAGCAGCCTCTCATTGGCCTTCATAACAGTTTAGCAGTGTGAGCAATGGCCTTCAATATCCTACCAATTGAAGTAAGTGATCAAAGTATTTATTGAGCTTTTGCCCATGGCCTCAGCTAATTCCACCATCACAGCTCAACAAAGAGATCATCAGCTATCTTGAACGTGACCGGGACATCTGCACCTTTCGTCTCGTGTGTAAGAGCACTAACTATGCTGTCGATGGTGATGGAATGTCCTTTTGGCGTTATCGTTTTCGCCAATACTACGCACTCGGGAGCACTTCCGTTTCGAATAGTCGACTAAAGAAGGCGTATCAAAAGCGTCGCCGGTGGCTGCGCAAAGGTGCTGGGGTAGAATTCAAGAATGGCCAGACTGACCATGAAATTAAGACAATGGAGGTGCTTAGGGATTTGATCAATGGTTAGTGCACTGTTTATTCATTACCTTGTCAAGCCTGCCACTGCAGTGGGTCAGTGACTGACATTCATTGTTTAGAGTCCTTTACCGGAGAGATCTACGATGACGAGTTTGGCCGTCCTACTTGCCGTAACCTCTATGCCCTCAAGCAATTCGTGCTTAGCTCTAGAAACTTCACTGATGTCAATCGCCTTGGGCCAAGGAGCGCTTCGCTCAGTCCTCAACTCGCCGCACTCCAGCTCATGTGTGCACATTTCATGTTGGATGAGAAAATCGGAACTGAGGATGTTTATAGTTTCGAAGTGTCTCAGAAAGCAGTCTACGAGTCAGCTAAAGTGGCACCTATATTTCACGGCTTCAATGACCTCCAGGTCAACATGGAATGGGTTCTCCATGCTCTGAACTTCTTCCGCTACCATATGATGCGAGAATGCGAGAACACACTCTACGTGCCTTTCCACGATCTGAGTGGTCTACAAAAGCCGTTGGCGTGGGAGACAAAGCTGCAAGACGGTTCCCATAAGCTCGGGGGAGATTGGATGGGTACTTATGGTACATGATTCCTTTAAGAGACGAGTCTTATTTTCAAGAAAGGAAGCTAACGATAAATACTTGGAGCAGCTTATCTTGACCGCCAAGAAATTCAGCACATCAGAGCAAATCCACCAGGCTTCGAGATTCTGATGGATAAGAATGTGGACTCGGACCGCGCAATTCAGGTATGCTTATGCACAAGTATAAATCCTGTTCATACACCGTTCACGCAACGGTTCACTGCTAAAACAGGATTTTACTAGTGTCTCCGACTGGAGTTTGTCGATAATGAAATCATCTGGCCAGCTTTATTCGAGCGCCACCTTAAGTCGAAGCCAAAGCCGGATCACGCCAAAACCCGCGCTCAGCACAAAGCCGGCAGTCCAGCTATAGGTGAACCCGTCTCATTCCGCTTCGAAGGCACAGGCTATGACGAAGAGTATGACATCCACTTTGATGTCAATGGAACACGTCGCCCATTCAATATTCCTCTTATCTTCACCACATGTCTAATCTCCCCTAGCTAGGCAGAGCCTCCTTGGTACATGTAGCTAATAAATCATGGTAGGAAGTTCTTTGCCTCTGGCTGGCTGAATCCGCTGCCTCCTCAACAAGGCATTCCTGGGTGGCAACGAATGACCATGATGAAGCACTTCCACGACGAGAACGGAGCAACGGATAGCGACTACCTTTGGGCATATGAAGGTGTTGTTCTACCAGGGGGGCAAATGATTCTTGGACGCTGGTGGGGGGTCGATGAGGATGCAGCAGCTCACGAGGTAGGTTGAGCTGAAGACGGGGCACTTCTCTCGAAGATTTGGCTATTAACGAAAGTTAATATCACATAGATCTACTCCGGCCCCTTCATCTTTTGGAGTGTTGATGGCAACCAAGGAATGTACGAGGAAACCGACGGTGAAGAATACGAGTAGCTCAAGAATATCCCTCTCTTTCAACCCTCGGAGCCATCTCACCTCCCTATTTTAATAAGTGGCGCTTGAAAAATTCACAATGATTGTGCAGCCCAGGATTTGCGATTGAACAGCCCGGCGTTGGGTTTGGAGATTACCAGACTTGCATTGATTGCATTGCCTTTCTTGATGGCCTCCAATTTACTTCGTAGATATATACCTACTTCCTGCAGTCCCTTTTCTATCTCAATAACAACCACTTATTCCTTCACTCACATACACGACTTTCCCTCTTATCTCTTATATATCCTTCATATACTCCTACCATTTCTTTCTTTCTCTTGGTCTGCTCTTAGATACACATAGCGCTGGGCGTTCAATGATCCCTTTTCATTATTCTGGCATAAAACACACATACACACACACATCACCTTTCTCAAGTCGCTTCAAAAATGCTACTGGATGCAGATACGGAGCACCAGCACAGTGTTATGGTTGGACGGCTAATGGGTTTGCCTTTTGGAGCGCCCTGGAATGGACGAGCTGGATTGGGAGGATTGGTATTTCAATGAAATTTTGGATGAGGATTTCATATAGCGAATACTTGAAGTTAATGATTGAGTTTGTTAATTTTGATTGTGACCATGACGGAAATGCTTGACTGCTCTGCGCCTTAGAATACTGTAGCAAGCGGGGATCTTAACATAGAGATAGGAAGGGTATGATATGGCACATTGGGCCTATAGCAGCTCATAGGGAGGTAAAAATTTGGCAGAAGCCTTGTACCGTCATGCGTAGAGGTGGACCTACATGATGAAGGCTGAAAGAAGAAGATATGTGAGGCAAGTACAGGGTTGGTTGTGGGGCAAATTGAAAACAGAAACTCCGGCAATTGAATTTGACCTTTTCCACACCCCAAGAGCTGTCATGCCTAATGAACAAAATGACTTACGCTGTCGCTTGACATTAAAATACCATTCTCAAGGCATTTCTATCCCGCCCATAACGCGATGCTTTCTCTTGCCAACTATCGTCACTACACTTGGTTTCAGTTCAAACTCGGTTACATTTACTCCTCGATCGTTTTCACACACTCCCAACCACCGCTCAACCTCTCCTTCCATAGGCTAACTCTGTTATCGCCTGTGCTGACAGCTAAGACGTTACCGCTAAGGCTCCAGCTAACGCGCCAGGCGACCGCGTCGACGTTAAGGGTGGTTGATTTCCATTCGCCTAGATGATGTTAACAACACTAGTCCTGCCTTCTAGGCAAACGGCAAGTTTAAAAAAGATATCTTACGTAGATCCGGATTCGAGCTCGTCCAGATACGCACAGTCTTATCCTGAGACGCCGAGGCAATATAGGCTTTCGAGAGTACAGTGGGCGACCACGCGACGTCGCGGACCCAGTCATTATGGCCTGTAAGGGTGTTGGAACAAACGTAGCTACCTGTCTCGGGACTGCCATTCCACAATGTCAGCATTTCCCGTCACCAACCACCAGAGGATCGCCGGTAAACGCACTTGAACTCCCAAATCTTAACCTGGCAGTCGCTCCCGCCCGTGACAAACCTCCTCATCGACGGCATCACAGGCCCGCTCGCGCTCGTCAGCGCGCCAGGTGCAATGGCCGGCGCCCAGCTCACGGCGTTAACGCCGATGCCGTGCGCCGGGAAAATCTGGTGGCTCCATGTGTTATCCTTGAACTCAAGGACGGATACGTTGCCATCACTGGAGGCGCAGGCAAGCAGGCAGCCCGCGTCATGCGGGGCCCACGCGACCAGGTTTACGCTTGCGGTGTGGAGGGCGAATTCGTAGATTTTTTGCCTAAGGGGGAGTCAGAACGGGTGAGAGGGCCGAGAGTCGAGTAGGATGGGGTACCATTGGTTGTTTTGTTCCCGCCATATGAAGACTTTGCCGTCGTAGCTGGCGGAGGCGAGGATGTTGCCGTATTTTGGGTGCGCCTGTGGATGAGCTTTAGCTGTTGTTTCCGGGGTGCTTCGGGGCGCGAGGCTTACCCATGATACACACCATACGGCGCCTTCATGGCTACGGTTCAAAATTCCATCAGATTATAGTCCTTGCTAGGATTATATAGTATTGCCTCTCACGTACCCCTTCAGTGTCTCCGTTAACCTATGCGACTCTCCCTCCACCTCGAAAATCTTGATCGTCTTGTCCGACGAGCATGTTGCTAACCGGCGGCCGTAGTAGTCAAGTACTGCATCATGCTGCGTATCGTTTAGCTCCATTGTCAACAAGTTGGTGAGATGCGACGGCATTTTGGAGGTGGAATTTTGAGGATTTGGGGATTGGTGGAGCGTACAATCATATCATCGTGACCGGAATTTGGTATTACTTGCGCCTAGAAAACTATTAGTAAAATCTTCAGGCCAGGAAGACGAGGGTCAGAATACTTGCCATTATTGTTGTTGGGAGCCCAGTTGCTCGACTTGGGATATGGAGTTGCCTGTGTCCTCAGTTTAAGCCGCGATGCGATTAGATTAGATCCTTTGCCCCCATGTCACGTACAGATACAGTCACCTCCGAAAGTTCGTTTACACCCGCCAAGCCCACAGCAAACGTTAGCAAACAGCCGTAAGTAGCTCAAAATAAAGCTCAAGTCTAGCCTAATTAGTATAATTATATAGGACCTTCTGTAGTGTTTTCCATGGCCTCCAATAGACGCAATAAGCCAGCTAAGCCGCCGCCAACACGCGCATTAACGCGTCCTTCTAAAATATTAAAGAAACGCTCCTATTTAATATAAACGCCCTCTGCACCAGTAGCTAAGAAAGCAAGACCTAGGGCAGCGCCTTAGCCTCCTATATATGTTTCCACGCCTCCACGTCCTAAAGTATTACTGTTTACGCTATTACCGCCAGCATCTGCCCAGCCCTTAATAGATATAGATGCAGAGGATAATAATATAGAGGAGCCGCCGCTACTAGCGGTAGTACAGTTTATAAGTATATGGAAGACATTTAATAGAAAGGAGGTTCTACCTAGGACTTAATTAGTAATATTAGACTAGAATATATTCTACCTAACTGTAATTAAGGCTTAAAGGGAAAAGCTTTTAAGAGATCTCTTACTATAGAAGTTTAAAGTCTAGCAGCTTAAGGTAATTGCCTTATATAAAAACGCGTAAGCTTATAACTTCTATTAATAGCAGATTAATAACTATAAGGATCTCTAGTAGGCAGTTAAGATTATAAAGGAGTAGCATTTATACTAGCTATTAAAATCCTTAAGGCTTAACTTTATATTAAGTTTAGTTAAGGAGAAGAAGGTAATTCCAGTAATACCTATACCTATATTAAGTTAGCAAGTAGGTAATAAATTAGGAGGAAGAAGGACTACTATATAAGCTTAACTTAGTAATCTACCTAAGCTACTTACTATTAAAGAAGATACTAGTAATTATATCCCTAGAGTAGCTAATAGGTGGTCTTATTTAAATAAGCACTATAATAACTATCCTATAATATATTAGCGTAATAGTTGGTTATTAACCTTACTAGATTATATTCTCTATTATTATCCTATTAGCTTAAAAAATCTAGTATATTAAAACTATAAGCTATTAAATAAAGAGTCTACTATAGATTAGCCTTTATAGAATATTATTATTTAGCTTATAAACTAGAAAGAGAAAGGTTATAAGAATAATAAGATAAAGTAGCTAAGGTGTTACGAACGCTTTAAGTATAATGTTATAACTACTTAGGGAAGAGTCGGAAGAAGCTAGTTAGTTAATAAGGGCACGGTCCAGAATGGATCCAGTGGAACCATGTGACGAGGAATGGTAGGCAAGGTCACGTAATGTGATCTGTATAATCTGTGTAATCTATATAATCTATAGTAGAGTAGATAGAGCAGATAGAGCAGATAGAGTAATAACTTTCTTAGGAGTATGGATGTGTATTTAAGGACCCACAGTCCCTACCTAGATAGTTCCTTTCCTTATAGTAAATCTTAGAATATAATTAGAGTTAATCTATTAGGCAACCACTCCACTAGTTATTATTTGTTACTATTATATTATTAACTTCTTATTTATTTACACACCTAGCCCATTAATAAGTCTACCGTAGTCCCTACTATAAGGCTCCATTACACATTTACTACCTAGTTATAGTATTAATAAAGTTAAACAATATGCCACTAAAAGCGCAAGTTACGCCGTTAAAGGTACTAGTTATAACCACATCTATAGTAGCTATGACCTTAGGAATAGGAGGAGACACCAGTATAGAAGATACTAATTCGCAGCTAGTTATGGTGGGTTAGTTATAAGAAATAGTTAATTGGATAATAGATAATAATTAAATACTTAAAGATAGACTTAATAGAATCAGAGCAGCTAAGGTTAAGTTACTATTAATTAAACAGTTCTTAGGAGAGAAGTTAAAACTTAAAGGATTCCTTATATAAATACACTTTAAGGTTATATAGGAGGGAGCAAAGTTAGCAATATTTATAGACTAAGTGGTATACGCAGGATTATTTTTAACTGGAAGAGCATTTAAGTGGTTTAAACCTTACCTTACTAAGATCCAAGCAAATGGAATAACAACTACTAATTAAGAAGTATGGTTTATGTTTGCTAACTAGAATGGGTTTATAGAGAGACTAATATAGATATTTGGAGACCTAGAAGCAATAACTACAGTAAAAAGAAAACTTTAAAACTTAGTATAACGCACTTTAGCAATTAAGTATACAACCCAGTTTTAGACACTTACAATATAGGTTAAGTAAAATAATAAGGCGCTTATAGCACAGTATAAATAGGGACTTAAGGCTAAAGTCTAGGACGCGATTATTCTAATAGAAGATGTAGAAACTCTAAGAGAGTTAATAGATTAATTAATAAAGATTAACAATAGAATCTATTAAAGGGAATAAGCTAAGAAAGGGCAAGATAGAGTTCTATAGTTGTATAAAGCGCAAAGCACGCATTAATAGGGTTAAAGTTAAAAACTATAGAACAGTAGGCTAAAGCTAATAGACCTAAGCAGTACTAAAGAATCTAGATAATGGAATAAGAAACTATAGAAACCTAGAGGTTAAGGATTAAGTGACTATAGGACTAAGGAGCAGAGGCTAAACTAGGGATCTTAGTAGTAGAAGATATTTAGGCAGACTCCATAATAAGAAGAATGGTTTAAAAAAGGAGCTTATATAAATTATAGAAGAAAAGGTCACTATGCTAGGGACTATAGAGGTAGTTAGAGTAACTATATAGTAAAAAAGACTAAGTAAGAAGAACTAAGTCTAGTAATAAAAAGGTTATATGGCACATAGGAGTATATAGTTAAACACTTTGCGTTTTATTATAATAACACATACTAAATTTATAAAGACGCTAAATATAGCGCAAGCTATTAGCTGTAAGAGCCAGAGTTAAAAGGACTTAAAGGAACTAGAGAGTTAGATAAAGAACAAGATTAACTCTATAAGCTAGATTAAGATATTACAGTAATATGCGGATAAAGATTAGTAATAATAATAATAAAGTTGGAGTACTTATTAATTAATAGCGATAAGGAGATATAGGAGGCTAATTGGGGGCACTTAAACCTTAATAACGCAACTAAAGTAGAGACTAAGACCACCATAGAACGCGGTTTAGTAATAGGTATTATAACACCATTAGATACAGCATCCATTACTTTATAAGACAGAAGGAGTAATATCTAAAGACAATTAAGCAAGCAGACGACTGCTAGTACTAGCTCACCACTTAATAAAGGTAAAAGGCCAAAAGTTTAGGATTCTTAAAATGAGATAAGAGATAGTTAAGACTCTTAAGACAAAATAAGACATACCCAAGACCCTATAATAGACGAAAACTAATAGGAAAGGGCAGCAGCTTAGTTTATAGATAAATAAATAAGCACAGGACGCAAGTTTAAAAACTATAAGTTTAGGGAATAAGTAAGAACATTAGTCCTAGGTAAACGCAGTATTCAGCCCAAAAGTTAAAAAGTTAATACTAAGATTAAGAAGTAAGATGACTTTAAGGATCTAGCTACAAGATACAGAAAACAAGAAACTATGGATAAGTTTAGGTAAAGAATTATTATATAGCAAGAACAGAAGCTAGATAAGAGATTAGCTATGCCAGGATGTATAAGGGACAGAGCACCTATATAAAGAGTTACTAATAGGCCTAAGGTAGGGACACCTAGAGCAAAGTGGTTAGATAAACTAAAGCAAGAAGAGGATCTAGGAATTTTAACCAGGTTTAAAGAAAGATATACTAAGGGTTGTTATAACGCAGTAATAACAAGGTACTTTCTAATAGATAGACTATATATACTAAACTAGTTATATGGGAAGTAGTATAGGCAAAAACACAACGATAAATAGGAAGACTTTTATATATAGCTAGATAAAAAAGTTGTTTAAGACCAACCTATTACGGAAAAACGTATAAATTATATTAAAGGAGCGTTAATTATAATGTTAAGGAACCTAGAAGAGGGATCTAGGGACTAGAGAAGTAAATAATAAATCTTAGTACCCGCAAACAAAAGATTAATAGTTAGGTTGGCTAAATAGAGGTTTAAACTTAAGGGTAAGGATAAGCTAAGAGTTAACCTAAGTTACTTAGCGCATTATACGCTATTATAAATAGCTTATATAGATAATATATATAATATATATAGGGCACCAAAAGACAAAAACTGCAAGTACCTAATAAGGATGTATTAGGCACTGGATAAAAGAAAGTATAGAGACGCTAAGTATATATATAGATAGTACCTAGTAGAAGTACAAAGTTAAGGGGACCTAATACTTTAACTAGGAAGATTCCTTACGGAAGAGTGCCTAAAGGGATAATAGTGGTAGAACTGTCTAGAGAATACTTGCCTATGGCATATAGAGGAAAAGAAAAGAACTAAGTATTAGCTATAAGAGGACCAAGTATAAGCAGGATCTAATAGCTAATAGTTGGGAAAAGGGGAGGCCTATAGGACTAGAGGGAGCTAGTAGTAGAGCCTTAGACCCTTAAGGGAATTTAAGAACAACACCTAAATTTATAAGTTAAGTAGCAGAATTAGCAGTTTAAAGCATTAATAGACAGTAGAGTAATAAGAAACTATATATTACCAGTAATAGTAGAAAGGATAGGGTTACCACACAGATAAATAGAGCACTTATATCCACTTATAATGATTTTAGGAGATTAGATAGCTTATAGAGGAGGCATTATTAATCTTAAAATAGGACCTATTTAGTTAACTATTAAAGGAAGACAGGTTAAGATGTCTTTTAATATCCTACTATTAGGGAAGGATAAGGTAATACTAGGAATGCCTTAGTTATAGAAATACAATCTAAAGATTAATTAGGTTATAGGTTAGGTTAATATTAGGGATACTTAATAATATAAAATACGATAGCAAACTAAGTTGGTATAGTACTAAGTTGGAGCAATATATAAAGAGACTAAGCGAAGCTTAAGTTATATACTAAAGAGATACCATAAGTATGGCAAAAAGTTATAGTTACTAAAGAGTGAAAAGCTGTTAGAATATATAGTATGGGACTATAAGATAGAGTTGGAACTAGGAACTAGTCTAAAGTTCTTTCTAATCTACAAGCATACTAAAATAGAGTTAGTAGCGCTTAAGGAGTTTGTCCAGAAAAACTTATAAAAGGGATATATTAGACCATTGTAGTTATCAGCAGGATATCTAGTATTATTCATCCTAAAGAAAAATAGAAAACTTAGAATGTGCATTAACTATAGGCAGTTAAATAGCATTACCAAAAAGGATAGGTATCCTTTACCCTTAATTAGTAAAATCTAAAACCGGGTAGGTAACGTAAAGATCTTTATAAAGATAGATCTAAGGTAGGCATACCACCAAGTTAGGATTAAGGAAGGCAATAAGTGGAAGGCAGCCTTTAGGTTAAAGGAAGGACTATACAAACTATTAGTTATACAGTTTGGGCTTATAAATGTACCAGTAATGTTTTAAAAATAAATTAATAGTGTGTTAGGAGAACACGTAGATAAATTTGTTATAGTATATCTTAATATTATTATTATCTACTTAATAAGTAAGGAAGAGTATAGAGAATATATTAAGTGGGTCTTAAAGAGACTATAAAAAGAAAAGATGCTAGTAGTAATTAAGAAATGCAAGTTCTTTACCAGGAAGACCAATTTTATAGGATTTATTATTAAACTAGGAAAAATTAGCATGGACCTAAAGAAGGTAGAAGCTATAGTTAGTTAGTAAAAACTAGAGAATATTATATAGTTAAGATCGCTTCTAGGGTTTTACAATTACTACAAGAGGTTTATAGCATAGTGGTTAAAGAATATTAAACTGTTTATAAGGCTTATAAAGAAAGAGGAACTATGGGTATAGGGAGATAAACAGAGAAAGTTATTTAAAGAACTTAAAGAGTTGTTTACCTAGGAACCAATCCTTAAAATCTATAGACTAGAGCTAGAGACAGTAGTTAAAATAGATATATTAAACTTCGCACTAGGAGCATGTTTACTATAAAAGCATTAAAACTTATAGCATCTAGTAGCATATTATAGTTAAAAGATAACACTACTAGAACTAAACTATAATATCTATAATAAGGAGTTATTAGGTATAGTTGCAGTACTTAAGAAATAGAGAGTATTCTTATAAGGCATAAAGAAACTATTTGTGGTTAGGATAGACTATAAGAACCTAATAGGGTTCCTAATAACAAAGGAACTAAACAGAAGATAAGTTAGATAGGCGGAAATGCTTACAGAATATTACTTTGAAATTTAGTATACTAAAGGAACTAAAAATGCAAGAGCAGATGCACTTAGTAGAAAGGTAGAACTATAAAACAAAGAAAGGCTGTTAGGGGTAGTATTACGCAAAGATAAAGATAGATTAATTAGGTATAACTATCCTAAAATTGCAGCAACTATAGAAGAAAGTTAGACCTATAAGATACTAGAGAGTGTGTGGTTATAAAGGATTTAAGAGGTATAGAGTAAAGATTTAGAAGCAGAGCAGTATAAAAACTAAAAAGCTATATATATACTAAAAAGCATCATAGAAGAATTTGTTAAAGAATTCTATAAGGAAATAACACAAGGACATAATAGAGCTATAGGCCTAGTGTTACGACTTTAAGAGGAGTATATTATTTAAGGAATTTAGGGACTAGCAAGATAAGTTATAAAGGAATGTTTAGATTGTTAAAGAAATAAACTAATAAGACACAAGCTATATAGAGGGCATAACCTATTAAGATACTAGAAAGACTATAGGAAGTCATATTATAGGACTTTATCATTAAGTTACTAAAGTTAAGAGACCCTGTTACTAGATAGGATTACAATATAATCTTAGTAATAGTAAACAAGTTAACTAAGTAGGGCTACTTTATAGCGTATATAGAAGAAATATTAGCAGAAAATGTAGCTAGAATCTATATTAAAGAAGTGTTTATAAGATACGGAGCACTAATAAAGATTATATTGGATAGAGATCTAAGATTTATAGCAGTATTTTAGGAGGTATTCTTAGTAGAACAAGGGGTTTAAGCAGCAATATTAACTGTATATTACCTATAAACAGATGGATAAATAGAGAGACTAAACCAAACGTTGGAGTAGTATTTAAGGCATTATGTCAATTATACATAGAATAATTGGGTATTATTATTACTAGTTATACAGTTTATATATAATATAATACTATAGGAAGGAATAGGCATATTACTATTTAAAGTAAACTATAGGTATAAGCTAAGAATATTGTTATTACTATAATAAGTAAAGAAAACAAGTAGTATAGCTAAAGAAAGAATAGAGACATTAATAAATCTCTATAATTACCTTAAAAAGACAGCAAAACTAGTATAGGAAAGAATAAAAAGGTACTATAATGCTAGGAGATCTAAGGGACCAGATCTTAAGGAGGGGGATAAAGTGTGGCTACTATATAAAAACTTTAAAAGTTAACAACTAAGTAAAAAGTTGGACCATATTAAACCAGGACCGTTTATAGTTAAGGTAAAGATCCCAGAAGTTATATATAAGTCAGACTTACTAAAGAAAATAAAGATCTACCCTATACAGTATATTATAATGCTAGAGCTAGTATATAGGAATATTAAGCCACTAGTCTATAAAGCAGATATATATAGAGAATAAGAAGAGGACAAATAGTAAGTTTTAAAGATTATTAGTTATAAGGACATTAATAATAAAATATAGTATAAAGTAAAGTGGATAGGCTATAATAAGACTACCTAGGAACTATTAAATAACTTAAAGAATGCTATAAGAAAGGTATAGGAGTATTAGAAGAAAATAGGTTAGGCAGCATTAATAAAGAAAGATTATAAAAAAATAAGTCACCTAGGGGGGACCTAGGAAGAGCAACTACTATATTACTTAGAGTTGTTTCCTTCTCTAGAGATATTACTCTCTTATTACCTAGCTTGTCTAAACCCTATTAAATAAGTTTCTACTCCTTAGAATATACCTTCTTATAAACCTTCTTAAGACGGATTAACCAAGTAGACGCAGCAAGATAAGAATTAAGAGCCCGTTACTAAGTAGTAGCAGTCTCTTATTTAGCCTTATAGGAGCAATAAAGTTTAGCTAACGCTACCAAGAGCTTATTATTATTATTATTCATTGCTTAACGTCTAATTTGGATCCCTATTAAGCCCACGCGGACTACTCCTTATATATATATAGGGAGAAAACTCTATTTAAAAAAACCCCGTGATCCATCTCCCTGCCTTTTAGGGCTCGCTTGCAAGTCACCTATAAGTCACCAGTGGTGCTCTACTACCTTACTTTTTAACCTCCTTGGGAACTACTGCTGCTGTAACAAACCTACGGACGCGCTAGTATTATATACTATACTCTACTCCTATAGAGTTATTAGGGGGCGCTTATTACTCATCCCTTTACCTTCTATTGCTATTTCCTTTGCAACCCAGAACTGGTCTAGCACATTTTAGCTAATAAGCTACTGGGTAGCCGCCTTAAGGCCTTTCTGTATTAAGAGCAGTGTATTATAGTTTTCTATGCCAGCTGCTAAAAGCATTGCTTCTTAGCCAGTGTATAAGGGGCATAACAGTATTATGTGTTTTGGTGTCTATCTTAGCCAGCTATATTTATACCTTAGGCTACCCACTAGGATACCTACCCAGTAAAGCCAATCTTTTAGTCCTATTATTCCTATCCTTAAGAGTGTTACCATTGTATTTTCTGCCTTTGTTAGGCCCTCTTAGAGCCCTTAGGTATTTACCCCCTATAGTATTGCCTATACTATAGCTTAGGTTCCCCTTGCCTAAGTCTACCTCTGTACCTTTAACTCCTATTTATCTCTCTAGCGTCGGTCTAACCAGTATTGTGTTATAATAGATAGTTTTCCAGTACTCTTTTATACTCTACTTTGGCTCCTTTCTCTCCCTTGCTGTTATCTTTACTGGCCTCTTATATATCTCCCTTCCTCCTCTATATAGGCCTGGGCCCTAGCGCCATACTATTTTTCTTCTACTTTCTCCACCTATTTTCCTAATATATCTTCCCTACTTTAGGGTTGTTAGTTCCTTCTCCTATAGGGCACCCTAGGGTCCCTCCATAGTTTGTTTAGGCGTGTTTTGATATACTTTGTAATATTAAAGTTATGTTCCTTTTACACCCTTTGCATTGCATCGGCTTTAATATATAGTTATAGGGGGGGAATATTGGCTTCCTTCTTAAGTAGTACTGTGGCTGTTTGCTTATACCCGCCTGTTATACTCCTAAGGTAGGCTGTTTGGACCTTTTAGAGTGGTTTAAGAAGTAATTTAGGGGGGCCTTTTTTGGTTTCTCTAGTGGCCTAAATGCTAGATCTATATATCATAGTTAGCCGGACAACTGCTATATATAGTAGGCGTGACCTCTAGAAGCATAGATCCTATGTAGAATTAACAATCCTAGATATGGTGATATACTGTGCTCGGCCCTTATAGGCCGCTTATACCGTATATGCGCTCTACTGGAGCTTGCTGTCTACCTATACTTCTAATACCCTTAGGCCTTAAACTAGTTAACCCCTAAAGCCTTAGATATAGATTATATACTAAAGATCTACAGATTGGTTACGTTTTTTTGTAAAATAGATTAGCTGGTATTTCTCTAGTAAGAATTGGACTCTATGTTATCTTGCCCATTCTATATAGGTATTATAGGCTTTCTCTAGTGTCCTATAGTTCTCTGCGGCTATTGGCCCATATATAATTAGGTTTATATTATTAACGAAGCCTATCCCCTAGGTCGCCCCTTCCTTAAAGGTGTTAAGCAGGTTACTTACAAAGAAGAGGAAGAGTATAGGCAACAGAGGTAATCCTTGTGGTATTCCTGTTATAACTGTAATAGGGGGGCTCTAGTATCTGCTAAAGACCAGTAATGTTTCTTTCTGGCCTATAAATTCTTAAATAAACTGAATAATCTATTTTAGGAAGCCCTTTGCCCTAAGGATGTATAGGAGACGCTTATAGGGTATATTATTATAGGCGCCGCTGATATCTAGGCTAAGTATTAATACTATAAAGTCCTTTCGCATAGCCCATATAGTTTTAATGGTAGCAGTAAGTAGTGTAAGTGCTAATAGCGTTAAGCGATTCTTTCTTGCCCCTATTTGGCTTTGTGGTAGTAGGGCGTGTTCCTCTACTATGTCTACTATATAGTCCGCTATAACCTTTTCTAAGATCTTACTTAGGGTGTTTTCTAAGGCAATAGGGCGGTAGCTTCCTGGGATTAAATAGTCTACTTTGCCTTCTTTTTGTAAGATAACCGTTATTATGGATCTTCTAAGTTATGGGTAGTAGCCTATTACAAAGCATGCTCTGGCTACGTCTGTAAGCTAAGATGCTATAAGTAGTCCACAGGTCTTTAGGGCTTTGTTTAGGATCCTATCTGGTCCTAATACTATATTATTTAAGAGGTGGCTAATAGTTCTAGCCATTTCTTTAGTTGTCATATTACTGTTGACCCTTAGGCGAGTCACCAGTGTTTTACTAGTAATGTTGCTAAGGTCTACTAGAGCTAGTTAAGGGAAAAATCTTTTTATAAGGATCTTTGCCTTTTTATTATTATTGCTTGTGGCCTATAGTTCGCCTGCTCTTTATAGGGGTAGTAGGTGTAGATCTTCTACTAGGCGTCCTACCTTTTTCTTTACCTATTTTGCTATGGTCTAAAGGCCCTTATTATAGGGGAGACTTGGGTTAGTAGTATATTTATTTATAAACCGTCTCTAGTTATTCCTTGCTTCTTTTCTTAAGGTATTCTTTAGCTAGTTTCTTATGTCTTTATATTATCTCTTATCCTTAAAATTGTGGCTGCTTGTGTATTTCCTCCTTACTCGTTATTAGCCGGCTATAAGGGCTGCGCACTATATGGACCATATGTATTATGTGTAGGGGCCTGGTTTTAAAACTGGGCAGTGCTCTTTTAGCCCACTTTTAATTACTGCCTAGATCCTTTCTAGTCTTTAATTAATTTCCTTAGGGGTAGCCAATAAGCCTCACTTATTTGGTATTGGGTGGATTTCTTCTAGGTCTTAGAGTTATTGTTTAATTATATTAAGGAAGCTATCTATGTTAAGCTTCCTTATTATATATCTTTTACCATTTGGTTGCGCCTTAATATCTAGATCTAGTTGTATCTGGATAGGGATATAGTCTAAGGTAAGTGCCCATTCTTCTTTAAAGGAGCACCTTTTAAGTCTCTGGTATAGGTTTTCGTCTATAATTATAAGGTTAATTATACTTTTGGCGGTGCCCCATTGCCATATAATTGCACCTAGGGGGGTAGCTAGCTTAAGGCCCCCGTTATCTATAGCTCTTAATAGGCACTCTACCTATTAATTGGCAGCAATATGGATGCCCCCCTACTATAGGTAGTAGAGGTTTATGTCTCCTAGTAGGATAAACTCTGTGTGTTTAGTTTCTAGCAAGCTTATTACAGATATAATATTCTCTATTTGTGCTACCCCTTCAACCCTAGGGTTATAGATATTAATGATTTATACTGGTCCCCTATATGTCTGGATAGTTATAACTGTAATATCTGGGTTAACTGCCTACTATAACTATAAGGCAAGGCTAATATTTTTGCTAATTATAAAGCATATATATATGGCTACTTTTGGTTTATATAGGAGCTAGAATCCTTAGGGGCAGTATGTTAATTATATATAGGTATTATAATACGGCTCTTATATGGCAAGAATATGGTGTTTCTCTAAGTCTAGACTGTCTAGTAAGGGCCTTGCTAGACGGTGGTTTATATTACTGTAGTTATACTGTATAATAGTTAAGTGGCGGACCCTTGGTGGGGGTCTTTTGCCTCTCCTTTGCTCCTTACTTCTTCTATTTCCACTTTCTTTAAAATGTTTAGAACTTCTATCTTCTGTGTTTGCTCTCTGGCCACTACTTATTTTATATAAAGCTTTCTATTCCTATATCTTGTGTTCCTACTAGCCTTTCTAAATCTAAGTTTGTTATTGCCTCTGGTTCTTCCCCTATTCTCGCTGGTTAGCTATATGCCCCTTATAAGCCAGCTGCGTATATTATGTTTACTGTGTTAAATCTAATTCTTAATTGTCCCGGCCTTAAACTTGCCGTAGCTGTCTATAGGGGTCTTCCTACTAGGCGTTCTCTCCCTTATATCCTATATGTCCCTTGTGTCCCTGTTTGGTCTGGTAATATCGCGTGGCATCACTTTTGGCCTGTTAAGGCTTGGGATAGCTGGCTTAGCCCCCTAGTGTTAAAGGTAGGAAACGCTAGGAAGATACCTGCGTCCCCCTAGCTTATTGTCTGTTGTTTCCATTTATATAACCTAGTGTGCAGTTGTTTCTATAGCTATTAAGCCCTTTCCTTCCATCTTCTATATTTAATATAGTCTTCTCTCTCCTATACCTTATGTGTGCTTTAGTAACAGTTCGCGTATTTTATTTGGTCTTAATTTATATATTGTCTTATATTATAGGGGCCTATACAGTAGCCGCAGCATACCTATGCTGTATATGTGGATTGGGTGTGTCCCTATTATATATAGCAATAATATTATTCTAGGTGTAGTCTGTGGTTATAGAGCCTTGTGTTATATATAAGGCCATTTATAATTATTCCTTTTTAGATAAAAAGTTTTTACATTTCTAGTGTATGTACGCTGATGATAAGGGAGCTATGCGTTTGTTTATTATCTCCCTAGTAAGTCTCTAGCGCCCCTTATATCCTCTTATTGTTCTTATTATATGCTTAGTTTATATTTTCCTGTTAAAGCTATTAAATTTAGGTAATTACGAGTCCTAGTATAAGGCGTTCTATTTATTTTACTATCTCTTATATAGTTGCTGTATTATCCGCCTAGTGTCCCCTTTCTACCCTAAGGCTTATGGGAACTAATAGGACTTTAACTAGGTGATCTTTATAAAGCACTTTTATGCTAATACGCTCTCCTAGCCTGTCCCCTACCCTTATAGCCTATTTCTTTACCTATTAGTCCTTTAGGGTAACTCTAATATCTCTACTCCTAAGGTGTTAGACTGTGACGGTGTTATAGACCTCCTTGTAAATCTCTATAAGAACTTCTATTTCTGATTGTCCCCTAAGTTCCTCTACCTTTTTTATATTTGGTTATATTGTAATTATATACCCAGTTATTATTTTTAGGGGGGTAGGTTCCCTGTGCTATAGGAGCGCAGCTATAGCGGCCTAGGTGCGGTTCGCCTATAGGGGGGGTTTTTATTTATCTTTAATTTTGTTTAGCTGTTGGAGGATTTAATTAAGGGTTTGCTAGAGGGGCGCCTAAGGTTTACTAGACTGGAGCCATTCTACTAGCTGCATTAGTTTATAATAGCTAATAGATACTCCCCTACAGTTCCAGATACTAGATGCGTCTAATAGGCTTTATATTTTGTTAGATGCCTTCTTAATTGGGGTATTTTCACTTTCTGGTGTAGTATTCGCCCGTCCTTGTTGTTGTTGTGGGGGGCCATTATTGGGTATGGGTCTGGCGGTTGCGCGTGACTGCGTACCACCGTCATTCCACCTGTGCCTCCCCTGTAATGCATGCATCTCAGGGGATTATTAGGGTGTTTTTCAGGGTTCTTTTGGTTAGTTTGGTCTTTTTGGGCCAGGTGCAGCAAGAGCTCCAAAAGTCCTAGAAAAGGATATAGAGCTTATTATTAAGCTTTGCAGTAGTAGATTAAACGCGAGACCCTATAATAAGTTACTTAGAGAACTTAAGGGTTATTAAGAGTAATAGGGTGTATATACTTAGTATTAGAAACAGAGCGAATGTTATAGGACAATTAAACATTCGCTTTAGTATACTCTAAATATAAAGAAGGTTGCTAAGATAAGGGATTTGCTAGCGTAATATAAACCAACCCCTCTTTCGTATAATAAGAATATAGAGATAGCATAATCTTACTAAGAGATAGTATTGCAGCAATAGTGCGAGACTATTAGACTATAGAAGAAGAAGAAGCTTTAGGTATAATAAGTAAAGATATTAACCAAGTTAATTAGACTGACATTATACCTCTAGTAGATAACTTAAAGATATTAGAAATCTTTAAGGATAAAGATAAAGAGAAGGGAGATAGTATTACGAACGCTTTAAGTATAATGTTATAACTACTTAGGGAAGAGTTAGAAGAAGCTAGTTGGTTAATAAGGGCATGGTCCAAAATAGATCTAGTAGAACTATATAATAAGGAATAGTAGGTAAGGTCACGTAATATAATCTATATAATCTATATAATCTATAGCAGAGTAGATAGAGCAGATAGAGTAGATAAAGTAATAACTTTCTTAGGAGTATAGATGTGTATTTAAGGACCTATAGTTCCTTTCCTTATAGTAAATCTTAGAATATAATTAGAGTTAATCTGTTAGGCAACCACTCTACCAGTTATTATTTATTACTGTTATATTGTTAACTTCTTATTTACTTACATACCTAGCCCATTAATGAGTCTACTATAGTTCCTACTATAAGGCTCCGTTATATAAAGGAGAAGGATAAGACTATTAATAGTTTTATTAAAGCTTGGCTAGTTAAAGAGCTTAAGTTTTAGCCTTAACCTTAACCTTAGATCCCTATATACTCTCTATACTACCCTTTATATTTATATTCAATAGTTAATTAGCCTTATAATTCTAACCCTATTTAGTTAAAGACAGACCCAGTTAAGCTACTTAAATTATTCTTTAAATGGCTTATAGACTAGCTAGGGTTTAATAATAAGTAGTAGAGGGAGATTCTTAAGCCAATTAAGGTAATATTAATATAGGAGATATGGAATATTAATATATTAAAGGCATTAAAAAGGGAGGGTAAAGGCATAACTAATAAAATATAGGAGGAGTATAATTTTAAGATAGGAATATTAGCAAGGATAAAAGGCAAAATCTCTACCTTTAAGCTGTTAAGGCAGTAGATAGATTTAAACTATATATTCTATGTTTCACTGCCCAGTCTCAAAACCGGGCCCCTACGCGTGACACGCATGGTCCGCACAATGCGCGGTTCTTATTGCCAGCTAACGACAAGTAAGAAGGAAATATATAAGCAGCCACAACCCTAAAGACGAGAGACAATATAAGGACACAAGAAACCAGTTAAAGAATACCCTAAAAAAAAGAAGTAAGGAACAACTGGAGACGGTTTATAAACGAGCACACTTCTAACCTAAGCCTCCCTGTTACGGAACGCGGGTAATGGCTACAAAGCGTATGTATTCGGGGAGTCTACAAGACGTTGCGCGATCGATCGTAAGGGTCGAGGGCGTAAGGAGGTGATATACCCTCGCGTAGCTGACATAAGCTGTACGCGAGGTGTACGCGAGAGCACGGGGTTCTCCTATGGAGGCCCCTACGGTCGGGTTCCGTGACACTACCCCCCCTCCTATTAAGGCGGAGCTCCGGCGACGCTGTGGTTGCTATATACATATAGGGGGAAATGCTTAGGGTATCTAGAAGAAGGAATATCGTTATAGGTATAATGGGCTTGTACAGGTGCTTCTAACTTAAAGCTTATAGGTTGCTACTATGCGAAGGTACTAGGCTATAGAGGGAAAGGAGGCTGTTGGGGACTTGGTAAGGTACAAGGGTGTCGCTAAGGCGCTAGTAGTAAGCGAGCCAATAGCAATTTTCCATCCTAGGGATGGAAAATCCTAATTAGTTGGCTTCTCCTTAGCGTCTAGAATCTAACCAATTAGACAACTTCGACTGGCGGTTAAAGTTCCTTAATATCTTATTAGAGTAGTTACGTGACGGTAATATATAACGATTTAGCTGTGATGGCTCCTATAGGGGATTAGGTACGAAATCTCTACTTAGGCCTAGTTTCTATGGGTTTATATGGTAGAAATTGCTAATTAGATCTTTTACGTTTTTAAAATCTTCCCATAGTTGCTATTCTGGCTGATCTATGTCAAATCCTATATAGGTAGCTTTATAGTAGAGCCGCCGTCCTCTGCCTTTGCTAAAGTATTTAGAGTTAATAATTTGTTTAATGGTCTACTCCTTGTGGTTCTCGTCTTCGTTCTTATCTTGGATTAGTACTAGTGAGGGTTTAGGCTGTGTTTGTCCTAGTAGAGGGTTAGGCTAGTAAAGGTATAGTAGCTATAGGTGAAATATAGGCCATATCCTACAGGTGGCTAAGGCAGGCGGGAGCTTTAGTTCGTATATAGCTCCTCTATTAATAACTCATTTAATCTGGTAGGGGCTAAGGTTCTTATAATTAAGTGACTTTATAGGTCTCTGTATAGAGATATTGTGTGTATCTAACTATACCTAGTCGCCAACACGCATCTTAGGTGGTGGTATTTTGTAGTAGTTAGTAAAGTAAGCTTATTTTACTTGGGCCCAGGCCATCTCTCCTTTGTAGTAGTTAGGTAGGTCTTTTATATAGTCTATATATTGATTGGTAAGTAGCATCTTAAGGCGTTTTCTATATGGCAGTTTCTTATTAATAGGCTCTGGTGGCTCTATACTAGATTATAGGTGATATCCTTTATTCGCAAAGAACGGGGTAAGTCCTATAGTGGCTAAGATATAGTTGTTTGCTGCAAATTTACCTAGCGGAAGGTAGTCTACCCAGTTATCCTAACTATAGGCAACTACCTGTTGTAAGTACGCCTTTATACTAGCGTTAGCGTTTTCCGGTTATCCCGCAGTTTCGTAGTAAAAGGATATAGACATCTTAACGGAGATACTAAGGCATTAGCAGATCCGCCTCCATATATTAGAGTCAAATTGCGTGCCTTGGTTAGACGTAATAGAGTTAGGTAACCCATATAGTTGGTAGACTTCGCGGAGGAAGGCGTTGGCAACGTCACTTATGGCTACGCCTTTGGTTGGGACGTAGTGGCGTTCTTTTATAAGTCGGCATATTATTATAAGGATGTTCTTATAGGTTCAGCTATGTCGTTTGCAAGGCGGTAGGTTAACAATAAAATCTATAGCAATATCTGCCCATCGTCGTATAGGTACTGGTAGAGGGTATAGCAGTCCTTGGTACTTTATATAAAATGCTTTAGCACGTTTACAGCCGTAGCAGGTGCTTATAAAGCGTTTAACTAAGTCTATCATTTTGGGCTAGAAGTAGTATCGGCTAAGAAGCTTATAGGTTCCTTTTTTGCCTAGGTGGCCGCTTAATCAGAGGTCATAGGCTATTTGGATTAGTTGCCGTTATAAGTCTTCTAAGTTAGGGATAAATAGACAGCCTCTATAATAGAGCCTATTCTCTTTTACTTTTAAGGCTGCTATATTAATCTGGCCTAAGCTTCGGAGGTTGGTAGGCAGTGTATAGGTACTAGCGATCTTTACAGCAATTAGTTAATGCAGTAATGGGTTAACAGGGGTGTCATATACTACAGTAATAAGTTTATTGATTTTGGGGGGTAACTTTAATTCTGTAGTATAAAGCTAAGGGGCGGTTGGTTCTATCTTGGGTAGTATACCTAGGGCTAAGTTTCGTGCTTTTAGGATTATTTGTTACTAGAATTAATTATAAGGGTTATCTTCTAACTAAGGAAGGTTTTACAAACAGCGTATTAGGCTATTAGGCTTAGTACCTTATACTCCTGGCCTATATACGATTTTAAAGTTAAAACTAGAGAGGAACTCGTTCCAACGTGCTTAGCATTAGTTTAGTTATTTCATAGTTATAAAGTACTTAAGGTTGCGATGATCCGTAAGGACCTTAGTTGGCTGGTTAGGTTCTACTAAGGAAAGTTCCGGTTAGAATTCCTTAAACACTTATACAATTGCGAGGAGTTCCTTATTATAGATCTTATAGTTACATTCTTATAGTATAAGCTTAGACAAGTAGAATGCGACTAGGTAGAGGAGACCGTTATTACCTATTTAGGAGAGGACGCCCGCGTTAACATAGTCTAAGAAGTTAGTCTTAAGATAGAGTTGTCGTCCTGGTATAAAATAAGCTAGAATAGGTGCTTTAGTAAACATATCTTTTAAGTCTTAGAACGCCTTTTTATATTTAGGCGTCTAGATAAAACATAGATATATTTTTCTTCCTTTTATGGAAAAGCCCTTTATTCGCATTATTGCTGTAAGTAGTACTATAATACTTAAGAAGTTGTATATAAATTTCTAATAGAAGTTGGCAAAACCGAGGAAGGCTTGTATGTCCTTAATATAGGTAGGGGTTTACCATCTAGTAATTATATATACTTTTTTAGGGTCCATATAGACACCCTTAATAATAATAATTAGTCTAAGGTATTTTACTTCTATAACTAAGAATTCGCACTTCTTTAAATTAATATAAAGTCCTGCGTCTCTAAGGCGCTATAGGACCTTTTAAACGTGCTTAGTATACTTAGAAGGGTTATTGCTATAAATAAGTATGTCGTCTAGGTACGCGGAGTAGAAGTCGTTAAGGTAGTCCCATAAGGCATTATTAATGTAGCTTTGGAAGCTGCCTAGGCCGTTATATACGCTAAAAGGCATAATAGTGTATTTGAATTAGCCAAAGCATAATACGAATGCGGTTTTCTATTTGTCACCTTCCCGTATTTAAAGGCGGTTAAAGGCGGCGATAATATTAAGTTTAGTATAGATTTTAGCTTGGCTAAGCCATTCAAGGGTCTTGCGTATAAGCAGTACGGGGTATCGGTTCTTAATCGTAATAGCGTTAAGTCCTTTATAGTTAACACAGAATTAAATACCTCCTCCTAGCTTTTTAGCAAGGAGGATAGGAGCGGCTGCTAGGGATATGCTAGGACGAATAAACCCTTTATTAAGGTGCTTATTGATATACTTTTTAACAACTAGGAGTTCGTCTTTTAACATTAGGTAGGGTCTCTTATAGGGCAGTATTTTTCCTTGTTTAATATTAATGGCATAGTCATCAGGTTAATATAGGGGCAGTATATCTGCGCTCTTTTATAAGCATATGTTAATAAAGTCATAGTATCTCTTAGGGAGGAGCTTACGGAGTTCCTTATTAGTAAGTCCTTTTTTAAGCTTTATAAACTTCTTAAAGTCTAAGGGTGAAAGTCCGTAGAGTTCTATAAGGGCATTATTTTTTGGGAGGTTAACTATGTCTATCCTATTACTATAGAGGACGTGGTCCTAATCTTTATTAAGCTTATATAGTCGTAATTGGGAGGCTGTGGCAACAGTCCAGCCTTTCCTACGTACTATGCGGTAGAAGGCCGCGGCGCTTACGTAGTGGCAGTTGGTTATAGGTGGGGTAATAAGGGTTTCCTTAGGTTAATATCCTGGGGAGTAGATAGAGGCGGCTAGGCTATGCCCTAGGCAAGTCTCTCTGCAGTATTTAGAGTTAAAGGTTACTTCTCTCTTTTACCAGTTAATGGTGGGGTTATATTATTTAAGCTAGTTTATTCTAAGGATAATAGGGTAGTTTATAAGTAGTATAATATAGGCCCAGAGCTCCTCCTAGTATCCGTTTATATTTAGGTAGAGTTGTGCCATATAGGTAATCTTTTATGCAGTACAACTACTATCAGCGAGTTATAGGGCGCGGGCTTTAGTGAGGGGTAAGATAGGTAGGTTATAAGTGTGCATAAATTAGGTATCTATAAATTTATTAATAGCTCCGCAGTTAATTATAGAACGGGTTTTATATTATTTCTTAACAGTAGTTCCCTCTATAGGTAAGACTATTTACTTCTATTCTTCTATTCTTACTAAGCTATCTATTAAGCAAGCCAATATATAGATCCCTCCATTATCAGAGTGTTCTAACCTGCAACTTAGGGCTAGGACTTTGCGTTTTCCACTTCCGCGTCTAATTTTACTACTGTTGCTGCATCTTTATCTTGTGCGGTAGCGGCGTGTAGCGATATATTTAGTATCTAGGGCATAGGGTTAGGTGTTTAATAGCAGCTGCTAAACCTAGCTATTAGGTAGTTTAGGCTATAGCTATAACAGCCTTCTTAATGGCATCTATAGCAACGCCTTAGCTTCTGGAGTAGCTTACGCTCTCCGTCTAGTAGCTTCTTTAGGAAGGCTGGTATAGAGAGGTTAATATTAGGACCAGTAGTATTACTTAGGGTAGTAGGCGTCGGTGGTTTAGTAGGTCTAGAGGGCTTCTATAGGGAGGTCTTTAGGCGGGGGTTTGCAGTAGTAATCTAGTTTAGCCATCGTTTAATCTTCCGTAGGGCTGCTACCATATCATAAACGTCATTATAGTTGTGGCTAGCGACTGCGTAACTAAGGTAATAAGTAACTTTTTTAAGGAGATCTTCCTAGTCTTTAGTGTTATCTTAGGTAAGAACTCTAGTATATTCCTAAAATTTAATATAGAACTTGTTAAATAATTTAGTAGGACTCATCTTTAGGGCGCGTAGTTTAGCTTAACTAGTGGCCACTAGGTTATAGTTGCGGTATATTTAGTTAAGGTCATTAAGGACTTCCTAGTAGGACTGCCACTTCTAGGGACTACTAGTCTCCCATTAAGCAAAAAGCCTATTAAATAGGATGCCCTTTATTCGTCCAATAATATAGCTAATCTTGGTATCTTCTATAGGGAAAAGGCAGGCGCTCTAGGTTAGTTTCTTATGGGTTTATATCTTCTAGTAGCTGTATTCCTTACGGTTACCCTTAAAGATTGGGGGATTAGGGTAGCGTGTATTAGACCCTATAGTAGTAGTTTAGGTTTAATCGTTATAGCTTTTATTATTACCGCTGCTATAGTAGGGGTTCCCATTAGGTAAAGCTGCTTGGCGCTAACCTTCTATTAAGCGTTAAATAGGTGAGGTTGCCGGGGGCGTAGAGACTTAAGTGGCATTATATACAGTAGAGAGGTGTCTGGTATTGTTATAAATATGCTTGTTAAGCTAAGATTATAGGTATTTAATTATACCCTCTCTTTTGGTAACTGTAGCAATAAGTATAATCTCAGCCTTCTTTAATCGTTAGACGTTGTGTTTAGACGCGCGGAGGTCGTCTTTAATCTCTTAGCGTATATTATCAGCAAGCGCCTCACAAGCTTATAGGTCTTGGATAATATTATAATCTTAGGTAGCACGCATCTTAGCTTATATAAGCTTTAGATAGTAGTTCTGTAGAAGGTAGTAGTATTTATTAGGTTCTTATGCTACCATTTTTACAAACATCTCGGCGTCTTATATCTTGATCTTAATAGGTAGTAGCCCTTCGGCTTATTTATCTATGGTTGTGTAGTTAATAAAGGATAAAACATTATTAATATCCCCCTTGTGGTTGTTGTAGTCTTTTAAGCCACTAGGCTTCCCTTTAGGGGTTAAGGCTAGGGCTAACAAATTAAATCCTCCTAGGACTAATTAGTGTCGTGGTTTTAATATAGGTATTAGGTTGTTCTTTAAGTTTAACATAGTAGCTAGTAAGGAATTTCGTCTTGCTATTATTAATTCTTTAGGAGTACAAAGTAAGGTAACTTGTAGACACGCTGCTTCTAGCAGCGTCTGCGGTATCATAGAGACGTAGAATTGGTCGTAGGCTAAGCGTCGGTAAAGAAAAAGGCGCAACGTAATGTCACGGAACGCGGGCAATGGCTACAAAGCGTATGTATTCGGGGAGTCTACAAGACGTTGCGCGATCGATCGTAAGGGTCGAGGGCGTAAGGAGGTGATATACCCTCGCGTAGCTGACATAAGCTATACGCGAGGTGTACGCGAGAGCATGGGGTTCTCCTATGGAGGTCCCTGCGGTCGGGTTCCGTGACACTCCCCCATAATAAGGGCCTTTAGGCCATAGTAAAATGGGTAAAGAAAAAGGTAGGGCGCCTAGCAGAAGACCTATACCTACCACCCCTATAAAGAGTAGGGGAGTTATAGGCCACTAATAATAATAATAAGAAGGTAAAGATCCTTATAGAAAGGTTCTTCCCCTAACTGGCTTTAGCAGACCTTAGTAACATTATAGGTAAAACACTAGTAACTCGCCTACGGGTTAACAGCGATATAATAATAGAGGAAATGGCCAGAACTATTAGCCGCCTTTTAAATAATATAGTACTAGGACTAGATGGGATACTAAATGAGGCCTTAAAGACCTGTAGTCCACTTACAGCACCTTGGCTTGCAGATGTAGCTAAAGCATGCTTTACTATAGGCTACTACCCATAACTTAGAAGATCTATAACAATGGTTATTCTATAAAAAGAAGGCAAAGTAAATTACTTAATCCCAGGAAGCTACCGCCCTATTGCCTTAGAAAACACCCTTAGCAAGATCTTAGAAAGGGTAATAGCGGACTATATAGTAGACACGGCTAAGGAACACGCCCTACTACCACAAAGTTAAATAGGGGCAAGAAAGAACCGCTTAACACTATTAGCACTTATATTACTCGCCGCCACCATTAAATCTGCATGGGCGGTGCGAAGGGACTTTGTAGTATTAATGCTTAGCCTAGATATTAGTGGTGCCTATAATAATGTACCCTACGAGCGCCTCCTATATATCCTTAGGGCAAAGGGATTCCCAGAATAGATTATATAATTTATTTAAGGATTTATAGGCCAGAAAGAAATATTACTGGTCTTTAGTGGATACTAGAGCCCCCCTATTGTAGTTGCAATAGGAATACCATAAGGATTACCCCTCTTGCCTATACTCTTTCTTTTCTTTATAAGCAACCTATTTAACTCCTTTAAGAAAGGGGCGACCTAGGGAATAGGCTTTATTAATAACACAAACCTAATTATATATGGGCTAATAGCCGCAAAGAACTGCAGAATACTAGAGAAAGCCTATAATACCTATATAAAATGGGCAAGACAACATAGAGTCTAATTCTTACCAGAAAAATACCAGCTAATCCATTTTATAAGAAAACGCAACTAATCTACAGATCTCTAGTATATAATCCATATTTAAGGCTTTAGGGGCCAACTAGTTTAAGGCTTAAGGGTATTAGGAGTATGGGTAGATAGTAAGCTCTGGTGGAGTGTATATGCGTTATAAGCGGCCTATAAGGGCTAAGCATAATATATTATAATATTTAGGATTATTAATTCTATATGGGGTCTATGCTTCTAGAGGTTATGCCTACTATATATAGCAGTTGTCCGACCAACTATAATATATAGATCCAGTGTTTGGGCTATGGGAGAAACTAAGAAAGGCCCCCCTAAATTACTCCTTAAGCCACTTTAAAAGGTCTAAACAGCCTGCCTTTAGAGTATAATAGGCGGGTATAAGCGAATGGCTATAGTACTGCTTAAGAAGGAAGTAAATATCCCCCCTCTATAATTATATATTAAAGCTGCTGTAATACAAAGGGTGTAAAAGGAGCGCAACTCTAAGGTTATAAAGTATATTAAGATATGCCTAAACAAACTATGGAGGGACCTTAGGGTGCCCTATAGGAGAGCAAACTAATAACCCTAAAGTAGGGAGGATATGTTAGAGAAATAGGTGGAAAAAGTAGAAGAAGAATGGTGCTGTGTTAGGGCCTAGGCCCATATAAAGGAGGAAGGGAGACGCGTAAGAGACTAGTAAAGATAATAGCAAGAGAGAGAAAGGAGCTAAAGTAGAGTATAAAAGAGTACTGGGAAACCATCTACCGCAATATAATACTAGCTGGACTAACACTAAAGAGGTGTATAGGAGTTAAAGGTACAGAGGCTATCTTAGGTAAGAGGAACCTAAGCTATAGTATAGTTAACGCTATAGGGGGTAAATACCTAAGGGCTCTAGAAAGGCCTAATAAAGGCAGAAAATATAATAGCAATACTCTTAAGAATAGGAATAATAGGACTAAAAGATTGGCTCCACTAGGTGGGTATTCTAGTAGGTAGCCTAAGATGTAAATATAGCTGGCTAAGACAGACACTAAAATATATAATACTATTATACCCCTTATACACTAACTGAGAAGCAATACTCTTAGTAGCTGGCATAGAGAACTATAATATACTACTCTTAATATAAAAAGGTCTTAAGGCGGTTACCTAGTGGCTTATTAGCTAAAACGTACTAGACCAGTTCTGGGTTATAAAGGAAATGGTAATAAAAGGCAAAGGGGCGAGTATTAGGCGCCCCCTAATGACTCTACAGTAGTAGAGTTAAGTTTGCGATACTAGCGCGTCTGTAGGCTTGTTATAGCAGCAGTGGTTCCTAAGGAGGTTAAAAAGTAAGGTAGTAGAGCACCATAGGTAACTTATAGGCGCTAAGTAGGCGAGTCCTAAAAGGCGGGGAGATGGATCACAGGGTTTTCTTAAATTAAGTTTTCTCCCTATATATAAATAAGGAGTAGTCCGCGTGGGCCTAATAGGGATCCGAATCGGACGTTAAGCAATAAATAATTATTATTATATTCTATGTTTCTATAATACGCCTTTATATAAGCTCCTATTAATTAACTAATAGCAAAGTATAGAAACGCCTTAAAGCTCTTAAACGTCTCTGCTAGTTAATAGTTCCTTTTAATCTACGCCTTAAGGTCCTTAAATATTACCTTAATTAGGTTATAATCTAGTAAATATAGTAGTAAGAATATAAGTAGTACGCTATGCTCCTTATATAGATTATAGAGTTATACTAACTTATAAATTAATGTGTTATCTAGAATAAGAATAGATCGCGGCCTAGGATATAGTATATAATAAGGGAGAATCTATTACTCTAGGAATAGCTTAAAGATCTTTACTATAATTAAGCCTTAAAAGATAAGGTAGCTTAAGTATCCGTTAACTAATAGCGCTAGTAAAATACTCTACTTCTTTAACCTCTTAAATAGGCAAAAAACCTTATACTCTCTTTTAATTAGCGCCTAGCTAAACTTCTTATTACCCGTTCTCTTATTAAAAGCTAACTTATCTAA